>Ga0209629_10002572_pt1 | contig 12475 bp, 12 predicted proteins | sample TergutCu122P5_FD_187286 | JGI IMG/M metagenome (GOLD analysis project Ga0209629, IMG submission 187286) | Cubitermes ugandensis P5 segment gut microbial communities from Kakamega Forest, Kenya - Cu122 P5 (SPAdes) (version 2) | ecosystem: Host-associated > Arthropoda: Insects > Digestive system... | reverse complement strand
GGCTAACGCTGCGTCGTCCCCCTGCCTTATGTCTGCCATCAGCCCGCGTACCCACTTCCGCATTCTTGAAGACATTGCCCACGATCTGTCGGGCGATACCAATTTCCCGACCTGCATGGAGGCGGCCGTCCTTGTCCGCAATACGCTCAAGGACCCGCAAGCCGACTTGGGGCGCGTCGTCCAGGTTGTCGGTATCGAACCCCTGATTTCCAGCAAGCTCTTGCGGCTGGCCAACTCGGTGACGTACAACCCCATGGGCAAGCGCGTCAGCGATCTGGGCACGGCGATTGCCCGCCTCGGCTTCGAGTCGGTGCGTACCACCTCGCTGGCCGTGGCCATGGATCAGATGCTGAAATCGCGCAGCCTGGCGGCCTACCACGACATCGGCCGCGACGCCTGGGAGCATTCGCTGCAAGTGGCGGCCATCGCCCGCGTGCTGGCCCGGCGCATCGGCCGGGTCAAGCCGGAAGAAGCCATGCTGGCCGGCCTGGTGCAGAACATCGGGGTTTTCTACCTGCTGTTCCGTTGTGCCGAATACGACGAATACCGCGACAACCGCGAGGCCGTCCTCGACCTGATTCAAGGTTGGCACGCCAGCATCGGCGAAAGCCTGCTGCATATTCTCGGCTTGCCGGAACACCTGATCGAAGCCATTTCCGACCACGGTCGACCGCAGGACATCGAAGCGCCATCCAGCCTGCACGACATCCTGTATTTCGCCAACCTGCTGGCGGCCAAACCCGGAGCTGGCGTACCGACCCAAACCGCCGATCCGGCCTGGGTCGAGCAAGCCCAAGCCAGCCGCGAACGTTTTGCCGATCTGCTGCGCGAAGCCGACGACGACATCAGCGCCGTGCGGGCCGCGCTGGCCGCTTGAACCTCCGCCTGAACCTTATTAACCCGGCAATCAAACAGATTGCATTGTTCCCCCCATCCCAACCTTCCCCCGCCAGCGGGGGAAGGGGCTTTGTTCCCTCCCCTGCTTGCGGGGGAGGGCTAGGGTGGGGGCCAACGGCGCAGGAAAGAGTATGGAAATTTGATTGCCGGGTTAATAAAACCCGCAACGATCAGCGCTTGGGCGGCCGCTCGAGGCGGACGATGGCCCGGCCATCGGCCAGTTTGTCGGGGGCCGCCTTCCAGGCGTGGCCGTAGATGACCTCGAAAGTCGCCGGCAGCTTGCCATCCTGGCGCATGGCTTCGTAAGCGGCCCGCGCCGCCAGCCAGCCTTGCCGGCCGCTCAAGCCGCGCCGGCGCGCCTTCATCGCACAGCTTGAACCGGCGGCGCGCAGTTCGGCGAAGAGGCCGTCCACATCGTCGTAGGTCAGCGTGATGATTTCCATATCCATCACCGGGTCGGCGAAGCCGCAGCCGACCAGCATATCGCCGAGATCGTGCAGGTCGATGAAACGCTGGGTGTGGGCATAACCATCGGCGAAAGCCGCCCGCAGTTCGCGCAGGGTATCCGGCCCCAGCGTCGAGAACATCAGCAAGCCGCCGGTTTCCAGCGCCCGGTGCGCCTCGGCCAGCGCCGGCAGGGGATCGTCCAGCCAATGCAAGAGCAGGTTGGACCACACCAGACCGACCGACCCCGCCGCCAGCGGCAATCGCGTCGCGTCAGCGGCCAGACGCAACGGTTCATTGCGTTTGCCGAGGCCAAGCCAGCGCTGCCAGGCGGACGCGCGCGCCGCCTCGGCGCGCAGCATTGCGGGAACCCGATCGAGGCCGAGCACTACGGCCTCGGGATAACGCGCGCCCAGGCCGGCGAAGCTGCCGCCGCGGCTGCAACCGAGATCGACGATACGGCCCGGTTGCAGCTTGACGTAATCGAGGCGCTCCTGCATGCGCCGGTCGATTTCACGAGCGAAGAAATCGCCCTGGTCATAGCCGTCGGCCACCTGGGCGAAGCGCCGGGCGACCTGGCGCCGGTCGACAAATCCGCTGGTGTTCACACGGCTTTGATACCGAGGCGGGCGAACAAGGCGTCGTCGCGCTCGGTTTCGGCATTGCCGGTGGTCAGCAGGTGGTCGCCGTAGAACATCGAGTTGGCGCCGGCCAGGAAGCACAGCGTCTGCAATTCGTCGCTCATTTCCTGGCGGCCGGCCGACAGGCGAACCCAGGAAGTCGGCATGGCGATGCGCGCGGCGGCGATGGTGCGCACAAACTCGAACGGATCGAGCCGCGGCGCATTGGCCAGCGGCGTGCCAGGGATCGGCACCAGATTGTTGATCGGCACCGACTCCGGCGGCTGCGGCAGATTGGCCAGTTGCACGATCAGCGCCGCCCGGTTCTGGCGCGACTCGCCCATGCCGATGATGCCGCCGGAACAGACGTTGATGCCGGCCTCGCGCACCTGATCCAGCGTATCGAGGCGGTCGTCGTGCGTGTGGCTCTTGATGACCTGGCCGTAGAATGCCTTGTCGGTGTCGAGATTGTGGTTGTAGTAGTCGAGGCCGGCGTCCTTGAGTTTTTCCGCCTGGCCATCCTTCAACATGCCCAGCGTCACGCAGGTCTGTAGCCCCAGCGCCTTGACCTCGCGCACCATCGCCAGCACCCGTTCGAGGTCGTTGTCCTTCGGCCCTTTCCAGGCCGCGCCCATGCAGAAGCGGGAAGCGCCCCTGGCCTTGGCCGCCTGGGCGGCGGCGACCACCTCATCGAGCGGCATCAGACGCTCGCGCTGAAGATCGGTTTCGGCGCGCGCCGATTGCGAGCAGTAGCTACAATCCTCGGAACAGCCGCCCGTCTTGACCGACAGCAGCGTTGAGCGTTGAATGGCGTTGGCATCGAAATGCTGGCGATGCACCCCCTGTGCCCGCCACAGCAGATCCATCAACGGCATTTCGTACAAAGCCAGGATTTCGGCAACCGTCCAGCGGCGAGGCGAGGCCGGAAGAGAAACGACGGGAGCGGCGGCGAAAGAATGAGCGAGAGAATCGGCGTGCATGAAAAACCTTGTGTGGCGAGGGAAGTGCAATGGAAAACGAGGAAACCCCCTCGTCACCATGGCTTATCAAAAGACTGAAAATGGCGCCGATTTTACCCCAGGCTCTGACCGCCCCCCTCAAACATCTGCTGCGCCGCAGCCAGCACATCCTGCTGCCGGGCAGTTGCCTGCTGTGCGGCGCTGACGCGGGTTCCAGCCTGCTCTGCCCGCCCTGTCAAGACGAATTGCCGGCTCCGCCAGCGGCGAGTTGCCCGCAATGCGCCGAAGCGACCGCGCTCGGCGAACGCTGCGGCGCCTGTCTGCTGGAGCCGCCGCATTTCACGCGCGTGCTGCCGCGCTGGCGCTACGAATTTCCCGTCGACCGCCTGATCCAGGCGCTCAAGTACGGTCACCAGACGGCCGTCGCCCGCTGGCTGGGCGCGCAGATGGCCGCCACGCTGCCCGCTGGCGAGCACGTCATCGTGCCCATGCCGCTGCACCCCGACCGGCTGCGCGAGCGGGGTTTCAACCAGGCGCTGGAAATCGCCCGCAGCCTGGCCCGCCAACGACGCCTGCCGCTGCTCGCCAACGCGCTGCAACGCCTGCGACCGACCGCGCCGCAAGCCGATCTCGACCAGCGCCAGCGGCAACGCAACGTGCGCGGCGCTTTCGCCTGCACCACCGATTTCGGCGGCCAATCGGTGATTCTCGTCGACGACGTGCTGACCACCGGCGCCACCGCCAATGAATGCGCCCGCGCGCTCCGCCTGCACGGCGCCGGGTCAATCACCGTGGCCGTCGCGGCGCGCGCGCTGAAGCGGCAATCCGCATGAGAGACGGTGCACCGGTCAGCCGCAGACGACATGGGTCGTGGTCGGCGCTTGCTGTTGCACCCGTAGCGCTGCCTCGCTATAATCCGCCTCCCTTGGCCAGTTAGCTCAGTTGGTAGAGCAGCGGACTGAAAATCCGCGTGTCCGTGGTTCGATTCCGCGACTGGCCACCACTATTCAGCGCCCAACCGTTCCCGGTTGGGCGTTTTCGTTTGGGGAATCCGCCCGCCACGCGGGATTCCGGCCCATTCTGCGGGCGCCGCCGATCACCGGGGTTCCGAACAACCGCATTCGCGCGGATGCGGCAAGGACGGGACTTGCCCTCGCAAAAAGGCAAAGGATGCTTTTATCATGAACAGGGTTCGTCAGTATTTCGACGGCAAATTGCGGTAGCATCCGAGGCTTTTGCCTCGGCGATCCGAAGGGAAGTGAATTGACTGCCTGGTCCGTGCTGTGCGATTTCGATGGAACCATCTCGACGAGCGATGTCACCGACACCTTGCTGGAAGCCTTCGGCAAGCCCGGCTGGCGGGAGCTTGAGGACGACTGGCTGGCGGGGCGCATCGGCTCCCGCGTCTGCATGCAGCGGCAGATCGCCCTGCTCGACGCGGCAAAAGAGGAACTGGACGCGGCCATCGACGCCATCGGCGTCGATGAGGGCTTCGCCGCCTTCGTCGAGGCCGTCCAGGCGCGCGGCTGGGCCTTGTCCATCGTCAGCGACGGGCTGGATTACGCCATCGGACGCATCCTGCGGCGGCATCGTCTGCCGGCGCTGCCGTTCTACGCCAACCGGCTGACGCCGGCCGGCCCGCGCGCCTGGCGGCTCGATTCCCCCTATGCCAGCGAGACCTGCCGCTCGGCTTCCGGCATGTGCAAGTGCGCCATTCTGCACCGGGCGCGGGCGGCGGGCGGCAAGACGCTGATGATCGGCGACGGGCGTTCCGATTTCTGCGTCGCCGGCTGCGCCGACTGGGTCTTCGCCAAGGGCGGCCTGGCCGCGCACTGCCTGGAAAAACATCTGCCCCATGTCCCCATTTCCGGGTTTGCCGAAGCCCTGCGCATGCTGCCTGCGCTGGCCGAGGCCGAACCTTCCCTGACCGTCTGAACCCTCCCTGGAGCACCCCCGCGCATGGATGAAGCTGCCCTGCTGGCCGACGAGGCCCGCTATTGTTCGTTTGGCGATACCGTTCATTATTCCGATCCCAAGATTTTCACCCGCTGCGCAGGCAGCTATCTGTACGACGGGCAGGACACGCCCTTCCTCGATTTGCAGATGTGGTATTCGGCCGTCAATTTCGGCTATGCCAACCCCCGGCTGGACGCGGTGCTCAAGCGCCAGATCGACACCTTGCCGCAGGTGGCGAGCCAATACCTGCACCCGACCAAGATCGAACTGGCGAAAATCATCGCGCAGGACGCGAAGAAGAAATGGGGCCATGACGGGCGCATTCATTTCAACGTCGGCGGCTCGCAGTCCATCGACGATTCGCTGAAACTGGTGCGCAACGCCAAGCACGGCAAGGGCCTGATGTTCGCCTTCGAGGGCGGCTACCACGGCCGCACGCTGGGCGCTTCCGCCATCACGTCGAGCTACCGCTATCGCCGCCGCTACGGGCATTTCGGGGATCGCGCCCATTTCATCCCCTTCCCGTACCACTTTCGTGGCCAACATGTGGCAAATAAGGGAATGAGCAAGGAAGAATACGGCGAGCAGTGCGTGCAGTATTTCGAGCGCCTGTTCGATTCGGAATACAACGGCGTCTGGGACCCGAAGGCCGGGCAGTCGGAATACGCCGCCTTTTATGTCGAGCCGATACAGGGCACCGGCGGCTATGTCATTCCGCCGGCCAATTTTTTCAAGGGCCTGAAGCGCGTGCTCGACAAGTACGGCATCCTGCTGGTGGTCGATGAAATCCAGATGGGATTTTTCCGCACCGGCAAGCTGTGGTCCATCGAGCATTTCGGCGTCACGCCGGACGTGCTGGTGTTCGGCAAGGCGCTGACCAACGGCCTGAATCCGCTGGCCGGCCTGTGGGCGCGCGAGGAACTCATCAATCCGCAGGTGTTCCCGCCCGGCTCGACGCACTCGACCTTTGCCTCCAACCCGCTGGGCACGGCGGTGGGGCTGGAAACGATGCGCATGCTGGCCGAGACGGATTACGAGGCGATGGTCATGAAAAAGGGCGAGATTTTTCTCGCTGGCTTGCGTGGCCTGCAAAAGCGCCACCCGGAAATCGGCGATGTCGACGGCCTGGGCCTCGCGCTGCGCGCCGAAATCTGCCAGGCCGACGGCTTCACGCCCAACAAGCCCCTGCTCGACAAGATGGTGGACATCGGCCTGGCCGGCGGCCTCACGCACAAGGGCAAGCGCATGGGCCTGGTGCTGGATGTCGGCGGCTACCACAAGAACGTCATCACCTTCGCGCCGTCGCTGCACATCGAGACGGAGGAAATCGAACTGGCGATGGTGCTGCTGGATCAGCTATTCACGCGGGCCAAGCGGGGGTGATTCGATTTTTACTCCAACGCAACAATGACGACACCCATCGTCATTCCGCGACGGAGCGCGCAATGACGGGTTCCAAGGGTGGTTTTTCCGCAATTGCCGCGCATGCCATCATTCGCCCTTCATCGCCCGCGTCACCAGGCGGCTGAAGAAATCCACCGAGCGCTCGGTCAGGATGCTCTTTTCCTGGTCGAGCGTGACCATGTGGTAGCTGTTGGCGAGAATCACCGTTTCCACCGGCCCGCGCAGCCTGCGTTGCAGCAGATGCACGTTGCGCAGGCTGGCGACATCGTCCTCGCGGGCGTGCACGGCGAGCGCCGGGGCGTGGATGCGATGCAGGTTTTTCTGCACGTCGGCGGAAAGCCGGTAGAACTGTTCCAGCGAGGGCCAGGGGTTGCCCGGCAGGCCGGCGGCCTCGGCGTCGCCGGCGTGCATCTGGCCGGAGATGGCCTTTCTGAGCCGTTCGTTCTTCAGGCCGTAGGGATGGCTTTCCATGAAACGCAGTTGGCGCCCGATGCCCAGCGTGACGCAGAACGACAGCAGGGCGTTCAGGTTGCGCCCGTACCAGGGAATGCTCCAGCCGTCGTAGAAGAAGGTGGTGCCGTAGAGGCCCAGCCCGGCGACCTTGTCGGGGTGCTCGATGGCGTATTTCATCGCCAGCACGGCTCCCATCGACAGCCCGCCGACGAAAAGGCGCCTGACCTTGCCGCGCAGCGCGTCGGCGGCCTGTTCGACGCTGGCCAGCCAGTCCTTCCAGCCGGTGGCGAGCAGGTCGGCCTCGCTGCCGCAATGCCCGGCCAGGCGCACGCATTCGGCTTCAAATCCCGCCGCCTTGAGGCCGCGCGCCACGAAGCGCATTTCGTTGGGGGTGCCGGTCAGGCCGTGGATCAGCAGGACGCCGGCGCTGCCGGCGGGGATTTGGGGTAAGGTTGCCATGATTTTTATGCGGAAACGACCGGCGCGCCAGGTTTCATGACCTCGGCAAATCCGGCAAGTGCAAACCGATGAACGCTATCACGATTGTCCTGTTGTGGGCCATCAACCTCGTCACCGACACCTGCGGCCAACTGGCCTTCAAGGCGGCGGCGAGCGAAAACACCGCGGCGCGGGGCTGGGCGCACTGGCGGCACATGCTGGGCCGGCCCTGGATCTATCTGGGGGCGCTCGCCTATGTCGCCGAATTCGTCGCCTGGCTGGCCTTTCTCTCCACGGTGACGCTGGCCGAGGGCGTGCTGCTGGGCATGGCCGGCATCGTCACGGTGATGCTCGGCGGCCGCCTGTGGTTCCGCGAGCATTTTACGCGCCCGCGCCTCATCGGCGTCAGCCTGATTCTGGCCGGCGTGGCGCTGGTCGGTCTGGGAGGGTAAAGGCTTGAATTCGGGCTTGAGTTCGCGCGCTTTCTTCATCGGCGGTTTTCTGGCCCTGCTGGTTTTCGATACCTTCGCGCAGGTGTGCTTCAAGTTAACGGCCCTCCATGCCGCGCCGTTGACCTTCGATCTGCCGTGGTTCCTGCGCGCCTTCACGACGCCGTGGGTGTATTGCGCCATCCTCGGCTATCTCGGCGCTTTCGTGACCTGGATGACGCTGTTGCGCCACATTCCCGTCGGCCCGGCCTTCGCCGCCTCGCATCTGGAAGTGGTCGGGGTGCTGGTGGTTTCCGTGCCGCTGTTCGGCGAAGTGCTGTCCTGGGTGCAATATCTCGGCGCGGCGCTGATTCTGGCCGGCGTGCTCTGCCTCGCCTACGGCGAGCCGGACTACACGCCGCAGGCGCGACCGTGAGGCGTGCTCATGAGGCGTGAAATCCCCCCCACCGCCGGCCTGCCGCTGCCCTTGCGCGAGCTGTTCGGCGCGGGCGGCGGCTTTGCCGAAGCGGCGCGGGATTTCATCGGCGCGCCGCATGCCGGGCTGGCCTGTTCCGGCGCCGCCTGCCTGATCCTGATCCTGAGCGCGCTGCATCGCCTGTCCGGGCGCAAAACGGTCATCGTTCCGGCCTATACCTGCCCGCTGGTGGCGCTGGCCGTCGCTCATTGCGGGCTGAGCCTGCGCCTGTGCGATCTGGCCGCCGGCCGTCTCGATGTCGACCCGGCGGCGCTCGCCGCGCTGTGCGATGACGACACGCTGGCCATCGTGCCGACGCATCTGGCCGGGCGCGTCGCCGATGTCGCGGCGGTAAAAAGTCTGGCGCGGCGGCACGGCGCGTTTGTCGTCGAGGACGCCGCGCAAGCCTTCGGCGCGCGCCATGACGGGCAGAGCGTCGGCCTCTCCGGCGACGCCGGCTTTTTCAGCTTCGCCGCCGGCAAGGGTTTGAGCCTGTACGAGGGCGGCCTGTGGGTGACGCGCGATCCGGCCCTGGCCTCGGCCATCGCCCGGGCGGCGGATGAACTGATCGCCGGCAACGCCGGGTGGGAATGGCGGCGCGGCGTCGAACTGGCGGCTTACGCGCTCTTCTATCGCCCGGCCCTGCTGCCGCTCGCCTACGGCATGCCCTTGCGCCGCGCCTTGAAAAAGGGCGATCTGCCCGGCGCGGTGGGCGATGTCTTTGCGCCGCAAATACCGCTGCATCGCGTCGGCGGCTGGCGGCAGGGCGTCGGGCGGCGCGCTCTGGCCAGACTGCGCGCCTTCCATGAACAGACCAGGGCGCAGGCCGAGCGCCGCCTGGCCGCGCTCGACGCGCTGCCGGGCGTGCGGGTTTTTCGTGATGCAGAAAATGCAGCGGGCGTCTGGCCCTGCCTGTTGCTGCTGCTGCCGGACCAGAGCCGCCGGGATCGCGCCCTCGCCGCGCTGTGGGGCGCGGGACTGGGCGTGACGCGGCTTTTCATCCACGCCCTGCCGGATTACGACTACCTGCGTCATTGCGCGCCGTCGGGAGACTACCCCAACGCCCGCGACCTCGCGGCGCGCTCATTGAGCATCAGCAACAGCCCGTGGCTGGACGCCGCCGCCTTCGCCCGCATCGTCCAAGTGCTGGAGCAAACGGCGTGCTGACCCGCGCCGAACCCGAGGCGCTGCTCGACTATTTTCAGCGCCACCCGCCAGAAGGCTTCGCGCCCTTCGTTTGCGCCACCGGCATGCCCGGTTTCTGGACGGATTTCGACCTGCTGACCACGGCCGATATTGAGACGCTCGCGCTGATACAAAAAATCCCCGGCCAGCGGCACATGCGCCGCTGGCTGCGATGGCGCACCTGCTTCATGGGCAGCACCGTCAGCGAATTCTGCCCGCTGCCGGACGCGCCCGCCGCCGCGCTCGTCGACGGCATGTTCGCCGTCTGGCAGCGAAAAAGCGCGCTGCTGCTGGTCAAGGACATTCCCCGCAACGCCCCCTTTCTGCCCGCCGCCGCCAACCGCCTGGCCGATCAACTCGTCGACGCCTGCCTGGCCCAGGGCTTTTTCATGGTCGACGGGCAGGCGCTGGCCTGGCTGCCCATCGACTTCGCCGATGAGGACGAGTACCTGTCGAGACTTTCCGCCAGCCGCCGCCGCGACATCCGGCGCAAGCTGCGCAGCCGCGACCAATTGCGCGTCGACATCATCGCCACCGGCGACCCGCGCTTTGCCGACCCCGCCTTCACGGCCCAACTCTACGCACAATATCTCGAAGTCTATGAACAGAGCGCGATTCACTTCGACCGCCTGCCCGCGGCATATTTCCGGGCGGCGCTCAACGACGCCGCCCTCGCCGGGCGCGTCTTTCTGTACTACCGGGACGACGCGCTGATCGGCCACAACCTCTGTTTCATCCACGACGGCATGCTCGTCGACAAGACCATCGGCTTTCATTACCCGGCGGCGCGCCAATGCAATCTGTATTTCGTCAGTTGGATGGAAAATCTCGCCTTCGCCCGCCGTGAGGGCCTGCGCGGCTACATCGCCGGCTGGACCGACCCCGCCGTCAAGGCCGCGCTGGGCGCGCGCTTCACCCCGACGCGCCATGCCGTCTATGCGCGCAACCCCCTGCTGCGCGCGCTGCTGCGCCGCATCGCCGGGCGTTTCGAGCCGGATAGCCAGTGGTTCGAGGCGTGATGAACGGCCATCCTCCCCCCCTCGCGCTCGATCTGGACGGCTCGCTGCGCGGCATGGCCCGTCCCGGCCTCATGCGCATCGACCTCGCCGGCTGGCAGGAGCGCATCCGCTTCGGCTGTATGGGGCGCGACTGGCGGGCCTTCGCGGCGCATCTCGACGCCCTGATGCCCGCCGTCCACGGCCCCGTGCTGACGGGCAGCGGCGATTTTCATCACCTCAGCGCCCTGCTGATCGGGCGGCAGCGACAACATGCGGGCCTGCACGTGCTCGTCTGCGACAACCACCCGGACAACATGCGCTTTCCCTTCGGCATCCACTGCGGCTCGTGGGTCGCGCACGCCGCCCGCCTGCCGCATGTCGAGCGCATCGACGTGATCGGCATCTGCTCGCCCGACGTCAGCGTCGCCCACGCCTGGGAAAACCATCTGCGGCCGCTGTGGCGCGGCCGCCTGCGCTACTGGACCATCGGCGCGGGGCTTGGCTGGCTGCGCGCCCTCGGCCTCTCTGACGCCGCCCGCCATTTCGCTGATGCGGCGAGCCTCGTCGATGCGCTGCGCCGCGAGCTTGCCGGCGGCCAAGCGCCGCTGTATCTGTCCATCGACAAGGACGTTCTGAGCGAGAGCGTGGCGCGCACCAACTGGGATCAGGGGCGTCTGCTGCTCGCCGACCTGCTCGCCATCATCGAGGCCGCCGCGCCGCGCCTCATCGGCAGCGACATCACCGGCGAAGTCTCCATTCACCATTACCGCACCCGCTGGAAACGCTGGCTCAGCGCCCTGGACGGCCAGCCCGCGATCGACCCGGACGAACTGAAGCGCTGGCAGCGCCAGCAGATCGAGGTCAATCAGGCCTTGCTGGATGCGCTTGGAACATTTTCCGGTGATTCCATTTTTCAATCAGCCGAGGATGCGAAGGCGAAGCACAGACAGTACGGCTGTACGGCAAACGAAACCGACAAAGTCATCGGTTGATTTGACAATGGAATTATTGTAATTTTGATTCATTTGCTGACATGCAGAAGCGTAATCGTTTGGGAGCAGGTTGGCGGTGAGCCGCAGGCGAACCCCAACATCGGCTGCCCTGTGGTCTTCTGCTCGTTGGGGTTCGCTTCGCTCACCACCAATCTACAAGCTGGATCGTGCGCGTCGAAGGCAATCGCGGCCCAGCCACGGCGCGGCGCGAACTGCGCAAGCTCACCACCGATTCGCCGCGCTGCATTACGGTGTTGCCGAACTGATTCCGGTTTCAATCTGAAAGGGGGATGAGCATGGAGCCTTTTTCGTTCCTGCTCCAAGGCGGTGACCGCCGCTCCATCGGACGATCCGATGAAGCCGTTGAAAGCGTTCGGCGTGCGCCGCAGCGGTTTGATGAATTGTGGGCTTGCTTGGCGCATGAGGACCCCGTGGTCCGCATGCGTGCCGCCGATGCGGTGGAGAAAATTACCCGGTTCGACGCGGCCGTTCTCGCTTCCCGCAAGCCAGCCTTGCTCTCCAACGTCTTCGACGACGGCACGCCGGAGGTGCGCTGGCATCTCATCGCCATGTTGCGGCGCTTGCCGCTCGATGCCGCCGAGCTTGCGAGCATCCTCAAGCGCCTTGATCGTCTCTTGCGTGAGGATGAAAGTCGGATCGTGAAAACGGCCGCGCTGCAAACCGCATTCGAGCTTCGGCAGCAATCGCCCGGTGCGCAAAAGACCTTTGCGGCCATGCTGGCCTTCGCCTTGCAATCGCCGTGGCCGTCCGTGCGGGCGCGGGCGCGCAAGCTGGCGGGGTAGGTGGGGTTGCCGCTGCCGTGAAGCCTCATCGCGACGCTTGACCCCCCGCCCGAATGTCACACGGTTGTCACAGTGCCCGCATAAAGTTCGCGCATCGTTGAAACAACTCTTGGAAATCGACACGATGAAACGCACTCTGATCAAACTCATGCTCGGCGGCGCCCTGGGCGCGCTGGGGCTGGCCGGGCAGGCGCAAGCGCAGCTTGTGACCGGGGCGGGGGCCAGTTTTCCGGCGCCGCTGTATGCCAAGTGGGCGGCTGACTACGCCAAGGCCACCGGCGCGCAGATCAACTACCAGTCCATAGGCTCCGGCGCGGGCATCCAGCAGATCAAGGAAAAAACGGTGGACTTCGGCGCTTCCGACATGCCTTTGAAAGACGAGGATCTTGACGCCGCCGGCCTGCTGGAATTTCCCACCGTGGG
>Ga0209629_10002571_pt1 | contig 12476 bp, 19 predicted proteins | sample TergutCu122P5_FD_187286 | JGI IMG/M metagenome (GOLD analysis project Ga0209629, IMG submission 187286) | Cubitermes ugandensis P5 segment gut microbial communities from Kakamega Forest, Kenya - Cu122 P5 (SPAdes) (version 2) | ecosystem: Host-associated > Arthropoda: Insects > Digestive system... | reverse complement strand
ACAACCAGTGCTGTCAATTGAAACTTCATGATCCTCTCCTGTTGAACTGAAGGGGTTGGCATCACGCCGCGCGCTTGCGGCGCTTTTTCAGGGCTTGAGCGGCCTCCAAATTGAATCGCCGCCCAGAGGGCCACAACGCTAAAGATCGCAAAGATGAGGAGAATCAGCACGTCTTTTCCTTTGTGGCGGCAAATCACGCCGCGCGTTTCTTACCCGTAGCATGGCCTGCGCCGCTTGCTGCCTTGACGGCTGCTTGCATTTCGGGTGGAAAGTGAAGAGCCAAGCGTTCCATCATCTGCAAAATCAGGGACTGGTCGCTCGGCGTACACCTGCGCCATACATCCAGCATCGCTTTTTCGTCTTTGGCGACTTTTTCAAACGGTGTCCCTTTCCGAACCGCATCGATCATCTCTTTGGCGGCCTGCGGTACACCAGTAAGCACGTGATCTTTGTCCACCAATTGCGGCCTGAGCGCGCAAGCCGCCAAGAATTGCTGCACCGGAAACTCGTCGCGCTGCGCGTGCGCGTTAACCGCCGCAAAGTCCATGCCCAGCCACGCGGCAGCGTCTTCCTCTTTGTGCATCCCAAGCGCTCCCTTCAAGCGTAGCCAAGCGGGCTTGAAGGGGACAGGCAGTTGCCCCGTCAGCACGTAATCCACGTTGATGCCAAGTTCAGGGCGCTGCTGCACTAGCGCGCGCAACTCTGTTTCGGGGAAGGCATTGCGTTTTTTACGGGCAGAGAACGCAGCCTTAGTCATGCCAAGAACCCCTGCGGCCTCTTGATCCTCGACCACATGCAGCGCCTTTTTGAGGCGTACAAGCTGCAAATCAAAAAAAGTTGACTCCATGTTGACCAGTCAATAAAAGTTGATTAGAATCGTGCCATCGACAGTCACTAGCAGCGACACCATGACCAAGCCACTCACCCCGAATCAGATCAAGCACAACCTGCGTCAACAGGGCATGACGCTCAAAAGCTGGTGCTCAGAGCGCGGCTTTAAGTACAGGACAGCAACCGATGCGATACGCGGCCTGCGTCTTGGCAACTACGGCGAAGGCCGCGAAGTGCGCATCGCGCTTGGCCTGCCCGTCAAGGATTGATTTTCACACCAATTCACGTAACCCACAAAGGAGCCTAAACCATGAGCCCATTGACCTTAGACCTGTTTCCGCAAACCCTGCTCGTGCAGCGCGCGGGCGAACACATCTACACCACCAGCTTGAAGGTGGCGGAGTTTTCCAGGAAGCGGCATGACACCGTTTTACGGGCGATCGACAACAAGCTTGCGGTCCTTCCGGATGACTTCAACCGCCGCAATTTTGCGTCGGTTAAGTACATGGACGCCAAGGGCGAACGTCGTCCTATGTACGAAATGACAGAAGAAGGTTTTGCCATGACCATGATGGGCTTCACCGGCAAGGAAGCGATTCGGTGGCAGGTGGACTTCATTGAGGCGTTCATGGTGCAGCGCGCCGCCCTGACGCGAATTACCGCCAGCGAGGCTGCCGCGCTGTATCACCTGCGCCCGCGCTGGCAACCGATTGCCCGCCACCCAGACTACAGCCGCGCCAAGCTCATCGGCCTGACCGGCCACCGCTCGCCAGGCTCCATTACCGCCTGCCGTCGCCGTATGCGCGAAGTGGGCTTGCTGACAGAGGTGGCGGCATGACACATCAAACCTTTATTCAACACATTGCGGATGTTCTGGTCGCTCTCATTCGCAGCAGCAATGGTGTTCCCGTCAAACTTTCGGAGGGCAACGCGAAATGGCTTGCAGTGCAGATCAGCAACGGGCTGCAAGAACGCATTGGCGGGCAGCAGGTTTTCATCCCTAAACCCTATGCCAGCTTTCCCCCAGCGGGGGAGGGGGACAAGGATGACTGCCGGGCGCTGGCCGACCCGGCAAGCGCCAAGCTGACTATAGGTAACAGGCTGCGTGAAGAACGCGAACGCTTAGGACTTAGCCAACCAGCCCTCGGTGAGATCGGTGGCGTCAAAAAGCTCGCGCAGATCAATTACGAAAAAAATGAACGGCGACCAGACGCCGGGTACTTAGCTGCTATCGCAGTAGCAGGAGCAGATGTGCTCTACATCCTCACTGGCCAGCGCAACCCCCATCACGGCCGAACTGCGTTGCGAGCGCGACGTGATGGACATGCAGCGCCGTGCCGAGGTGACGCCATGATCGCCGACGTCATTGATCGCATCAACGAATTACAAGCAGCCATGGATCGGGATGTCACGGCCGCCATGCGGCGTTACCCGAACCGCCAAGAGGATGTTAGGCGCCTGCTGCTGGAGGATGCCGGCGTGGTTGCCAGTACGCCAGAGCTTGCCTCGCTACGCGCTGAATTGGGTTTGCCGCGCCCCATTGCGGCGCACGCGGACGAACTCGGGCAACTCAGTCGCAGGTTGTATAGGGCGCGCGGCCACGGTACAGCATTTGGGCCAGCAACTGGAGACTGACGTGTTCTTTCAGCCCTTGCGCATAAACGCACGGAACGCGGGAGCGGGCTGGACGGCTCAGCAAATCGTCGCGGGCCAACCACCAGCGCACGCCGATGTGCAGCAACAAGTTAACGGTTTCGGGATCGTCACGCGCGCCGGTCAACCACGGGGCCAGCGCGCCGCCTTCCGAGTGCAGCGTGTATTGCAGATATTTGTCAATGTCGCGCTCAAGCCGTGCATGTTCGGCCAAGGTGGCATCGCGCTGGCTCGTCAGTGCGTTGAAGGCCATCCACAACACGTCCTCGCCAAAACGGCGAACGAATACCGCATGGCTTACCGCCACAGCTTCGTGAATCGACCAGTTTTCTCGTTCTTCCATAAGAACTCACTTTACCGCAAGGTGGCTACGTCATGAGCCAGGACCCCCGCAACCTCACCCTGCGCACGCTGGACGTGCTGGAGGCCCTGTGCGGGTACGCCGCGACCGGCGCGACCAATGGCGACTTGGCCGAGGCGGTGCACACCAGCGCGCCCAACATCACGCGTGCGATGGCGCAGTTGATCGCCAAGGGCTGGGCGCGCAAGAGTGAGGTCAATGGGCGGTTTTTCCCGGCGCCGGAGTTCACCCGGCTGACCTTCCGTGTGCGGGCCGACATCGACCGCGCGCAAACACGCCTGGACGACCAGGCCCGAGCACTCACCGGCGGCTAACGCGCCGCCATCCACACCCATCTACCACCAACCGGAGTAACCCATGTCCCGCACTGCCACCACTAAAACCGTTCCCGCTGCCGCCCCGCGCACACTGCCCGATGACGATCAGCGCGTTGAAGCCGCGCAGGATGCGCGCGCGCTGGCTGTTATCGAGCAGGACCAGCGCGTTACCGCGCTGGCCCAGCAACTGAACTACAACGGATCGACCGACCCGGCGGTGCTGGAGAACTCGGCGCGCGACGCTATCCGCCGCATCGGCGCGGGCATTTTTGAGCTGGGCGCGTATTTGCTGTTGATGAAAGAGGCTTGCGGGCACGGCAAATTTTTGCCGGCGCTGGAGCGGTTGGGCCTGGAGCCGCGCGCAGCCCAACAGTACATGTCAATCACGCGCCGGTTTGCGGCAAATACGAAGTCGACTTCGTATTTGGAGGGTGCTGGCGCAGCGAAACTGGTTGAACTCTTGCCCCTGAACGATGAGCAGGTCAATGATCTGACCGAGTTAGGCCAAACCGGCGAGTTAAAGCTCGACGACGTGGCCAACATGTCGCTTAAAGAGTTGCGCGCCGCCGTACGCAAGGAGCGCCTCGCCAAGCAACGCCTACAGGAGGTCGGCAAAGAACTCAACGCCGAACTGGTTGCCATCAAGGCCAGGAACAAGGTCATCGCCGACACCGACTGGCCCGATGCGCTGGCGCCGGTGTCCGACCAGGTGGCCGCCGCTGGCCGCAAGGTGGCCACTGGCATGAGCGAGCTTGAAACCTGCCGCATCACGCTCTTCCAGGTGATGCAGAAGGTTCCCGATGACCAACGCCCCAAGTTCGAGGCCGCGCTTGCGCACATCGGCGGTATTTATATGCAGGCGCTACAGGCCGCCGAAAAGCTGGTCGCCAAAGAGCGCCTGACCTTCGATAAGACGCTGGGCGCCTACACGCCGGAGGACGATCAATGAGCACGCCCATCCCCACCGAGCAGCAATGCCTGCTTCATCACATTACGCGCGACCAAGCCGCGGCCCTGGATGCGGTCACGGTGCTGCGCGCCCAGGAAACGTTGCTCTCGCGGTATCACGATCTTGGTGACAGCACAGAGCTGGGGCTGGTGCGTGGCGCTATTCATAGCCTGTACTGGAGACTGACCAGCGCGCAATACGACGCGGGGCGGCTGGCCCGCCTGCTCCATCCTGAAGGCGACCAAAGGTAGCGCGCCATGCCGCTCGCCTTGCCGCCTGACACCATCAAAGCGCTGGTCGAATTGCGCGACCGGTTGAGCGACGCACCCGCCAAGAGTGGCGCGCGCGACCAACTGGTGCGCGCGTTCGCCAGGCTGCACGGCTGCCAGCCTTCCACCGTGTATCGCTGGCTCAAGGTGTACGCCGGCCACGCCACCGGGCGCAAGCGCCGCGCCGACGCGGGCAGCACGCGCCTGCCGCTGGATACGCTGCACTTCATCGCTGCGGCTAAGCGCGAGGCGGTGCGCGACAACAACAAGGCCACGCTGCCAACGGCGGTGGCCATGAACATTGCGCATACCAACGGCATCACCGTGCCGGTATCCGAAAGCCGCGTCAACGCCTTGCTGCGCGCGCACCGTATGGACGTGAGGGCGCAAATGGCCGCGCGCAATCACGTCACGCTGCGCAGCCTGTACCCCAATCACCTTCACCAGATCGACCCATCCTTGTGCCTGATCTATTACACGCCACGCGGTCAGGCCATCATGCGCGAGGCAGAGTTCAACAAGAACAAACCCGCCAACTGGGACAAGGTGCGCCTGAAGGTATGGCGCTACGTGCGCTACGACCACGCCAGCGGCAGCATCGACGTGCGCTATTACGAGGCTGCTGGCGAGAACCAGCACAGCCTGTTTGAGTTCCTGTTGTACACATGGGGCAAGCAGCCTCAACGCGTTGCGCACGGCGTGCCGCGCATGTTGCTGTGGGACAAGGGCAGCAGCAACACCAGCCACGCCATTCGCGGCTTGCTCGACGCGCTGGGCGTCGATCACCGAACGCACGCCACCGGCCACGCCTGGGCCAAAGGCGGCGTAGAAGAAGGCAACAACCTGGTGGAAACGCACTTTGAAAGCCGCCTGCGCTTCGAGCCAGTGGATAGCGTGGCGCAGCTCAACGATGCCGCCGCTGCCTGGGTGCGCGACTACAACGCCGACGCCATTGAGCATGTGGACTGCCGCCTGGTGCGCGCCAGCGGCGAGCCGATGGTGCGCGACGCGCTTTGGCAAACCATCCTGCGCCACCCGCAAGCGTTGGTGCAAATGCCCGAGCGCGCTGTGTGCCAGTGGTTTATGGCCGGGAAAGAAAACACGCGCCAGGTACGCGACTTGCACATCAGCTTTGCCCACCCTGAGTTTGGCCGGGCAGCCCGCTACGACCTGCGAGAGTGGGCCGAGTTTTTGGCGAATGGGCGGAAGGTGAATGTAACCCCGTTGCTCATGCAGCAAGGCGCGCTGCGTGTGGAGATTGAGCGGCTGGGCGCCGAGCCGCTGCTGGTGCAGGTGCAACCCGTGACCGAATTTGATGAATATGGCCGCCCCCTATCCGCCCCGGTAGTGGGCGAGGAATACAAGCGCGCCAAGCTGACGGCCAGCGAACGCGCGGCCAACCTGCTGGCCGCCACTGCCTGGGGCGACGGCGTGAATTCCGAGGGTGCCGAGCAGCAGCGCGCTAAACAGGCACGGCCCTTCGGTCACCTCAACGGCGGAAAGGGCGTGGTAGCGCACAGCCATCTTGGCAAGGCCGATTTGCCCGTGCGCATGCTGCCAAGAGCCACGACGGTGCAAACGCCCCAGATTCAGGCGCTGCAAAACGTGCGCGTCGAGCCGCGCCTGATGAACCATTTCGAGGTCACGCGCGCAATGGTCGAGCGCGGCGTTGAGATGAACCCCGAGCGTGTGTCTCGGCTGCGCGCCTGGTACCCGGATGGCGTGCCGGAGGCCGAACTGGACAGTCTGCAACACCGCATCACCGTGCGCGCCGGGCTGCGCATGGTGGCGGGCGGCGCTGCTGAATGAACGGAGAACGCGATGAACCTGGCCGCCATCTGCCGAGACCTGGGTATCAGCCAACTCACGCTGGCCCGCGAGGCCGCGCTGGGCAAGGGCACGGTCAGCCGCATCTTGTCCGGCCATTGGCCAAAAAGAAATACCGCCAGCGTGCGCGCCCGTTTTGGTGATGTGCTGCGCAAGCGCGGGGCCAGCAACGCCCAACTGCGCGCGGTGCTGCCGCAAAGAGAAAGCGCCCCACAGGTAGCCGCCTGTGGAGCGCCGGATTCCAACCCAGAGAACCAACCCGAGAAGGAGCTTCCTATGTTACTGCAATACACCGCGCTTACCGACGCCGCGCGTCAGCACTTCAAGCTGCCGCGCTCCCCGTTCGTTGATGACATTGCCTCGGCGTCCGATGTCTACCTATCGGTCAGCGCGCGAGAAGCCCGCCAGGCCATGCAGGCCGCCGCGCGTAACCACGGCTTTATGGCCCTGGTCGGCGAAAGCGGCGCGGGCAAAACCACGCTGCTGGAGTTGCTGGAGCAACGCATCATCGACGAAAGGCAGGACATTACCGTTATCAAGCCCTATACGCTGGCGATGGAGGCCACCGACGCCAAGGGCAAGACGCTGCGCGCCACCCACATCGCCGAGGCCATCGCCTACGCGCTTGATCCGCAGTTGACCATGAAGAGCAGCCCGCAGGCGCGCTTCAACCAGTTGCACCAGTTGCTGGTCGCCTCTTGCCGCGCTGGGCGCAGGCATTTGCTGGTGATTGATGAGGCGCACTGCATGCCGGTCGCCACCATCAAGCACCTCAAGCGCTTTATCGAGCTGAAAGACGGCCTGCGCCGTGTGCTGGGTGTGCTGCTGATCGCGCAGCCCGAGCTGCGCAACCTGCTGGGCAGTCAAAACCACGAGGTGCGCGAGGTGATGCAGCGCTGCGAGATTGTCGATCTGCTGCCGCTGGACAACGACCTGGAAGGCTACCTCGCCCACAAGTTCGCCCGCTTTGACTTGACGCTGGAGCAGGTCTTTGAGCCGGACGCTTTCAACGCCATCCGCGCCCGGCTGATTTACACCCCGCGCGGGGCCAAGCAAGGGGTCAGCACCTGCTACCCGCTGGCGGTACACAACCTGGTCGCGCGCGCCATGAACGCGGCGGCGGCCATAGGCTACCCCAAGGTCGATGCGCAGGCCATAGGAGGGTGCTGACATGGCCGCGCAACGCAAACATTTTTTCGCGCCGGGCACGATCGAAGGCGTGCGCCGCGCCAACGTGTGGCTGCGCGCCTGGCGGCTGCTGCGGCGCTGGCTGCGGGGAGGCCGGCCATGAAGCTGGAAACCGACAAGCACATTCCCAAGGGCAAGATCGTCAGCCCGGTCAGGCGCGCCATCGTGGCCTGGCTGTGCGGCAATGGCGCGGCAACGCGCCTGGAAATACAGGCGGCGATGGCCAAGCGCGGCTTTTTAACGGACCGCATCAGTTACGACTTGTGCGACCTTCGCAAAGCTGGCTTCCTAACCAAAACCAAGACGGGCGCGGGCCGTGAGTTGCTGTATGACGTGGCTGGATCGGGCGCGCAGGGCGATGCGCGTGTAGCGCCTGTGCCTGCAGCGGTGCCGGCGCCGTGTGTCAAATGCTCCGTCGCCGCCCCGCGCCGCATCGACGTGATGCACGGCGCGCCGCTGGCCGGCGGCGATGACGCGCCCGCGCGCGAGGGTGCTATGGATTACGCCGCCTTGCCCAGCCTGGTCAGCGGCCAGCGCGTGCCGCACCGCATGGGGAGGGCCGCGCCATGAGCCGCTTACTAGACGTTCTGCTGGCTGCCGCCATAGGCATCGGCCTTGCGCTGGCGCTGGACTACTGGGTGTTTTTCGACCCCGGCCACATTGAGCCGGATTTTCAACCTGTGCAGAAAGGCCACGTATGACCTGTGACTACGACGAACTGTTGGGCGGCGCACGCGGCGTGCGCGACCAAATCCTCACGTTGCTCGCCAACGTGCCGCCGGAGATGGCAATGCCCGCGCTGTTGTCGCTGGTGATTGCGGTCGCCAAGCGCTACCCGCAACAGACCAGAACGACCGTACAGATTTGCATCGACATGGCGCTCGACCTGGACGCCAACGCAGCGCTCGCGGGCATGCCCGCATTTTGATTCACCCATCCCACTCGCTCCAAATCAACCGGAACCACCCGCATGACTACCCTCGAAGACCTCCAAAAGCGCGCCGCCGCGCTCTCGGCCTTGCGCGACAAACTGTCCGCGTCACTGGCCAGCCTGCAATCCGCGATCGACACCGTCAAGAAAGGCCCCATGAATGACATTCGCCGCGTGGCGCGCCAGATCGCGCAGCAGCACCAGGAGTTGGCCGACCTGATCGCCGCCAACCCGGAGCTGTTTGTCAAGCCGCGCAGCTACGTGGTCGATGGTTTGAAGTTCGGCCTGCAAAAACAAAAAGGCGTGATGAAGTGGGCTGATGACGCGGCGCTATGCGCGCGCATCGACGACCTGGTCGGCAAAGGTGTGATAACCGAAGAGCAAGCCGGCCTGTGCATCAAAACCAAGAGCACGCCGGTGTCCGCCGCCCTGGAGCAATTGGATGCCAATGTGCTCAAACGCCTGGGCGTGACCGTATCCGCCGATACCGACGCGCCGCTGATCAAGAGCGTGGACTCGGAGGTGGAGAAGGCCGTCAACGCCGTTATCCGTGAGGCCACAAAAGACACGAACGCGGAGGTGGCGGTATGAATAAGGTGACGTTCACCGCGTCTCGGACGGACGGCGTGCCTCACGCCATAACCGGATGGAAGCTGCGTTGCGGAGCGGTTTTACATAAACCCATATCTTTTCCGTGGCAGTACTGGCCCGTTGATGGATGGGTTGTCAGCGATCCCGTCAGCGGTTTCAAAATCTGCGAAGAGGCCACGATGGGCGCCGTGCTGCGCACTTACCGTAAGCGGGTTGCGCACTATGGCCGTCACTGGCAAGCGGTGTTGGACGGAAAGCGCAAAAAGGTAATGAGGCGCTGGCCGGCGCTTTACGGCTGCAAGGAGCAAAGCCATGACGGTTCACGCATCGCATCCTGACCCGCGCGCCCGCTTGATCAAGTTGATCCATGTCGCCAAGCGCGAGCTCGGCATGGACGATCCGACGTACCGCGCCATGCTGCTGGCCAGCGGCGGCGCGGAATCAACCGCGAACATGGCCGCGCCCGCGCTGGAGCGGGTGCTGGCGCATCTCAAGCGCTCGGGATTCAAGGTGCGCCATAAAGCCGCCCCGCCAGCGGCGCCCAGCCGAGCGCTGGATCAGCGCGAGCAGGCGCGCAAGGTGCGCGCGCTGTGGTTGTTCCTGCACGAACTGGGCGTTGTACGCGACTCGTCAGAGGCGGCGCTGGCGTCCTACGTCAAGCGCATCACCGGAAGCGATGCACTGCAGTGGGTGCACGGCGACAAGCTGGACAAGTTGATTGAGACCTTGAAGAAATGGGCCCTGCGCTACCTGCCGCAGGTCAATGCCAAGTTGCGCGCAGACGCCATATCACTGGCCGGCTCCGGGAAGCTAACCGTCGATCAACTTGACTATACGCGACATGCCGAGGAGCTGAAAAACACCAAGAACACGGACACGTTCGATGTTCAGTGGGCGATGTGGACCCGCTGGCAGCAGGCGTTACAGCGCGACGTGCCCGCGCAGTTGCTGGCCGATATGCCTGATATTGAGGGAAACCGTGATGTCTAAAGGTGAACGCAAAACAGGCCCGTGGCGCGTTTGCGCATGGGCGAGGCTATCCACGTTCCTCTGCGCCGCGCCGGAGCGCATAGGGGCGAATTGGGGTGGATTGGCGCGCCTTGTTTGCGGCATGGGTTGACCGTCATGGCTGATCGCGCTCCCGATTTCGAGTTGCTGGTGGCTGATCGGCCCGATCTGTCGGAGTTGTCCGCCGAGCAGATTGCGCCAATCGAAGCGCGCATGACGGACTGGCCGGAGTCGTGGCGCGACATTGCCCGATCGCTGTATATAACGCTGGTATCGCGCCGTGATGCGCTGGCCGCCGACATGGCGGCGGACATGGCCGTGGAGTTGATGATGGGCGTGGTAGCCGATATGCCGGGAGCACAGCCCTACATCAACTGCGGCAGTGATCTGTGGCGCAGCCGCAGGGTCGTGCGCATTCTCGATTTGTTGGGCAAACACCGGCAAGACTATGACCGCGTGGGTCAACTGGTTGGCCTGACGCCGCGCCACATTCGCCGTATCGAATCGGCCTGGCTGCGCGCCGAACGCGCCAGGCGGCAGCGCGAGCTGTGGTAGACGCCCGGCGGCAGCCCATCAATAACTGACCTTTGTCATTGAGGTGTCTGACATGCCTCGCGCGACAGTACGGGTTATGACATCGCAAGCGCCATCCACCACAGCTACCGCCGCCCCCGCTGCCGGTAGGGGTGGCGAATCTCCGCAGACGGCGGCCGTTGGGTTGCCTGGGGGCATAGAAATCTTTCGTGCTGGAACACATCGCGACGACGCCGGCAACACGCACACCTTTACCCCTGCGCAGCTCGCCGAAATGGTGGCGACCTACAACGCCACGCTGCGCGAAGCGCCGCTGACCGTGGGCCACCCCAAGGACAACTTGCCAGCTTATGGCTGGGTCAAGCGCGTGTTCATCAACGCGGCTGGGCACCTGGCTGTTGATCCGCACCAGGTCGATCCGGCCTTTGCCGAGATGGTCCGGTCCGGCCGCTTCAAAAAGCGTTCCGCCAGCTTCTACCCGCCGGGCGCCCCGCACAACCCAACGCCGGGCAAGTGGTACCTGCGGCATGTGGCTTTTTTGGGCGCGCAGCCGCCGGCTGTGGCTGGCCTGCGCGATATCGGCTTTGCCGATGACGCCGCCGAGGCGTTGAGCTTTTCTGAAACCGCCGATGAACCGGCACAAACCGAGGAGTACCTCATGAGTGATGCAGACAAGGCCGAGCTGGAGCGCCTACGCGCCGAAAGCAAGGCGAAAGACGACGCGCTAGCAAAGGCTACCGCCGACCTGAAAGCCGCCAACGATGCCGCCGGCGCGGCCCAAAAGCAGGTTGCCAGCTTTGCCGAAAAAGCCGCCGCCGACCGGCGCGCCGCTTTCGTGAGCTTTGCCGAGGCCGAGATCAAGGCGGGCCGCCTGCTGCCGAAAGACAAGCAGACGGCAATTGCCGCACTCGAAACGCTGGCTGCCGCCGAGCAGCCGCTGAGTTTCAGTGAGGGCGGCACCACGACCCAGATCACGCCGATGCAGATGTGCGCCTGGCTGCAAGGCCACATGTCCAGCCGCACGGCGGCGGTGAGTTTCGGCGAGATGGCCGGCGGCGGAGCCGATGTGGGGTTCGACGCGCGCGGCAAGAGCGATGACGAAGTTGACCGGGCCGCGCAGGCTTACCAGGCGCAGCACCCGACCGTGAGCTACGCCGAGGCGTTGAGCAAGGTAACGGCTTTCACCGTTTGATAACCGCCAGACCACACGAAAGGACACCGACATGACTCCGAAAGACGTTCGCCTGGCCAACCCGATTCTCGGCAACCTGCTGTTGGCCGGTGTGGCCGCATCCACGGCATTCATTGCCCCGGCGCTGTTCCCGCGCCTGCCGACCTCGCTGCGCGGGTTCCAGCTTGCAGAAATGGGCGACGAAGCCACGCGCCGGTACAACACGCGCCGCGCACCAGGCGCGGCAACCAAGCAGGTCAAGATCGCCTGGCAGGGCAAGTCCTATACCGTTGATCAGCACGCGATTGACGTACCCATCCCCCGCGAACTGATCCAAGAGCAGGATGAGGCGAGACGTTTGAACGTTGCCGCCAATATCAATATCAGCCAAATCGCGGTCAACACAGCGCTGCAAATATTGAACACCAGCTACGAGCTGGAGGCCGCGGCGTTGGCCGCCGACCCCGCTGCCTATGGCCCCAACGTGCTGGCGTTGACCGGCGCGGCCAAGTGGAGTGCGGACACCGGAACGCCAGTCACCGACATCCGTAATGCAACCGAGGAAATCCGCCGCCGTACCGGACGCCGGCCGAACACGCTGCAAATTACCTCGCCGCTGCTCAACGTGCTCACGATGAATCCGCAGGTCAAGAGTTTCTTGCCTGACTCCATGCTGGGCCCAGCCACGATTGAGCAACTCAAGACGATCCTCAATGTGCCCAACATCGTTGTCGGTGAGGGCATCTGGACCGACGAGGACGGCGCCGTGACCGACATCTGGGGCAACAGCGCCACGCTGGCCTACGTGCCCAACATCGGCGCCGACGGCTCGGGCCTGAGCCTGGG
>Ga0209629_10002568_pt1 | contig 12479 bp, 8 predicted proteins | sample TergutCu122P5_FD_187286 | JGI IMG/M metagenome (GOLD analysis project Ga0209629, IMG submission 187286) | Cubitermes ugandensis P5 segment gut microbial communities from Kakamega Forest, Kenya - Cu122 P5 (SPAdes) (version 2) | ecosystem: Host-associated > Arthropoda: Insects > Digestive system >... | reverse complement strand
CGCAAAGGAGCTCTCCGACAAACAAAAGCAAAGAAGAGTTTTTAGTTACTAAACAAATAACTGTGTTGGAACACCCTGCCTATTCACCGGATCTAGCCCCCAGTGACTTCTTTCTGTTCCCAAAGATAAAGGAAATATTGAAAGGAAGGCATTTTGATGACAATGATGACATCAGGAGTAACACAATGGCAGCTCTGAAGGCCATTCCACAAAACCATTTCCAAAATTGTTTTGAAGGGTGGACTAGGCTCTGGCATCGGTGCATAGCTTCCCAAGGGGAGTACTTTGAAGGCGACCACGGTGGTATTCGGCGATGAGGTATGTAGCACTTTTACTGCAATGAGTTCGCAAACTTTATTGCCATTCCACGTATGTCTTCGAAAGGCATGGTCTTGCTGAAGCAAAGGAACACTTTTTCCTTACCTTTACGTGTTATTTACTACATTCTGTGACCTGTTTACCAGTTGTTTTACTGACGCACTGTGCACAGTAATTTCATGCTCTTAGTTGTCAGTCCTGTGAAGTAAAATAAAAGATTACTAATAAAACATGCGGTATGTTATGTCTTGCAGATCCTAATCCTTTATAGGTAATTTTGGTGAAATAATAAAGACACACAGTAATGATAATATATAAATATTTGCATTAATGCCCTTTGGGCAGGTAATATTTTTTAAAGGTTTGAATACATTTTTTGATTTGTCCTGTTCCATTTGCATCAAGTCAAGAAATGTGGCTGTCATATACTAGGGTGTTCATGTAATGTATGTATGTTTCTTACACTAAGCCAGTGTAAAAAATGTGAGTGTGCAAAAGTTATTATCCACTCTTGTGTACAATCAAATAGTAACTGGTATGGTATATGATATATCCAGATGAGAACTCTGCTCCTCTGGGTAATTACACCATGTGTAGTGTTAATTCCTTACCAACATTGTAGGACTGATAAGTTGTCCTGAAATGTTGGTAAGGAATTACTGCTACAGGCTGCACAATTATCCGGAGGAGGTCAGTTCCCATCTGCTTTGTGGTGGAAGCCTGAAATCACATGTGATTTATACACCTGTCATAGAAAAAGTTAATGCTGCTAGTGGATCATAGTAGGTAACACTTATGTGTGTGTGTTTTCACCATAAAGGAGTGTGTATGTTCCTGATATGTGAACATGTAGATGATATATAACATATGATCCTTTGAATGAATGTTAGTGACAACCTAATGTGCTGTTTTGGTAGTCATTTGCAGGCATTTATTTGTAGTCTTGTTTCTTTCAGTACAGATGACTGTGTTGCATTCCTGAAGAAGCAGGCAGCTAGTCTAGGCTTACCACTGAAAGTTTATTCTGTTGTTCCTGGGAAACCAATTGTAGTGTTGACATGGGAAGGTTCAGAGCCAAATCTTCCATCAGTACTGCTGAACTCTCACATGGATGTAGTTCCAGTATTTCCTGTAAGTACTGGACACGTGTGAACTGTAGCAATATTAGTAAGAACTGAAGGAGTTATCACACAGATTTGTCCATCTGAATTAAAGGAACTGTTCATTTTATTATGTGTACTGGAATTTTGCAGGTTCCATCTTCTCACCTCTTCATACTTTTACAAATGATATCTCACAGACTCCCTAAGTGTTATTCTGTAGTGTAGGTGGTGTGTGTTCTGTAGTTCTTTATCTGCAATTTCCGAACAACAGAATGTTTCTGATTGTGTGTAGGATTTGATTGTATTGCTGCTTAAGTAAAGTTGTGTAACATTCTCAACATAGGATTTGTATAATGTGGCATCATGCAGTAGGAAAGTAGGCTCATTGGTTTTACTGTAATATGTTTGCTTATGAAGTGCTTTAAACCTAATGTGAAAGTGTCAGTTGCATATATGAAGGGTGACTGTGGGTGGATAATATTACAGCCATGCTTATGCATGTTTTCAAGGGAATGCTTTGGAGTTGTATCTGCCTGATGTTATGTTAATGCTATTCATTTGCAGGAGAAATGGACATATGATCCCTTTAGTGCTGATAAGGATAAGAATGGGAACATATTTGCCCGTGGTGCACAGGATATGAAGTGTGTGGGAATCCAGTATTTAGAGGCTGTGCGTCAACTCATGTCAAAAGGAGTTCAGCTTAGAAGAACAGTTCATATTTCGTTTGTGCCAGGTAATTATTTAATGGTTTTTGGGATGTTACTGTACCTTGTTAAGAATAATATGGTGACAAATCTGCACACTGTCCTGTCATAAGGTGTATGTTTAAAAAAATTAATGCTCTTCCATTTGCCAATTCCTCGGATTTTTTACCAGGTATCAATAATGTGTACATGTGTTTAGGTACGAGCACTGGATAAGGAGCATGTGCATGTGCAAGTATGGATGAGTGTAGTTGCATGTTTCACTTATGTTTTCTTCATTTTAATATTTTTACCCCATGTGAGACCTTAATATTATTGTGTTTAAAGGTTTTAGTAATGATTTGAATGTCTGACCAGCTCACTTCAGTCCTTATTGAGAATCTAACAGGTCTTCAACTAGTCAAGAAATTCCCTGCATTTTGTGGAATTAGACTGCTTGTTACCACGTTCAACAGAGCCTGCTGTTAGTTCCACTTCTGAGCCAGATGAATGAGAGAATTGTATTTATTTAAGCTCCATTTTAACCCTTCCCCTGGCAATGGGAGCTTTTAAATGACACAGTACTGTGACAAACATTTTAAAGAAAATGAATCAGAAATGCAGGTAATGTAAAGTTGTATTTCTCCATCAATGGAATTAAACATTTATAACAGCTTTTTAAGAAATGTCAGAATATCTGTATGCATAATGTTAAATGTTGATTTACCTATTTAGTAATTTTTCTTTGAGTGCTATTCACCAAAACATGGAGTTTTTCAAAAGCCACCCAAAAAAAAAAAACAATAAGAACAGCAGTGACATCAACAATTACAATGACAGCTACAACAATGAGTGATTGATGATTGTGATGTGGTGTCAAATTTTAGAATGATTTCAGTTTCTTCTTTTGTATTTCAGATGAAGAGATTGGTGGAAAGGATGGTATGGCTAAGTTTGTCAACACCTCTGACTTCCTTGAGTTAAATGTTGGTTTTGCTCTGGATGAAGGCATGGCAGATCCCTCTGATCAGTTTCCACTGTTTTATGGAGAGCGGAGTATCTGGCGTAAATACCTTTTTAAACTAGAGTTTATTTATTTGTTTGTTTGTTTTGTTTTTTGTATTTATATGTGTGCGGAATTCTCTAAGTATAAATTGGGTTCTACTTGTGTTGTGTTTATTGTGCTCAGTACAATATAAGTATATAGATAGTGGATTGTATTGTGATATTTCATGATTCTACACCATGGTGTGCAAAGGATGAAAATTGCTTGTAAGTTTATTGAAATTCTAATTGAACACACAAAAGTTTTGTTTCCAGCTACTGCACAAAGCTAGTTATTATGCTGGTACATGTTTCAGTCATCTACAGTAGCCATCAGCATGAACTGTAATATTATAAAGACACTACTAGCAAATCATACATTTCCAGTGGTAAACATGTATATATCAGCCTAATACAACAGTCAAGTGATGCTCAGTTTTATTAAAAATATTCGGATTAAAATGCCAGTGGAATATTAAAAACAAAACGTAAGAATGTAAAAAGCTGCCTCCAAACATCTTGCAGTGTCATGTAACTCCTTTTGATGGAATGGAGATCCGAGCTTTGATACCTGATGTTTACCCTGTGACTGAATGTTTTGAAAGTTATGGAAGTGTTCAAAATGATGACTGTTGGCATCAAAGCAGTACATGTTCAGGAACATTCAGTTTTAGAGCAGTTCTTATATCACACAGTAACACACTGTGGTGGTGATGATGCATATCTCCTGCTGCTGTTGTGGTCAGTTTTAAGTTTATCTTTTGCTGAAGCCCCGTTAGAAGGGCGTGCAGTCTGATAAACAAGCTGATCACTGCACAAGACCGCTGTGTCTGCTCCACTTATCAGGATATATTGTAATGCGTCGGTTCCTTATATCACTATTAATGTGCAGAACAATCCTCATGATGGGGCCACCCACTGTTATAGACAAATAGGCCCAGTCTGCATTTTCATGTAAAAAGGTGGAGAAGCAGCTGCTGAACTGAAGCCATTGGCTGGTCCTATTCGTACTTAATCTCTGGGCCCCAAATAATGGTCTGATCTGAGCTCCACTTGCTCCACCTTGTTTACCTGACAGTGGAGACTGAGCCTGTGTCTGATATTTTGTGTTCATTTTTTGTGTTTTGAACACTGGTTAGTGAACAAAGTTCAAGAGTTAAGTAGCTCTAGATGTAATATATCAGTTTTAAACTGCTATAGAGTAGAGTGAAAGGCAAGTGTTTAAAATTTTGCTGTGAGTGTTAATATAATATAAGGAATGGTATCTGTTGTGCTTTCAATATTGCAGATATGTTGGTGCACTGCCCAGGTACTACAGGTCATGGTTCTTTGCTACTGCCTGATACAGCAGGAGAGAAAGTTCGCATCATTATAGAACATTTCATGGACTTCCGAGAGCAAGAGAAGAATAAGTTGGACTCAGACCCAAGCCTAACTGTTGGTGATGTCACCACTGTGAACCTGACACAACTGAAGGTGATAATGACTGTTCTTCATAATCAGAGCTTCATGGTCTCACACTATGTATCCTTGTCATTTAATTTTTTAGACAAACATTCAGAGCCCAAAATGGGCAAAAGAATTCTGGTCTGTTGTGAAATTAACTTTTGTATGGCTTTAGGTTTGACTGTAATAATCTGAATTTTAACAGTTGAAGTTTTATGCAACATAATTTATCATGTCTTGTTTTTTGGTCATATGTGTGGGAAGTGACATCTCTCCAGGAAAGGAAACATTGAGTTAAAAATGTTTGGGTTTGTAAAGTGGTTCATCACTTAGCTTCTTTCCTAATGTAAAGTTTTGGTGTTTTTGTTGTATATATTCCTTTACGTTCACACTGTCTTAGCACCTTTGTGATACAGTCCTTTGATAATGATCAGGCACTGGAGCTATTTGGTCTTTCATTTATAAGGTTTTCAAGGTTATTCTAAGAAATATAAAGTTGCACTCCTGCACTGTAATAGTGCCCATTTATGCCAGATTTGTTGATTGATTGATGTGTGTGAGGATTGGCTTATTAGATGAATATAACACCAAATGTAGAAATATTGGGGACAGTTCAAATTTAAAAATTGTTTGCATCTTTGTTTCATGTCTGCACTGATCAGTAAGAATGGTGAGGTAAGTACAAGAATTTAATAGGTGAGTGTGGTGATGTAGTCTAATTACTAAGTTTGGGCTTGGTTTGGGCTGTAAATTATTAAAAATGTGATTGAGTTTCTGTTAGGAAAGAGTTTGAGTTGCTAGTTTTGGTACCAAGTTCAGTTGTATGAAATACAGTTTGTTATAGGCAGAATTTCTTTTTATTAAATGTTGATGTGGATGTTCCTTTCATATGCAACCTACTTTATGAGCCTTGTGAAATGTATTTATAAAGTGCTGTTGTATTTGTTACTGATGTGGACTAAAATAGGTCTAGAGTGAAGACTTTTATGATGAAGTATTTGTACATGTGTTACGGTTAAAACTTTATCAAATTCTGATATTGTTACTGCTTGGATCAGTTGGATAATGTTGACATCAAGGAAAATGCAAGTTTTGAAATAGCATGGTAAATGGACATGTGTAACATGAACTATACACATCTGGTAAACATCCAGCATTAAGGCTGTTAGTGATGTAAATAAGTGTAACCACATGAATACAAAATCTTATTCCTTTGGCGTGAAATTTACTACACTGTGTCCTTTTATAAAGTTGAATGAAGCTGTCGTGGCTGCTTTTGGGAGTTGCATGACTTGTCACCAAGTTCTGCAAGGTTTTCCTGGCGTAAGTGAAGTATTACTCCATAGAAACAGTAACATGACTTGCTTGTATTGCGCATCATGCCACAAATACTCTTGCTTCACAGCATGCAGACTTCTTCAATTTGAGTATGATGGTATTCACCTATAAAACTTCTTTGTAGGAATGTCTAGAACAGCTGTTTGTAACTTGGAGTCCACAGATAGATTTCAGGTAGTCCATGAAGTCGGATAAATAAAAAATACACATTTATTGTCGCTAACCTCTAACTGAATTTTATTAGCTTTTCATTCAATGATGAATATAGGCAACAAAGTAATTTATGGCCTGTAGGCTTAAAATTTGTTTGTTAACTTCAAGAAATTTTACCATTTCCATTTTATGCATTTAAATAAGTTCTTCCGAGAAGGGGTCCGTAGGTTTCACCAGACTCAGAAGTGTCCATGGCACATAAAATTTAAGAACCCTTGGTCTAATGTTATATGTTTTCCTTTGAATTTGCTTTTGTATTGGGGTCCATTCTGTAGTCCTTGTCATTAAAATTGACTTCTAAATAAAAGTTACACAGGGTAATGTCAGGCAAACATGCTTGATATTAACCTCTTCTTGCTTGGCGCTACAACTCTGGTAGAGTCTTGGCCTTCTCAACAATTCCTTTCCATTTGAGGCAATCTTGGACTTGTTCTGTCCATTTTATGAGTTTTGCTTGATATTAACCACATCTCATATTAACCCTTTGATGCCAGAACTAAATTCCCTGTGGGAGCTGCAGAAGACCAAAATTTAAATGAGATCTGTATAGGCAAGGCTATTGAATGCTGTTACCTTAACCTGACATTCAGCGTCAGGAGCATCACATTGCATAACAGGTATACCTTGTGTTAGGTGCCAAAGGGATAATGTGGAAAAAATTTGGACTGTAGTATTCCAGCACATTCTGCATTTATCTTCAGTGTAGAAATGTATGTTACTCTGAAAGTGAAGATGGTGTGGTTCCACAAAAATTGGCCGTTATTTACAAGGTTGTATGGTGTCATAACTCAGAAAAAGGGTTGTAGCTAGTGTGGGGCATGTGTTTCAACCCCCCCCCCCAAGGCATATGGGTCAAAAGGACAGCAAAATGGGCAGCAGATTGAATATTTTAAATGGGAAAAATTTGAATTTCTGAGTTCAACAAATTTTAAATTGTTGATGTAAATAAAAGGAAATTCAATATATTATTGTAATTTTTTTAAAGTTCCTAATTGCTGTCAGGGGTAGCCATTGTGATTACTTGTGTCAGGTGTCAAAAAAAGTACCTGTGCTCAGAAGGTCACAACCTGAAATCTCACCACCATGTTAACTCATATCTCATATATGGAGGCTCTTGTAGAGTGTCAGTTGTTTTAGTGAAAGGCTGTTCCAAAATACATGTAACTTAAGCTGAAGGTATTCTGGGGTAGAACAATAACTGTAGGACTCTTGAATTTTATTTTTGTTTTGCAGGGTGGTGTTCAGGCAAATGTTGTTCCTCCAGAATTGGTAGTAGTTTTTGATGTGCGACTGGCTGTGACGGTTGATCATGCAGAGTTTGAAGATATGGTGAATAAATGGTGTTCTGAAGCTGGTCCTGGCACATATGTTGAGTTTGAACAGAAGGAACCGAAAGTTCAGGTGACCAAACTGGACAGTTCCAATCCATGGTGGCTTGCTTTCAGGAGTGCTTGTGATGATATGTGAGTTCTTATTGAAATAACTAATTTATGCTGAGTATTTGTCATGTTACAGAATTATGATTTAACCTTTTTTTTTTCATGCTGTGCTCGAGTTATTCTAGTTAGTTGTACTGGCTTTTCCATTATTGTGAAGGTTACTGAAGGCAACACCCAGTGCTGTTACTCAACAGGGATCCGTAAGTGTTTGTCAATTTCGCGCAATTAAAGTAGTACACACAATGTGTGACATGAAAAAGTCTGCTCTGTGTGTGTAGAAGGAATATGTGATGTGTGCACTCTGTCCTTACAGAACAAGATGTTTAAGGTGCTGCAGGTAACAGCACATTACTTTAGTGGACATGTGAAAGAAATAACCTAGATTAAATTTTTTTGTCAGTACATTGAATTAGATATACTTTTTTCATGTAATACAGTATTAATATTGTTGTTCCTATGGCAGATGGTGGAGAAGTTGTCATTGCTCTGGCATCCCAGTAGAGTTTGATGGTGTTCTTGAACACTTGTTGGTCGGTATTGAGTTTAGGGCAATATAGCAGATGTTCCTTGTCCATGGTGGAGTTTGGCATTTGCAAATTGTGCATTCACCAGATTCATATGTGCCAATTTTTCTTAGATGAGCTGCTAGGCAGTCATGTCCTGTCTTGAGTCTAAAATTTGCTACTGCTTCCTTCCTAGTTTTGCCTTTGTATTCTACCTAGATTTTGTGGATATCTGTCCATTTCTTTGTTGCGGCCAGCTTGTTGGTTTCTTGATTGTACTTCATAGCTATTTTGCGATTCCTAAGTTTTTTCAGTGTGTTGGCTTGTAATGGTGTTTCTTTAGTATGTAGTGTAGTTCCATTTTAGGCTAGTTTGTCTGTTATCTTGTTGCCTTATAGTCCAACATGGGAGGGAACCCACTGGGATATGACTATTTTCTTGAGAGCCTGGAGATGTTTGAGGGCCTGTTTTATGTCATTTATCATCTTTGATTTTGGTTGGCCGTTGGAAGAAATTGCTTGAATAGCTGCTTTTGAGTCCGCTAGGATGTCCTTTTTCAAATGCTTGAAGACTGTATAGGAGCTGTTGAAGGGATAGGCAGATAGCCTCTGTTTCTTCATCGAAGTTTGATTTATTTACTCCAGCAGTAACATACTTCGAGAAAAGCTTGCAGTGTACTCCTGCTCTGGTTGTATTTGTTTCATGTGCCTGAGATCCACCAGTATAGACTCTAAGGCAGTCCTACTGTGGATAATGAAGTTCTGTCATTTCTAATACAGTCAATTTTAAGACCATTTGGGATGTATCTTTCTTCCTTAGGTCTTCTGTTAGTGATAAATTTGTTGTAACTGTCATGAAATCTAATGGATTGGTGTTTGGAATGGTTGGTTCTATCTTAGTTGGAATGTTCATTAGATTTAAGAAGTTGCAACAGTTACTTATTGGTGTAGGTTGGGTTTTGAGAATTTGATGTGGGGTATGTTGGTTGATCCAGTTTCCCTGGGAAGAAGCTTGTAATTTAATGAAGGTGGCTGCTGCTTGTTTTTGTATTTCCAGACTTATTGGCAGGTTTTCTGTGTGTAGTTGAAGAGCTGTCACTGGTGTTGTCTCTACTGCAACCACATATTACCCTTACGGCATTGTTCAGGGCTGTTTCAAGGTGTTTTAGGTTTGCTTTATTGTTTGTTTCAATAACTTCACTGCCTTACTTCATTGTAGGTTTAACATAGGTGTTATAATTGACTTTCATTGTGTCCTGTGTGCTTCCTCACTTTGCTCCTGCTAGCCTCTTCATAAGCCCTTATCCTCTTGTTTGTTTTCTCTACTGTTTTGTTGATGTGGTCTGCCCAGTTGAGCTCATTGTCAAGAAGTACGCCTAGGTATTTTGTACTTGCACTCTTGTGTAGCATTTGGTTGCCAGTTTTCAGATTGAAATCTGTATTATCGTGTCGAGGGAGAAAAATTGATACATAGTTTTTGACTTGTTTATCAATATGTTATTCTCTGTTACCTAGGCATTTGGCACTTCTAGGGAGTGATTCATAGTTTTCTCCAGGGTTCTTTGTTGTTTGTCATGTTTTGCTGATGCCCATATTACTACATCATCAACAAACATGGTAACTTTTATTCCTTCAATCTTTTTCAAACGTTTGGAGAGATTGTTGATGTATAAATTGAATTATAATGTGCTAGAGACAGCTCTCTGTGGAAGGCCTATTTTTTATTGCTTATACTTTGATTCTGCTTCATCCCACTGTACTTTAACCCATGTCTGTGCTAGAAACCTACCAAACCAGCTTAGCATGTTTCCTCTCACTCCATACATTTTGAGCTTGCTCATTAACTTGCTTCTCCATACTGTGTTGTAAGCACGTTTAAAGTCTATGAATACTGCAAGGGTGCTCTTTTTTTGGTTAAATCCCTGTTTCACATCCTGGACAAATCTCATCAGTGAATTTGATGTTGACATGTTTCTAAAACCATCTTGTTCTTCGACTAATAAATTCTGACTTTCTGGGAACCATTTTGGTCTTGTTAATATTATTCTTTCAAAAACTTTTACAAGAATTGAGGTAAGAGTGATTGGTCTGTATGATTCCATTTCTTCTGTTGGTTTTCCTGGCTTTAATATCGGTATGATAATGGCTTTTGTCCAATCTGCTGGAAGGCTCATTTTACTTGTCCAGAACTTGTTACATGCTAGGAGCAGTGTGTCTGTAGCTTTTGAACCAAGGTTTTTGATAAATTCTGGGAATATTTTGTCAGGTCCTGGTTGTTTCTTGTCGCTAATGTTTTTTGTTGCTTCCTTCAACTCCTCCATTGTGAATTCTTTTGTGAACAGGTCTGTCAGATGGCCATCTCCTCTTTTCACACCATATTGTTTTCTGTGTATCTTTTCTTTCTTTCTTTTGGTTTGGTTCTCATTTGTGTTGTGCAAGGTAAAAGATGTTGAACTTGCTTGCAATTTCCGTTTTATCCATCATTTGTTTGTCTTTGACCTTCCAGGGTTGGCTTTGCTTTGTGCTTTGTTTATTATGTAGACTGTTGAATAATCTATATGCTTTGGGGCCATCTGTTCTATAATCTGTTCCACTTAAAACTAATTCCATGTTTCCTTCTTGGACAGGCTCTTTTTAACCCCCATTATTGCACATTCCCTTTCCAGTTAATTACATCTGTTCTCTCCTGTTCATCTTTACCCTCAGACTTTTCTGCTATTTTTCATGCTTGATCTCTTTTGTTTTGTATCCCCACAGTATTAATGTAGTGTATTGGATTTAAGTAACTACATAAATTTTCTTTTGACTGATATTCTTCTTCGTATTATGGCTGTACAACTCTTTATACAGAGTTTTGGCCTTCTCAACCAGTTCCTTCCATCCTCATCTATCCTGGGCAAGGGTCTTCCAATTTGGCACTTTTGACTTCTGTATATCTTTTCTAACATCATCCTTCCAGCGTATCTCTGGTCTTCGTATTGGCCTTTCAGAAATGGGTTTCCAGGAGTATATTGTCTTGACCATTCTTGTTTCTTGCATCCTTTTGATGTGACCAAGTCATCCAAATCTTTGTGCTCTAATGAAGTTTATTATGTTCTTGTGTTTTATTATTTTATCCAATTCCTGATTGGTTTTTATTCGCCAAATACCATTTTCATTGGTTGGGCCAAATATTTTCCATAAAACTTTTCTTTCAAACACCATTAGTCTGTTAGTTATGGTTTCTTTTAGTGTCCATGTTTCGCACGCGTATGTAACTACTGATCTAATTACTGAGCAGTGTAATTTCAACTTTATCATTTTAGATATAAGCTTACTTTTTATTTGCGAAGAAGGCTTTATTTCCTAGGGCTATTCTTTCTTTTATCTCTTCTTCAATTTATTATCTGTATTGACAGTTGACCCAATATATTTGAATGATTTAACTTGTTCAAATTCTTTATTGTCCATATTTATGGATTTTGGTTGGTCTTGTCTCCTGGTACATTTCAGGTATTTGTTTTGTGTACATTTACTGTTAGGCTTTATTTCAGTAATTCATTTTTCAGTTTTACGGATGTGTCTATCGTGGCTTGTATTGTTCTGGTAGTTATTAAGATATCATCTGCACAGGCAGTGCATTGCTTTAGTCTGGTAGAGATGTTTCCTCTCAATTCCATTTTCTCTGGTATAGAGTCCATGGCATTGCTGAAGAGCATAGCTGATGGTGGGTCCCCATGTTTGACCCCTGTTTGGACATCAAATTTTTTGGTGAATTCATTGTTTATTTTTACGGTTGCATTTGTTCCTGTAAGTGTTAGTGCTGTTAATTTTTTAGCTTTGATGATATATTATATTGATTTAAGCTATCTATTACTTTATTTCTGTTGATTGAATCAAAAGCTTGTATATAATCAACAAATACATTATGAAGATCTACGAAGGCTGATCGTAAAGTAAGGTTCCCTTATTTATTAAAAATAAACAGCAATATTTATTTTCAAAACCAAACACATAATATGAAAGCTTAAACATCGTTCTGTTTTTCGACATAATCGCCATTTCGATCTAAGCACTTTTGTTGACGCTGCACCAGCTTTTGTATCCCCATATCAAATAAATTTGCCGCCAACCCGTTGAGATAGCGAGTCACCTCTTCTTTAACTTCATCGTCGGTGCTGAAGCGTTGTCCACCTAAGTGTTCCTTAAAGTTTGGAAACAGGTGGTAATCGCTCGGTGCTAGGTCTGGGCTGTACGGGGGGTGGGGCATGACAGTCCATCCAACCTGTTTCAGCAGGTCCTGAGTTTGACGAGAGACGTGTGGTCGAGCGTTATCGTGAAGCAGTGTCACACCTTTGCTCAGCTTTCCTCTCCGGCGGTTCTGGATCGCCCGTCTGAGTTTCCTTAGCGT
>Ga0209629_10002567_pt1 | contig 12480 bp, 9 predicted proteins | sample TergutCu122P5_FD_187286 | JGI IMG/M metagenome (GOLD analysis project Ga0209629, IMG submission 187286) | Cubitermes ugandensis P5 segment gut microbial communities from Kakamega Forest, Kenya - Cu122 P5 (SPAdes) (version 2) | ecosystem: Host-associated > Arthropoda: Insects > Digestive system >... | reverse complement strand
AGTTGTCCTTAGGGTTACCAAGCACTATACATGACATGAATGCCAAGCACTGACTTGTACTGCCTTATCACCAAGAAGGAAGTACATAAACAGTTTATGGCGAGCATGAGCTGAACTGCCATAATATGAAACCACACTCAAGGATGGGCATGGATAAGGTTGTCAGCTGACAGGTACAGTGCATGGACCTGCCAGAAGACCACAATTTTCTGTGGCCATTATCTCTGTAACCGTTCAACTTTGGACATAGGTGTTTTGGGTTATATCGGTATACTTTTAACATAAGGAACACCCTCCCAAAGTCTGGCACATTCCTCCTGGGACACCCTGTATTATCTAGGGTGAGGCGGGCAGGGCATATGAGGACAGATATGTATAGAGGGTTTCTGGAAAACGTCAAGGACAGTGAACACTTGGAAGAGCTTGGCATAGATGAGAGGATAATATTAGAATGGATCTTAAAGAAATTGGATGGAAGTGTGTGGAATGGATTCATCCGGCTCAGGATAGGGACCAATGGCTGAATGCGTGAAGGCGGTAATGAACCTTCGGGTTCCATTGAGTTCAGGGAATTTGACTAGCCGAGGACCAGTTGGCTTATAAAGAAGGACTCCACTCCATGTGGTTAGTTGCATGTCTTGCTTCAGCTGCAGGAGTTCCTGATATGAGTTTCTGTAATTCGTTTTTAATGCTTGACTATGGAATTATCACAGTTATGTTCTGAATGGATAATCCAAATGTGACGTCATCCAACGTGCTTGGTTAGGTCTGTATGATTATGGAGAAAATCACACAAGTATAAGATGAGATAAATTTTTATTTAATGAATGCAACAAGCTGCAAAAGGCAATATATTTTTGAATAAAATAAAATATATATTATATTTACAATGTTAATTATAAACTGTACTTAAGGCTCACAGCATACAGGCAATTTGCTCATTCAGCTAGACAAGAGGGTCGGTCCAAAAGTTTCCGGCCTGACCAACTCTTTAAGGTGACACAAACAAAACAACTTTGCTATTTTTCAATACAGTCTCCCTTCATTTCAACACATAGTGATACCGATACATTAACCTCACCATAGATGGCACTATATATCCCTCACAGCATCTTCCATTTGGCGCGGCTTTTGTCTGTCAGGCCGGAAACTCTTGGACGCACCCACGTATATTCCCTAAATTATTTACAAAAATACGTATGTCCACCTTTGTAAGAACGGAATTATCTATGAAAAAACATGCATGACATGGACCTCTAGTATTGGGTACAACTGCTATATTACAATTATGATCAGTCCTGCCACTGTAGGGTAGATTGTTACTACTTAATGTGTCATCGAGTTCTGTTCAATAAAACGCAATTCTTGTCAAAACTGGACATTCATGTCTTGAAAAACAGGAACCTTAAATAAAACACCAGTGAATGTTACACACCAAATCTAATGCACTTTCAATATAATAATATATTAGTCTAAAACGTTAATTTTAAAACACTTAAGAAAACTCCGACATGTTTCGATCTTAATAGATCATCATCAGGGAGTTCGCCGGTGCCTCGTTAAAGTCACAGAATTTTAAAAAAAATCACTGAGTTTAACATTTTAAACTCAGTGATTTTTTTTTAAAATTCAGTGACTTTAACGAGGCACCGACAAACTCCCTGATGATCTATTAAGATCGAAACATGTCGGAGTTTTCTTAAGTGTTTTAAAATTAACATTTCAGACTAATATATTATTATATTGAAAGTGCATTAGTTGGTGTGTAACATTCAATGAATTACAATGCATGGTGAAACAATAAAACACCATTAATCTGAATGACATTTATTATTTGTAATATCAATTTTATTCACAAGCTCATCACAATTTTTGTCACCCAATTCTAGTGAAACACAAGATATTTCATACTTCTTTCTCAGGAGGTGTGTGACAGCATCCATATGCTTCCTGCAGAGACCAGAGTGAGAAGCTGGTTATAACACGTGCCAGTCCATACAACAGAACCAAGAACAACACAGTGGTCTGCACAATGATGTAGTGACTGATGGAGGTGCCTATGTCAAGCCAACTGCCTCGATTAGTGACCAGGTGAAGGAAATGGAGACCCATGGCATCACTGAATATCAGGACAATAAAAAACAGCTTTCCTGTTGGTGCCTGGAGAAAACAAAACAAAATTACATTTACACAATGTCTTACCTACAGCAAAGATGTGAATGTGATGTCTGGTTCAGAGCCTAATCTAAGGAATGGGTGAAAAGGTAAACGTGTTCCTGTCTTCAACCCTTTGGCACCTAATATCAGGCACACCGATCACCCAGTGAGATACTCGTAAGACCCAATGTTAAGGTAGTGGCAATTAATGGCCTGTCTTATGCAGCTCTCATGTAAATTCCAGTCTTCACTTCTGTCAGGGAGTATTCAATTAAGGTGCCAAGGGTAATCGAGCATCACACCATGAAGATGCACATGCGAACAGAAGTACGATTCTATGCGCTCGTGAACTTCACATTACCAGCATGCGAGTTTCCAGCTTCATGCACTGGTAGTGTCATGGCGGAGACAAAATCAGACCCCAGTGCCTTGATTGTCTAGCCTACAGCTTGGTCTCCACACCAGAACCTATCCTGGATCATGTTTATCCTTGTATTTATTTAAATATGCATACCCATCCTGGACTTCTTTCATGCTATATTTAATGATGCCATTAGTTAGTACATATAACACTGGTGGTAGATGAATGAACTATGAGAGTGAAGCACTGGTGTAATACTACTGGGGAAAAACTACATGCTTGGAGGGAAACCTGCTCCAGTGACGATTTGACTATCAAAAATTCCACCTGGGACGCCCTGGGAACAAACCTGGGCCTCTGTACAGAGAGGCTGGTGATTAACCGCATGGCATGACCCTCAAAAGAATGTTTTACAAAAGTTTTACATTGTAATGAGAGGTACGTTTTACGTCATGTACCAACTGTTTGTATGATCAAGTTCACATATAACAGAAGTTATTTTAATAGTACCATCCATTCCACTGCATTACTTTCCAAATATTTTAATTACATTTCCCACCAGGTATAACTAAAATACAATGATGTGTCAAACATATGTGCTATTTGGCTGTTTTCAGGGGCATCACAATGTTCAAAATCAGGTTAATGTTTTCAGTTAGCCCTGTGACACTGGAATTAAGTGTCCAGCCTTCTCTACAAAAGACCTGGGATTTATATACGTGCCAATTACTTTGCATGTCACTACCTGCGACTTTGAGTAACGTTTGGTTTTATCAGCATCACATTCTGCGTCCACTAAAATCATATTTCTGTGCCACAGGGTTAGAGATTAAAATACAACATTTAAAAAATCTTACAGCTTTAATATTTAACATTCAAAGGTTTAACGTAACATAGGCTGGACAATTTAACCACAACCAAACAGCTTGTTTTTGATTGTTATGATGGCTGAATGGCCAAAATGTGTCACACACATATACAGTGCACTCAGATAGTTTCTAGATTGACAGCAAGGTAACATGACTAGTGCTAGTACCAGTCACTACTGCTAGATGTAGACAAAGTAGACTCTGCTATGTCAGTTCGTGCTTGGAATAAGGCTGTAGCACGTATGGGTGTTAGCAATGTCTTGTTAAATACATGTGTGCGTTGTTACATCTGTGACTTTAGCATACCTCATGTGTGTGTTGTTACATCTGTGACTTTGGCATACCCAAAAAATGGCAGACTTCGAAGAACAGCATGCTTTAAAATGGGGAAAAAATGTTGAACATCCAGAACATTGAAAGTTGCCTTTGGGGAGCACAATACAGGTAGAACACAAGTTTTTGGGTGGCTCCCCACTTCCAAAAGTGGTGTGACCTGTGCTAAAGGTAACAGGTGCTCAGGATGATCATCAGTGAGCAAAAGATATAAAAATATGGGACGAGTGAGATAAATTATCCTTGAAAACAGAAGATTCACTTCATTATCTGTGATGTTACGAACATGTGGGGACTTCATCTGGGTTAGTTAGAGCATTTTGAAAGACAATCTACTGTCCTGGCCTGAGAAGAGAAGAACTGCATCAATACATGCTGGGACCTTCAAGAATGGCTGGAAAGAAACCCAAAACTACATGTGTGACTTCTCTCTTTCCCCGGAACTCAAGACAGGATTAGAATGAAAGAAATTTCATGATATCACCATGGCTGATGCAATATTGCAGGACTCACTTGCCAAATTTCAAACAGTGCACTTCATAAAATATTGCAAATGATGGCACAATCACTGGGCTCACTCTGTAACATTTCAAGGACACTACTTTGGAGGGAACAAAATTAATTACAATGTAAATGCAGTTATTAAGAAACAAGCCCAGTTAAGAAACTAACTTACCTGCAGGGTAGCTTAGATAAACTTCCTCCAACATGCTCTTACATGTTGTATGCTTTCTTCTGGGTAATTCACTGGCGTCTGAATTTTATATGCCAGTGTTTCTGAACACAATGTCTGTTCCATCTTCATAGGCGGGTAAGTACCCGCAGAGTGTTCCGAAACGTTGGCATATAAAATTCAGACGCCAGGGAATTACCCAGAGGAATGCATACACCATTCAGAACACGGCAAAAGCTTGAAATCAAGAATGCTCTTACATTTCTATGAGATTTTGCATATCACATCACAGATGATAAATCTACACACCAAACAGCAAGTTTCATGAACATATCCAGGACTAAAACATGCAGAGATCCCTACCTTCCTTACAGGCATTTGCTTTACAAATGTCATATAAAAACTGCTTAGAAAATTTAGCTTTGATTGCTTCCTGTAATAAGCAATTGTTCAATTTAACCACCTATAAAATCAGCAGCTTTTCACCTGCACGATCACGTTGAGTGCACGAAATGTACAAGTCACAGCCAGAAAGGGAATCATTATCTTCCATAAGATCAGCAGCGTCATAACAAACGGGGAAAATACTGTCAAGAAGCAGCGCACCCAGGTTGGATCAAACGAATTGATGCTTGCTATGTTGCCTGTCCCAAAGAAAGACACAACGATGTAGAATAACTGGCATACTTATTAAGGAAAAACATTTTCACTGAATGTCATATCATTACAATTGTTAACAAATATACACAGGATTCAGTACACAGCAACTTGTTAAAAATAAAATGTTATTGTGTAAGGAATGATTTTATTGAAAGTGTATTCGTCACATACAACAAAGGTGTCTTAATTTTTCACCCTGGTGCTGGCTTCAATGCCATCGTCTGGTAAAATATCCTTTATACCGGACTATTCGCAGGTACACAATGGTTTGTTCAATATTGAATTTTGGTGCGTGTCACTGGATGATATGATTCCAATTGTATCGTGTTGGCAGCTAGACACCCACAGATGCATGAGAAATACTGCATGCTGCAAGTACAGGAATAACCCCCGATGATGAACTTATTTGTTCGAAACATGTAGAGGATGAATTAATTGGAATAAATTAATAAGAGATAAAGGCACATCTTGTTGGTCTTTTTCACCTATATGTATCACAATGCACGGTTCAGAAAAAGCGAAGTAAAAACTTCACACTTGAAAAACTTCACACTTGAACATACCATGGAGACCCAGAAAAGGAGAAGAGACATAGCTCTACTCTTTCTTTAACCTTGGCACTAGATGGAAGTGGGCAATGCCATGCCCCAGCCACTTTATCCCAGGAGACAGACCCGGTATTCATTGCACAAGAGGCCAAGTGGACCCGAGGGCCAGCCTGGACAGATGCAGAAAATCTCACCCCCCACTGGGATTTGATTCCCAGACTGTCCAGCCCACAGCAAGTTGCTATACCCCCTACGCTGTCCCAGCCCATGTAGCCTTTTTTCACAGTAAATTAAAATTATTCACTGTGGGTCAGCTAAATCATGCTGGTGATTCACTGTCCAACCCATGGGTAGTTATTCCACTATTCTAGACCAAAATGTCACAGACTTTCATATTGTGACCTTCCAGTCCATGCAGGGAGCACGCCATTCCAAAATACCGCTACCCATCTTCTAGACTGAAACACGTCATACACCACAAACCAGAACTCCAATGCCATGAAGATCTCAAATCCTAAAGTTACAAATGCAGTCGTCTGGGTTTAGGTCTCTGTGGTTTCACTGACTGTCACCAACATTCTGGAGATACCTTATTGCCATTACCCACCCTGATGATGGATGCAACATATTCCTCCAACACAATACTAACTAGGGTATAAAACTACATGGTGCCATAACTGAGAACAAACCAATTTTAGTTTGACATTCAGAAGACTGTGCATCATGATATATTTTTATAATGAAAGCCAACGAGATGCACAGTTTCTCAAATTTACTTGATAAAGTGCTCTACATGTTTCAGACAGGTCCACTGTCCATCATCAGGAGTATCTCAACACTGTATACACTGTCTCCTAGCGTGGTCCTGACCACGCTAGGAGACAGCCAACAGAACTAGCATGACAAATACCTATTGTTGTGTATACAGTGTTGAGATACTCCTGATGATGGACAGTGGATCTGTCCGAAACATGTAGAGTACTTTATCAAATAAATCTGAGAAAGAGTGCATCTCATTGGCTTTCGTTATAAGAACCAATTTTAGTGTTCAACATGAAAGACTCAATTCTCACGTAACAGCATGTCCCAGTCTGCGGCCAGTAGACCACAGACTTTCATGTAGGTGGTATATGGAAATTTATATTGAATGTAATTTTTAACGGCCACATCACACCTGCCACTAGCATTCCTTTTACACAATATGGCATTGCTGGTGGTGACTTATTCAAACAAAAATGTGTGTAATGTATTAGAAAAATGTTAAATAAAATGCATAACCAAAAAAGCTACTTGTGATGAACTTAGATATAGATACAATTACAGACACAAAATCACCACATTACAGAAATAGGGACAACATAGAATATGGTGTAGGGAACTTCTGTGCTCCGCACATCATGTGGTTAAAAAACTGAATATATTTTGATCAAACGCCATAAATCTAAAGTGTGATTATGACACACATTTTGATGCTCATACCAGCATCATCGTCATCATCATCTATGCCACAGTCAGTTCTACGTATCTTTTGTAAATCTACTTCATCTGTTGTCACTTCTATCACTGTATCACACATACTTTGTACTTCAATACTATAACATTTAAAATTCCATGTGTGATCCTCTGTTACAGCCCTTCTTTGAAAAAATTTTGTGTAAGCTTTTTGTAATTATTGTAAGTCAGTACACAATGTGTTCAGTCAGGACGACTGAAATTAATGTCAGTTTGTTTGCCGCATTTCCCGACACACGCTGGGTCAGAACTGCAGTCCAAACTGCTAACCAAGGTTACGTAATGTATCACCTAATCAGCCATTCATGTAATTTGGTGTGCTAATGAGTAAGTTTGGGGCCTGGGGTAGCATAGTGGTTAAGGCGACCTACTGAATGTAACGCATTTCTCGTCTTCGAAAATCCTCAACACCACAGTGCACATACCAAAGCGGAATACAACGCGTAAAACAGTGATAACTTGTTTTTAGATAGTCAAGTGCTACAAAAACACGTTACTTTACACAGTGCCGTCACAAGACAATAAACCACATACAGACACCTAAGGGTTACATAGCCACCCACGTCAAGTGTGCAGACACAAGTGCCATTTGGCAAGGGCCACGTTTCTACCCATAAAGCATATGAGTGCATTACCAATGTGGAACAACACGAGACTAACCAAGTGAGTAAGTGCCATACAAACGCGCTAACTACACTGCGCCATCGTAAGACAGTGAACCACATACAGTGTCATTAGCCACCTACGTCAAGTGCGAAGACACAGTAGCACAAACACCCATCAAAATCCAGCTAAGATGACCCCACGAGCCCGACCAAGGACAACACCGGCCACCTAAAATATGCAGCCCAGGGAGGCCCCACAGCATGTATTACAGCACACCCACCCCCATGCCCAATGAAGACCACACCGCCCACACAAAGGACAAGTTCCCCCACGCTCCAAGATACACCCCCACGAGGAAATAATGCAGCCACCAAGAGAGCCAACTTAGACCCAGCACCCACCAACCACAACATCCAATTCGCTCGAATCAAGCTCAATACTGTCTCTATCTGTACACAAATAATGTTAATATGTATGAGATCTCTACATCTAAATACTTGCATATTGTATTAAGTATCCTCTTCAGTGTATACAACCTGACGATGGCCAACTGAGGGCCGAAACATGTTGTTGTTATAGCTTTTCTACCTAAGCTATTTAATTAAATGTTTGTTGTGTTTATGACTGCCGTTCACTCCTTTCTACATTGTACATTAGGTAAATTAACACAGCCTGTCAACTATGCACAGACATGGAACTATGTTAAACTACATTCATTGTCAACACTGTTCAAGCAAGGCAAGCAGGAAGAATGAACATGTAACAAAGTAGACAACTATAATCATTTGAAAGGATACAAAGAAGTATGCTCTTCGGAAGTCTGCTGGTGAAAGAGGACGTTCAAAACCCTTGAGAGATGAAGGTCTAAATGTGAAGTCAAACAGCTAAAACAGAAAAATAATGAAGTTAGTCACGTGTAGAAATTTCAGCTTTAAGACAGGCAGGCATAACCATTACAATAAACTGAATAATCACATGTCTGTTGGTAGAATGTAGAGCTTCAATACTGCAGGAAACCAAGTAAGTTTGCAGTACCAGAATGTGAAGCCTCAGTACTGCAAGAAACTAAGTAAATTTATGGTAGCTTCAATACTGCAAGAAACTAGGTAAGTTCATGGTACCAGAATGTAAAGCCTCAGTACTGCAAGAAACTAGGTAAGTTCATGGTACCAGAATGTAAAGCCTCAGTACTGCAAGAAACTAGGTAAGTTCATGGTACCAGAATGTAAAGCCTCAATACTGCAAGAAACTAGGTAAGTTCATGGTACCAGAATGTAAAGCCTCAGTACTGCAAAAAACTAGGCAAGTTCATGGTACCAGAATGTAAAGCCTCAGTACTGCAAAAAACTAGGTAAGTTCATGGTACCAGGATGTAAAGCCTCAGTACTGCAAGAAACTAGGTAAGTTCATGATACCAGAATGTAAAGCCTCAGTACTGCAAGAAACTAGGTAAGTTCATGGTACCAGAATGTAAAGCCTCAGTACTGCAAGAAACTAGGTAAGTTCATGGTACCAGAATGTAAAGCCTCAGTACTGCAAGAAACTACGTTAACTGACAGAATGTTAGCAGAAAATAAAGCATCATTATCACACGGAATTATACTTCTCTCTAGTAGTAGATGGCAAAGCCTCAAATATTGGAAGTAGAACAATGATACAATGTAAAGCCTCAATAATGCAAGAAACTTTGAAACTAACTCTCTGGCTGTAGAATGTACAGCTTCAATTTCCACAAAACTAAACAACTAATCCTTGTAAAACAAAGCCTCAATATTACAAGAAACTAAATAACAATTCTCTGGCAGAAGAACATAAAAGCCTCCATATTGTTAATACCAAATTTTGCCAATGCATGTGATATTGGGCCAGTTCCAGCAATGTCCAGTTGACACTTTCTTTCTATACATGACATCCAATTTAAAGTTATCTCCCTGTCTACTTTATGACTGGTGAGTTTTCCTGGCCAGAATTGTGTAGGCTTACAAAGTTCTCATTTTCAGGTCTAACCAAACATAACCTCCTTCAGTTCACTAAGACAGCACTACTAAGATAAATCAATTCTCAGTAATTCTAAGAACAGTACATTACATTTAGCATTACTTAGTGTCTGGACTTGTCTAATGTCTAGTATGTATTCCATGAAACAACAATGTGTTTCACAAACTGAGTATGTTTCTGTCCTCATGTGTGAGGGTGGGGAAATTGATATCAGCTCTTTCTTTGGGTCCAGAGATTGAGAGCAGCTCTATCTATGAGGCTCAGAAATCTAAGAGTAATCTTTCTATGGGGTAAAGAGATTGGCAATAACTCCTATATAAGGTCCAGAGATTGTGAGTAGCTCTATCTATGAGGCTCAGAAATCTAGAGTAATCTTTCTATAGGGTAAAGAGATTGGCAATAACTCCTATATAAGGTCCAGAGATTGTGAGTAGCTCTATCTATGAGGCTCAGAAATCTAGAGTAATCTTTCTATAGGGTAAAGAGATTGGCAATAACTTGACTGCAGATAGTTCTTTCTCTTACACCAACTCAGTAGTGCCCTCCCCTTCTTACATAAATAAATCTAGTTTCTGAAAAGTTTTGATCTCTTTTTTGGAACACCGGAGGGGGGGGGGGGGGGGGGGGGGAGGAAACCAAGTGATCTTAACAATATTAATTCACGCATTGTGTCCATATTCTTGAATTCATACAATAACAAAAGATGTTTAAGACCTCAAGCATATTGCGAATGGGATCGATCCCAGTCCTCTGGCTCAGACTGCGGCCAAAACTACTCAGTTGGGCCTGACAGGCAAAGCTACTCTGAATGTCAGAGATCTTGATACAGGGTCCAACTGAGTAGGTCTTAACTTTATTTTTCATCCTAAGGACAAAGATGAATACTGTGCACAGTACATACTGTTTTAACCACTTTTAGCTGTGTTCGAAAAATTTCAAAAAGCAACTATTAGCTTTCTCGTGTCTATCTGTCTGTCCATCCGACTGTTGACATGGAACAACAAAGACAAATACCATGCCCAATACATACTGTTCTAACCATTTTTAGGTGTGTTCACAAAATTGTAAAAGCGACTATCAGCTTTGTTAAGTCTGTACGTCTGTCCGTTTAGCCACATGCAACAACTTAGATCCCAATGGATGGATTTTCATGAAATTTTATATTTATTGGAGTATTTTTCAAAAGATTTGTCAAGAAAACTCAAGTTTCATTAGAATCTGATAAGAATAATGGATACTGTACAATATACATTTATGACAATATGTCACTCAATTCTTTTCTTCCTAGAATGTGAAAAGTTTCGTATAAAACTTTTAACGAAAATCAAAACAAACATTTCATGTTCAACAACTTTATCCGAAATTTGTGCCATTTATGAGACAGGCTAATGTGGCCTAATGAGGAAGAGTCAGAGAGGCCACATGTGACAATATAACAAAATGCGTGCGACTTGCATGCTGGATAACTAAGGCTACAATCAAACACTCAGAATATGTAATACTTACTGCTATTCCAGGGCAACAACGGTTACACGAACACGCCTCAATGTTGTGTTATATGTACACGGCCTGTCTTGTGTATTAGTAGCTTAACATGAGAAGATGGGCATAAACCATGAGTTAAATGGTTCTATATGCGACATACTGTCCTTAGAATCTGAAGTTCTTCATTATGCACTACAATAAATTACCCACTTAGGCTACCTTTATTTTGATCGTTTGTCTCTATTGGATTGGTCACATTTTGTGTAGAAACTGCCTTCTACTACGGGTTATTGAAGGAAAGATAAAAGGGGGGATGGAAGTGACAGGAAGATGAGGAAGAAGATGTAGGAAGCTAGTGGATGACCTTAAGGAAAGGAGAGGATACTCTCATTTGAAGGAGGAAGTTCTAGATTGCACTATGCTGGCTTTGGAAGAGGCTTTGGACAAGTCATAAGACGGACTACTAAATGAACGAATGTCTCTACTTTCCCGGAACACTTGCAATTTATGTTCCTTGATAAATGAGGCAGCCATATGCAACAAATGATGGACCCCACACATGCAGTACAACAGTCCCTGTGACATTACCCTGTTCTTCACTGAGTCTGCACTGTGCAGCTCCAGCAACAGCCAACAGAACATGTTGAGGATGAGGGCTAATATGAAGAGACCCTCATGACTGGCTGACAGCAGGAGGAATGGCACAATCAGAGACAGCACCACACTGTACAGACGTGACAACACTCGCTGTGAGCTGAGTAGAGGTAGCAACAGACATACTCCTGGAAGACAACAATTTGTATTATCATCACATGGGTACAGTCAATGTCATCAACCGGACAGCATTACTGTCACCAACTGGGTAGTCATACTGCCATCAACCGAACTCAGTAACAATTTTCATCAACTTGGTAGAGCCATTACTGCTGTCAGATAAGCAGTCATTAATGTCAATTTGATGAAGTCATTATTGTCATCCACTAGATACAATCATTGGGGCGTATGGTGGCATAGTGGTTAAGACACTACGCTACAAACCGGCACGTCGCGGGTTTGATTCACGATGGTGTCAGTGGAATTTTTCAGTGACAATCCTTCCGGTCGCACTATCGCCCTGGGGTCGACTCAGCCCCTAACAGAAATGAGTACCAGGTGTATTTCCTGGGGGTAAAGGCGGCCGGTGCATTCGATTCCCGATGGTGTCATTGGAATTTTTCAGTGACATAATCCTTCCGGTCGCACTATGGCCCTGGGGTCGACTCAGCCTCTAACAGAAAT
>Ga0209629_10002566_pt1 | contig 12481 bp, 5 predicted proteins | sample TergutCu122P5_FD_187286 | JGI IMG/M metagenome (GOLD analysis project Ga0209629, IMG submission 187286) | Cubitermes ugandensis P5 segment gut microbial communities from Kakamega Forest, Kenya - Cu122 P5 (SPAdes) (version 2) | ecosystem: Host-associated > Arthropoda: Insects > Digestive system >... | reverse complement strand
TCAAAAGGAAATTCCTTATTACCTGACCAAACAAAACGAATACGGTTTGCCGTTAGACAACCGCAAAACCTACACGAAAGCCGACTGGATTATGTGGACGGCTACTTTGGCTGATGATAAGGAAACATTTGAAAAATTCATATCGCCATTGTGGAAATTTATGAACGAAACCGTAAAAAGAGTTCCGATGAGCGACTGGTATTGGACAGACAAACCCGAACAGGTTGGATTTCAGGCTCGTGCTGTCGTTGGCGGATACTGGATTAAAATGCTGGAAGAAAAATTGAAATAATCTCTATTTGCATTTTGCTGCAACAATTGTTACTTTTGCGAATAAAATAAATTTTGTTGTCATGAAAAAAATTATCTTCTTATTCTCTTTTATATCCTTGGTATCCTTCTGCCATGCGCAGAATACCTCCAACATTATTACCTCTGTCAAACAGGAAAAGGGTAAAGTTGTTTTCCGAGATACCGTATCCTCCGAACTGAGCAGGGAAGAAATCCAGTTGCACTTGATGAACTGGCTGAATACTAAAATTCTCCCTGAATCCGGCGTTTTAAATGCAAATGATACCGTGCAGGGAATTATCTCCTGCCAGATGATGGACCTACTTGAAATGGCTAAAATGGAGTTTTACGTTTTTAGCATGTATCTTCGTTACCAGTTGATATTTCAATGTTTTGATAATCAATACATACTAACCGTTCGGAACATAAATTTCATCGACCCCGCTGATTTAATGACGGATAAAAATATCCCTGTTCAAAAAAAACAGATTTCCGGAGAATTTGTGATGCTGGAAAAAAAATACAAAGTCCTTACTGTGAAAAACGCTTCCGGTAAACTGACCGATGCCGCCATTCAACGATTCAATGAAGTGTTTGGAATGGCGAGAAAAGCGCTGAAAGTCGGGAAGATGTAATTCTAATAAAGATGAAAAAAAAATATCTCTTCGTTTTCAGTTCTCTGTTCGGCGCCTGTTTGGCATTGCTGCTCCTTACCGGTTTTACCGGTCGCCAAAAAGACGCAGATATTCAATTTGCCAGCGTCAAGGACGTAAAAGTGGATGATCCTTTCTGGAGTCCCAGATTCCGGTTATGGAGCACGGTAACAGCGAATGATGTTTTCGATAAATTTGAAGGAAAACACGAGCACAGCGAAGGCAACCACGACACTTTCTCGAATTTCGATCAGGTGGTTCGCGGCGATCGGGGAACGAATGGCCATTTAGGAGCGCCGTGGTTCGACGGATTGATATACGAATCCATCAGAGGAATATCGGATTTTCTTGCTCAACATCCTGATCCCCGGATGGAGGCGCGAATCGACGGATATATCGACCGCATCGAAGCTGCTCAGAAAGTAGATACAAATGGATATTTGGAAACTTATACCATTCTAAATGAGCCGAATCACCGTTGGGGCGAAAACGGAGGACTTCTGCGTTGGCAGCACGACGTTTACAATGCAGGGATGATGATAGAGGCAGGCGTACACTATTATCAGGCTACCGGAAAAACCCAATTGCTGGCTGTGGCTACCCGTTTCGCCAATTATATGACGGAATATATGGGCGCTTATCCTAAAAAAAATGTGGTTCCTGCACATTCCGGTCCCGAAGAAGCGATGATAAAACTCTATTGGCTCTACAAAAATGACAAGGAACTGAAAAAGAAAGTGGGCGTTCCGGTGCATGAGCAGGATTATTGGAACCTGGCGACTTTTTGGATTGAAAACCGTGGTAATAACTGCGGATACCCGCTCTGGGGCACTTGGGGCAACGATGCGTCTGAAAAATGGATACGGGATAATAAATATTCTGCGCCCGAATTTGGCAATCATTCCCGTCCTTCGTTTGGAACTTACGCTCAGGATTCCATTCCTGTATTTCAACAAAAAACCATCGAGGGACACGCCGTCAGGGCTACTCTGCTTGCAACAGGTATTGCTACGGCAGCTATCGAAAACCGGTCGCCCCAATATATTGAAACCGTTCAAAGATTATGGGACAATATGGTCGGCAAGCGCATGTTTGTTACGGGCGGTGTGGGCGCCGTGCATTTCGACGAGAAGTTTGGTCCCGACTACTATCTCCCAACCGATGCTTATTTGGAAACTTGCGCGGCTGTCGGCGTGGGATTTTTCAGCCGGCGAATGAACGAACTGACCGGAGATGCGAAATACATGGACGAACTCGAAAGCGCTTTGTATAACAACATTCTTACAGGTGTTTCGCTCGAAGGCAACCGCTACACCTACCAGAATCCACTGAATGCAGACAGTTGTTCGAGATGGAGCTGGCACTCGTGTCCTTGCTGCCCGCCGATGTTCCTGAAAATTATGTCGGCTATTCCGTATTATGCAGTAGGAAACCGACAGACAGGCGGCTATAAAGTTTGGATACCTACCAGCCGTTAATACAGTTAAATTTATTGAAAAATGAAATACAGAATCATTTTCATTTTCCTTTTATTTGCTCCTCTATTAGTGTATGCAGGTGATTTAGCAGGCTATCAGAAATTACGCGGGGAAGTATTATCGACTCCAGCCGACGACGAATACGCCCACCACAAGTATAACGCTTTCGACACCAACGAAGGAACAAGTTTTATGGCTCGTGACATAGGCGGTTGGGTCGGACTCGATTTGGGCGAAGAATGCATCATCCGCAAAATCCGCATTTACCCGATGCCCGACCGCAATCAGCAGTTTGTTGGCTCAATCTTTCAAGGCGCAGACAATCCTGATTTTAACAATCCTGTAACGCTGTTTACCGTTACCCAAGCACCTAATGCCGGCGAATTTATCACTTATGACATTTCAAGCCGGCAATCGTTCCGATATGTCCGTTGCATCAATTTTGATCACCATTGCAGCATAGCCGAACTCGAATTTTATACCAATTTTAATACACAAATTGTTAATTATAAACAACTTACTAATCTACCGACTGTTTATATCGAAACGCAGGGTAGCTTTGATTTTATCAACAAAGAAGATTATGTTCCGGCTAAAATAGCAATATCCGGCTCCTCAGCTTCAGGAATATATAGCGCTCAAGTGCGCGGGCGTGGAAATTCTACCTGGGATTTTATGGAAAAGAAGTCGTTTCGGATTAAATTCGATTCCAAGCAACGCTTCCTGAACATGCCGGCAAATGCCAAAAGCTGGACTTTGATTTCTTGCGCTGTTGATAAGACTTTTATACGCAATGGACTTGCGTTTGACATGAGCCGCTTTCTCGGTTTTGAATTTTCACCCGGCTGCGTATTTGCTGATGTTGTTTTAGATGGTTTTTATTATGGAACTTTTATGGCAAGCGATCAGGTGAATGTGGATAAAAACAGGGTGAATATTGATGAAATGACTTCTGCTGACGTTGGATCAGCAAATATTACAGGAGGTTATCAATTGGAGATAGACGCTTATGCCAATGACGAACCGTTGCACTTCTGGACTAACAGGGGAATACCTTTTTCTATCAAATCTCCCGACGAAACGGTGGTTGTTCCGGCGCAATTTACCTATATACAAAATTATATCAATAATTTGGAAAATACTTTATTTCAGGATCCCACTCTTGCCTGCGAAAAGTACATCGACATCGAAAGCGCTGTGAAATATTATTTACATTCCGAATTAACAGGCAATTGCGATTCTTACTGGTGTATTCCGTGCTACAAGAAAAGAGGAGATGATAAATTATATATCGGTCCTGTTTGGGATTACGACCAGGCTTTTTTAACGGATAACAGGGTTCCTGTTGATGTTGCAACCTTGGACACGCAATTTGGTTATGCTCAACCCTGGTTTCGTCTAATTATGCAAACTGCGGCTGCACAAAAAGTGTTGGCTGATTTATGGAAAGAAGTGAAAACCGGAAATTTGCAGCAACGGCTTCTTGATTATGCAGATACGAATGCCGCCCTTTTGCAGCAATCGCAAACGTTGAATTATCAACGCTGGAATTCATTGAACCGGAAAGTTTGGTTTGAAGATGCGCTTTTCAACACCTACAACGAATATATCGATTTCGTGAAAAAATTCATAGTTGACCGTATTGCATGGTTCGCCGAATATTATCCGGGTGAAAAAAAAGATATTTTGCTTCCTTCAACCCCCGGTAATCCATTACAGACATGGAAATATACGCTTGATACTCCGCCGGCGAACTGGTACGCAACTTCTTTTGATGATAGCAAATGGCTGTCCGGAAAAGCGCCTTTCGGCACGGAACAGAATTTGCAAAATACCCTGTGGACAACCAATCAGATTTATATCCGGACTAATTTTAATGTGAATAAAGAAGATTTGGACATCCTGAATAAAACCTATTTCCGACTTTTCCATGATGAAGATTGTTGGATATACCTCAACGACCGGCTGGCTTTTACTGTTTCCGGTTATAATACCCGTTATCAAGATTTTGAATTTGACAAGTCGTTTTTACAGGAAGGATGGAACACCATCGCCGTGAAATGTACGCAGACCGTTGGCGGACAACTGATTGATGTAGGTATTTTCGGTACGGTAAAAGATACGGAAGAGACAAAAGTTATTACTCCCAAACAGGATAAATACAATTGGTTTGTCCTCGGTGGCGTTCTTTATATCAACCAAATACAGAACGGCATTCCTGTCAGATTATACAGTATAGATGGAAGATTAATAAAACAACAAACGGCGGTTAACAACAATGTTCAGATTGTATTGCCGGTTCATGGAATATATTTGGTAAATTTGTCGGGAGAAACGATTAAAATTATTTATTAAATTTTGAAATATGCAGTACCTAAAAAAACTCATTCTTTTTCCTGTGTTGCTTGCGCTGAGTACGCTGGCAGCACAAAACCCGGTAACGATTGACGTTGCAACGGTTGAAAATAAGATAAGCGCCGGTATTTATGGCGCATGTACCGAAGATGTAAATCACGAAATCTATGGCGGCTTGTACGACCAGAAAATTTTTGGAGAAAGTTTTGAAGAAGATTACCAGAATACGACTTTCAACAATTTCGTCACTTATGGCGGCTACTGGTCGCAGATTTCTTCCACGCAGGTGTCAACTACGGCAAACGACGGCGCTAAGCTACTCTACAACACGCCCCTTACGGACGGTAGCGTAGAAGTGGAAATGAAATTTGACAATCCTCGCGAGAGCGCCGCACTCGTTGTCAGAACAACCAATGCGCAAACAGGCGCCGACAATTTCGACGGCTATGAAATAGGCTTGAACGCTCTCACGCACGAAATTATTCTCGGCAAGCATGTTCATAACTGGCAACCGCTTGGCAATACTGCCGCTACCTTTAATCCCGACGACTGGACAAAATTGCGGGTAGAACTCGCAGGAGCGCGAATCCGTATTTATGTGAATGATGCTGCAACGCCCAATGTGGACTATACCGATACAAATTCGCCGCTGCTTTCGGGACAAATCGGCATCCGTACTTGGCGTTCCGATGTCTCGTTCCGCAACCTGCGCGTGAAAACGGGCGCTGATTGGGAAGACCTGACGTTCGATGGCACAACAACACAGTCGGGAATGTGGGACATTTTTTGCGAAAGTAGCGCTACCGCTCAATTTTCGCTCGATAGCGTAAACGCATTTAATGGCAAATACGCTCAAAAAATCGTCTATACCGGCGGTAGCGGCAAAGCCGGTTTAATCAACGGCAGCTTAAATCGCTGGGGAATTGCCGTGCAAAGCGGAAAAGTTTACACGGGCAGAATCTATCTTCGGTCTCAGGATTTTGAAGGGAAAAAAGTATATGTTTCGCTGCAAAGCGCCGACGGACAAACGATCTACACCATGTATCAATTGAAAAATACAGGAACCGGCTGGGCAAAATTTCCTTTTACATTAATTCCAAATGCAACCGACAACAACGCTCGTTTTGCCGTTTGGATTGAAAGTCCCGGAACGGTCTGGCTCGATCAGGCGGTGTTGGAAAGTCCAGCTTCCGGCCGTTTTCAAAACCTGCCTGTCCGCGCCGACATTGGCAACGCTATGGTAGCGCAAGGATTGACCTTCCTCCGTTATGGCGGGTCGATGGTGAACGCCGCCGAATACCGTTTCAAAAAAATGATTGGCGACCCCGACTTGCGTCCGCCCTATCGCGGATGGTGGTATCCTTATTCTACCAATGGATTTGGAATTGAAGAATTTTTGAAATTCTGCGAAGCTGCGGGTTTTGAGGCGGCTTTTGCCATCAATATTGAAGAAACGGCGCAAGACGCAGCCGATATGGTGGAATATTTAAATGGAGATATATCAACCGAATGGGGGGCAAAGCGCGCTGAAAACGGACATCCGGCGCCTTACCATGTGAAATATATCGAAATAGGCAACGAAGAAGTATTGGGAAGTGGAGACGTGGCATCGGAATACACGCATTATATCGAGCGTTTTAACGACTTATATACCGCAATGAAAGCTAAAGACCCGAATTTGAAATTTATCAATTCGGCATGGTGGAGACCTGAATCCGGCAACGTCAAAAGGGTTTTCGATGCGCTCAACGGCAAAGCGGATTATTGGGATTATCATCCTTGGACTGATGATCTCAATTCAGGCAAGACAATTGAAGCGGACTTGCTCCAAATGCAAACCCTGTTTAAGCAATGGGATGCAAATACAACAATGAAATGCGCCATTTTTGAGGAAAACGGCAATACGCACAACCTGCAACGCGCCATTGTTCACGCCGCTGTGCTGAACGCCGTGCGCCGGATGGGTGATTTTGTACTGACTTCCTGCGCTGCCAACGCTTTGCAGCCCTATCTGCAAAACGACAACGGCTGGGATCAGGGACAAATTTTCTTTACGCCTTCACAGGTTTGGGGGCAGCCCACTTTTTATGCCCAACAAATGGCGGCGGAAAATCACCTCTCACAGCGCGTTAAGCAGACATCGCGAGGCTTATTGCTGGATGTTACGGCAACCACTGACGAGAACAATCATACACTTGTGATTCATGCGGTTAATACTACTTCAGGTACTGTGAACCAGTCATTTGTGTTACAAAATTTTACTGCGGCAGAAACGGCGCAAATCACTGTTTTGCAGGGCGCTCCCAATGACGAAAATACGTCCGATCAGCCTGAAAAAATCGTACCGCAACAATCAAATATTGCAGTAACAGACAACGGATTTACGAACACTTTCCCACCATATTCCTACACGATTATTCGTATTGAAGGAAGTAAGCCGGCTCAAACATGGACGAATCCGCTGACGCTTAACGGCGAATGGTCGCTGTATGGAATAGGCGACCCCTACATCATGAAACACAGAGGCGTCTATTACCTCTATTGCAGCACAAAAGACAATAATGTCGGTGTCAAATGCTGGTCAACAAAAGATTTTATTACCTGGTCGGGCGCTTATACCTGCTCGACCGATCCGGTAACAAAAACAGCTTATGCGCCGGAAGTCGTTTACTGGAATGGCAAATTTTATATGTACACCTCGCCCGGAGGAAATGGGCATTATGTACTGACGAGCGATAGTCCTACCGGTCCGTTTACAGTCGCTACCGGAAATCTGGGAAAAAGCATCGATGGATCGATATTTATCGAAGACGACGGAAAATGGTATTTCTACCATGCCGATGGCAACGGTATTCTGGGATGCCCGATGACAAGTCCGACTTCCATAGGCGCAGACGTCAATCTGAATGCAAAAATCGGATACGGTTGGACGGAAGGACCTACCGTCATCAAAAGAAATGGCGTTTATTATTTGATTTACACAGGAAACCACGTAATAAGCAAGGGCTATCGTATTGATTATGCCCAAAATACTACAAGTCCCCTCAGCGCCTATACGCCCCAATCCAATCAAAATCCTATCTTGTTAAGCAGTGAAGGCTCGCACGTCGGCTTGGGACACGGCTCTGCTTTTATTGGACCTGATTTGGACAGTTATTATTATGTCTATCACAACCTTGCCGGAGATTATGGCGTAGGACCCTACCGGCGGTTGAATTTCGACCGGATTGCCTGGAATGGAAGCAAACTTTTAATGCTCGGACCCACAACTTGGGCGCAACAGGCTTTCCAGCAAGCAGACATGTCTGATTTTTTTGATCGTGACGAAACAGGTAATAAATGGTTGACTCCCAACGGAGGAAACTGGACAATAAAAGAGCAGGACAGATTAGTACAGGAGTTCTCGGATAATAACGATGAGACTTTATATAAAGCGATTTATAATCAATCGACTGGACAGGATTATACTGCCGAATTTACGATGAAGCAAGAAAGTAGCGATAGTAATGACGCCAAATATGGAGCAGTTTTCAGCTATACCGACGAAGCCAACTACGGAATAGCCGTCTTGAACAGTTACTACAACCGATTGGAAATCAATATTAAAACAAACAATCAGTGGGGAACTCCCTCTTACTATAATTTACCGAATGGTTACAATTTAGATGTCTGGCACAGTTTGCGCATAGAAAAATGGGGATCCGCCTGTAAGATTTTCATTGATGGCATGCAAAAAGCCGTTTTTGACAATTTTCTGGGAGGTGGAAAAATCGGTTATCTAACAAGCAGGTGTCAGGCAAGTTTCGGCTATATTGCATTCAGTAACAAAATAAACGGTTCAGGTATTTTGGATATTTATAAACCCATACCCGGAATACTCGCAGCAGTTCATTATACAACAAAAAGCGAAGGAGAAATTTCTCCATTAGATTGCTACGAAGAAGGCGGTTATTTTATCAGCAGTCAGAGTGGCGAATGGTACAACTACAATGTGAATGTGAAAGCCGCCGGATTGTATCATCTTGGACTTCGCTATTCGTCATGGCAACCGGCTAAAATCCGTATATGGCAAGGAGATACGGATTTAACAGGGATTGTTACCTTACCGGCTACAACAACAAGTAACAGAACTCCCAAGTGGAACACATTTACCATCAAAAATCTGTACTTACCGGCAGGTTATCAAACACTGAAAATCGAAACGGTTAGCGGTAACTTTGATTTTTACGAAATGCAGTTTGCAGAAGCGGATGACTCCGCTGTAACCGTATCGGATTCGTTTGATACCGACTTTAGCAGCGATTGGAATTATTCAGACGGTAGTTGGAAAGTCATTTCAGGCGGAGCAGACATCAACGGCTATGGTAAGCGGACGATTGGTAATACGGGCTGGACGGATTATACCGTACAGGTCGATGTAACTTACTATGATTCTTTCAATGGCGGTCTTATTTTCAGGGTAAATAATCCAGCTTTGGGCGGCGCCGGAAATGATCCTGCTTTAGGTACGGATTATTTGCAGGGCTATTTTGTCACGCTATCTCCCTATGGGGTTGTACTCGGAAAGCACAACTATAACTGGACGCAATTGGCAGGCAGTTCCATACCGGCTTACGTTACAAACAAGAAATACACTTTGAAAGTGAAAGTGAAAGGCGCTAATATAAAAGTCTATGTGGACAATATGGATACGCCGAAAATAGATTATACCGATACTCATCCGTTTATCTGTGGAAAAGCCGGATTAAGGGTATGCAGCGCCCATGTCGCTTTCGACAATTTCATCCTGACGACCGAACCTTCCGGAAATCCGGATAAAATAGAGAATCCGGATAACCAGGAAAATGTAGAACTATTTCCCAATCCGGTAAAAAATGAATTGACGGTACGGAATATTGCGGATTTTTCCGAGTTGTATATATTCAACGCAGACGGAAAAGAAATATACAATGAGAAAATATCCGGTATGAGTTGTGTCATTAATACTGCCGCTTTTTGTAATGGATTGTATTTAGTTCAATTAGTTGGAAAATCAAAAAATATTGTTACGCGAAAATTTATAAAAAAATGAAACATTCCGTTCTAACTTGTCTTATTGCATTGGCAATTCCTTTTTGCGCCTCCGCTCAAATAACCTGGCCCGAAGGGCAATTATTACCTACATTTCCCGCTCCGGCGCAAACGCAGGATTTGATTTATCTGAACAACAACACCGATGCCGAGATGTTTCTGTTTTCATCGCTGAAAGGGCTTATCAACCGCACGCAACCGCGTATTTTCTCCTACGAAGGAGACGCTTTCGCCGAAGGAGCTTATACTTGGCTTAACTCGTTGGGAATAAAATATACCGAGACAACGCCATGGGCGGTATTATCAAAATACAAACCGGAAATTTCGGGCTTGATAGTGTATGACACGGCGCAAATTCATACCGTCAATCTGGCGGATCGGCTTGCTAAGGATTACAATGCGCTGGTTGCTTCACCTGCTTTGCTGTCGCGATTAACTGCAGCTCCATACAACTTCCCCATCTTATTAGACTTACGCGGACAGTTTACCAGCTCGCTGCAAATTTATCAGTATATTTTTGATAATTATTGGGAAAACACCGACAAACGCATTTTGATAGGTTTAAGTCCGGTATTTCACACGGGGTCGTTGCGCGAATACGCTGTGGCGCTCGGAGCAGCCGTCGTTTGGCTTGATCCGCAGAACGCTTCCGAAAGCGCTCTGCTTAAAAAGTTTTTAGCTTCGATGCCTGCAGGGGCAAACTACTTGGGCTGGTGGACCCAGGAACAGCCGGGAGTGGATCTTGTATCGAACTATGGATTTACGACCATTGCGAGCGATTACAGCACCAACCTGACCTTCCACAGCGGAATGCCGCGATTAATCGATCCGCATCCGATGCCTGCAAAACCGGCATTGGAAAATAAAATTTATGTGGCATTTATTATCAGTGATGGCGACAATCTGCAATATGTGGAACATCGCATGCGCAGACTCTGGGATGACCCTAACCGGGGCGCTGTACCCATTGGCTGGACGCTTTCGCCTGCCATGGTTGATGCGATGCCGGGTGCGCTGAACTATTTTCACCAATCGGCTACCGACAACGACAACCTGATTTCCGGTCCATCGGGCTATGGCTATACTTATCCAAACAATTGGATAAATAGTTCGTTAAATAGCGCTCTGGCTAATTTTGCAGCAAAAACCGAAGAATACAATGTGGCGGCAGGGCTACGGGTGATTACCGTTTGGAATACCATCACGGGCGCTATTAACGCCAGCGCTGGAAATATTTATGCCAACAACGCTCCGACTTTGCTGGGGGTAACGGCGCAAAATACCGGCGGAAGTCAGATAATCTACAGTGGCAAATTGCCCGGGAAACCGCTTACGTGCAACTATTGTACGGGTGAACAGGCAATGAAAGACCATATTATATCCGGCTCAAGCGGATGGAACGGTTCAAGTCCGCGTTTTCTCATTATTCAGGGCAATCCATGGAACGATGAAATCAATCCCACAGGTTTCACCCATGTAAAAAACTATTTTAGTTCAGGCGATTATGCCGGCAAATACGTTTTTGTCCGTCCCGACCAGATTTTCCAACTCATCAGAGAAGCCGGCGGACTGCCGGTAAATCCGGGCGCAGTCGTGGGCAGCGGCGAAGGGCTTACCGGAACCTATTACAACGGACAAAATTTTGATACAGAAATTACACAACGTATTGACAGTACTGTAAACTTCAATTGGGGTAGCGATTCTCCTGCGGCAGACGTTAATACCGACAATTTTACCGTGCGATGGACAGGTGAAATACAACCGCCATTTACAGGACATTACACATTTTACGTTACCTGTAACGGTGTGAAGCTATGGGTAAACAACGAATTGATTATCGATAATCTGCAGGGAGGACGTAATCCAGCTACTTATACGGGTAAAATTTACTCGCTCAAAGCGGGCGATAAATATTATATCAAGCTTGAATATTTGAAAAAAACCGGTGTAGCTCAATGTCAGTTGGAATGGGCAAGCGCCTTTCTTCCGCGCGAAGTAGTTCCGCAAAGTCAATTATACAATAATACACTTGGTTTGAATACGAATATTACAGCTTCCAATCTGAAAGTTTTTGTGGCAAACGGAATTTTGAACATAGAAATGCCCGATTACAATAAAGAAGAAATCAATTTGAATATCTATGATCTTTTCGGAAGAACCCGCTTGCAGCAAAATATCCATACTGAAAAAACTCAGATCGACATAAGTAATTTCAAAAAAGGAATCTATCTGATATCTGTCCATACAAATAATTATTCTAAAACAATTAAAATAATACAGTCATGAAACGAAAATTATTTATGGCATTGCTGTAACTCATTATCAATATTATTTGTAACTTTGGAGCATTAAATAATTAAATGATTTAAACACAATGACACACACTCCCCGTTTTTTTATAGCAAGGCTGCTTTGTCTGCTTGCTCTCTGTTGGATTTGCAATAATATGCAGGTGGCAAATGCTGAAAATGAGCAGCGGTATGAATCGCTTCGCACTGTGCCTTTCATTGAGTTGATGAATCGTTTAAGCGCAATGGAGGACTCTTTGGAAAAGATATACCACGGCGAAACGCCCGAAAACTATCCGAAATATGTATCCGAATGGCAGCAACTGATAAACTATGCAAAACAAAA
>Ga0209629_10002565_pt1 | contig 12485 bp, 11 predicted proteins | sample TergutCu122P5_FD_187286 | JGI IMG/M metagenome (GOLD analysis project Ga0209629, IMG submission 187286) | Cubitermes ugandensis P5 segment gut microbial communities from Kakamega Forest, Kenya - Cu122 P5 (SPAdes) (version 2) | ecosystem: Host-associated > Arthropoda: Insects > Digestive system... | reverse complement strand
GGGCCGTCCCACTCGGCCTTGACCTGGCACCCCATCTCTGCCTGCGCATTGGTGAGGACGTCGATGATGTAGCCGCTCGGGGCCTTGAGCCAGATAATCCCCTCCATGTCCTTGCCGCCCTTGCGGATCGTCCACTTCGGCGGGACGCGCACGCTGACGTTCCCGTCGGGCACTTTGAGCGTCTTCCAGGTGCTGGAATCAACGCCGGGCTTCGGCGCGGCCATCGAGTCGTAGGTCCAGAACTTATACCGCCCGTGGCTGTCCTTCTCCGGCAGTGTGGGGTTGAAGCCGGGGTTCGGACGACTGCTCGCCAGGATGGTCGCCACGACCTTGGGCTCCTTTGCCGTGAGAGCCCGGTTACCCTCAAAGGTGAACGACGCCAGTGGCTGGGTCACCAACGGATTGGTCTCGCCAGCCGCCACCGGGAACGCAAGTTCAGCGGTGCTGAGCATGTAGTCGTCGGGCGGCCCGAACCGGGCCGGGATCTCGGGGGTGCAGGTGGGGCCAGAGCACCGCCCCTGGACCGACCGCGTCACGATCACCGCTGTCGCCGGCGCGGTTTGGCCGGGTGAAGTCCACAACTTCAGGTCAGGGACGGTGGTCAGCACTGTACCCATGTCATATCGGGCATCAGGCACATAGCCGACCGTCACTCCCGCGCGCATGAGCACCATGAAGCCGTCCCCTTCCTTGGCCTGCCCGGGCGGAGTCACGTACACAGCGCAGCCGATGGTGTCACAGCCGTCCACGGGTGGGGCGCTGGTCAGCCAGTCCTCTTTGAGAGGCTTCGGGAAACTCAGCGTCCAGTCTTTGGGGTACATGAAGGTGATCGGGTACTCCGGGGACGAGAAAGTCTTCCAACCCTTGGTACTGACGGTGATCGTGGCTAGATCCGCGGGCGGTGTCGTCCCCGCGCTCGAAGACGGTACTGGCGTGGGCGTATCAGGAGTCGGCGTGGGGGCCGGTTCGGTCAGCGGTGATGGCGTTGGCGTCGCAGGAACGCCGACGATGGGCACGGCACCGGACAGCAACGCAGGCACCAAGAACCCAGCCACGAGCGCAACGGCACCCACAGAGACAGCCGCGACCAGCAGGGGACGACGGTACCCCGGCGACCGTGCGGCGACCTCCTTGATCAACCCGGCCCTGATGGCGCGGGATCGTTCGGGGCTGAACGTCATGGCACAACCTCCTCCAGGCACGATTGTGGTTCGAGTGCGGCCCGCAACCGGGAACGTAGCCGTGACAAGCGCATCTTCCCCGCTGATTCTGAGACGCCGACGGCGAGCGCCGCCTCTTTGACGGTGAACCCTTCGAGGACGGTGAGCGCCAGCAAGCCGCGATCGGTGGCGTTCGAGGTGGACAGCACCCGGCGCGCCTCGGGCGTGAGCGTGCCGATCCCGGACGTCTCCGCGGGATCGGCCGCCGGTGCAGGCGGCGGTAACGCAGCGAGGAACCGGTGATAGCGCCACCGGCTGCGCGCGCCGTTGCGGTGGACGTTCGACGCAGTCACGATCAGCCACGGCAGCAACGAGCCGTCGACCATGCGCACGGACCGTCGGCGGCGCCAAAGCTCCAAGAACACCGTGGCCGTCAGGTCTTCAGCGTCCCCCTGCGGTGTGCCCAGGTAGCGCAGATGCCAGAACACCCGGTCGCGGTGCCGGTCCCAGATCGTCCCGAACCCAAGCGAGTCACCGTCAAGAACCTGCTGCCAGATGTCGGCGTCCTGTTCGGTTTCCACAATCAATAATTGTCCGCGTCCAGCAGATTCGTCACATCGCCCGCAGAACCCACGGTTTCGCACCGCAAACCGGGCCGGAGCCGGTCGACCCTTGCGCCACTCACCGGCGTCTCCTTACAGCCGCGTCACGCTGGCGAGGATCGCGACGGCCTGGTTCAACTCTGCGGGGGTCGGGTTCTTGACGTTGTCGGCGGACCCGACATAGACGGAGTGGCCGTTGCCGTAATCGATGTTGCCCTGGGAGCACCAGGCTGTGTCGTCCGATGGTTGCACCAGGCTGAGCCAGACCTCTACCGGGTGCCAGGTGGCGTCCTGCCACCAGATCTCAACCGATCTGGACTCCCCACCCAAGTCGGGTGCCACCAGGTCGCCCACCTGCCCGAGGCTCAGCGGCGGTTCGGTTCGGGACCTCGCCCGGCAGACCATTTGGTCACCTCCGTCCAGCCGCACGTCGATGGCGTAGCCGCTGGGCGCCTTGAGCGTGGCGTGGCCGTCGACGTCGAGGTCATCGCTGACCTTCCATTTCGGCGGGACGCGCACACTGACCCTGCTCCTCGGCACTTTGAGCGTCTTCCAGGTGCTCGTGTCGGTGCCGAGCTTTGGGGTCATCGGGTCGAACGTCCAGAACTTGTACCGACCAGACGCGTCCTTCTCCGGGAAAGTGGGATCGAACCCGGGATTGGGACGACTGCTGGCCAGAATCGTCACCACTATCTTCTTCTCCTCGTCGACCAGGTTGCGTGGCAAGCCCGCGCTGCCGCCAAAGGTGAAGAACGATTCGGGCCGCTCGGCCAGGGGATTGGAGGCGCCAACCGCCAGCCCCACGGCCAGATCGGTGGTGCTGAGCGCATAGTCGTAAGGGGGTCCCATGTCACACGAATCGCCGGGACTGATGCAGCCCCCATTCTGCGACACCGATAGGATCGCCGCGGTCGTTGCCGCGGTCGTATCGCTCGGAGTCCACACCGGCAACTGTGGGACGGTGGTCACGACGTTCCCCCCGCCGTACTGAAAACCGAGCGCCGTGGCAAAGTCCCATTCCTCCAGCTGCGGGATGATGCCGTACCCATAGCCCACCAGCCCACCCCTCCGCTCAGCGCGCGCGTAGTTGGGCCCGCGGAACCCGTGCCGCTCCAACACCACCGCGTGGGGGGCATCGGCACTTAGGCCCGGCGGGGCAACCGACACCCAACAACCGCCTACCCAGCAACCGTCCGCCCCAGCGGCACCGCCCAAACCCTCCCCGGCAAGCATGCTCGGGAAGCTCAATTCCCAGTCCGGCGGGTAGGAGAACGTGATCGGATACTCCCGGGACGAGAACGTCTTCCAACCCTGCGTGCTCACCGTCACGTCGTTCAGCTGCGGCACGCTCGGGGACGGGTGCGGCGTGACCGTTTCCGGGCCCGGGACCGGCGTGGGCCGGGACGGCCCCGGCGTCGGGACAAGACCCGTCCGGCCCGGCAGCAGCGTGGGCAGGGCGATCCAGGCGACGATCGCAAGCCCGACGAGCGCGACGATCAGCGCGATGACGGGCCCGGTCTTGTTGTCGCGGAATCGTTTGGTCTCCACAATGCGCAATATATCCGCGAAGACCCGGCTGAGCCCATCGTCAGCGCAACCACCGCACCGGCCGCGCCGGCAGCCGCCTGAGCGCTCAGCCCACGTGCGCGCGCAGCCAGCGGACGGACGCGCCATCCTCCGCCTGGCGGAAGGGTTCCAGTTCCGCATCCCATGGGACGCCGAGCAGGTCCGCGATGGCCTCGGCCAGTGGCCGCTGGCCCAGAGCGTCGGCCGCGATGGCCCGCTTGAGGCGTTGTTCAGTGACCAGCACGTCCCCGTGGACGCCAATCACCGCGGCGTGCACCCCGAGCCGCGGTGTGTAAGACCATCTCGTGCCCTCGCCGCCGGCGCTCGCGTCCTGTGTCACCTCGAAGCGCACCTGGGCGCAACCGCGCAGCGCGCTGGCGAGCTTGGCGCCCGAGTCCGGCGTCCCCGTCCAGGAATACTCCGCGCGACAGGTTCCGGGTTCGACGGGTTGTGGCGTCCACTCCAGCCGGACGACCGCGCCCAACGCCGCAGAAAGCGCCCACTCGATGTGCGGGCACAAAACAGCGGGCGCCGAATGGATCCACACGATCCCGCGCGCCGCACTCATGACCGCTCCCTTCGCCGAGACTTGCCTTCCCCAGCACTCTCGGAAAAAAGCGGTGAAACTATTGTGCCGCAGCATCCGGCAGCCGACAACCGCCGACAATTGACGCCGCCCCTCGGAGCGCGCCACGCGCAATGGGCGGAGCTACACCACCGTGACCTGGACCCGCTCGCGAGCCGCGCCATCACTCTCAGGTCTGGCTTATGTCGGGGTAGCCGTCGGCAACACAAACCCGCTCGGTAGCTGGACCCGCTCGCCAGCTGCGTTGGTGTAGGTGACGTAGGTCAGGGAGTTGGACGAGTTCGAATCCGGCTTCGAATGCGGCGCACGGACAGCCACCCCGACCACCACGTAATCGCGCGTCGAACCGTGCAACACCCAGGCGCCCCACGCCCGTTTCAGGCCGCGCCCGCCCGTCTCGACAGTGATGCCACTCGCCCCCGCGGGCAACACCGCGAAAGAGACAGTCGTTGACTCACCGGACGTGCCACCCGAGGACAACAGCCCGTCGAGTATGGAGCCGCTCCTTGGCAACATGCTGAGCTCCACGTTGGTGTAACTGCCGTTGTCAGAGACACTGAACAGGTCCAAGGCCGGAGCCTCGTAGGCGCAAAACCTGTGCTCGCCGACCACGTCGCTGCGGAGCACCGCACACGCCCGCGCCACGGTGCCGCCGACCGTGTCGCGGACGGTCACGCCCCCGGGGGGTTCATACAGGAACCCACGAATGTTGGCCGCCGCATCCTCGCCCCAAAATGCATATACGTAGATCCACAGACCGACTTTGTCCAGATACTCCGCCTTCGACATGTCGGGGGCATCGCTACCAGGCGCCAACACGACCTCTAGCAACTTGGTGCCCGCCGGGGCGACGGCCACGACGAGCTCGCCGTGGACCCTATGCGGGACAAACGCCCCGTCGTCTGGTTGGGAGAATTCTGCGGGATAGGCCGCCTCGCGGTCGACGTGAGCGTTGGTGTCGACCCTGACCCGGATCGTGCCTTTCGACCTGCTCGCCGTCACCCGCATCCAGACAGGGCCATCGTAGGTCGGGAGTCCCTTCATAGAAACGGTCTGCGTCCCGCTCGTGGCGCCCGTCGTCGGCACACTCGGATGCGCCGTCGTTGGCACCAGAGTGGTCTGTGTCCCATCCGTCGCAACCGTGGTCGGCACAAACGTGGCCTGCGTCCCGTCCGTCGCACCAACCGTCGGCACCCCGGGCTGCGCCGGCGTCGCCCGGGGCGCAGTCACGACGAGCGTCACACTCACGGCCACCACCAGCACCAAGACGGCCAGCGCGCTTAGGCCGTCCAGCAGCCGGCGCCGCCGCAGGCGGTGCCCGCGCGTCATCACGGCGTCCACGTCGACCGGCACGTCCACCACAATCGCCGCGAACTCCTCGGCCACGCGATCCTCGTCGACACTCATCGCAACTCACCTTCCAACTCCCAAACGGGAAGGGCACGAAGGGCAGCCAGGCCTCGCGACGCCGCCGATTTCACCGCTCCCACCGAAACCCCCAGAAGCGCCGCCACCTGTTTTTCGGACAGATCGTCCGCGTAGCGCAGCACAACGACCGTGCGTTGCTGCCGGGGCAACTCGCCCAACGCACGCGCGACACGGTCGCGCTCGTCCACCTCCGCCTCAGCGGACGGTTCCACGAGACGGTCCGCGTCGGCCAGCGACACCTCGCCGTGGCGGCGGCGCCACCGGTCGATATTCGTGTTCACCAGGATCCGCCGGGCGTATGCGACGGCATCGTCCTGCCGCACGCGGCTCCACGACGCGTACGTCTTCGCGTACGCCTCTTGCACGAGATCCTGAGCAAGGTCTGTGTCGCCCGTCAGGAACCACGCCGTCCGGCCCAGGCTCGCCGAGGACGTCCGCACGAACGCCCGGAAGGCCTCATCGCGTTCGTCCCTGGCTCGCATGTCCTCCCTTTCTGACGCGTTCAACCACTCAGACGCCCGGGATGTCCAAAAGGTTGCCTTGCGCCTACCGCGGACCGAAGATCGCGCTGCCTACCCGGACCACCGTCGCGCCGTACTCGATCGCCAACTCGAAATCTCCCGACATGCCCATCGACAGCTCGTCGTAGCTTTGGCCGGGGAAGCTGCGGTCGCGTAGCTGGTCGCGTAGGTCGCGCAGCGTCGCGAAACACGGTGCGACCACCGCCGGGTCGTCCGAGAACGCCGCGATCGTCATCAGGCCCCGCACCCGCAGCGCGTCGAACGGAGTGAGCGTCCCAGCGAACGCCACCGCTTCGTCCGGCGCGACGCCCGACTTGGTCGCCTCGCCCGATGTGTTCACCTCGATCAGCACGTCCAACTGCCGGCCTTCGCGGTGCAAGCGCCGGTCGAGTTCCGCTGCCACCTCGATGCGGTCGAGTGCCTGGAACTCCGACGCGAACCGCGCCACGTACTTCGCTTTGTTCACCTGCAGCGGGCCGATGATCGCCCACTCGACGCCGGCGTCCGCGAGCGCCTGCGCCTTCTCCAGCGCCTCTTGCACCCGGTTCTCCCCAAACCGGACGATGCCCGCCGAGCGCGCCTCCAACACGTCAGCCGGCGGACGCGTCTTCGACACCGGAAGCAGGCGCACTTCCGCGGCAGACCGCCCCGCGCGCGCACACGCAGCCTCAATACGGGAACGGACCGCGGCGACATTGGCGACGATGTTCATACGTCCCACCCTCACACCTTCAGGACGGTTCCGACAAGCTTTTCGGCGATTCGGCCGGGCCATCACGGCCAACGGGCGGCCAGCGACATCAACGCCACCGCGGCCAGCACCGCGAGGATCAGCGCGTAGCCCGCATACTGCTCGGTCACCTCTTGATCGACCTTCACATAACCCACCGTCTGCGCGATGGACGAGTACACCTGGTTCAACTGATCGCTGGATGCCGCCGTGAACGCCTTCCCGCCCGACAGCCGCGCGATCTGCGCCAGCTCGGCGGTGCCGACCTCTACGTAGTCCTGGTGCCCGTTCGTCCAGATGTAGCCGTCGCGCGTCCCGAAGGCGATCGTGTAGATCGGGATGCCCTGCTTCTTGGCCTCCAACGCCGCGCCGTCCGACGACTTCCCGATATTCGACTTGCCGTCGCTCAGCAACACGATGGCGCCCGGAGCGGGCTCGTCCGGATGGGCTGGATCGGGTGGCGCCTGGGCCATCGCGTCCAAGGACGAATAGATGCCCTCCCCGATCGCCGTGGACGGCGCCACCTCCAGGCTGTCGATCGCCGCGGCGACCGCGCCGCGATCTGTGGTCGGCGGGACGAGTTCGGCGGCGTACGCGGCGAAGCTCACGAGTGCGATGTTGAAGCCGCGAGGCACCATGTCGATGAAGTTCTTGGCCGCCTGTTTGGCGGCGTCGAGCCTCGTGGGCTCGACATCGGTGGCCATCATCGAGCGCGACACGTCGATGGCCAAGACGATCGTCGCCCGCTCGCGCGGCACCTCGACTTCGCCTTTCGGCTGGGCGAAAGCCACGGTCAGCGAGCCAAGGCTCAACACTGCGAGAATCACCGCGACGTTGCGCTTCCACGCCTGCTGATGCGGGATCACGCGTTCCAGCGCGCTCGTCGGACGGTGCCGCGTCCGCTTGCGCCGCCACGCCAGCAGGCCCGCGTACAGCACCAGCAACACGGGCACGAGCACGAGCCACCACAGCCGTTGCGGCTGCATGAATCCCAATTCCAGTGCTACGAGGGCCATCTCGCCCCCAATGATACCGCGGCCAAAGCGGCCACCACGGCGAAGGCGAGCCCGTAGCCCGCCCAGGTGGCCGTCACCTCTTTGTTGACTGGCATCCGTCCAACCTCGCTGCTGAGGTTGCGGTAGACGGCGTCCAGCTGGCCCAGATCGCTCGCGGAGAAGGTCGTTCCGCCGGTTGCCTGGGCGATCGCGGCCATCAGCGCCCGGTCCGGCGGCACGAGTTCCCGGGACGCCGGTTGGTCACCCTCAGCCGGCAGGTCGACGTGGCCTAGGTCAGTGCCGTAAGCGATGGTGTAGATGGGCACGTTCTGTTTCTTCGCCTCGGCCGCAGCCTGGAGTGGCGCGCGGCCGGCGGTGTTCGTGCCGTCGCTCAACATGACGACCGCGCCCGGAGCCGGGGTGTCATCCGTCCCCTTCGGCGCCATTTGCAGGGCAGTCAGGGCGAGGTAGATGGACTCGCCGATCGCGGTCGAGTTGGCCAGCTTCAACGAGTTGATGGCCTGCTTGGTCGCCGCGCGATCCGTGACGGGCGGCGACAGTATGCGCGAGTTTCCCGCCAGGGCGACGACCGCGACGTTGTACTGCGCCGGCAAGGCGGCGACGAACGTCAGCGCCGCCTGTTTCGCCGCATCCAGCCGGTTCGGTTCGACGTCGGTCGCACCCATCGACATCGAGGTGTCAAGCACCAGGACGATCGTCGCCCGCTCCCGCGGGACGTAGTCCACGCCGTTCGGACGCGCCCACGCGATGGTCAGCGTGACGAGGCTGAGCAGCGACAACGCGACGGCCAGATGCCGGCGCCACTGGGACTGCTTCGGCACCACGCGCGACAACAGCGTCGTGTTCGGGAACCGCATGCCCTGCTTGTTTCGCCTAGTCATCGCCCAGATGTAGGCCGCGACGAGCACCGGAATGGCCGCCAACACCCACAACCGCCCCGGGTCTAGATAGGACGGCGGGGCGAGCCAGATCCAGGCCGCGATGCCAGCGGGAATCAGCAGCAGCCAAAGCAGCCACGCAGGGTTGAACCGGCGTCTCATCGCGTCACCCCCTGGGGCGGCTGGTGCAGCATCGCCGCGGTGCGCCGATAGGCCATGACGAAGCGGGCGATGTCGTGCACCCAATCGCGGTCGGTGCGCAACTGGATGTGCGCGGCCCCCGCCCGGCGCAACGCCGCACGGACGCGTTCGCGTTGCGCGGCGGCGGCGGCGTTCATCCGGTCGCGGGCGTTGCCGTCACTGGTGTTCACGTACCGCTCGAAAGTCGTCTCGGGGTCGCGGATCAACAGATCGCCGACGTCAGGGAACTCGATCTCGTGCCGGTCCACCACCTCGACGGCCAGCACCTGGTTGCGCACCGCAAGGTGCCGCAGCTTGCGTTCCCACTCGGGGGGCGCGTCCGGGTCGATTTCGGAGTCGCCAGGGGTCAGGAAGTCGGAGACGACCACCCGCAGACCGCGCCGCCGCTGGCTGCGATTCAACCGCTCGATCCCCTCGGCCAGCGTGACGGGTCCGGTCTGGTGGTCGGGCACGATCGGTTCGGTCAGCATCCGGCGCAGCAGGGCGTACAAGGCCGTGCGGCCCGACTGGGCGGGCATGCGCTTGATGGCGTCCGGACGCATGATGATGCCGCCGAAACGGTCGCCCATGCGCTGGGACATGAAGCCGATGGTCGCGATCGCGGCGATGCCCAGATCGCGCTTGGTCACGCCTTCGGTGCCCCAGTTCATCGACGGCGTGACGTCGAGCAGCGCCCAGATCTCCAGTTCGCGGTCGGCGATCGTGTCGCGGACGTGCGGCACGGTCGTCCGCGCGGTGACCGCCCAGTCGATCTTCCGCACGTCGTCCTGACCCGGGACGTAAATGCGCGCGTCCGCGGATTCGGAACCGGGGCCGGGCAGCAGCCCTTGGTGATCGCCATGCAGGTAGCCCTCCAGCCGCCGGACGATCGTCAGCTCCAGCCGGCGCAACGCGGCCTCGGGCGCGAGCTTGCCGAGCGGCAGCGTCGCGCCGGTCGGCTCGCGCAGGACGGACGCCACCGCGCCCGCGTCGGCGGACGGGGGCGCGAAGCTGGGGCCGGCACGCATAGGGGTTCTCAGCGTCCCTGCCGCTGCCCGCTCCAGACCGGGGTGGGCGGCGGAATCATGGCGACGATGCGTTCGATCACTTGCGCGGGGCTGACCTCGTCCGCGATGGCGTCGAACCCGAGCACGAGACGATGGCTCATGACGTCCTTGGACACCGCCTGGACGTCGGTGGGCAGCACGTATTCCCGTCCATGGATGAGTGCCAGCGCGCGGGCCGCGGCGACCAGGCCGAGCGTCGCGCGGGGGCTGCACCCGACCTGGATGACCGACTTCAGGTCGGGCATTCCGAACTCCTCCGGCGTGCGCGTCGCGAGCACCAGCCGGACGACGTAGTCGGCGACCAGATTGTGCACGAAAACGTTGGACGCCTGCGCTTGCAGCGTCCGCACCGTCTCGGGATTCAGGACCGGGCTGGCCTGCGGCGGCGTCACCGACATGCGGCGCAGAATCTCGAACTCCTCGTTGCCGCGCGGGTAGGGCACGTCCACCTTCAGCAGGAAGCGGTCGCGCTGCGCTTCGGGCAGCGGATACACGCCCTCGGATTCGATGGGGTTCTCCGTCGCGATGACGATGAACGGATCGGGCACCTTGTACGTCTTGCCGCCGATCGAGACCTGGCCCTCGGCCATCATCTCCAGCATCGCCGACTGCACCTTCGCGGGCGCGCGGTTGATCTCGTCCGCGAGCACGAAGTTGACGAACACCGGCCCCAACGCCGTGTCGAACTCCTCCTTCTGCGCCGAGTAGATGCGCGTCCCGACGATGTCGGACGGGACGAGGTCGGGCGTGAACTGGATGCGCGCGAAAGTGCCGCCGACAACGGTGGCAAAGCTGCGCACAGCCAGCGTTTTCGCGACGCCCGGAACGCCTTCCAGCAGGCAGTGGCCCTTGGCGAGCAGCGACACCATCAGCTGCTCGACCATGTGCTCCTGGCCGACGATGACGCGCTGCACTTGCGCGATCGCGTCCCCGAGTAGTTTTGCGGTCTCGGCGCCCTTGGTGGACGCCGCGGGCGCTGGTTGGACGGGCGGCCGCTGGACCGGCGGCGGTTGGACGGGCCCGGGTTGGACGGGCGCCGGCATCGGGGCACCCAGCATCGGCGGGACGGAAGGCATCGCGGGAAGCGTCGGCATGGGCGGGACGACCGGAGGCAACGGCAGTTGCCCCGGCTGGGGCGGCATCGGTTGGGTCACGAGTTTCTCCTGCTGGCAATGTCGCCGTCCACGATACCGCTCGTCCACATGCGTAACCTGTGCGGCACAATGGATGTGACGAACTTTGACGAGAGCGAGAGATGAACCCATGAGCGACGGCACCGGCCCTGTTTTCGCCGGCGACGTCATTCTGTCACCGGTACTGCCTGACGACCCACCCCGGGTCGGCGATTTCTGGCTCGACGCGCGCATCACCACCCAGGCCTCCGGGACGGCCTACGTCGCACACGACGACGACCAGACGCCAGTGGTCCTCATCATGCTGTCCCAGGGCGCGGCCGCCGACCCGGCCGCGCGGGCCCGCCTCGCCGGCGAAGTCAACCACATGGACATCGACACCGTCGTCGCGCGCGGCGGCGAAGGGCAGGACGAGGGGCGCCTCGGCCACCGTTTCCGTCCCGAAGACGACGACCCGACTGAGCCGGGCGCCACGCCGCAGGCCCCTTGGGTCGCGCTGGCCTACGACGGCTCGCCCGCGGCGGCCGCGGAGGCGAACCGCCTCCTCACGGCCGTGCAGCTTGCGGACGTGCCGCCAAGCGGCCGGCCGTCGGGCCCCGACTTCCGGCTGCATTGGATCGACCGGTTCACCCCGGGTGTGACCCGGCTGTGGCCGTTGCCGTGGCCCGGACGCCACGACCGGGCAGGCGCGTTGTCGATCTTCGCGTCCTGGCTGCTGATGCTGCTCCTCGCAGCGTTGGCGGTGCTGATCGCGATCCTCATCTTCCAGCAGGCGCCGCCGCAAAGCCCGCCCCCGCCCGTCCCGCCGACCTCCTCGCCGACCGGGTCACCGCCGCCCGAGTCGAGTTCGCCGTCGCCCAACTCGGCGTCGCCCTCGCCCCAGTCGGCGTCGCCGACCCCGCAGTCGGCATCACCATCGCCCGAGTCGGCGTCGCCGTCGCCGTCGCCGTCACCGTCACCACAGTCGGGGTCGCCCAGTGCGTCGCCATCGGGAGGCTCGCCCTCGCCCGACTCGCGGTTGTAGCTGCGTCCCTATACCGCACCCGGAGGCCCGGATGGGCGCGCTGGCCAAAACTGGTGTTGTCAAAGTGTTGCTCCACAGATTTGCGGCCGGACGCCACCCGCCCGCTCGCCGGTTTGGCACGCTGTCGGGATGGATCACGAACTACTCACCGCAGCCGACGAAGCCGCGCTCGCCCGTGGCATCGAAGCCGGCCTGATCGCCCAGGAGGCCCTGAGCCGGGGCGTCCGGCCGCACGGGGCGACGCGCGCCGAACTGCACCGCATCGTCCACCTCGGCGTCGAATCGTGGGACCGCTTCCTGCTGGCGAACACCGGCCTGGTCCGCACGATCGCGGCCGCGGAAGCCATGCGCACCGGCCTGGACGAGGAAGACCTGGTGCAGGAGGGTTTCGTCGCCCTCGCGGCGGCCCTGCAACGCTTCGACTACCAGCGGGGACGGTTTTCCACGTATGCGGTCCCGCGGATCCGGTACCAGGTGGCGCTGGCGGCGTCCTCGCGCCTCGGGTCGCTCGGGCTCCCGCCGAGCGTGGCAGTCCTGCGCCGGCGCGCGCTGGCGGTGGCCGGCCGCCTCGACCAACAGCGGCGGCGGTACGCC
>Ga0209629_10002564_pt1 | contig 12486 bp, 9 predicted proteins | sample TergutCu122P5_FD_187286 | JGI IMG/M metagenome (GOLD analysis project Ga0209629, IMG submission 187286) | Cubitermes ugandensis P5 segment gut microbial communities from Kakamega Forest, Kenya - Cu122 P5 (SPAdes) (version 2) | ecosystem: Host-associated > Arthropoda: Insects > Digestive system >... | reverse complement strand
AAGTACTGATTGTAGCTCCCTGATGATGGTTTCCTTGTAAACCGAAACATGTTGGAGCAGTTTTACTTATTTTAAAATGTTTTAATAACTCTACGTTTTTTAACGTTGTGTGCGTCAGTTGGTTATTAAAGTGTTGAATATTAATGATGCACGGTGTAACCATGCAAAAAAAAAATTTGTTCAGTTAAGTCTGCCAATTATCTATGACAACAGCCATATACACTGTACATGTTAATCAAACTTGTAGTTCCCTGAAGATGGCCAACATGTATGGCTAAAACATATGAACACTGTGTAATAAATGTAAAGACTGTGCAACTATTTGGTGGTGGAATTGTGTACAATGAGAAAATATTTCATAATGCACATGCTGTAAAGGAACATAAGTCATGAACAAATGAATGAATGAATGAATGCATGCATGCATGCATGAATGAACATGTGTGTGCGTGTGTATGTGCATACGTAATGCTTAAAACAAGAAGGATACAGCCATGTAACAATGGTAAACAGAATCTGCATAATTCAGGCTGGTTTGCTAATTCTCGGAGCAGGTGTCCATTCCAAACAAATCTTGGGTCTGCTCGCTCATGGTAAGGCATCTGGAGGCAGAGAAGAAGAAGAAAATACTGGATAAATTTATGTCTTGACTGGAATAATGACCTCACCACATAGTTTGTTAGGTATCACTCTCCACTACACACCAGACTACACAAAGTCACATACCAGATGACCATAAACAAAACCAGTAATCACCAGCTACACAACATTACAGAAGACCAGAGTCTTAACCCTTTGAAGACAGAAAGTAATCTGTATGTTACATAATTAAGTTCTTACCTTGCAGAGAATACAGTCTGTCTCCATTAGAACACCAAATAGTAAATGTTCATTTTGAGAATTAAATGGAACACACGACTACAATGTGCAGGCAAAGAAGAGTTTTAATATTAAAGCTGGCAATATAAGTAATTACCATTCGGCTTTATAGAGTTAATATTCCCTTAACACACACTGCAGTAAGAACTTCAAATTGCATATAGCATTTAAGAGTTTGTAGGAAGTACTGAACTCAACAGAGCAGAGTTCTTCTTGAGGAACTAACATAACATCAAAGAGTCAAGAAATTTCATACATTTTATGGAATCCAAATGTTCATTACCATGCACACACAAGCCTACCTCCTGTCCCCATCCTCAGCCAGACCAATCCAATCCATAACCCCCATCCCACTCCTTGCAGATCCATTTTAATACTGACCTCCCATCCATGCCTACGTCTTCCAAGTGGCTCTATCCCTCAGGTTTCCCCACAAAAACCCTGTATGCACCTCTCCTCTCCCCCACACATGCTACATGCCCCACCCATAACATTCTTCTTGATTTGATCACCTGAACAATATTTTGTTAGGAGTACAGATCATAAAGCTCCTCTTATATAGTCCATTACCTCATCCCTCTTAGGCTCAAATATCTTCCTCAGCACCCCATTCTCAAACACCCTCAACCTATGTTCCTCCCTCATTGTTACAGACCAAGTTTCACACCCACACAAAACAACAGGAAAAATTATAGTTCTGTAAATATCAGTCTTTGTGTTTGTGGAGAGCAACATGGAAGACCAAAGATTCCAACCTGGAAGACAACAGATTCTGCACAGAATGATAGCAAGCATTCCTTGAGTTCAGTCTGCTCTTAATTTCCTTATGAATGCAATTTTGAGTTGTCACAGTTATTCCAAAATAGTTGAATTGTTCCACACTTTCAAAAGGATTTATTACCTATTTACCCATATTTATGTTGTGATACTGTCATGCAGTACATTCAAGAGACAAACATAGTTTTCTCTGTATTTATTTCTAGATCAATTTTCTTACTAGTGACTAAAAAAATCTTCCGATCTTCTGTGTTTTTCTTTATAGTGTGTATGCTTCGACCCAATAAATTAACATCAACAGCATAAACCAGTGCTGATGTGTACCATTTAACTTAGAGCCTTCCTGGTTTTCCAAAACCCTCTCAATGGCATATTCCAAAGAAAAGCTGCAACACAGCAGTGACAAAGCATTCAGACATGCTGAATAGGAAATTTATCAGAAAAACATTTGCCTATCCAGAGTAAAGAATTTACATGAGGGTTTATTTAAACACATTTTTATAAATCTGACCAGTTTCATGCAGATACCAAAACATGCTCCTCCTAACTGAATCATAGGTGTTTGTAAGAATATAAATATGGCACTCATGTCAAATTTACTTAAACATAAATTACTTGTCTACATTCATTAAGAAAATGTTTTCATATCTGCAGATCACAACATAATACATTTCTGAATAACAAACTTATTCCAAAATGTATGACAATGCATACTTCCCTAATTTAATTCTGAATAGGAAAAAATAGGTTGTTGTTTGACTACTGGCTGCACACACGGTCAGTGCTGACCTTGCTGGCCTCTGCCCACCTAGCTATTGATGCTGAATTCCTTTCTAAAGTGAAGGTACCCACAGGGCAGATTCTGATAACTTCAATAAGAGGACAATTAGGGGTGATGGTCACCAGTGGAGAATCTACTCCTAAATGTGGACTCCAAAGGATGAGGTGTCCAGTATTCTTCACAATCCCACAGACTTAAATTTGGTACAGGTAACGTTTTGAGTCTACAAGCAGAAGAATCAGTGCACACATTTGATAGGGGATGGAACTCACAATCCTGTAATGACAATTCCATGTCACACCCATGATCATTAAGTCCTCCAAGCAGGAAGTATTCATTTTGTGTCCTCTTTAAAAAAAAAAAAACCCCAGCTTTACTTAAGTGCTTTGCTTTTATCAACAAATTTAAAAACAACAAATTAATGTCATGAAAGGCATCTGGAAGTATACATAAAAGCAGATAGTGTCAAAGTAATTTAAAATGTCAAGGATTACAGACTCCATGTAACAGGACCTTTTGTGAGCAGCTGGTGCTAAGGGTTTATAAATTCTTGTTCTTAGACACCCACAGAACAAAACTGCAGAAACCACTGATGGAACCTGAACCTATCCTCAACAATTCAGCACAATTCACAACTTATTTCTCTCACATGCTTCAATATTATAATGCCATTAAAATTATGTCTTCCATGCCATCCCCTTTCTCAAAGTTTTACATCTCTGTCTTGTTTGCCCTTTGTGTGCTAGGTGCTCAGTATACTTATCAATTATGATTTAATTATTGGCTTAAACAATACTTGTAACACCAAACAGTGAATGTCGCAGTTAAGCAGAAGGTGCAAGACAAAAGTTTCAGGACTGGTCAAATTAAGTGCTAACCAGATATTATGCAGGTGTAAGCTGATAAGTACTACTGTGTTCATCTATTGTAAATTGGTGTGTTCAGTGTCACTGTAACAGAGTGCTGCATTTCTGTGCAAGTGGTATTTAAGTGTGTTTGTGTTAAGCCACACTATTCCATTCCGAGCCTGGACAGGCCCTTAGGGCTCCAGGAGGTTGAGGCTCCCAGAACTTCTAGAAATGCATATGAGGGTGGTAAGACTGTCAGCTGTATGCACCAGCCACCTTTACCCTCTGGAAGATATACCTGGTACTCATTTCTGTTAGAGGCTGAGATGACCCCACAGCCATTATGCAGCCAAAAGGATTAGGTCAAGGAAAAATTCCAACAACCCCATCAGGAACTGAACCTGCGACATTCCGGCTTGTAGTGCAGTGAATCAACCAACTGTGCCAATGCATACATTTGTGATAAATGCATCCTGCAGTCAACTGCACACAACAGAAAACCAAGCACGCACCAGTTCCACCGATAAGCCTTGAAAACTGTGCAAACCCACAATATTTCTGCATGTTCCACATTATACCAAATTCTACATTAATGATGAATACTTTCAGAGTTAATAACGCCACATTCAACTGATGAAGATCTCGCATTACACCTGCAATGTAATTCTGCTAAAAAAGGGAATCGCACATTAACCTATTTATTCGCAATACATCAGGTGGTAACAGTAGTATGCACACACGCAAGTACCATTATATTTAAAAAATATATATTTCTAAAAATCTTACAGTTGACATATTACTACGTATTATTTCTACTATTATAAATTACTTGTACTTGGAGTGATTTAAATTTTTTTTTAATTTTACACACAGTTATAGTCTTTTAAATATCCTTAAGCCTTTTGTAATAAGACAACTCCCTTATACACTGTATAAACATTTATAATGCATTTTTAAATGTAAAGAGGGAAAGACTTCCAACCTTATGGTACAGAGAGTTTCTGTATGTTTTTGTGTTCTTGTGTAATGGCCTGAAGATAACCCAAATTTAGGACTGAAACTAGCCACCAAGTAAAATACGATTATTCAGCAACATGTTGTGACTGAAAAATATTAATGTATACTTGTAACAGAGAATTTGCTCCAAATTTTGTTTTAAGCTGCAGAAAACAGCTTCAAAAAGTTAAGAAATTCTTGAAAATGGCCATTCATATGACACCATGAGTAGAACACAATACTATGAATTGTATTTGTGCTTCATAAGTGGCCAACTTTATATTTAGAATCTTTAATGTTCAGGAAATCTGTGTCACATCATCCAAGACAACAGAGAGCATATGATTAACAATGCTTGTATTATACACAGTATAGGCCAACAAATTTTAACAGGATATTAAACATGAGGCTGACAGCTGCAAAATTTGTGCCAAGCCTGCTGAACAATGAACAGAAATAAAACTGGCTTTGTGTGTGTGCAAGGACCTGCCAGATCAGACCAAAAAGGATAGAAACCTCCTCTCTGAGTCCAGTTTAAAGGGACAAAGATTTGAGGATATTGTGGAGATTTAAGCTCTGCAGTACTGGAGAGTATCACGAAACTGGAGTTCAAGAGATTCTTCCAGCAGTGGGACAGACACTGGACCCAGTAAACAAACTCCAAAGTGGACTACTTTAAAGTGGACAACACCAACCTGTACCTAATGTAGGATTAAAACTGTGATACTGCCCAGTCTGGAAACTTTTGGCTCACACCTTGTTGGTAGCATGCCCACTTCATATTTTGGACATTGCGGTCCAATATGATTACATAAATGCCAAACAATGTTTTGTTAAAACTTATCACTGAAGATGAAATGTGGTGCTTTCAAAATGACATAGAAAGCAAATGGCCACCAAGCATGCAGAAGAAAACATCAGCATCTCCAAGACCCTAAAAAGCTCACATTATGAAAACACAAATGAAGAGAACACTTATCACTTGCTTTGATAGCAGGAGTATCATTTCTCTTCAAATTCATCCAACATGGCTGAACAGTCTGCCAGCCTTATTATGTAAAAATACCAATGAGGTTACATGAGCTGTTTGTAGACAAAAGCCTAAACTTTGCGCCAACAACTGGTACACATCTTGACACTGCTCCAGCTGAACAAGCACTTTCTGACAAGCAGGTAATTTCCAAAAATTCTATTAGCAGAACAGATTGGCTTCTAATGACTTTTAGCTCTGTACAAACAAAGTCTACCTTGAATGGAATGAACACATCAGGACAATGAAGGTATTCAGCTAAATTTTATGCAGCACTGAAGGTTATTCCATGACAGCAGCTCCATAAATGTTTCCAACAGTGGCAGCATCACAGGGCTAGGTGTACAGCTCAAGAGGACTATTTAAACTGTAAGTGTACTGGAATATTAATGATGAAATCCCAGGAACTTAACAGCCTCACCTCATATACAAGTCTGACAACCAGAAAATCCATGAGTGATGGACAAATCGGCACTCATGTTACACATACGTGCCATTTACTTTTTCTCCAGTATCACTGATATAAATGAGGTGAATGGCTGGGGTGTTGGATCAAATTTTCATTCCATTTATTTAATAAACATGATTTACAAGCAACATGGAAATGGTTAAGGAAAATATTGTCACTTCACTACCAGTTCTCAGGTTATCAGCTGCATGTGCTTTCAAAGCTTTTAAGCCTTTAAATATTACTACTGTTGTGCTGTCTGGTTCAGCTGTATGACAAAACTGCAGGCTGGAACTTGTCCCCTTCTGCCCATAACAGCTCAAAATATCAAATTCTCTCACATCAACTTTATTCATACCTGACTGAACGACCAGTTTTGCAAATAAGTGAGTAGTGATGGGAAAACCACAAAAAATGTCACTACATAGCCAAAAGTATATCTGCCTGTATCCCTTCCATGTAACTTCCACTGCAATGAATGTACTGACCTCAAGAAAAAACTTACTTTCCACCCATGTTTAAAGGCCTGTGTTTTTACACAACATGTGAACACAGGAGCTGGGATAGTATAGTTGGTACAGTGAGTAGACTACAGGCTGCACAATCCTGCATTTTAATCCCAGTTGGGGAAAAACTTTTCTCTTCTGCAAAATGTTCAGACCATCTCTAGGGCCCACCCTGCCTTCTATTCAATGTGTACTGTGGTTCATTTCCATGGGTAAAGTGGACAGGGCATAAAGATGACCATTTACCTCCGTCTAGTTCCGAGGTTAAGAACGAGAAGAGCTATACCTCTGTACCTCCTATATGTCTTCGCGACATTGACAGGATCATTATCTTTTTATATATTAACACAAAATATCATAAAAACATGGTCTTTGTTTGTGTGTGAGTACCACCTAGCCAACAGAATTCAAAATCCTTTTCATTTCATTTCTTTATTCATATTCAGTAAATCCACTTTAACATAATTAGTTTCTCAAAAAGACCTAACAACTTTTAAGTTTCAATTGCGGCAAACTGTTGAGTCAAAGCAAAATACGTACGAATGATATCCACAAGTTTCCAGACTGAGCTCATAACTAAATACATGCTTACCTTCATTATTAGTCACTGCTGCCCCCTTCTGACTTTATGCAATGGGTCCAGTATTTCTGCCACTGCTGGATGCATAAATAGAACCAAATTTTTATCACATGTAGGGCAGTCAGAAAATGTTCCTGAATATCAGGATTATCCTGGACTGTGTCCTCACAGCAGTAATTTCATTCTCAAAAACAAGAAGAAATCTCAAGGGACCAAATTAGGTGAGCAAGGACAAGAGAGGCCACATTCATGTCTTGAGCAGCCAAAAATCACCACTGCTTCTGCTCAATGGTGAGCACCCAAAGCATAAACTTTGTGGAAATATGGTGCATGTTCCAGTCCTCCCTTAGAATCTGCCAGAACTTTCCCCAGGAGATGCTTAACCTGCCAGCCATCTCCAAAAAGGTATCTTCATTGATAGATCTGCCAGTTTTCTCCACATTTTGGTCTGTGTGGCCTGCAGAGGATGACATGAACACTCACAATCTTCAACAGAATTTTCCACATATATAAAATAAGAAAACCACTCACAAATCTATGTGATTCCCATGGAATTGTAACACAGCTGTTCTGAGCACTTCACACATTTCAGATACGGAGTTCCCAAGTGTGAAGCAAAATTTAATGCTAATGCATTGTTCTTTCACTATAAAACTGTGGATCATACTTAGCCACACAAAAAGTTACACCTACTGAGAATCAATGCAAAAGGTTGTGGGTGCAAAACTCAATAAAATGAGAGAAGATAGCAATACTACGGCACCTAGTGGCAAGTACCTGTAATTTTTACCATTCTTGGTCCTAGTGGTGGGTTTGGAAACTTTTCAATACACCTGCATAAAACCACTACTGTCTCCAACTTAAAACATAGGGTTACCATGTACACAATGGACAATATGGTGATATTTTTCACAATTTCTGTCACCTCCAGATCATCAATTTTACACAAATGTAAAAAGCTATTTTGGGCACCTGTGCAAATGCTTGTCTTATTTATATAAAGATGGCTTCACATTAAAATACATTATTTCCTCTTGTTCTACTTATCATTAATTAAATCACAGATCATGTGCAACCACACTGAATATTGCACTGTACAGACAAAACTCAGCTGTACAATGAATGGGTCTGGTTCACTCGCATTGCCTTTGTCCTCTGTCTATTTTAGTTAATGTTAGGTCTCATTTAATAATTTCCCACATGCATATTTTATCCACCATTAAATTAAATTCCTCATGTTTTGTTCATTAATGCCATTTTCTGGTTACTAACCATTTTACCTTGTCATATGTGGTAACCCTATATGGAATTTACTACCATCATGTTGGTGCACTATGTGCATCACGCTGTCTGCCTGGCAGTGTGACTGTTGACTGAACAAAGAGGTCTAAAGGGAATGTGTGTGTGTGTGTGTTTAATACTTCAAGATGATGTCGAAGACTGGATATTTGTGTGGCACTAAAAACGTCTTTTATGTGAATACATATTTTTATCTTCTCCCTCTCCTTCTTGATGTGCCACAATACACACTTCTTGCCAACACAACAAAATGACTGTACTATACAGTACTACCTGTTAAGAAGAGCAAAAATTGTAAAAACCACAAAATAACATTAATATATTATGAGTCACATACAATACATTAACCCTTATAATATAGCCTATTAACCCTGAGGAGCCACAAATGAATGCCCATTGTACTCTGCAGAAGACCTGGAGTTACATGGTAACCCATTGCTGTGTGTGTTTTGGGGTGAAGACTTCAGTGGACATTCAGCTTTTCAGCATCATCCTGCAAGTCTACTACAGTCAACTTTCAGTGCCAAAGGGTGTAATTCCAGCTCACTCCCTTAAAGCCAGGCTACTTTGCAATTAAAATTCCCATTTTGGCATTGCTTGCGTAAAAGTTGTGTTTCATACATTTTTATAATCGTAAAATTTTAAAGAAAAATACACTGTCAAAAAACATCCAATCCACACTGTTTGAAATTTTAAAACAATTCTCAAGCAGCTCAGTTTGTGATCCTTTCCAAAGTTGCTCATTTCCAAATGACTTTAGTTCCTTATCAATAGAGAAACTTGTGAGGGAATGTATGAGGTACATCATATCACAGCAAAATTTCTTCAATCCATCATCTGATAATCCAGAAACTCTGGTAATCTTGCACTTGAAGGGAATAGTCCCACGATTTGTACATGTAGTGATTTTATGTTGGGTACTCTGGATGTTAAGTCACTAGCACACAATTTCTCTCCAACCATGATACTTTATAAGTATTCATAAATTGGTACTGTTCCACACCCTGGTGGCATAAAAAAAACTAGTAGGTCAAACCACTTGTTTGGCAAAATCTGTAGCACTGCTGTGAAATTTATTTCCATTGTGTCACTTGTTACTCTTTGTTTGAGCTACTATAATGGCTTCAGAGGATCCGAAGATGAATAAACAAGGTACTACAGTCTCACATTCTCATGTACAGTCCTGCTGGTAAGCAAAAACAGTTAACTTCAATGATTACACAAAAACCTTAGGCTTCAAAGAGGTGAAAATCGAAGAGAGGTTTTGTCTTCACACAATGTTGGATTGTCAACTATCTACAATATAGGCCAAATAGGATCATTTATGGCACCAAATTAAAGTGTGAAGGCCCTTTTCAAGCGAAAGACATTCACAGAGCCTCCATTAGCGCAACTTGACAAGGTGTTGTATCAGTGGTTTACCGCGAGAGGTACAGTAGGCAAACTCGTAACTAGGCCTACGATAACACTGCTAAACATAATTTTTGTCACATGACAACTAATTTGTGTTTAATCATTTCTTTTTATTCCAACTAAATGTACGTCATATGTGAAATACACATATTTATCACAAATTACCTCCTACATGTTTCAGTGTTTGTTAAGCCATCTTTGGGGAGACCATTGTGTTATTTGCTCACAAACTATATGCTGTTTAAAATGTTGCTGTAATATGTACAATATATCCTATTTTTTTTATTTACAATGCTGTTACAATGTTTAAAACACTATGCATTTTGTCCTGTTGTATCTTAAAAATGTTTGTTCAAATACCTAACTGTACATTTTACAACAACAATGCAAAAAGGATATAGTTTTTGGGCAAGTAAAGCAATGGTCTCCCTAAAGATGGTGTAACAAACACCGAAACATGCAGGAGGCAATTGGTGATAAACATACATATTTAACACATATTGTGCATTTAGTAGGAATAAAAAGAAGTGACTGAGTGCAAGCATGCACAGTGTGGAAAGCTTCAAAATAATTTGTGTTTCTTATATATTTTTTTCATGCTGAAGTCAAATTTGTTATTAGAATTGCTCTTCCACCCACAGTTTTTGTGTGAAATAATTTTTTAAAACGCAATGTTAGCAAATTTAGATTTTTTGTCGCCCTACCTGTAACTTTTAAAATTGGCTGATACACTTTTATTATATTTCAAACAAAGTGTGGGCATGAAAACTTAATCACAAGAAAGACAGTAAGCATATGAGCCTAATCACAAACAGCCAGACTGTGCAAGCTCAGACATGTATTGACACGTTGGCACATGAAACTAACAGTAAGCTCTGCTTGAGGAACACAGCACTGCTACTGGTGTACTGGACTGTGCTTTGAAAAGTTGCAAGTGTTAAGTGTTCTTTTTAAAGAAGTGTTTTGTGTAACAGGACTGTTTTTATTATATTTTCACCATGCCAAGGAAGTGTTTAAATTATTCTGACACCTTCTTTTACATGTGTGGTGAACTAACCTTCAAATCTCAGAAGCAAAACTTTACACTACTCACAAGAAATGTTAAGAGCTTATTTTGGGTGAATAGTGGGAGACCAAGATTAAAGTTGGGCCCCTCACATTTGTTGTGTAACATGTGTGAGGCTTCTTACAGGATGGGTAAATGGTTCGTGCCAAATGCTGTTTGCCATTCCCATAGTTGGGAGGAAACCAAAAGACCACTCATCCAATTGTTCCTTTGTTTAACAAATGAAACAAGGATCACCTCCAAATCCAAACACACAGTGAAATATCCAGATTTGCCATCTGCAATGAGGCCTGTCCCACATAGTGAAGAGTTACCTGCACCAAAGCCTCTGGAAAATCTGGCCTTTAGCGATGACAACTCTAATTCTGAAGAAGATCATGGGCAGCAAGACGGGGACAATTTTGATTGTGACTGGACATTTGAAGGAAGTTGTTCCTCATTTGAACCCCATTTATTAACAGAAGGCAATATTAATTACCTTGTCCGTGATTTTAATTTGTCTAAAACACAAGCTGACCTCTGGTTCCAGACTTAAGAGGATGGAATCTTCTCCACCAAGATACTGAAATGTGTGTCTTTTGATAATGCCACAATGAATTCAAAGATTTTTCTCTCAAATAAATGATCTGGTATTTTGTAATGACGTTTCCTCTGTTACAGACACTCTTGTACAACAGCGCGATCCAACTGAGTGGCGTTTATCAACTCTTCAAATGTTAGCTTAAAAGCTGTGTTTCTAAGTAAAAGGAATAAATTCCCATCTGTACCCCCAGCCTGTGCCATCAACATGAAAGGTCCTATGAAAATATGAAACTACTTCTGGAAAACGTCCAGTGTGAAAAATATAAATGGAATATTTGTGGGGATTTAAATGTCACTGCTCTCTTGCTTGGCCATACAAAGTTTTGTTGCTTGCTATGGTAGTGGGATAGTACAGATAGAAAACATCATTACATCCAAAAAGTGGCCTAAACAAGTATCACTCATTCCAGGACAGAAAAATGTAGTGAATATTCCACTAATTAACCCTGAAAAAGTTAATTTACCTCCACTGCACATCAAGGCAATGGATCACAATGGGGCTGGATTTGTGTATTTTAAAAATAAGTTTCCTTCAATAAGTGATGAAAAAATCAAAGAAGGGGTATTTCTTGGACCTAAAATAAGAGAGTTAATACAGGACGCATAATTTGAAAACCAGCTAAGTGAAGTGTAAAAAACCAGCATGGAAATCATTAAAAAAATTTCACTACAAATTTTGTGGGAAATCATAAGGCGGAACACTATCGTGATATGGTGTTTGATCTTGTACAATCCCATTATGGAATGTAATATGTCTTTAAAGGTGCATTTCTTAGACTCTCACTTAGACTTCTTCCAAGAAAATCTCGGGGGAGTGAGCACTACACAGAGACAGCAATTTCACCAGGACATTTCCACCATGGAAAAGTGGTACCAAGACAAGTGGAGTCCCAGTACACTGGATGATTATTCCTGGACCATGAGAAGAAACATTCCACAGGCAAAATATAGCAGGAAGTCATCCACTGTTTCTCGTAAGGTAATATATGAGGGTTGGAACTTTAATAGTGACAACTATTTATTTACAACTGATACAAAATAGATACATGTTTCGAAGTTTTACTGCCCTTCACTGTAGTCACCAGCATTGTGTACAACCCGTTGCCAGCGATGTGGAAGTTGTAGGATACCTTTAGCAGCGCCTGTTGTGTTGATAGTTTGAATGGAGCGGTCTAGTGCCTGAAGAATCTCTGGAACAGTTCTGAAGCGAATGCCACGAAGTGGTTCCTTCATCTTAGGAATCAAGTCGAAGTCACAAGGGCTTAAGTCCGGGGAGTATGG
>Ga0209629_10002563_pt1 | contig 12488 bp, 11 predicted proteins | sample TergutCu122P5_FD_187286 | JGI IMG/M metagenome (GOLD analysis project Ga0209629, IMG submission 187286) | Cubitermes ugandensis P5 segment gut microbial communities from Kakamega Forest, Kenya - Cu122 P5 (SPAdes) (version 2) | ecosystem: Host-associated > Arthropoda: Insects > Digestive system... | reverse complement strand
GTCGCCGCTTGCGGCGACGGCGAAGGCAGGAATGGGATACGCGAACCAAACCCCCTCCGCCTCAATAACCTTCACCCCCGTTTGCGTCGCATCCGCCAGCCGCATATTCACATTCCCCTCGCACTGCCTGCGCGCTAGCCGCTCCGCGCGCATTGCCGCGAGCGCCTCAAGCCGCGCGCCGGAGCGCTTGCGCTGCGCGCTCGGTTTGCGACGCGCCCATTCCTCCTCCTGCGCGAGCTTTTTATCGGCGGCGGCCATCTGACGCTCCTCCGCTTCCAAGCGCTCCTGCCTCCGCGCCAGATAAACATCGTAGGGGCAGTCCCAATTCGTGATGACGCCCCGGTCGAGTTCCACGATGCGCGTGGCCAGCCGCCGCAAAAACGCGCGATCGTGCGTCACGAAGAAAAGCGAGATTTTTTCCCCGAGTAAAAAATCCTCCAGCCACAAGATGGAATCCAAGTCGAGGTGGTTGGTCGGCTCGTCGAGCAGGAGCAAATCCGGCTGCGACGCGAGCGCGCGAGCGAGCAGCACGCGCCGCTTCAACCCGCCGGAGAGGGTAGGGAAGGGGACATCTGGCGCGAGTTGCAACCGCTCAAGAATTTTTTCGAGTCGCAACTCCCGCTCCCAAAATTCCTCGTGCGCGATTTCCGCAAGCCCGCCCCCGACAATCTCGCGCGCCGTCCCCGCAATCCCCCCCGGAATCTCCTGCGTCAACCGCGCAAGCCGCGCCCCCGGCTGGCGCGACACGACCCCCGTGTCAGGTTTCATCTCCCCCGCGATGACGCGCATGAGCGTGGTTTTCCCCGCGCCATTGCGCCCCACCAGGCAGACGCGCTCCCCCGGGTCGATTTGGAAATTCACGTTTTCCAAAACCGCCGGCCCGCCGAAGGCGAGATTGATGTCGAGCAAGTTTACGAGTGCCATAACTGGCAATGTGAAGTCCGTGCCGCGAGAACGGCGGCATGATAGTCTTCCTGTGTCTTGATATGCTCAATGCGGGCGAGTTCCCTCACTTCCGCCCGCTGTTGCTCGTTGAGCAAACTTTTGACCGGCGTCTCCACGTAACCGGGAAACATGCGAAGGTAGTGTTCGGGGTCGCGCCCGTTAAGAATTGGAATATCTTTGGCCATGCCAGCACCCTCCCAATTGCCGCCGCTGCTGTCAACGCCTCGATTCTCCGGTTGACGATTGCGCCTCGCCCCGCCGGAGACTCGCCGCGATGCGCCCGCCTTCGACGACATCCTCCAAACCCTCACTCCGGCGGCAGGTTTTGAAGCGCGTTGGCCAAGTCGTCTTCCTGCCGCGAGCTGACCATGCCCTTGCCGCCTACTATCCCTTTCGCATCAACATTTCTAAAGAACTCCAACTGCTCCGGCGTCAGAAATTCCGCTGCCGCGGCATCCACCGCTTTCCAATCTGTCGTCAATGCGAAATTGGCGCGCGTGCCTGGCATCATGAGAACCGTTCCAACCTTTTGATACGCCGCGTTCGCGTTCGCTATCGCCCCGGCCAGACGCGAGGCTTGCTCCATGCTCAGCGGCATGTCCACCAAGGACATGGCGCAGCCAAAATTACTCACGTAATCCCATGCCGACCGCTGTTTCTCGAAGAGTTCAAGCTGCGCATACAAATCCTCGCCAAGCGCCTTTCGCACCGTCGCTTCAAATTCGTCCCGCGCCTGTTGATATATGGATTGCGAATTTGCATCGGGGCCAGTCGGCCGCTTGCCAGCCGCCATTTGAGCCGTTACTTGGGCCGCTATTTGAGACGATATTTTGTCGGTGCGCAACGACTGTTGAAAATCCGCCTCCGCCAGAGCCTCGCTTTGTTCCTTGGAAAGACGATGCACGCGGGAAAACAGCGCGTATTTCGTGGATGCTTCCGACCTTAATTCCGAATAATGTTTGAGGGCAAACTCGGGGTCTTTCGCCACGCGCTCGGTTTCCTGGGCGATGTATTGCTGCGCTTGAAGAAGCGCTTGGGCGCGTTGCTTGTCGGCATCCTTGTTTTTCGCCGCCGTGCCCGCGGGCGCATCCGTGTTGGCGGCTGCATTTGCCTGCTGCGCGCCAACCGGCTTCAGGGTGTTGAGTTGCGCCTTCATTGCCGCGTTTCTTTTCAAGACGGCAGCCAGCGCATCGCGGCTTTTTTCAGCCGACGCATGAAGGCGTTTAACTTCAACCACAGAGACAGCCAGCGCCGCGATCGCGGCCAGAACCAACAATAGATTAATGGATTTTTTCATTTTTTATTTAGAAGATTTTTTAGCCGCCTTCTTTGCCTTCTTTGCCGGCGGACCTTTCGACATTTCACGTATGAGAACATACTCGTCTCCCTGATCGAGAAATGCCGGCATCTGCCCGGGTGACAAAACGGATTTGGCCCGCTCCTGAAACATTTTCCAACGCTCCTCCGGCGAGGTGGAGTCGCTAAAATTCTCCGATAAATCGAGGCTGATTTCATCGATGCTCCGCGCCTGTTGCGAGGTAAGCGGCTCATCGGTGGAGAACAAGGCGTAGGCCAAGTCCCTCGATTGACATACTCCGCCATAGTCAAGGTCCATCAGGTGCGGGATTTTTTCAGCGGTTGCCTCATCGAGAAAGGCGCGCGCTTCCTTCGCCATGTTGTTTCTCGATACTCTTGGGGCGGAGCTGAATTTCACATCGCCATACCCCGGCACCTTGTAGGTGCGGATTGTGCCTATTGACGCGCCGCGCCCCATGAGTTCGGCGAGTTTCTCGCTTTGCTCGGGCGTGAGGTTCAGTTCTTTCGCAATCCTGAAAGACCTGCTCAAACCGGCTGCTTTTTCCATCGCCAGCAATTTTTCCCTTATCTCGGGATGCGCGGCGAGCAACGCGCTCCCGGCGGCGGTCGGGGTGGGGTAGGGCGCGGGCGCGGCGACCGCGGCGTTTTGTTTTTCCAACGCGCGCAACTGCGCCGCGAGATTTTTGTTTTCCTGCTGCGCCCGCGCCAGCGCCGCTGACGCGGCGCGCTCATTTTGCACGCCATAAAAGATGCCGCCCGCGGCAATCAGGAGAGCCGCGACCGCGGCGATTGTTATTTTTGCCGAACTCATAAAAGCCAGAATCGCGCCCGCGCCCGCGCCCGCCGTTGCCGCGCTTGCAACTGCCGTGGCCATCGCGCCCGCCGACACGCTCGCCGCCAGTCCCGCCGGCGCGACTTGCGCGGCCTCGGCGGTCATCAGCGCGCCCAGCGCCGCCGCGCTGGATGTCACGCCGCGCTTCGCGAAGGCGGCGCGCATTTTCTCGACGGCGCGCGCCACGCATTTTCGCGCGGCCTCCTCTGACATTGATAATTTCAGCCCGACCTCGGCAAACGACTTTCTCTCGAAATACCGCAGCAGCACCGCCTCGCGCTCGCCTTCTCGCAACGCCCCCAGCGCCTCGTTCAGCATGGGGCGAAACCCCGCCGTGTCCGCGCCGGAGATTTCGTTTTCGTTCGCGCCGCGCTGTTCGATTTCGTTCATGCGGGCGGCCTCCTGCTCGCGCGCGCTGCGACGGCTCGCCTCACGCGCCAATTTGAGCGACACGTTGCACGTTGTCGTGTGAAGCCAGCCGGCGAGACGCTCGTGCCTTGCGAGCGCCGCCGATTTGCTGGCGGCGAGCACAAACACCGCCTGCGTGACATCCTGCGCGGTGTGCGCGTTGCCCGCGAGCATGCGCAGAGCCGTCGCATGCACGAAGCCGGCGCGCCGCTCCACGAATTCGGCAAAGGCCGGCTCGGAGCGGTTTTCAGCGTAGGCGCGAAGCAGTTCGGCATCATCCATCATGCGGTGTTATACAATATAATACCCGCGCTTTGCCAAACCGGACAAAAAAATTCCGGCCACCCGCAAGCCCCGCGCCATGCCGCGCGCATCACGATTACGTAAAAGCACGTTACGTATTTTTACGTAATGAAGATTGACGCATCCGCATGGGAAGGCATGTTCGCTGCCATGCCCAGCATTTCAAACCCGTTCTTTTTCGAGCTGCCGAGCGATGCCGGCACGTTCACCGACCGCGAGACATTGATACCGGTTTTGCATTCCTGCATGAAGCAGAAAGGGCGGCGCGTTCTTGTCCACGGGCTGCGCCGCATGGGAAAAACCTCGCTGCTCAAAAACGCCGGGCGTCTTTCAGGCGAGGTTTTCGTTTTTGCCGATATTTCCACGGCGACAAACCTGAACGAGGTCGCGCGGAAACTCCTGGCCTCGGCGCCCGTCGAGGCGGTTTCGTTGCTGCCCAGGCTGGTCGAGCTTGCCGGAAAATTTCTTTCGTCCTTCACCGTCAGCGCCGGCGGCGTGTCGCTTTCCGGGGAGCTTCGGGCGGAAGACTGGCCCAAAAACCTGGAGGAAGTCCTGTCGTATTTGAACGCCCGCGCCGGCGCCGAGAACAGGCCGTGGACAATTTGCCTGGATGAGTTTCAAGACATCCGCCTGCTTGGCGGCGACCGCGCCGAGTGGCAGTTGCGCGGCTTCATCCAGGAGCATCGAAACTTGAACTACATTTTTTCCGGCTCGGACAACCGGCTCGTGAAATGGATGAACGAGCCGGGCGCCGCGTTCTACAGGCAGCTTCAAACGATTGAAGTCGGGCCGATTGAGGAAGGCCACATGGCGCGCTGGATTGAGAAACGCGCCAGGGCCGGCGGGCTTGCGGCGTTTCCGCATGGCAAGGCCATCATCCAGTTTGCCGGGCCGAGAACGGGCGACATTGTCCGGCTTGCGATGGTTTGTTTTGACCTGGCCGTGGCGGGAAAAATCGCCACCGCGGACCTGGTGCGGGCGGGATTCGATTTTATTGCCCTCGAGCAGATGGCCCCGGAATTTGTGCTTCGCTGGCAGGAACTGCCCATGACGCAAAGAACCGTGTTGCGGGCGCTGGCGGACGGGCAACAACCCACGGCGGCGGCGACGCTGCGACGATTCGGGATAAAAAGCACCTCCTCCGCGCAAACAGCCCTTGAGTCCATGCTGCAACGGCAGATTCTGGTGCGCGAAAAACCCGCCCGCGTCGTTTTCGACAATCCATTTTTCAAGCGCTGGGTGGCCGCAAACGGCGTGTGATTTCATATAGGCTTTCCGCAGCCGCGTCAGTTTCTTGAGTCGGCTTGATAAAAGCGGCCTCCGAAGCCGGATTTCTCAAGCGCAGCGTTCAATTCCCTCGCCTGCCGTGACAAACCGCTGTGACCGCCAAACGCATCGGTGTCACCTGACACGAAAGTGTTTTTGAAAAAATCCAACTGCGCCGGTGTCAGGAAATCCGCTACGGCGGCGTCCACTGCGTTCCAATCGACTGTCTCGTCCGTTATCGACGCGCCGTTTTGGAACGATGTGCTCGCGTTCCCCAGCGCGGCGACAAGGCGCGAGGCTTGCCCGACGCTCAACGGAATGTCCACCAGCGACAACAGGCCGCCCATTTTTTCCACGTAATCCCACGCGGGACGCTGGCGTTCGTAGAGTGCGAATAGCTCATACAAATCCGCGCCAAGCGCCTCTTGCGCCGCCGCCGCGAGTTCCGCGTCTGCGCCGGCTCTCGCGGCCTGCGCGTCCGCGTCCGCCCCGCCCGCCTGCTTTACGGCGCCCGCTTGGTCGTAACGCAACGCTCTCTGGAAAAGCGCCTCGGCCAAGACGTCGGTTTGTTCCTTCGTGAGCTGTTGCATGTGGTAAAAAGTGCCGTATTGCATGCTCACGTCCGCTCTCAACGCCGCGTAATATTTCAGGCCGAACTCGGTGTCGTTGAGCTTGTGCTCCTCAAGCGCCTTGATCTGCGCCAGACGATACTCGCGCGTTTCCGAACTGCCCCACGGCCCCTGCAACCGCACGGGACGGTTGTCGCTAGCCGCTTTATTATCCGTGGCATCCGCGCCCGCGCCGGTTTGTCGCGGGGCCGGCGGCGCCGTTTTCAAGCTGGTGATTCGCGCTCGCAGCGCCGCGTTTTTCTCGAGTAAGGCGGCCAGCGCGCGCGTGTCCGCGTTTTCCGAGGCAAGCCGCCGCGCGAGGCCGGCGCCGGTCGCAACCAGCGCCGCAATCACGGCCAAAATCAGCAGTATGTTGATGAGTGTTTTCATTGTTCTCATTGTTGCGGGGGAGTTTTGGTTGTTATCGTGTGCGCCTTGTTGTAATCCTCGGTCCACTTGTCCCGGACACTCCGCCAGACATACCGGTCGCCGATTTCCACGAGCGCGCTCATTTGCCGCGCCGACAAAACCGGCCTGGCCTGCTCCATGAATGCGTTCCAACGAGCCTGCGGGTCGGTGTCGTGTGAATTGGTTTTCTTCATGTCGCGGACAAGTTGCTCGAAGCAATCGCGGCCAATTGCATTGAGGCTTCGCGCCTGTTCGGACGTAAGCGGCGCGTCGGTGAAACACAACGCCGCGCCCAATTTTTGGACGTTAAAAAACGCGCCGCCATTATCGAGCGCGGCCAGCTCGCTGTATTTTTCATAACCCTCGTCACCGAGCAAATCGCGCAGCGCCTGCTCGCGTTTTGAAGACGCCAACCGGCTGCCGAGACTGAGCATCACCTCGCCATATCCCGGCACGCTCTCAATCATGCCATACCCGCCCATGCTCGCGAGTTCGGCGAGCCGCGCGCCTTGTTCAGGCGACAACTTCATTTCATGCGCAATCCAAAAAGTGCTTCTCATCCCGACGGCCTTATCCCACGCCGCCATTTTTTCTTTCACCACGGGATTGTCGGCCAGAAACGCCAGCGTCGCGGCCTCGCGCTCCCGCCTGGTCGCGGCCCTACCGTCGGCGGCGCCTTGTTTTTCCGCCTCGCGCAACTGTGTTTGCAGCGAGGCGTTTTCAAGCCGCGCCCGCGCCAGCGCCGCAGACGTTGCGCGCCCGCCCTGCGCGACATAAACCGCCCCGCCCGCCGCCAGCAAAAGCGCGACCACCGCGACGACTGTTATTTTTGCCGAACTCATAAAACCCATAAAACCCAGAAACGCGCCCGCGCCAAAACCCGCGCTCGCAACTCCCACAACTCCCGCCCCCGCCGACACGCTCGCCGCCAGCCCCACCGGCGCGCCCTGCGCGGCCTCGGCGCTCATCAACGCGCCCACCGCCGCCGCGCTCGAAGTCACACCGCGCCTCGCAAAAACCGCGCGCATCTTCTCGACCGCGCGCGCCACGCGCTTCCGCGCCGCCTCCTCGGACATTTTTAATCTCACGCCAATCCCCGCAAACCCCATCCCCTCGAAATACCGCAGCAACACCGCCTCGCGCTCCCCCTCGCGCAACGCCCCCAGCGCCTCATCGAGCAGCGGACGCAACCTCGCCTCATCCGCGACACCTTCTCCTTCTCCGCTCTGCCCGATTTCGCTCATGCGCGCCGCCTCCTGCTCGCGCGCGTCGCGCCGACGCGCCTCGCGCAAGGTTTCGCGCGACACATTGCGAGTCGCCGTGTAAAGCCACCCCGCGAGTCGCTCGTGCCCCGCGAGCGCCGCGGCCCTGTTTGCGGCGAGCACAAACACCGCCTGCGTGACATCCTGCGCCGTGTGCGCGTCGCCCCCGACCATCCGCAACGCCGCCGCATACACGAAACCGATGCGCCTCTCCACGAACCCGGCAAAAGCCGTCTCGGAGTGGTTTTCAGCGTAATCGCGGAGCAGTTCGGCATCATCCATCATGCGGTGTTATACAACATAATGGCCGCGCTGTGCCAAACCGGACAAAAGAATTTCCCCATTTTGCTCCCCATTTTGCCAATTGACGCCGCCACCCGCCACCCTTTACTCCCCCACACTCACAACACTCAACACTCACAACACAACAATTTCACCATGGCAGATCCAAAACGCAAACAATCCAAACGCCGCAGCGCCAACCGCCGTGCCGCAAACGCATTCGAGGCGCCCCAATTCGCCACCGACCCGACCGACGGCAGCGCCTTCCGCCCACACCGCGTCAACCCAAACAACGGCATGTATCGCGGCCGCCAGGTCCTCAACGTCGAAGTCTAACCCAACCCCCTCGCCACGCGCACCTGCCCCGCGCCGCCACGCCCGCCCACACGCACCCGCGATTCCTCACCCCCCGCGATGGATTACACTTCTTACAACACCACCCCGCCCGTCCCCAATCCCGCCGCCCGCATCGCCATCGACGCGATGGGCAGCGACATGGGACCCTCCGAATTTGTCGCCGCCGCCAAACTCGCCCTCGCCGAATTCCCCACCCTGCACCCGCTCACCCTCGTCGGCGACGAAACCATCCTCCGCCCACTTGCCGCCAAAGCCGGCATCGCCGACCACCCCAAACTCGCCTTCCTCCACGCCTCCGAAGTCGTGACGATGGACGACAACCCCCTCGCCGTCATCCGCACCAAAAAAGACTCCTCGATGCTCCGCGCCATCGAACAAGTCAAAACCGGCGCAGCCGCCGCCATCGTCAGTTGCGGCAACACCGGCTGCCTCGTCGGCGCCGGAATCATTAAACTCCGCACCCTCGCCGGCATGGACCGCGCCGCCCTCGCCGCCGTCGTCCCCCGACGCGACGGCCACTTCGTCCTGCTCGACGGCGGCGCGAACCCCGAGGCCAAACCCGCCCACCTCGTCCACAACGCCATCATGGGATCGCACTTCTCGCGCACCGAATTCAACATCGCCCGCCCCCGCGTCGGCCTGCTCACCATCGGCACCGAGGAAGGCAAAGGCAACGCCCTCATCACCGAAACCCACGAAAACCTCAAACGCATCGGCGACCTCATCAACTACGCCGGCCCCATCGAAGGCTTCCAAATATTTGAGAACCACGTCGACGTCGTCGTCTGCGACGGCTTTGTTGGCAACATTGCCCTGAAAAGCTGGGAATCCCTCGCGAAATTTTTCACCTCCGAACTCCGCGCCAACCTCAAATCCAACCCCCTGCGCATCCTTGGCGCCCTCCTCTCGAAAGGCGCCTTCAACGCCCTGCGCCACCGTGTGCAACCCGAACGCTACGGCGGCGCCCCGCTCCTCGGCATCAACGGCGTCCTCATCAAAGCCCACGGCTCCGCGAACCGCCACGCCCTCAAAAACGCCTTCCACGACGCCAGCGAAATGATCACCGTGGACATCAACCACCTAATCGAAGACGACGTTGCCGCCGCCCACGCCCTCATGGCGGAAATTAAGAATTAAGAATTAAGAAGTGGGGCCTGCGGCCCGAGTCCGCTCGCTTCGCTCGCAAAATAAAAATGAGACACCATTCGCCACCTCCCCCTCCTTTCTCCCGCGCGCGAAGCGCGCAGACCCGCCGCCGCAGGCGGCCACTTCTTACTTCTTAATTCTTAATTCTTAATTTCCCACGCATTTGCCACGTCAGACATGTCCGAACCATCAGCCACACCCATTGCAATCCTCGGCACCGGCGCCTACGCCCCCTCCCGCGTCCTCACCAACGACGACCTCGCACGCACCGGACTCAACACCAGCGACGAATGGATTCGCACCCGCACCGGCATCAGCTCCCGCCACATCGCCGCCCCCCACGAAGCCGCCTCCGACCTCGCCACCGCCGCCGCCCGCGCCGCCCTCGCCGACGCCGCCCTCACCCCCGCCGACATCGACCTCATCATCGTCGCCACCCTCACCCCCGACATGCCCATGCCCGCCACCGCGACCCTCGTGCAACAAAAACTCGGCGCCCGCCCCGGCATCCCCGCCTTCGACCTCAACGCCGCCTGCACCGGCTTCCTCTACGCCCTCGACACCGCCTGGGCCATGGTCGCCAGCGGCCGCCACCGCCACGCCCTCGTCATCGGCGCCGAAAAACTCTCCACCGTCCTCGACTGGCAGGACCGCAACACCTGCGTCCTCTTTGGCGACGGCGCCGGCGCCGCCATCATCGGCCACACCCGCAACACCGCCGCCGCCCCGCCGGCGATCCTCGGCGTGCGCCTCTACTGCGCCCCCAACCCCTCGCTCCTCCACATCCCCGTCGGCGGCTCCGCCCGCCCCCACACCCCCGACACCTACGCCCAACGCCAGCACTACATCAAAATGAACGGCCGCGAAGTCTTCAAAATCGCCGTCCGCGCCATGGAAAACTCCGCCCGCGAAATCCTGGAACAACACCACCTCGCCACGACTCAAATAGACCTCGTCATCCCGCACCAAGCCAACCGCCGCATCATTGAAGCCATTGCCAAAAATCTCGAATATCCGCTCGACCGCATCTACATCAACCTTGACCGCCACGGCAACACCTCCGCCGCCTCCATCCCCATCGCCCTCGACGAAGCCCGCCGCTCCCACCGCATCCACCCCGGCGACATCACCCTCCTACTTGCCTTCGGCGCAGGCTTGACCTACGGCTCCGCGCTAGTTCGCTGGTAACGCAACAGCACACGCACACACCGCACACATGTCCAAACACACCGCCACCGCCGCATTTCTCGCGCTCGCCCTCGCGCTCCTTGCCACCCTCCTCCCGGCGCAACTCCGCGCCGACCTCGTCTGGAACGCCCAGACCGGCTGGAAAGCCGAGGGCGGCGTCCTCACCGGCCTCAACCCCGCCGACGCCCAGAAAGCCCTCGAACTCATGAACGCCGCCCGCACCCACGAGGAAGTCGGCGGCGAGGAAGACTTCGACGCCATCGCCGCCTACGAACAAGTCGCCAAAAAATACTCCAACTCCATCTTCGCCCCCGAGGCCCTCTACCGCGCCGCCACACTCCAATTCGAAAACCGCCGCTTCGACAAAGCCTTCGCCAACTACCAAAACGTCATCAGCCGCTACCCCAACACCACCCGCTTCGACGAAATCATCGGCCAGCAATACATCATCGCCGCCGCCGGCCTCAACGGCATGCGCAGCGCCTTCATGTGGATATTCCCCGGCTTCCCCGCCCGCGAAAAAGCCATCGGCCAGTTCGAAACCATCCTCTTCAACGCCCCCTACAACGACTACGCACCCCTCACCCTCATGAACATCGCCGCCGGCCACCAACGCCTCGGCAACACCGAGGAAGCCCTCTACGCCCTCGACCGCCTCATCAACAACTACGGCCACAGCATCCTCACACCCGACGCCTACATCCAAATCGCCCACACCTACGCCTCCCTCGTCGACGGCCCCCTCTACGACCAAGGCTCCACCAAACAAGCCATCACCTACTACGAAGACTTCATGATCCTCTACCCCAACGACACCCACATAGCCGACGCCGAAAAAGGCCTCTCCGACATGAAAACCACCATGGCCATGAGCCGCGTCAAAACCGCCGACTTCTATTTCCGCCGCCGCTCGAATTTCACCGCCGCCCGCGTCTTCTACAACGAAGCCATCACCATCTATCCCGACTCCCCGACCGCCACCCTCGCCCGCCAGCGCCTCGCCCAAGTCGAAGCCGCCGCCGCCAAAGCCGCCCAAGCCGCCTCGCAAAAGAAAAAACCCTTCTGGTATTTCTAACATGAAACTAGGCGTCTTCGACAGCGGCATAGGCGGCGAAGCCCTCGCGCAAGCGCTGCGCAAAACATTTCCCAACGCCGAAATCCTCACCGCCAACGACCGCGCCAACCTCCCCTACGGCGACAAACCCCCCGAACGCATCATTGCCCTCACCGAGACCGCCATCCGCCCCCTCCTCGCCGCCGCGTGCGACGTGATAGTCATCGCCTGCAACACCGCCACCGCGGTGGCCATCGACACGCTCCGCCAAAACCACCCCGCGCAAAAATTCATCGGCATCGAACCGATGATCAAAACCGCCGCCACCCTGACCAAAACCAAAACCATCGCCGTGTGCGCGACCCCCGCGACCCTTGCCAGCGCGCGCTACAAACGCCTCGTGCGCGATTTCGCCGCCGGCCTTGAACTCATCGAACCCCCCTGCGCCGACTGGCCGCGCCTCATCGAAGACGACGCGATAAACCGCGCCCACATCCAAAAAACAATCGACTCCGTATGCGAACGCGGCGCCGACGTGATAGTTCTCGGCTGCACGCATTTTCACTGGATAAAAGAACTAATCGAGGAACTAGCGCGCGACCGCGCCTGCGTGATTGAGCCAACCGAGGCGATAGGCCGCCGCGTGAAATCGCTGCTCGCCGGGTAGCGCCCGTTTGCGAAGTATCCGCCGCGTCCTCCTCCGCGCCTCCCCCGACTTCCACCCCCCGCAACCTTCCCGCCCCACCACCGTCATTTTATGCTGTCCTATTCAACACAATTGTCCTAGTTCCGTCTCATCCATTTTCACCACCATGAAAACCCGCACCAGCATATTTGCCCTTGCCACCCTACTCGCCCTTGCGCTCCCCCTCCGCGCGCAAGACCTCGCCGGCGCCGCCGACAAACTCACCGCACAAATCAAAGCCGCCCAAAAACCAAAGTCCGACAAATGGAAACTCTCCCTCCTCCCCGTCGGCCTCCAAAAAAATCCCCAAATCAACTACACCATCATGACCGAAATGACCGAGGCCGGCAGAAAACTCCCCACACCTTCCATCAACAAACCCGTCTATTACATCCCCCACTCCGTCGGCCAGCACGACGTCGGCGAC
>Ga0209629_10002562_pt1 | contig 12491 bp, 7 predicted proteins | sample TergutCu122P5_FD_187286 | JGI IMG/M metagenome (GOLD analysis project Ga0209629, IMG submission 187286) | Cubitermes ugandensis P5 segment gut microbial communities from Kakamega Forest, Kenya - Cu122 P5 (SPAdes) (version 2) | ecosystem: Host-associated > Arthropoda: Insects > Digestive system >... | reverse complement strand
GGCAGCAACCACTGTATAATACTCTTGAGCTCCTGATGATGTGCATAGTGGTGCCCGAAACATGTTGAGCAAGCAATAAGATCTGCAATAAAAACCTCTGTTGTATCTAGTTGGCATTTTATTTCCACATATTAGCTAGCTAGCGCCAACATTGCAACGTTACAGGTACACATATGCATTTTCACTTCATACGTCATTATTCATATGTCATTAGTCATACGTCATTATCGTTCAGTAAACAAACATCTCATTACACATAATAACCTATGACCCTTTCTCAGTATCACTACATTCAGGGTTGTCCAAACAATTATCATTGTTTAAAACTTACCTTTTTAACCTATAATAACTTTTTTTGGGACAACACGTGTATCCATCATTTAGGGTATCGCACCTACATTCAGGTGCAATACCTCATAGGTGATTCAACAGGTTATATTACATCATTATAGTAGAAACAGCCAAATCTTTTCCACAAATCACGACTCTCGTTATTCTGACCAATGTGCGAGCTCCTTATTCCGACCAATGGCGTGCGAGTAAACAACCTCGTCAACATCACGACACACTCCACTCAGCGTCACTTGTCTTCAGGATGGCGATGTGTACACTTCATGCTGCGCTCTTCTCCTTTTTGCCGCCAAAATATATTATGAAATAAAACCAACATCTACAGAGGCACCATGCCACAAAAAAGATTTCTTTTTCAAAATTTTGAGTCTCAAAATTTTGAAAATTCTGGGCCCCCCTTTTTTGGGCTCCCGAAACTCCCCTTTGTGGCTTATATCTCCCGACGTTCCGACTACCTTCCCTGCTTCCTTCTTCACGGTAATGCCTAAGGGCTTAACTACAGGTCCAAAGTCCATGTCTGACTGAAGCTGCCCTGTTACTACTCACATGTTTGCAACTAAGTGGTTAATTTGAAAATGGAACATATTAATAAATAACTTCATCATGTGGCATTGTGCCTGATATAAGTTATGAAAAATTATTTTCTAAAACTTAAAAGCCTACCCTACCGCTCTTCAGACAGCCAAACTCTGATCATGGCTTCAAAATTGATTACCTGAAATTCCATCTTTCACATCTTATTGTAAATTAAATATGTAGCATTTCAAATTTCCTACTGCAGCTTAATAGAATATTTTGTGTCTAATGTAGTTAAATGAAATAGGTACATACAGTTCAGACACAAAATATTTTTAACCACTGAGTAAGGTCTTCCATAACATCATCAGCAATGCTCAGCATGATAAATAGATTTGAATAACACACTCTAGTGCAGAATAATACGCCTTTTATTTGCAAATAACTTAAACAGAAGTGTTACAGAAAAAGAACTAGGATAACTACAGCAGAAAAAGTATGCATTGACATTATTACTAGGAGTACAAGCCCCATGATTAACAATGGGATTGCAAATTTAGGTTATAATACCTTTGGTTGGTAGCCTCCCATAAACTCAATTAGGGAGAAAGACTACATGTTAATAATACATCTTTATTAATTCTAAGAGAAAAAAGTTTAAAAAATATTTCATATGTTTATCTTATTTAAGCTGTGAGTTTCAAATGGCCAAAAATTTGAAACTTAAAGAAAATGCCTCCGCTGAATTCAGATTAACATAGCCACTTGGGGGGGATTTGTTCTGACAGGTCTTGTTTAAATGTAAAACAGGCATTGTTTTCAAGCTGTTCATCTTTTCATACATTGAAGATTTATATATTACCAAGCACAATATTTGTCATTTTCAGATAAAAATCAGTCTCTGCATAAAATATAAAAGAAAATCACTGCAGCACCATTATTCATGAAGGCAGTTCTCATATAAAGCACACAGAATTGAAGGTGATGCAGTCAAAAGATGATATCCAGGCTTTAATCTCATTAACACTACAGAATATAACATCACAGCAGGACTGCATGATATTTGGGACAACTACCAGAGTGACTATTTGGACTCGTCATTCTTGCTTGGATGTCTTACTAGGTCTCTGGAGTGAACAGACAAGTTGGTTGATATCAACCTACTGGCAAAGGACTCCATTCCATGCCAATTTTGTATACCTTCAACGCATAATTTGGTGGGCAAAGATGAATCTGGATACTTCATACAAAATTTTTATTTGTATTAGTCATGAGATTTCTTCCTTCTAATGTACTTTTTTTTAACAAGACACATGTTTCCTATCTCACCACAGTCCAACACAAACTACAGGCTTACACATCACTGATCAATAACCTACAGCAATTAAAAGAAGGGAACTCAGAACATGTAGTCAGGAGGTCAAACTCTGTCAATGCATGTGTTACCGGACAGTGACTGCCAGCTGCTAAATAAAATGCTGTCACTGGCTAAACCTCTGTCTTTGCAGATAAAATGTCTCAGATCTTTTAATTTTTATGCTTCTAGGTTTCCATGCAAATAAACCATAGCCCTGGGCATTTTCAGTGTAAATCAAACCTCATTCATTTATGAGATTTTATACTTTCTTCTGAAACAATGTGCATGGCCTGTTCCCAAGGCACATCCTTTATTCTGCCAGTTTCTTCATTCTTCTGTTAATGCTATTTACAACTGAAAAGACAGACATTGCACCCAAATATCAACTCCATATATGAGACATATACAATGTCAAGGATTTTCATGAAAATACTTCAAATACAATTAGTTTAAGAGCACTTTACATGTTTTTATATGAGTATTTTATCAGGCATGTTTACTACTGATCTTGTGATGAACACAGCACAAGTATGTTACCTCATGAAACAGTTTGGAACATAATTTTAGCAACTATAGATTCTTTTCATTCTTTGATGTCTTAAAAGTTTTACCATAACAACTTCCTCACCTTCAAAATGCAGTGCATATAGCTCATTAGGCTCTTCTGTCACTGTTACCATTATTGATAAGCACATGACATTTAATAGTAATAACAATCTCAAAATAACATAAAAACTGTACTATTAACAAATTATCATCATCAGTTGCAAATACTCTTATAACAGCTGTCATGGAAGAATGGCATACCAAAATGTACTGCTGTATTACTGTATTGTTTCAAAAACTGCCAAAGCCATCATCCAATATGAACAATGCTTTGTCAGTTTTAAATAAATAATGAATTTTAACTGACTTATGAGAACTAAGCAAGAAGCACACATTCTCAATAGAGCAGATTTGTTATTCGGGGTCAGGAGATTCAATTTCTGTAACACTTAAAACTGTGCTTGATCCATCTGACTCCTGGCACTTCTGGATGTAGGACAATGGATCGAAAAGTTCTGGTATCTGAAAGGCAGAAACACTGTATGACCATTCAGTCAATTACAGAGACTGAAAGAAAGAATTCTTACAAAAGAGATCAACAAAAATAACAATCTCTTCCTGACAGTTGGGTGTGTGATGTTGGAAATGACACATCAGATTAACAGTAAAAAGACCAGGCATATTCTTTGCATGGCATTAAAATGGTTCATTTCATATAAATATCACTATGCTTTGCTTTGCTTTGCTTTGTTGTTGCTGTTGTTTTGTTTTGTTTTGTCCCCCCCCCCTGCCGCCTGGGTAAATGCAAATGTACTACTAATCAAGCATACGTAAGTTACACAAGAGTGAATAGTGCAGTCTTGATAGGCATTAATAATGTTGCTGTCAACATCGTCGTCGTCGTCGTCGTCGTCGTCGTCGTCGTCATCATCATCATCATCATCATCGCTATCATCTTTTTTTGACTCACAAAACGTATCTTACAGATCCTTACAACTTTCATTCAATACAAACAGGCAAAGGTAAAGGAGTCCCATAACAGGCCCGGTGTGGCCCAGAGGGTTCCAGGAGGTTTAGGCTCCCAGATTTCATGACATTTGGCACACGAAGGTGGTGAGGTCGTCAGCCTCACGCACCGGCTGCCTTTACCCCCAGGAAATGTTCCTGGTACTCATTTTCACTAGGGGCTGAGTTGACCCCAGGGCCATGGTAAAACAAAGAGGCATGCCCAAAAATGTATGTAGGAATTACTACTGCTACTACTACTACAAACATATCTTAACAGATTCTTATATCTACAAGACAGTCTTCCTTTAGTTAATATTTAGAATGACATGCCCAAAAAATGTAGTACCATGAACCTAAAAGCTATCAAATCTTTGTTATTTCTTAATTTCCTTGAATAATTCGAACATGGAGACCTCACAAATTTATGAAGTTGGCTCAACAGACCTAAGAAATAAAGTAGTAGCATATTTGATTCTCCAACTTCTATAAACTCAACAGAACTTTTCAGTAGCACGTACTTGTGAATTATTCTTTTTTAAAAAAAATCTAGAAATCAAGGAATTTTCTCTCAGTTGCAGCTTCTCACTCATGTCCAGATACTCAGAACTTCTGACAAGCTTTTCTTTAAAATAAACCTGCAAGTTCTAAAAAATTATATTAACATTTTTCATGCCATTAATGCCAAAACTTTTTGTTGTTTACATGCTTAATGTAAAACTGTATTGAAAAATATTACTTTCATTACCATCACTTGACCTAGGGCCTACAAAAAGGTTTTGAGTTCTCAAAGTGTCCCTTGTGTAAGAAGAGGTTGCTCAACACTCATGTACACAAAACCCAACCACTTCAAAGCATGTTAAAGGTTTCAGAGCAAGAAAAGGCATAAGAATACACGTGTCAGGCTACCCTTTGGTGTACAGAATTTGTCCAAGATGTAACATAGGTGCATTCTAGTTAACTGAACTTTAACATGTAGCAATGTGCATGCAAAATACACAGTGGACAATACATGACCTGTCAAGGACAGATCATAACAAGCATTCTGCTTGTGAATACAAGAGGTAACATAAGTATGGGGAAAAATTTAATGCTTCCATTCAGATAATGGTAAAGAGACTGACTTCGAAAACTGTCGTCCTGTTGTTTCTTACTATCATTCAATCATTCATGGTTGGTCTACACACAACTTTTATTACACACTGTATCATTAAGAGGCTACATCTCTCAATCCTATATCTGGATCATCATCAGGCTTGTACAAAAACAATGAGCAAAAGGGAAAAAATGTATAATATGTTACACACTATATTTTGGCATCCCAGGTTTACAAGTGTTAAAACAATACAAGGTGCACAAACATTAAAGAATACACGAAAAAATACCCAGCCAAAAAAGAAAACGTCAGTCCGAAACATAAGTACAACACAAAGAATAAGAAAATGAAAAGATCGTATAGAATATAAGATACTAGAATCAGACCAACAGACAAATAATTCACCAATACAATATTGCATACATCTTATATCATTCAACTGTTCAACAGAAAATCAACACATAACCAGAAGCGAATTAAAACAGTCATAACAGGCACAATAAAATGCACTATAATAGCTACTGTAACCATATTATTAACACAAATCATTAGAATCTAAAAACCGTAAATTATAAGATCTCACAATATAGTGTGCACCACAACCTGCACTATGCACCTTTTTTCCATTGGCTTCATGCAAGCCTGATGATGATCCAGGTATAGGATTGAAACATAGAGCTGCTTAACAATTCAATGTATAAGAGAAGATGTGTTTAGATTGACCTTGAAAATTGTAATGAACAAACAGCTCTAGAATACTGAATTACTCTTTGCCATTTACATATCTATGTGACAGCCACTTCAAATAAGTTAAAAATGTAAGCATACTGTAAAAATTTTGATACATTCACTGCAACATGCCCTCCAGACAACATGAAATCTTTTTCAAAAATGTCAAGACTTAAAAAGGAAGGGTAAATTTGGCATGAAATGTGTTTCAGCTTTCTCCTCAATGTATGTTTGAAACAACTTTCACTACATGTGATTTCAAGCTTCTGCCGTGAAGTAGATGAGAACTGCACTCTTCTGGGTTATTACGCAACAAGTAATTCTGTACTGACATTTTTGGACAACCTATCAGTCCCATCTTCAAGGGCCAAGAATACAAAAAGACCCTTGAAGATGGAACAGAAACATCAGTAAGTAATTACCACTACTCACATAATAAGCCAGAGAAAAACAGTTCTCAAGTTTTACTACAGCAAACACTTAGAAAGCCATATTGTATGACTATGCTTCCAGTGCAACTTTAAGGGCATGTAAGAGAAGTTAACGAATGGCATAGGGATTTTTGTAACAATGTGTTATGTGGACTACTTATGTGCCTATTTAATGGAAACCTTGCCTCATCTGAAAAGAACACAAGTCTCCCCATTTTCTTTTTTGTCCACCATAGAACCTATCATCCAAATTCTTCCACTATTTTGTAAATTGTTCTTCTATGTAGTTGTGCTGATGCATCAAATTTCTTATGAAACTGTCCACAACATTTTCTCCCTGATGAACACTTTTTAGAAGTACTCTAAATGAATATTCAGTTCAACTGAATTCATTTCACATCAGAGCACCCTGCAATCCACAAGTAATAAGAACTCAATGCCCATAACTTGGCTGAGCATTAGCAGCAATGACAGTGTGAACATGTGGGCTACATAGCCCACACAAACCAAGACTGTATTTTCCTGTGACTGGGACGCAATAAATGTACCTCTTTGTATACACACACAGCAACTAAGATTACGTGCCAGACACATGTGAAATTATACAGTAGTTATCCACAGATACATACAAGTGTATTCAACTACGCAACATGTGGAACCCAGCTACTGCCAAACGTACACTCAAACAAAAAAACAGCAAAATTTTTTAAACATACAGTTAACAAAAGAGGCCCACAACTAATTATTAAGGAACACAAGGAATTATCAGAACAGAACACATGAATACGGAAAAACAATATGTAAGAATCACTGAAATGAAAGGGAATACAAAGTCAATATATTTATGCATAAGCAAGTAGGGAGAACGAAAGCTGTGGAAACAACATAAAACACAAAAGAATCTTTCAATTAAAGACATACAATTTATTCAATACACATTGCTGAGTCATATCACAAGTGCTCATTTTCCATTTGCGAAAGAACGTTATAATCTAACAAAATAACAGGTATGAACAAGCCACTGCCTTGATATGAAAAACTGACATGATAAATGCTACAACAAGAAGGAAAACAGGTTATTAATTGGGATCAAAAGTAGGAATGTGGCAAGCATTTTCACAAACCAAAGTATTGTTCATCTGAGATGTGTTTAGTTTGAAGTTTAAAGAAAAATGCATATGCCAGTTTCATTCTGTTCATATGAAAAATTTTGGTGTGGTCACCAGAAGTTCAAAAAAACTAGAATATTATTGCTCATACTTGATTTTGGTCCTGACTAGACAACACTTTCTCCCTTCCACTTTACGTAAAACATAAGGCTCTGATCTATTATTTCACAACTTCTATCAAGACACATGTGTGGAAAACAGACTGATCAAGGCTGTTCTTTCAGATCAATGCACTATTTGTCTCAGTGTGCTGCCTGTCAACCATAACAAAACAAAAACAAACTGGACCAATGACAAGGTTTAGGATAAACTTAAATGTTCTTATGTTTTATATACTTGTCAGTAATGTGACCAACTTTATAGACACATATAAAACAATAACAACATTTCTCTTTCATGCATTTAAAATTCAGTGTCACAATCTGGAGCAGGCTTAGTAACTTTCTAGGCCCATACAGTGGCAATATATTTAATGTACTTATTCTGCCTTGTATGTAGGATGCAATTCTATGCTCTGTGGAGAGGAAAAAGAAAAACTGAAGCTCAGTGTTCACAACCTGTAAACACACTTGAGGCAAAGTCTGAGTCTGCTGAAACTTAAAAATTTTTTATGGATCATCCCTAACCAAAGGGTTCAAAGTAATACATTATAAACAAAACTTGCACAACTTCAATAAATAAAACAATTTTATGGTACACAGGGCACTAACACAGCAAATACACAAATGCTACTGCACAACAAAGCTTTACTGCATAACCACAAGCAAAGCCATGAGGTCAGAAGCTCCAAGTATAGACATACCATATATTCTCAAACACCCTGTGCTCTCTTTCCTTAAAATTACTATAAATTAGGACATGTAGATTACTTATGGCAATGCTGACAATGGCATGGTTTGTGATAAGATGTGAAAATGTGCATGATTCATTCGTGACAAGGATGACAACGGTGCACAGCCTATTCATTATAACATTGGTGCCACTTCTAACTCCAAGCACCATCTTAACTTTCACAACAGCCTCTTCTGTTTGTGCACACATGCACAGTCAGTATGCTATGTAACAACATTTTATATTACTCTGTGATTAAGTGCCCATGTGCTCTGCTAAACACAGGTAGTACAGGCATTCATTTATAATCTTTCACAGACTGCGAAAACTAAAAATGATGAAAGAGGCAAACAAATCTGAATTTGTGCTACTGGTAGAAAATGTGTGTAAAACAGGAAAAAAGCGAACAAAGAGCAGCAGTTTCAGTGTCCTGTATCAAGTCGGGATGAAAGATGAGGACCTTTTCCGGGCAAAAAAAAATTGTATACTAAACAGAACAAGTGGCTTCCAGTTGCAGAACATCAGACCCTTGCAAGTGTGAGGCCGTAGTAGAAATAAATTATAAATATCACTTTTGAATTTCAAGACCTACATTATGGACACTTATACTTGAAACACAAACTTTAATACTTAAATAAACTCACTCACATGTTTCTGTATTTCTTATTTTCTAGGAACTAAGGTGCATGGCTTACACAGGGGCGTGGGGTACTGACAAAATGTGGCAAACATTAAAACCAAGAAGTACATAATATACTGCTGTCAAAGTATGATAAATACATGTAACCTAAGACATAATAATAAATATGTAAAATGTGCAGATTACACACATATCCCACACACAACTGAAATTACTAGTTACATAGGATGAAGTAGTAATAAAATATTGAAAATATAATACACCATAATTTCTTCAACATACCAACAAGTGTGTTAATATATTCCTCTGTATGAACAAAAACTATGCAAAATCTGTACAGTCACAGCCACAGAGAAAGGTACTGACATCAAACAGGATTGTCACAAGACTAAACAATTCTCAGAGGACTAAATTTTATCAGTAAAAATTACTAACGCAGTCAACAAATTTTACAATCTCGCAACCTACTTGCATCTGTAATTCATCAGAATTTGTTCAGATTTAAAATCCTAGTGCCCATATTATCACAGCATATTACAATATACGCTTTCACAGCAACAACTTTTAATAATAATATGATCTAGGTATTAGAAACATTACAAGAGGAACATAACCAGACATGCCTAATAAGAAGATTGTTATAAATAGCTCAATCTGCTCAACCAATCAGTGAGTGTATCTTATTTACAAACAACACTCCACAACAATGCACTTACACACACAAGCACACACATACACACAAAAACTCCAAGCATGCCATTATGCCACAAAGCCATCAGGGTCCAAAGCAGAAACAAAACTGTACATGGTGTCACGCAACCAAGTTTTCCATTGTTCTGTAAAACCACAGAGGTTTTGAGGCTTCTTATCACCATGAAAGTCTGAAGACTCACGGCACCTTGGTATAATATACCTTCTTGTTAATGGAGAATGATGTGATGCGCTCCCAATTACTTGGCAGCTTGCGGCTAAGAGGCGACAATGCTAGCTCCAGCAGGTACTCCCTGGAATACTTCCCAGTATTCCCTGCAAAAACAGCTGTGTCTCAAACCTGTGATCTGCACACTAATTAGAATTCTTAGTATGGTGCTGGTTATCAGTACAGCCAAATGCTGCTGAAATCTCATAAAAATTGTTCATTATGTGCTTTCGCCCATCGACATCCTATATAAAACAGACATTTTTTACAATGTTAAACTGATCCTACTAACACAATACACTATATTACATTTACTTCCAGTTTCCTACATACTGCAGTATGTTCAGAACATCACAAGAAGAGAATCACAGCAGAGAAGTGTGTTATTAGAGCCTGCAATAGATCAGAACTGTCAATGGTCACAAATCCATTATAAGGAGCCACAGTTGAAGATTACACACTTAAAATACTATGGTTAATGCCTTATGAAGAGCAATGAGAACAGTATGGACTTCATCTGGACCAAGCTTTCTTTCACTCTAGTCTAAGACTTCAAATGCAGCCTTCTTGTCAGCAGGAAGTCATGTATCACCAAAAACGCAACTAAGAAAATGTGATCAAATCCTAGTACTTGGGAATAGTACTATGAGATTGAAACTCATTTCATGAAGAAATTAAGAGTGGATTAAACTTGACGAGTGTTCACTACTATTCATTTCAGAATCTTACATCTTATTATCTGCTAGCCAAAAACTTAAGAATGACAATATATGAAACTATAATGTTTCCTGTTGTTTTGTATGAGTCACTCACACTGAGTAGATCAAAGATTAAGGGTGCTTCAGAACAGGATGCTGGAAACCCCTGAATAATGAAGAGCTTCATAATATATGTCATTCATTAAACACAATTACAGTGATCATATGATGAGACTGATTTGCCAAGCAGGACACATGGCACAGATAACCAAGGCACATAATAACTGGTCTCCCGGCCCTACACGTGGTAATTTACCATGGAATAGCACTGGACTACATTTACCCCCTTCCCCCACTTTTTTTTTATTTTATTTATTTATTTATTACCAGTTGACGTACCGATTTTTGCTCAGTTCTTCTTTGTTCTAGTCTTATATCTACTTCCTCTCTCACTTGCCCCAGCCCTTTACCTACTATTCAGTCCGGTGTACCCCAACTCTGCACGTGGCATTTTTACCATGCTATAGCACTGGGATACATCTTCCCCTTCCTATTGTTTTGTTTTAGACTATCATTTATTAATCTAATTCTTTCTTACTTTCCTCCCACTTCACTCATGTGAGGGTTCTCCTGTGTCTCACTATCACACAGGTTAGAATTCCTTCAATCACGGAGTGTCTCTGACCAGCTACACTGACTACCACACTCCCCTCCATCCAACCACTTGCAACAACCCTATTGGCTGACACGATACTACTGAGACACTTTTACCGCCCACACACTTCCCTATATACACTCCATTTTGGGGTTACAGGCTTTTTTTTTGATTCTTAAACTCCATGGATGGGACCGATAGATTGTCCCAAAACGCTGGTGAGAAATTACCACTACTCTCCTCAAAATAACCCAGAAGAATACAGTTCTCAGCTACTTCACAGCAGAAACCTAAAATCAATAAACTGAATTGTTTCAAACTGTTAGTTTGTCGTCAGATGTTGTCATTAGGTTTCTGCACTTTGTGTTGCATTAACGCTTGTTCGCTGCTTGCCACTGGTTGGGTGATGTGTTGTTGTCAGGTAGCACTGGCCTTGTCAGAGGTGTCACCTAGCGAACACACAAGAGTTACACAACACAAAGAACAGAAACCTAACAATAACCTCCGATGATGAATTAATGGTTCCAAACATGTCAGTTTAGTGTTAATATAACCACAAGAAATACAGCTGTATTAGACAAATAACTTTGTTTTACTTAATCATCAATACAATGGTATACCAATAAATATCAAAGTACCTACCAGTATTTTGAGCTTCAATCTTGGATACAGCTGGTTCATCCTTCTGCTGCTGACTGTTTGTGTGAGCAAAACATGCACGTCTGTTTCGAGCACTCATATCCATTACTCTAGCAGAAGTCTCTGCTTGTTCAAATGCTTCCTTTGAGGCATCTGGGAACAGTGGTTGGCGAACAACAGTTAACTGGTTCCTCACATTGCAGTCATAAACTGAGGATGAGGTATGAGCAGCTTCTAGTGTGACAGGGGCTTTGTAAGTCTCATCACTCTCACTAGTGGCATCACTGTCCTGACTATCAACTCGACTGACATCCGAAAATTTAGCAGGTGCAAGCATCATAGGTGTGGATGGTGTCTTTGGTTCATCCTCATATCTGCAAATACATATATTTAAATACTGACATATAGAAAATAGAGGAATGTGTCATATTTTGCTGCACAAAAATCAGTACACGAACTATTTACACAATGTTTGCCTGAATTAATTCACCACACAACATAAAATACAGACAGGAAGGAATACACAGAAGGATTTTTTTTTACATCAGACATAAACAATTTACTGAATAGTTTATACAATGCATCCACCACACCAAGCAAAACATAAGTTCACACAGAATCACATACTTACATCCATGTGGCAAAGTCTTACAAGTATGTATTACAATGTGGAAATAAAATGCCAACTAGATGCAACAGAGGTTTTTATTGCAGATCTTATTACTTGCTCAACATGTTTCTGGCACCACTATGCCCATAATCAGGAGTTCAAGAGCATTATACAGTGGTTGCTGCCTGTGGTATTTCGTGCTGTGGTTTTCAAGTTGCTGGTCTGATGTGGAGCTGAGGGTTATGTGTCCAGTTTGCAGGATTATGTGTCCATCCTGCAAACTGGACACATAACCCTCA
>Ga0209629_10002561_pt1 | contig 12493 bp, 10 predicted proteins | sample TergutCu122P5_FD_187286 | JGI IMG/M metagenome (GOLD analysis project Ga0209629, IMG submission 187286) | Cubitermes ugandensis P5 segment gut microbial communities from Kakamega Forest, Kenya - Cu122 P5 (SPAdes) (version 2) | ecosystem: Host-associated > Arthropoda: Insects > Digestive system... | reverse complement strand
GAAAATCATATATTTGATGCTCTTTTCGTAATAATCCTGAGTAATATCTATGCTGACGTGTTTCTTCACGCCCAGACGGTAAGCGCGCTCTTCGATACGCTTCAAATCCTCTTCCGAAAATCCGCCGGTATTTGCCAAAGCCGTGTAAACTTCGTATCCTTTTTCTTTCGATAAATACATGGCGCAAAAGGATGTATCCAATCCTCCGCTGAATGCCAAAACTACTTTTTCTTTTTTCATATATATATTATTCTTGTCACTCGTTACTTTTCACTTGTCACTTTCTTCTTCGGATCAAACAACATCGCCGTACAAATGCAATAGCGGCGATTGGTTCGCAGCAAAATATCGTAATTAACGCAACCCTGACAGCCTCGCCAAAAAGCCTCATCGTCTGTCAGATCGGCAAATGTTACAGGAACGTATCCCAGTTCCGTATTAATTTTCATCACGGCAGCGCCGGAAGTCAATCCGAAAAGCTTGGCATCGGGATATTTCTCCCGCGACAATTGAAATGATTTCTCTTTGATTTTTCGTGCTAAACCGTGACCGCGAAACTTTTCGACGACAATCAATCCCGAATTGGCTACGTATTGTTTGTTTCCCCAACTTTCAATATAGCAGAATCCGGCAAATTCATTATCGACTAATGCAATGATAGCTTTCCCTTCCCGTATTTTTTGCTCGACATATTCGAGCGTACGCTTGGCAATTCCCGTACCACGCACTTTAGCCGCATCTTCAATCGTTTGCAATATAAGAGGAACGTACCGAAGATGTTCTTCTCCCGCAATTAGAACTTCAACTTTATTTTCGAACATTTTTTGTAAAAATCCTACTTAGGAGAACTCATTTGACTTGTTCCGGGCGTTTCATCATCTTCTTTTTTCATACCCGGAATAATCGTTGACAGCGTGTTTAAAATCTCTTTCCGAGTTACGCCTTCGCGAGGAATAAGCAACAGTGTATTATCACCGGCAATTGTGCCTAAAATAATGGAAGAAGCCCTGTGATTAATATCTGAAGCAATTCCGTTGGCATAACCCGTGCGGGTTTTGATGACGCCTAATTGATTGGAAAATTCGATTGAAATGAATCCTCGATGTAAAGAAGGTACGGTTTTATCTTTAACAAAAAATCGATTTGGAACACTCGCATCCTTATGAGGAGTCATATACACATAATTTCCTTTTTCATCGGGAATCTTGCTGATCTTTAACTGTTTAATATCTCTCGACAATGTTGTTTGCGTTATTGCAAATCCTCTGTCATGCAGGAGTTTCAGTAATTTTCCCTGGCTATTGGGAGAATGCGTATTTACCAACTCCGTAATAATTGCTAATCGCCTGTTTTTTGTTATCATCTCGGGAAATATGCTAAAATTTTCTGCAAAATTATGCAATTATTTTTATATCATATACATTTTTTTGAAATATTTTTTTATAGATTTGCAGTCAAATTTAATACAATAGAGAAATAATATGAAAACAACGTCAAGAAGACAATTTTTAGCGGCTACTCTGTCGGGAGCAGCGGCAACTATAGTTGCTCCTACAGGCTTGGGAGCTATAGGTGAAATAAGTAAACCGGAAGTAGTACCTGCAAAAGCTTTCGGGGCAAACGACCGAGTGAGAGTTGCCGTGTTAGGTGTAAACGGACGCGGAGTATCACACATCGAAACACTAATGAAAATCCCCGAAGTATCTTTAGTTGCTTTGTGCGATCCGGATATGGCGGTATTGAAAAAACGGGCAAACGAGTTTGAAACAAAGTACAATCAAAAGGTAGAGATTGAACAGGATTTCCGTAAACTTTACGACCGAAAAGACATCGACGCAGTTACGCTTGCTACGCCCAATCATTGGCATACGCTGCAAGCGATTTGGGCTTGTCAAGCAGGGAAAGATGTGTATGTTGAAAAACCTGCTACTCACAATGTTTTTGAAGGACGTAAACTCATCGAGGCTGCCTACAAATACAATCGCATCGTGCAGCACGGAGTTCAACTGCGCAGTTCCGAAGCTATACGCGAAGCGATACAATTACTTCGCAACGGCGTTATCGGAAGGGTCTATATGTCGAGAGGGCTTGTTTTCCGTTGGCGACCCGATATCGGCAACAAGGGAATTTCCAAAATACCCGAAGGACTTGACTACGACCTTTGGTGCGGACCTGCTCCGATGGCGCCCTTCACACGAAATCTCGTACATTACAATTGGCATTGGCATTGGAATTACGGCAACGGCGATGTCGGCAATCAGGGCATACATGAAACAGACTTGTGCATGTGGGGATTAGATGTCTCGGGTTTACCCGAACGGATAACTTCCATGGGAGGTAAATTTCTTTGGGATGACTGTAAGGAAGTTCCCGAAATACAAACGTCTGTTTATCATTATCCGAAAGAAAAGAAAATCATTCAGTTTGAAGTGCGAAACTGGTGTACGAACCTCGAAGACGGAGCCGGAGTAGGAAATATTTTTTATGGCGACAAAGGTTATATGGTTGTCAAGGGATATGATACGTATGAAACCTATTTGGGTGAAAAGCGCGAGAAAGGTCCGTCGAGAACTTCTCCAGATGAACTCACGCTGCACTTTAAAAACTGGATTGAAGCTATTCGCAGTCGCGATATGAGCAAACAAAACGGTCCGGTCGAAACGGGACATCTCGCTTCCGCGCTTGCGCATCTCGGCAATATTTCCTATCGACTCGGGCGACAACTTTCTTTCGATCCCGTCGCTGAACGTTTCATCGGCGATGAAGACGCCAATAATATGCTGACAAGACAATATCGTTCACCTTATCTCTTACCCGAAAAAGTATAAAATGTATGAAAACAATAATTATTCAATCAATCATTATGGCGCTTGCGGGCGCAATATCTGTTAACGTTAATGCGCAAAGCAAGATAACGGTACGTTCAGACCTCGCGGGTAAAAAAGTTGATATTTTGTATGACGGGCAAATCTTTACTTCCTATATTTATCCGGATGACCTCGAGAAACCAACGCTTTATCCCATTTATACATCTACAGGTATAGTTATTACGCGAGGTTTTCCGCGCGACCCGAGACCCGATGAGCGGGTTGACCATCCTCACCAAGTGGGACTTTGGTTTGATTTCGGCGATGTGAACGGACTCGATTTCTGGAACAATTCGTATGCAATTCCGGCAGACCAAAAGTCCAAGTACGGTTCCATAAAACACCGGCAAATCATCAAATCCGAAAGCGGACAAAAGAAAGGCGTCCTCGTAACGGCATCTGATTGGGTTGATTCAAAAGGTAATGTTCTTCTAAAAGATAAAACGACTTATGTGTTCAGCGGAGAAGGCAATCGCAGGGTTATTCGTCATACGACCGTACTTACCGCACAAGTTCCGGTAACTTTTACCGATAACAAGGAAGGGCTGATAGGACTTCGCGTCGATAGGGCATTTGAAGAACCTTCCGACAAACCCGAAGTATTTCTCGACGCCAAGGGTATTCCCAACGTAGTGCCTGTTATGAACAACAAAGGCGTAAACGGCGTTTACCGCAACAGCGAAGGGCTCTTGAAAGAAAGCGGCGTATGGGGTAAACCGACACGGTGGGTTTGTCTGTCAGCCGAGAAAAGCGGCAAAGAAATCTCGATAGCGATTATTGACAACAAGAAGAATCCCGGACATCCCGCCCGCTCGCATGCACGTGGCTACGGTCTTTTTGCGACCAACAATATGGGCAGTCGGGCATTCGATAAAAACGCTCCTCTCTTTACCCTGAAATTAAAGCCCAAACAATCAGTCACTTTCACGCATACAATCGTGATTCAAGACGGCAAATTCCTTACGGATGAGGAGATAAATTCGGTTAAGTGATTATAAATTATGAATTAAACGATAAAGGAACTGTAAATGAATAAACATATCAAAATATCTCTGTGAAACTCTGCACCTTCTCTGTGTAACTCCGTGTAATTAACTGACTATTACACAGAGAATCACAGAGAAGGTGCAGAGAACCACAGAGGTAAAATGCAATATTTTTTCATTTACAGTTCCCAAGCAAGTGTTACAAGTAAAAATCTTCTGTTAAAGCTCGGTATTCGTCACTGTAATCCTGCTTTGTTTTTCCGATATAAAAGGCGATTTCTGTCGGACTTTGTTTTATAAAGGAATATTCTAATATAACACGTTTGGGAGGATGATTTTGCAAAGAAGAAATCAAAGTTTTCCGGCATAGAAATAATTGGTTTTCAACCGCTGCCGAATCCGCTCTTTCACTGAGGTCGAAAGGTAAGATAAGCGCAACTTTTCCTTGAGGATTCAGAAGCGAGGCGCTTTTTTTTATTAAAACATCCAACGGCAGATGTTCGTTATGTCGGGCAAGGTTGCGATTCTTATCCGGCGATTTCAGCGAATCGGCAAAATAAGGCGGATTGGAAACAATCAAATCATAGTGAACGGAAGATGAAAAATCTCGGAAATCACAACATTCGATGCTTAAGCGATCGCGAAAAGGCGAGTTATTAAAATTGATTTCTGCCTGCCTGCAAGCGCATTCATCTATATCAATCGCATGAATAAAAGCTTCTGAACGTTGCGCCAGCATCAATGCGATTAATCCCGAACCCGTTCCGACGTCCAAAGCGTAATTCACATTCCTGCAATCCGCCCAAGCGCCTATAAGTACGCCATCGACTCCCACTTTCATGGCGCACAAATCGTGATAAACGGTAAACTGCTTGAATCGAAAATAAGGGGTGGACATAACGGATAAAATTTTGACTTTGTTTTTCATAAGCAAAAATACACATTTCACTTTAAAAATCCAAATCAAAAAGCAAAATACACGCAGTTTGGAGTCGGGACTGTTAAAAAAGATAAGGCTGTATTTCAACAGCCTCATCTTCTATAATGTAGTACGATAACTAATTACATATCTTCCGGATAGCCGGTATAACGGTAGCCTGCAAGCGTCCAATGTTCATCTTTACTTGCATCAACCGAATTAGAACCGGCCTGCTGTGTCCATACATATTCAGGTACGCCGGGTTTTGCCCAATCGCCTTCAGGAACTAAAGAGCTGATGAATTTTACATTATCGGTATTTAAAGTGATCTTTATGTAAACGCTGTCCGACACGTTTCCTCCCGGAGTAGTTGCCGCTTTCGGCAATATTTTACCTTCTACCAAGGTCGCACGAATATATTCCTGATAACCGGTAGCTATCTGTCCAACGGCAGTAGCAACAGGAAAATCAGCTTTATTGGATTTGTCAAACAGTATATACTCTCCACTTGTTGAATTATAGATAAATGAATTACTCTTGATGTTATCAGTAGTTTCAGTGCCGCTAAAGCCATCAGGTGTTCCGTTCAGTTTAAATTTGCTTTTCAGTGGAAATTTACTTGTTACATCTTCCAACCAAATTTCATTGGCGACATTTGCCGCTGTATTGTAGAGATAAATCTCATTTCCTTTTGCAATAATCGCATTCTTCGAAGGGTGTTCCTGGCAAGTCGCCGCTACCACAAACCGTCCGTCGTAACTCCTTGTAGCGCTGTACCAGTTGTCCAATTTTTCATTACAGGAAGTAGCTGCAATAGCCAAATAAGCGACTATACCCGGATATAATATTGTTTTTTTCATCTGTTTATAAATTTTAATATTCAATTTATTGTTTTATCAGTATCAAATAGAATGTGTAAGCATTCCATGAAACGGTAAGATTAATCTTTTGCGTCTGTGAATCGAATTTTCCTGCTACAGCAGAAAACTTATCACCCCAAGGGGTTGTTCCACTGACGGCTAACGATATATCTCCTTTTGCATTTATTTTTACAGAACCTCCTACGGCATACGCATCCCCGTATCCGCGTCCTACTGCATAATAGCCTCCGAATAAATCCGAAACATAATAATTACCGGATTCTTCCTGATAAACCAACACAGTTGGTTCGCTTTTGTATTCAGCAGATGGTGGAGAATTTCTGTAACTATCCTTTGAAACTTTATAAAAGCCGGTCGGAGTAGCAGGGTCAAATACAATCACCGTGCGTTTGGCAATGGTAGGAACGCCGTCGCTGTTTAGAGCCGTATATCTCAGTGTGTATCGTCCCGGAACATTTGTGTTAAGCGTCCCGGAAACAGTAACGTTCGTAATTTTCGTATCGCCTTCGTATGCCTCGCATCCGGGGTCTACAAAATCGGTACCCATTTTGACCAGCATCGTTGCGTCTCCCAATAACTCTACACTTGCAGGAACAGTTTCCTTCGACAAGCCTTCCGTTTCTTTGCTGCAAGAATAACAGAGAACGGCAATAACGGCTATCAAGAAATATTTATACATTTTCATATTTGTAGCGTTTAAAAGTTATATTTATCATTATTATTTTCCTTTCTTTTGATTCCACCATACTTTTTCTCCTACATTTGCTTTTTGAGGAGGAGCATTATTATTCCGGAAGATATAAGCGTCCGGATACATGGGAGAAGCCGGTAAATTACCGTTCAATAATTCTCTTCCATTGACAGAAATGGTCAGATCGCCTACGGGGAAATTTGCGTAGGCAAAAGCCCTGTTGGCTTTAATATCTATATCGTTGACAGAAGGATATTTAGTGCGATTACGTTCAAGGAACGATTCTATGTGTTGATAATTGCAATTAGCAACCCACCGCTGCATAGCGATTTGTTTGATGCACTCTTCCACTGTTCCGCCTTGCCATGCTGCATAACCGCCTTCATCTATTATACCGGTAGCGTTGATTCCCTGTTCAACCAAAGATTCTGTAACGGCTGACTCATAATAATACTGAGCATTATCTAAATCTCCGGCTCGGGCGGCTACTTCAGCCATATCGAAAAAAGTTTCCCACGGCGATATAATAAATAAATCCATATTACCGGATGTTTTCACCGTGCAGTAGGTTTCCTTATCGTCGGTTGTTCCATTTCCGTCTGAATCATATTGTGAATCAAAATCTCCGAAAAATGCGCCTTTCGTACCTGAAAACAGAGTACCTAAACGAGGGTCGCCATTATCTTTCAAATAATCTACGAAGGTTTTGCAACCAATCACATTGGTACTGAAATAGCCTGCTCCGCCTTGCTGAAATTCCCGCATCGGATGGCGTTTACCCTCCTTGGTATCATCCCATACGCTTCCGGGTATTTTTGCTCCCCCGTAACCATAATCGGAAGATGCAAAATAAAACAACGGTTCTTCATTCGAAAACGTATAATTATAAACAGCAGTCTTGTCGTATTGAGAAGTTTCGGATAAGCGCAACAGTAATTTCAATTTCACTGCATAAGCAAAATAACTCCACGCTTCCAGGTCTCCGCCGAAAATATAATCATACTTACCGTCAATGGACGATTTGCTCAAGTCAATTTCCAATAAGGCATCTACCCGTTTCAATAAGTCGGCGTAAATATCCTGCTGTTTATCCTGTTTCGGACTCATGTTTTTATCACCTTGCAACGTTTCAGAATAAGGTATATCACCCCATACATCCGTAAGAATTTGCCATGTAAAAATCGATAAGGCTTCCGCAACGAAATAATATCCTTTATTATCGTTGTCTTTCGTATTGTCAATTATGTATTTCAAATCCGGCAACGGCTGACTCAACAGCGATTGATAAGCTGTACCGAATTGTTGCGGTAAATATTCGCATAACGATTTAAATTGAGAAGCCGTATAAGATTGTGTCCAATACTCCACCCAAAAACCGCCGCCAAAACAAAAATCCCAGCCCATCAAGTTGTTGGCAATACCCATTTCTGTTGCCGGTAGCAATACTTTCACGTCCGGAATTTCGGCTAATGCGTTCGGGTCGTGATTGACATCCAAATAATTGCTGCATCCCGGCATGAAAAACAGGACAGCAGCAAATAATATTATTAATAATTTATTTTTCATATTCTTATTATTTAATGACTGTTAAAATGTAAGTTGTAATCCGAATATATATGATTGGTAAGGAGGCGTTGTTCCGAATTCTCCGAACTTCGCGCTGATATCATTGCCCCAAGTAGTAATTTCGGGATCCATATATTGATTTTCTTTCGGTGTCCACAACAGAAGATTTGTTGCTGACGCTGATAGCCGTAAAGAAGCAATTCTAAGTTTTTCACATACTTTTTTAGGCAATTGATAAGCCAGACTCAGATTGCGAAGTTTCAAATAGGAACGGTCAATAATAGCAAAATCGGCATATTTAAATCCTCCGTTGCTATAAAACGTATGCAAGGCGGTCGGATTTACGGGAGTAGTATTTTCACTGTAAGTGCCGTCTCCGTTATCCACTACCGAATTAGGGATAAGAAACGGATTGCGGTCGTTATAAACTGATTCGGGACCGCTTCCTACCCAATACATATAATCTTTGGTATAAGAGTAAATATACCCGCCAAAGCGGAAATCAAATACTCCCGTTAAAGAAATACCTTTGTAGGTGAATGTATTGGTAAATCCCATGCGGTATTTCTCATTAATATCTTTGCCTGTATATTCTATATTGGCAGTGGGTTGTGGATTTCCGGCGCCGTCAACTACCGTATGCTCAATACCGTCATCAAGTTTGACTGTCTGAGCGATTTGACATTTATATTGTCCGAGCGATTTTCCTTCCACTGCATAGATACCCATTCCTCCGAATCCCGATAAGTTAATCTCGGGAGTATTCAATTTTTCAGCTTTATTGTAGTTTTTAGTAAAATTGTAACTCATATCCCATTGGAAATCCTTAGTTTTTACCGGAACCAATGAAAGCGTTAATTCTACCCCTTTATTGCGAACATCGCCTATATTAGCTCTTTGAGTTGTAAAGCCGGTTGATGGATCCATAGGCAGTTGCCAAATCAATCCTTTTGTCAATTTATTATAATATGAAAAATCAAGACCTACCCGCTGCTTGAAAAAGGAACTTTCAAATCCGAATTCAAATTCGTCTGTTAACTCCGGTTTTAGTTTGGGGTTGGCTGCCGTATTGGAAATTGTATAAGCATTAACGCCTCCCAACGGAAATTTCAAATCGTCAATTTTCGGATAACCGGGATTAAGCACGGTTCCGGGAACAAAACGGGTATAGACTCCGTAAGGATCTGTGTCTTTACCTGTTCGTCCGTAAGCCAAGCGAACTTTAGCAAAATCAAGAGCGCCGGTATTGATGTTTTGTTGTTTCAGATAATCGCTTAAAATAAAACTCAACATTGATGCCGGATAAAAATAGGAATTATTCCCTTTCGGCAAAGCGGAAGACCAGTCGTTACGGGCTGAAAGCGTCAAGTAAAGGTAATCTCTGTAACCGAAGTCGGCATTAACATAAGCGCCCAATATCCGGTAAAGACTGTTGTATTGCTCTGCTACAGCCGGAGTCAATGAATTGGCAAGATTATAAAATCCGGGAACATCAATCGAAGAGATTGAGCCATACAGACGACTTGTCGATAGTCCGTTTGCATTACCTCCTGCAATCACATTCACCGAGAAATCGTTAAACCGGTCGTTGAAAGTAGCGAAATAATCGTGATTGGTTTGAACATATTGTCTTTTATCTTGCGAATAACTACCGGGATCTGTACCGGCAATACCGTCATTCGGAGAATCGGGGGTAAAAAATACCGCATCCGTATGCATATCGGCGGTAGATGTTTCAAAGTCGCCGCCGAACCGGTAGGTTAGCTTCAAGTTTTTCAACAGATCATAATCCAATTGAACCTTGCCGAAGAATTTGTATTTGTCTTGCGTAGCTATGTGGGAAGCTATGACATAATATGGATTCAAACCATACGGAGTAAAATAATTATCTAAATTATTGAACTTATTATTGTAATCTTTCAAATCCACAATGGAAATATCGGTTGCAATTTCATTCAACGAACGATAAATAGAATTATCCTGCCCTGTCGGAGCTGCGCTGTTCTTTTCTATACTGAAATTGAAAGCAGTGCTTACCAATACTTTATTCGTTTTATGCGATGCGTTGGTTGCAATAGTATAACGGTTATATGAATCAATATTGGTTGGAACAGGTCCGTCCAAGTGATTTTGCGATACCGAAACATGGTATTTGGTTTGTTCGGTACCTCCCGTAAGCGAAAGCGAATTGTCAAACCCCACGCCTAAATCATAGAAGTCGCGAATGCGATTTTTCAGATACACGTATGGTTTTACTAATTGAGTTCCATCTACGACATTTCCCCAGACTCTGTTTTTGCCATCGAAACGCGCTCCCCAGTTTCCGTTTTCATCCAAGGCGCGGTCGCCGCTCCAGCCTTGTCCGAACATGGTTTGTTCGTTCGGTAAGCGTCCGACTTGTTGAATCGTAATTCCGCCCATATATTCCACATTCACCTTTCCATTGGTATTTTTACCCGATTTCGTGGTAATCATGACAACACCCTGCGCCGCACGCGAACCATATAAAGCAGATGCGGCAGAACCTTTTAAGATAGTTACACTTTCAATATCTTTTGGGTTCAAAGCGTTGATACCTGATCCGAAATCTGCCTGACTGTTCAGCGTATTTGGTCCCCCTTGGCTAATACTTCCGGTTTGATTTTGTTTATTGGTAAGAGGAATACCGTCCACCACATACAGCGGTTGATTATTTCCAAACGAGTTGAAACCGCGGATAGTTACATTCTGCGTTCCGCCCGGCGTTTGAGAAGAAGAAACGTCCACCCCTGCAACCTTTCCCTGTATCGCTGTCATCGGGTTAATCGCATTTGAATTTACAATATCCTCACCTTTCATAGAAGATACTGCATAGCCTAAGGTTTTTTTATCTCTCGAAATCCCGAGCGCCGTTACTACTACTTCATTTAACGCTTTTGTGTCGGCATTGAGTTTTACCTTTACATTTGTCGATGCCGGCACTTCTGTGCCTACATAACCAAGATAGCTGACAACCAGTGTATTTACGGACACCGGAACAGAAAAAGAATAATTTCCGTTCAAATCCGTAACTGTGCCGATTGTAGTTGTGCCTTTTGCAAACACTGAAGCTCCGGTTATCGGTTCTTCGTTTTCGTCGAGAACCGTTCCGGAAACCTGCTTGTTTTGCGCGATTGCTAATACCATGCTCATAATAAAGCATGTAAACAATAAAGTCAATCTTTTCATAAACTTTTCTTTAAATTAAATTTTGTTTTATCTGTTTTTTATCTATATTATCAAGAGTGTATAAAACATACATTTTTTAATCACCGATACAATTTTCCGTTTTTAAATAAACGGAACTGCAAAGGTAAGCAATTTTATTAAATTATGCAAATTATAACAAAAAATACAAAGCATAATTTTTATACAATTTATTCGACCGTTTAAAATGTAGAATAATCAGCCTCGCAGAGGCGATATTTCCTCGCTGAATTCATATTGACCCGAAAATATCAAAATGTCAATCGGAAAAAGCTTGAATTTTTTGCAAAAATGATGCAAATCCGGATCGAACGAAGTACGGAGCAAGTACGGAGCAAGTACGGAGCAAGTACGGAGCAAGTACGGAGCAAGTACGGAGCAAGTACGGAGCAAGTACGGAGCAAGTGCATCAAATATATGATTATTAAATTATTACAATATATATTTGAACGTTTTTGAACGCTTTTTCAAGGCAAAGATTGAAATTCAAAAAGAAAGGGAAACTATTCATTTAAATAACAAAATATTTGCATTTATATTGTTTTTATTTTCTTTTGTCTATTTTTGTTGCCGTACTTCTACAACAATTCGAGATAATTTTTAAAACAGTATTAATTTAATAATCAATAACAATATGATTTACGGGTATATTCGGGTAAGTACGGACAAACAGACAATCAAAAATCAGCGGTATGAAATCAATCAATACTGTGAGGAAAATCTCCTTATAGTAAATAAGTGGATTGAAGAAGTTATATCCGGTACGAAACAAATACAGGAACGAAAGTTGGGTAAACTCATTAAAAAAATGAAAAAGAATGATATTTTAATATGCTCCGAATTATCCCGATTAGGAAGAAATTTATTGATGATTATGGGTATTCTTAACGAATGTATGAATCGTGATATTCAAGTATGGACTATTAAAGACAATTATCGCCTTGGGAACGACATCAGTTCCAAAGTTCTTGCTTTTGCTTTCGGGCTTTCATCCGAAATCGAGCGTAATTTAATATCTCAGCGAACAAAGGAAGCGCTTGCCCGCAAAAAGGCGGAAGGAGTTGTGCTGGGTCGCCCGAAGGGAAGCAAGTCGAAAAAGAAAAAACTTACGGGTAAAGAATCCGAAATTAAAGCATTGTTAAGCAAACATATATCTAAAAGCGCCATTGCACGCATTTTCGGAGTACACAGGCTGACTGTGGTCGAATTTCTAAAAGAGATGAAATGTTAAGTTACCACTCACCCCCTCTTATTTTGAAGCGGAATTAACAAAGTAAAATCCTCGGGACAGTCAACGATTTAATACTATTATCTGCAACAGACAGCTAATTGAAAGACATTGAAAGGGGAACTGCCGT
>Ga0209629_10002560_pt1:0-10000 | contig 12495 bp, 10 predicted proteins | sample TergutCu122P5_FD_187286 | JGI IMG/M metagenome (GOLD analysis project Ga0209629, IMG submission 187286) | Cubitermes ugandensis P5 segment gut microbial communities from Kakamega Forest, Kenya - Cu122 P5 (SPAdes) (version 2) | ecosystem: Host-associated > Arthropoda: Insects > Digestive... | reverse complement strand
CCATCCGTTCAGGAACTCACCCGCCGCCATCATCTCGCAGATCCTACCCGCGGAGGCCCATTGGGCGTCGCAGGTCTCGCCCTCCTGGAGACGGACGGCCTCAATCGGGCAGTCGTATTCAAACACCCAGGCGTCGCAGAGCCAGACATTCCCATTTTTTCCGCGCCGGAGGAAGCGGTGGAACAGCGTACCCTTGCTCGGATCCAGATCGAGGCCCAGTTCCTCCTTGGTCTCGCGCAGGGCGGCGGTCAAACTGTCCTCCCCGGCAACAACGGAGCCGCCTGTGGTCTCCCACAGGCCGTCGATGTCCGTGCCCCGGCCCGGCGCGCGCCGATCGATCAGCCACTCGCCCTTGCCGTTGTGTTTCCAAACGTGGACGATGAGGTGGCAGTCCCCCGCCGCCATTTTGCGCCCGCGCTCGATGCAGCATCCGGTTCTATTGCCGTCCTCATCCAGGATGTCCCAAATCTCGTTCGGGATGTACTCCATCGGCGTGAAGATAAAGCCGTCTTTGCGCTGCTCGGTATCGGTCGGTTGAAACCCATAATTCAGATAAAACGGCAGGCCGTGGGGGGAGGAATTCACCCCGATGCGGTCGCACCCGCGCAGCTTGAGCGCGCAGACCGACATGTTCATCAATTCGGTGGCGATGCCCCGGCGGTGGTACGCGCCGTCCACAAACAGCTCGGCGACATGACCGGCCTCGTTTGATTCGGCCATGCCGACGACTGTTTCGCCGTCCAGGGCGACGAACAGCAGCCGCTTTCCGGACAGGTAGAGGTCAAGATTTTCCGCCTTGGCCTCCACATCTCTGCGGAAGCTGTTTGTCCCCTCCGGCCCATAATCCGGCGCCTCAAATTCCATGAACACGCGCAGGGCGAGGTCGAACGCGGGGCGGATGTCGGCTGGGGCCGCGGTTCGGTAGGTGATCATAAAAGCCCTCCAAAAATTCTCCTCCAAGGGAGGAGTACCCCGCAGGGGGGAGGTGGTCAATCCAAATACCCTTCTCAAACCCTTGACCTTGATATCTTATCCCTTTTCCCTCACTTCCCGTTTCGCCCTCTCGATAAACGCCTCCAGCGCTACCGCGCCCTGGTCGCCCTCGCGCAGGCTGCGCACGGACACCGTGCCGGCCTCGGCCTCCTTGTCGCCGGACACCAGCATGTAAGGGATCTTTTGCAGCTGGGCCTCGCGGATCTTGTAACCGATCTTTTCGTTGCGCAGGTCGGTCTCCACCCGGAGGCCCTGTTCCTCCAGCGTCTTCGCCACGCCGTGCACGTACGCGTCCACCCGGTCAGTGATGGGCAGCACGATGGCCTGCACGGGGGCCAGCCAGAGCGGGAAGGCCCCGGCGTAGTGCTCCGTCAGGATGGCGAAGAAGCGCTCGATGGAGCCCAGGGCCGCCGTGTGCAGCATGGCGGGGCGGTGTTTCTCCCCGTCCGGGCCGGTGTACTCGAGCACAAAGCGCTCCGGCATCTGGAAGTCCAGCTGGATCGTGCCGCACTGCCAGGTGCGGCCCAGGGAGTCTGTCAGATGAAAATCGATCTTCGGCCCGTAAAAGGCCCCGTCGCCCGGATTAATCTTGTATGGTACCCCCTTGGTGATCAGCGCATCCTCGAGGGCGCGCTCGGCGGCGTTCCAGGTCTCGATCTCGCCCATAAAGTCGTCGGGCCGCGTGGACAGCTCCACATGATAGGAAAAGCCAAAGACGTCGTAGATATACATGATTTTCTCGATCACGCCGATGATCTCGGGGGGAATCTGCTCCGGCGTCATAAAGATGTGGGCGTCGTCCTGCGTAAAGCAGCGTACGCGCATCAGGCCATGGAGCGCGCCGGAGAGCTCGTGGCGGTGCACGAGGCCCAGCTCCGCCACGCGCAAGGGCAAATCCTTGTAGCTCCAGGGGCGGCGTTTATAGGCCAGCATCCCGCCGGGGCAGTTCATGGGTTTGACGGCGTAGTCGGCCTCGTCGATCTTCGTAAAGTACATGTTGTCCTTGTAGTGATCCCAGTGGCCGCTCCGGTGCCAGAGTTCGGCGTTCAGGATGATCGGCGTGCTGATCTCCTGATAGCCCCGGGCCCGATGGAGTTTCCGCCAGAAATCCAGGAGCTCATTGCGCAGCACCATGCCCTTGGGCAGGAAGAAGGGGAAGCCCGGCCCCTCGTCCGCGATCATGAACAGGTCGAGTTCCCGGCCCAGTTTGCGGTGATCCCGGCGCTTGGCCTCCTCGACGCGGGCCAGATAGGCGTCCAATTCGTCCTTGCTCTGGAAGCAGGTGCCGTAGATGCGCTGGAGCATCTTGTTTTTCGCGTCGCCGCGCCAGTAGGCCCCCGTGACGTTTAACAGTTTCAAAGCGTTTCCCTTGATACGGCCCGTGTTGTCCATATGCGGCCCAGCGCAGAGGTCGGTGAACTCCCCCTGGCGGTAAAAGCTGATGGCCTCGCCCTCGGGCAGATTTTCGATGAGCTCCGCCTTGTAGGGCTCGTCTTTCATAAGCGCCAGCGCCTCGGCGCGGGATAGTTCAAAGCGCTCAACCGGCAGTTTCTCCTTGCAAATTTTGCGCATCTCGGCCTCCAGCGCCTCCAGAACCTCCGGCGTGAAGACGGTCTCGGAATCGAAGTCGTAGTAGAAGCCGTCGTCTATCGCGGGGCCTATGGCCAGCTTTGTGCCCGGATACAGCCGCTTCACGGCCTGGGCCAGGATGTGGGAGGCCGTGTGGCGGTAGGCGTGTTTGTAGTCCTCGTTTTCAAATGTATAGCGTTTCTCGTCCATAATAGGGTTCCTCCTGATAAATCGAATAAAATTGCGTTTTGTAGAGAACGGATTAATCCGTTCCGACACCCCAAATTACACGGAACGGATCAATCCGTTCCCTACAGGGTTTGGCAGCCCTCGCAGACATACACATTGCCGCCCATGTAGGCCATGCGCTTGATCACGCCGCCGCAGGCGGGGCAGGGCATGCCGTCGTTCTTCCGGCTCATGATCGTATTGTACCCGCCGGGCTTGCCGAACAAGTCCTTTTCGGTGTCGCGCCCGCCTTTTTGCGCCATCTCGGCGAGCGTATCCTTTACGGCGTGATACAGCGTCTCAAACTCCGCACCGGACAGAGCGGACATTTTCCGCTTCGGATGAATTTTTGCGCGCCACAGAATATCCTGCAGCACGCCGTTGCCGAGGCCGGGGATGCGCTGCTCGGTGGCGAGGAAGGCCTTCGCGGAGAGTCTGCGCGTCTCGTCCGTCAGAAGCGCGGCAAAATAGGCGGCGTCGAAGGCGTCCGTCAGGGGGGAGGGTTTTTCGCGCGCGGCATTGTAGTAAAAATCGTCGTTCCTGCCGTCAGAAAAGGCCCAGAGCCCGCCGTACATCTGCACGGTGCAGCAGACCGCGCTCTCATCGCCCAGCTCCAGCAACAGCTGATGTTTTGCGGGCCGCTTTTCGCCGGGGGCGAAGTAGCGCACATTCACGCCGTCCCCGAAGGAGACGCGCATCTCCTCCGCCCAGAGTTCGGGTCGCCCGCCGTAGGCTGCCGTACCCGTGACCGTTTTGCCGTCCAGCTTCGCGCCGTAGAGCGCCGGATCGCCGGAGTACCAGGCAAAACTATGCGGTGACGCGGCGGCCACGGCGCGGGTGATGGTCTTGCCCAAGACGGTTTCACGGAGCTGACGTGCGATTGTTTGCGCTTCAGGAATTTCTAACATACCCCAATCACCTCCATAACCACCCCGTCAGGCCGCAAGGACGGCGGTCTGCCACCCCTCCGACCACCCCCGGCGCCTGAAACGGCGCCGCACCCCTCCGGCGGAGGGGAATTTTAGAGGTAAAGGGCGGGGAAATCAAATAAACGCACCCCCGGAATTATCCAGGGGTGCGAAAATCACACGGTTCCACCCTGAGTTTCACTCAGCGGCGGGGTAACGTCCGCCGGACGGGAGCGCTTGCGCCGTCTCACAAAAACAGAACAGCATCGCGCCCCGGCTCGGGAGTGGTCGCCTTGCGTAACTCGGTTCGAGGCGGCTCTCAGCCTTGACCGCCCTCTCTGCGCCGCGAAATACGCGCGTTCTCCATCATTGCCATTCATTGTAAGGATCATACCACGGGGAGAGGCGTTTGTCAAGTAGGGGCGAATCTTGTATTCGCCCCGTCCTGGGGGCAGACACAAGGTCTGCCCCTACAGCAAATCCCGCACCTCCAGCATATTCTCCCAGTAGCGCTTCGGCATGTGGGTCATGCGGCAGCGGGGGTTTATGCGGGCCTCGATGGCCACAGTGTCGTAAAAATGTTTCCACAGGCTCCGGTAGCGCGCCTCCTCCTCGGACAGCTCGGGCATATCCACGTGGGCGGCGCTGATGAGGCGCACGCGGCGATTCTCGTGGATCAGCGCGGCCTGGTGGGTCTTGTCGAAGAGGAGCCAGTTCTCGTTGTCGTAGCGGGCGGCAAAGTGGTTCGCCAAGAAGGGGAGGACAAAGTTTTTTGGCGTGATCGTCCCCACGAGGTCGCCGCCGTAGTCCGCAAAGCGCACGAAGCCCTTGAGCAGATGCGCCTCGCTCAGCAGGTGCCGCTCGGCGGCCAAGAGTGCGGCGATATCCGCGTCCCCCAGGGAGGCGTACAGCCGCCCGCCCTCCCGGTAGCCGCGCAGAAGCGCGCGCAGGAGTTTTACTTCGCGCTCCTCCAGACAGGAGAGGAACACGCACTGCGTCAGTTCCAGCGCCCGGGAAGAGATTTTGCGCGGAATGGAAGCCAAAACCCGGCGGGCTTTTTCCATATCTGTCGCGATCTCCCGGACGGGGAGGAGGGTCTCCTGCGTCAGCGCGGCCGTGATCTGCAGCGGAAACTCGCCGCCGTACACGCTCTCGTACACGCAGCAGAGGAAACCGTCAAAGCTGCCGTCGTAGACGTAGACGACGTCGGCATCTTTTTTTAAGCGGATCATACTCATTCTTTGGCGCACAGGCAAAACGGATGCCCTTCCGGATCGAGCATGGTGACAAAATGCGCGCCGCCGAACTGCGCCGCGGCCTTGGCCGCGCCGAGACGAAGAGCCTCCTCCACGGCAGAAGGCAAATCGTCCACTTGAAAATTGAAGTGCATCTGCTTTTGCTGTTCGCCCGGTTCCTCGGGCCAGACCGGCGGGACATACGGGATGGCGGTTTCCGCGAATAGAATGATCAAGCCGTTGTCGGTTTTGAGCGCCGGGCAGCCATACGAGACCGTCGTTTCATAGCCTGTGAGACTGGCATAGAAGTCCCGAGCGCGCCCGGCGTTCGCGCAGTCGATCATGAGATCGCCGATGGTGAAGTTCGGTATCATAAAAATCTCCTCGCTTTTGAAAAATCGGGTGTGAAAAATCAATCTAGCCGCGCAATTTGTAGGGAACGGATTGATCCGTTCCGTGCCATCAATCATCCGTTCCGCGTCGACAATCATCCGTTCCACGCCATCATTCAACCGCGTTTTTTGGTCAGCGGAACGCATGAATGCGTTCCCTACAAAGGAAAATACCACATCACAATTTCCCCGCCAGGCACAGCACCGCCTCCTCCACGCCCGCCGCCACGGACTTGATCGCCCCCGCCGGTGAGAACTCCGCCGCCGGGGGCAGGGCGCGTACCGCTGTCCCGTCGAACAGGCTCAGCTGCTCCGCGCCGAAGGTGAAAATTTTCGGATCGATGAGGGCTCTTACGGTGGTCTCGCGATCCAGTTTGAGGCCGCGGGGGTTATCCGAACAGAGGATAAAATACTGCGCGCGTTTCAGCACCACGCCGATGCGCTTGAGTTCCCCCAGGCCCAGCCTGCCGTTTTTCCGCGCGGTCACGATGCGCTTCGCGCCGGTGGGGCCGACGCCGGGCACACGGAGCAACACCTCCAGCGGGGCCGTGTTCACGTCCACGGGGAAGAACTGCGGGTTGTTGATGGCCCAGTTGCACTTGGGGTCCAGGTAGGGGTTGAAGTCCGGCGTCTCCTCGCTCAAAATCTCGTCGTAGGCGAAGCCGTACTGCCGCATGAGGAAGTCCGCCTGGTAGATGCGGTGCTCCCGCAAAAGCGGCGGCGGGGTGCACAGGGCGGGGAGGCGGCTGTCCTCCACCACGGAGATGTAGGCCGAGTAGAACACCCTCTTTAAGCTATACTTTTTATACAGGGCGGAGGAGAGGCGGAGAATCTGGAAATCCGTCTCCTTTGTCGCGCCGACGATCATCTGGGTGGCCTGTCCGGCGGTGGCGAAGCGGGGCGCGTGCTTGTAGCGCACGAGTTCCTCGCCGCTCGCCGTGATCTCCTCCCGCGTCTGGCGCATGGGGGCCAAAATGGACTCTTTGGTCTTGCCGGGGGCCAGGAGTTTTAAACTGTCCTCGGAGGGCAGTTCGATGTTCACGCTGAGCCGGTCGGCCAGAAAGCCGAGCTTGCGCACCAGCTCCGGGGACGCGCCGGGGATGAGCTTGGCGTGGATGTAACCCCAGAAGTTGTAGCGGTAGCGCAAAATGGACAGGGTCTCGATCATGCGCTCCATGGTGTAGTCCGCACTGCGCAACACGGCGCTGCTGAGGAACAGCCCCTCGATGTAGTTGCGGCGGTAGAACTGCATGGTGAGTTCCGCCAGTTCCTCCGGCGTAAAGGACGCGCGCTCCACGTCGGCGGTGGCGCGGTTGACGCAGTATTTGCAGTCGTGGACGCAGCTGTTGGAGAGGAGGACTTTTAAGAGCGTGACACAGCGCCCGTCCGCCGCGAAGCTGTGGCAGCAGCCGGCGGCCAGGGTCTTGCCGGGGCGATCCGCGCCGGAGGAGGTGCAGGCCGCGTCATACTTCGCGCCGTTGGTGAGGATTGTGAGTTTGTCCATGAGATCCATATCATTTCACCATCTCGTCTTTGTCTCCACGACTTTCCCGAAGATCCGCAGCCCCGCCAAGTCCTCCCCCGCCAGTTCCACCGCGTCGTACGCGCGGTTGAAGGGCTCCAGGCGCACGGTGTCGCCCATGCGGCGGTAGCGTTTTAATGTGGCCTCGCCGTCCCCATAGAGGATGACGCCCAGATCGCCGTTATTGAGCGTGGGCTGCAGGTGCACCAGGGCCAGATCCCCCTCCCGGATGTAGGGCTCCATGGAGTCCCCGCGTACCAGGAGATAGCGGTAGCCCTCCGCGTCTCGCACGTCGGCGGGGGAGCGGCCCAGGGCTTCCTCCACCGCAAAACCGTCATAACCCGCCTTCACCGCGCCGATGATTTTCACAAGCGGGAAGGGGGGCGTGTCCTCCCCGCCCAGGAGATAGTCCGCGCTGACCCGGAAAAAGGCCGCCAATTTCGCCACAATGCCCGGTTCCGGGGAGGCGCTGCCGCGCTCCCACCTGGCCACGGCCTGCTGCGTGACCCGAAAACGCGCGGCCAGTTCCGCCTGGGTCAGACTCTCCGCTGTGCGCAGGGATTTGAGCCGATCTGAGAACATCGCCGTTTCACCTCACAACAATATGTTGTACAGAGTATTATACAACATAGTGTTGTATTTGTAAAGAAAAAAATTTGACCTTGTAGGGAACGCCCCCCTGGGCGTCCCGCATTCCCCCTGGGCGGGGCTATGCGAATACGGGTCGCCCAGTGTGCGGCCCCTACAGTGTGCAGCCGCCTGGTGTACGGCCCCCAGGGCGCGGAAAAGCGGGCGGCCGCGCAGGGCCGCCCCTACGCCTCCTCCGCGATCCCCAGCCGCTCGAAGACCACGCTGTAGCCCTCCGAGCCGTATTGCAGGCTGCGGTTGACGCGGCTGATGGTGGCGCTGGAGGCCCCGGTGCGCTCCAGAATGTCGCTGTAGATGTGGCCCTGGCTCAGGAGTTCGGCCACCTGGTAGCGCTGCTCCATGGCCTGCAGTTCCGTGACGGTGCACAGGTCGCTGAAAAAGTTCATGCACTCCTCGGGGGTCTTGAGGGTCAAAATGGCCTGATAGAGCCCCACATTCCGGTCTTTTTTGCCGTGTTTGTTCATCGAACACCTCTGGAAATATGTCTTTTGTCTGTTTCTTATATTATAACATTAAAGCATGAAAGTAAAGGGCAAATTGTAAGAATATTGTCGGTTGAAAAATTTGACGGCCTGCGGTATACTGGGGTATCCTCACACAGAGAAGGGGGTATTCCCATGGACGAAATCCGGCCCGACATGAGGAAGAGGAGACTGCGTCCGCTCATTTTTGCGCTGGGGCTGGCGCTGCTGCTGCCGAACGCCGCCCTGGCGGCGGATACGCCGGTGTTCTCGGATATCGCCGGCCACTGGGCCCGGGATGTCATCGAGCGCGGCGCGCGGGACGGGCTCGTGCTCGGCTATCCGGACGGCACGTTCCGCCCCGATGACCCCATCACCGCCGCGCAGATGATTACGATTTTCTGCCGGATTCTAAACGCGCAGACGATGGCGAGCCCCGCGGCCACGGGTCTTTCCGGCTCGGAGTGGTACTACGAGGCCGCCGCGCGGGCCGTTGCCCTCGGCATTGTCCCCAGCGGCGCGGGGCTCGACCAGCCCATCACCCGCAGGGGCGCCGCCGTGCTGACGGCGCGGGCCTTCCAATATACGGCGGCGGAGCCGGACTGCAGCATGCTCGGGGCCTTTTCGGACGGGGCCTCCCTCAAGGGGGAGGAGCGCACGGCCATGGCCCTGCTGGTACAGGCCGGCGTCTTCATCGGCTATGACGGGAAACTCGCGGTGGACAGCTTCATCACCCGGGCGGAATTTCTCACCATATACTACCGCATTGTCCCCCATATACTCTTGTTTAACTGCGCGGCTTCGGACATCGCGCTGACCGATGTCGCCGCGCCCTTTGCGGTGATCCGCGCGCAGAGGCCCATGACGCTGACCATCGGCGGTTCGGCGCACATCGGCAGGCTCGTCTACGCCGGCTCCACGGGCGCGGCGGTCACAATCGCGGCCTCCGGCGCGGCGCGGATTGACACGCTGGTGGTGGGTCAGGCGGGGGATCCCGTTATCGTCGGGCAGGGTGTCGGCAGGGTGGAGGTCACCGGCGACGGCCAGAAGGTGACAGTGGACGGCGCGCCGGCGGAAATCGTGATCTCCGGCAAAAACGACACGGTCACGGGCGCGGCGGCCGGGGCTGTGCGCCAGGCGGAAGATTCGGGCATCACGGGCGTGACAGTCAGCCTGTCCGCCCCGGCAGTGCTTCCGGCGGGGCAGGCGCTGCAGGTCACCGCAAATATCACGAGTCCGGTCGCCGGGAAGGTCTGTGAGGCCATCTGGTCGGTGGACGGGGTCAAGGTCAGCGATATCACCCTCAACCTCCGGGCGGGGGAGCAGGGCCTGATGCTCACCTATAACTACCAGTACAGCCGGGACATGGCCCTCTCCAGCGCGGTGGGCCTGGAGCTCCGCTATCAGACTGTGGACGGCGCGGATCAGATGGTCTCCGCCACCGCCGAACTCACGCTGCAGAACTATGGCGACGACTACTACAACCAATACGACACAGATCGGGTGCTCAAGTTGGTGACCACGGGCTATCAGGGCGACTGGACGCTGGGTTGGGCGCTGAGCCACGATTATCAGAGCTTTGAGAAGGAGATTTGGATCAACGCCAAAGGTTACTCCAGCAAGACGCAGTATCTCTGCTGGGTGAGCACTGCCATGCAGCGGGTGAACGTCTTCGCGGGCTACGCCGGGCACTGGGCGCTCATCCAGAGCTTTCTCTGCGGCACGGGCGCGACTCAGTCCCAGACCCCCGTAGGTGTCTATACCATCTTTGGCCGCTCCGCCGCCGGATGGACGACGTCTACGTACTGTGTCCGCCCTGTGGTGAATTTCAAAGTCGGCAGCGGCTATGCCTTTCACTCCCGGCTCTATGACCCCAAGCACAACTACCTCATCGATTCCTCCATCGGTTATCCCATCAGCCACGGCTGTGTGCGGATGTATGACGCGGATGTCCGGTGGATTTACGATAACATTCCGAATGACACGACGGTGGTGGTGTACTGAGGTTCCGACCTTGTAGGGGGCGATGCCCACATCGCCCCGG
>Ga0209629_10002559_pt1 | contig 12495 bp, 12 predicted proteins | sample TergutCu122P5_FD_187286 | JGI IMG/M metagenome (GOLD analysis project Ga0209629, IMG submission 187286) | Cubitermes ugandensis P5 segment gut microbial communities from Kakamega Forest, Kenya - Cu122 P5 (SPAdes) (version 2) | ecosystem: Host-associated > Arthropoda: Insects > Digestive system... | reverse complement strand
TGCAACTCACTGTCAGAGAACACCTTTTTCAGGTGATAGTTAATGGTGTGGGTTTCTACGTTGTAGAGGGCCGCCATCATTTTCTGGGTGATCCAGATATGTTCATCGGCGTATACCGCCTCCACGCCGCTGGCGGCCACAAAAGTGAGATATTCCGCCGCCGATGATCGGATCAGGGAAGTTTTATGCTTCTTCGCCATGAACGCCTCCTTCGCCGCCATCGCCAGGCAGTGAGATCTTTCTTGACCGCCCCTTGCCAGAATCCAGTCGTTGGCTCATCCATTGCCGGGCCTGGATGATGGCCTTATGCAGTTGTTGTTCCAGGATGGCGCGTGGCGGCAATTCGGTCAGATATTCCGCTACCCGGATGCCGCTCTGTTCAAGTTCCAGCAACTCAACGGTTTCACGCTTCCGGCCCGCGCAGAGAATAAGACCAACGGGCGGTTCTTCACCATCCCGCCGTTCATAGCGGTCCAGCCAACGGAGATACAGTTCCATCTGGCCTTTATCCGCCGGCTTGAATTGGCCAAGTTTCAATTCAATGGCCACCAGTCGTTTCAGATTGCGGTGGAAAAACAACAGGTCGAGATAATAATCGTCATTATCCACCTGAATGCGCTTCTGACGGGCGACAAAGGTAAAACCAGTTCCAAGTTCCAGGAGAAATTGTTCCAGTTCCCGTAGGATGGCGTCTTCCAAATCCTTTTCCAGATATCGGTTTTTGAGGCCAAGGAAATCGAGGAAATAGGGGTCGCGGAAGACGAGGTCGGGCGTCAGGCGGTCTTCATCGCGCAGACCATCCAATTCCCGCCGGATCAACTCATCGGGTTTTTTGGACAGCGCAGTGCGCTCAAAGAGCATGGAATCGATCTTTTTGCGCAGGGTACGCACGCTCCAGCGTTCGACTCGGCACATTTCGGCATAAAAATCGCGTTGTAAGGGCTGGGTCAAGGGTAGAAGTTCGCGGAAATGGGACCAACTCAATGTTTGCGATAGAGTGGCAACAATCCGCTCATCTGGAAAAGCCTCGAAAAATTGCACCATCCGGTGCAAGTTTTTAGCGCTGAAGCCGCCTCCGTAGTCCGCAACCAATTGTCGCGACAGTGTGGAGACAATGCGCTCCCCATAACCCGCCCTGTCTCCTTGCAGAATATCCTCAGCAATCCGTTTGCCGATCCGCCAGTAGAGCATGGTGAGCGCGGCGTTGACCGTGGTGGCGACCGTGGCGCGGGTTTGTTTGATCAGCCCGCGCAATTCGTGCAGCAGCGCATCGGCGGGTCGGGTTGGAGAATGTTGTCCGCTCATGACAGATCCTCGTCAAATAGAGAGGTCTGTCTCGGTTTGCTTTTTTGATTGTGCGGTTGCGCTTCGTCTGCGGCGGTAGGAGAGGGCGGGGGCGCGGCCGGCAGGTTTTCCACCTTCAGGCTGTAGTCGTCGTGGCCCCATTCGCAGCGGTTCAAGACCTGGCGCGGGATTTTCTTGACCGTGAGATTGGCGTAGTCGCCCCGGCCGCGAAAGGCGGAGCACAGCACCAAAAGCGACCGCCCTTCGCCCACCTCGTCGGCAAGTTCCTGCAACTGCTCATGGTTGAGGTTGGCGGTGGTCACATAGATGAAATCCCGCTCGGTGGAATAACCGTGTTGCCAGTAGACGGCATCGGAGGGCGAATACAGAAAACCTTCCAGCTTGCACAGGGCCTCGGCCAGCATGGCCGCGTTGTAGCTTTGATTGATGACCCAGTTGCCCCAGCGGTCTTTTGCCAGGAGCGACGGCGCCAGGCGATAGTAGCGGAAGCCGCCGCCGCCTTGCCAGCCCACGGCCTTGCTGATGCCGCCCTGATCTTCGTTGTCGATGACTTTTTTCAGACGCGGGATGATGTGGCTGTGGCAGTGCTCGCCCAACTCGACCATGATCCAGCGGCGGCCCATCTTGTGCGCCACCGCGCCGGTGGTGCCGGACCCGGCAAAGGAGTCGAGGACGAGGTCGCCGGGGTTGCTTCCAATTTGAATGATGCGCTCAATTAATTGCTCAGGCTTTGGAGTTGAGAAAGGCGTCTCGCCAGGGAATAGGGAAACTAGATGTGCTTTTGCGCTTCCGGTAGTTCCAGCTTCGGTGTATGGCCAGATAGTCGTCGGGACTAATCCTGCTTGCACTTCACTACGAAATTTTTTGACTCGCGGGGCGTTAGAACCGTCTGCGCCAAACCAGATACGGTTATCTGCGATCATCTCACGAAATCGCTCTTCCGTATATAACCAACATCTACCGGGTGGTGGGTCAATCTCTCGGCCTGATGGTGTTGTCACGGTGAAAAATTGCGCTTGCCGCCGTCCTTTTTCTGCCTTCGCATGTGCAGGGAGCGAGGCCCACGGCCCCCTGGGATCGTTATCTGGATTCGTATAGCGATCTAATTGTTCTTGGCTTGCAGGTAAGGGATTCCTGATATTTTGCCAAATCAAACGATTTTTAGCAAAAACCAGCACACTATCGTGAACCGTCGAAATGTCAGTTCTATTCTCGCGGGTGTGAGTTTTTTGCCAGATGCAATTCGCAACAAAATTTATTCTCCCAAATATTTCATCACACAACACCTTCAAATAGTGGCATTCGTTGTCATCAATCGTAATCCACAACGAGCCATCTTCAGACAATAACCGCCGGAGTATCTCCAGCCGATCCCGCATCAACCCCAACCAGATCGAATGCTCCAGCCCGTCGTCGTAATGGGTAAAGGCGCTGCCGGTGTTGTACGGCGGATCGATGAACACGCACTTCACCTTGCCGGTAAACTCCTGCTCCAGCGCCTTCAAGGCCAGCAGGTTGTCGCCGAAAATCAGCCGGTTGTCGAACAGGTCGGTGTCAGTGACGCGGTGTTTGGCGTGGTAGGATAAGGCATGATCCTCCAACAGAATGCGCGGCTCCAGCCTCGGCCGCTCATCCTTGCCAATCCAGGTTAGTTCGAGTTTTTGTTTGGTCATAAACGAAATTCGTTTACCTCTTTTCCATCAAAGGAACGGCATCCCAAGTTCGGCCATTGAGTAGCCGACCGTTCTGTTTTTTGCTTCGCTTCCTGCCTTCAGCACTCCAGCCACCCCATTGTTTGAAAAAAAAGGCTATCCCGTGCTCGTCGCATTGACGTTGAATATTCAATACCCATTCGGTTCGCATGGGACGGGCTTTAGGGCCGGATTCTCCGCCAACAATGACCCAATGAATGGCCGTTAGATCGATTTCGCCGAGATCTTCAAGCAAGGGCTCAATGGAAACGAAACGAACAGCGGCAGAAATTCGACGGAGGGCGTGGAGCCGAGGGAGACCATCTGTACGATCTTCCACAGTTACTCCTAGCCAGACATTGTTTGGCACTTGATATTTATTAAAAAATTCAGCCATTCGCTCAGCCCGCTTAGTGAGAATTTGGAAGGTATGTTGCGATGCGTTCCTCATAACCGTCAAAACCTGCAAAAGATAATCGTCCGGGATGGCTTCATGGAACAGATCACTCATTGAATTAACAAAATAGACCGTAGGTTGCTTACGTTTCGTCGGTTCTTTCAGCCGGTCGGGAAGAAGAGTCAGGCGAAATCCATTCTCATAACCCCTGACACCCATCGCCTGTAAGCGTTTAGCCATTACCTCGGCATAGCAATGGGCGCATCCGGATGATATTTTGCTGCAACCAACCGTTGGGTTCCATGTTCGTTCAGTCCACTCGATGGATGTTTTTGTGCTCATGATAGAACCTTTACGAGATATTCGCCTTTGCCGTGGTTTCCTTCAAAATGAACAAACCTACTACGGCGCTTCGTGGTCGCGTCAAGATTTTTCACTTTTCCTTCCTTCATCAATTCGCCCAAAGCATCCTGTAAATCACTTTCAAACCACGCGGTTTCTTCGAGCATATCAGCCAACTCCTCAATACCGAACTGGCGGGGTGAGTTTGTCAGCCGGTTGAGCCAGTACAACTTGACCTCGGCTGTATCGGCATGTTTTCCCGTTTGTATCCCATCGGCGGAAGAAAAGAGTTCAAGTTGGCGGCTTTTGGATTCCCGTTTTTCTTGTTTAGCCTGAGCGCGGGCGCGACGTTGGACAAGATCGAGCTTCTCGGATGCTTCCATGAACACGGTAATACCTTTTGCATGTCGAGTCAGATACACCAAATGGTATAGGGTTCGGTCGATGGTTGGCTTCAGGATAGGCACGGAAACGGTTCGAGGCCTTCCTCTTTTGCTCGAAACAATCTCTTTGAGGCGTTTCAGATAGAGGCTGACAAGATATTTTTCTTTTTCATCCGGTGAAAGCCCATCGGTTTCCGGAAGTTCACCGAAAATTGCTCGCATATCCTCTTGGAAGGTATCCTGGGTATGAGTGCGAAGCAAAAAGTCATACATAAAATTGATCAGAAATTCTGAATTGGAACGTTGCAAGAGTGGTCTGAGGGTTGCAATCTCAACAACATGCTTCCAGCCTGTGGGATCAATAAAGAAAAAGGTGAAGTCATTCGGGCCGCACCATGTGAGGATCGATTCCCGTAATTCAAAAAAATCCCCATTCAATGCAGTGGTTAAGACCTTCTCTTGGGGAAGAGTAGTCAGATAATCTTGTAGCTTTTGAAAAGACTTTTTGTTTTTCTCAATGAATAGGGCTTGGAACGTTACGGCCCTCCCCATTTTTCTTAGAGTTTCTCGGCACTTCTGGATAATTTTTAGGGCGATGCCTATTGATGTGTCTTGAAGGTTATCACTCTCTTCTTGCCAAGGACCGGAAAAACAATCCACATAACGAATATTATTTTGATGCAGGCCAATGATCATAAAAAGGCGGAGCAAATAAGTTTCGAGAAGCTGATGTTTCACGAAAGCCTGCTCACGATCATGGTAATTTTTAGGAATTTCCATTGGTTATCTCTAGGGCGTTCTGGTTGTTAGATAGAAGCTCTGCCTGTGTACAACCGGGGATCACTTTGCCAGCGCCGGCAAAGTGATACTCCGGCGGATTTCTTGATTAATGGCGGTGGTCTGCACCTTGGTCAGGCGTGGCGGTATCAATCGCTCCTTGATGGCATTGGTATGAATTTTATAATTGACCTTCGTAAGCGTCCGCTGGAAGTTCCATTCCAGCGAAGCGGCGCGGGATTCCTCGTCCTTGAGGCGCTGAAATTCTTTGATGAGGTAGAGTTTGAACTCCAGGCTGAGCCAGGAGCCGAACTCAAAGGCGATGTCGCGATGGGCGTACGTGCCGCCATAGCACCCGGCTCTTGCGTCAAGCCCGATTGCGCCGGTGGCTTCAATCCATTTCTTGGCCGACAGGAAGAAGCTGTTGCGTCCTGCCTCGTTTTTAATTCCATCGAATTCGAGGGAATTAAAACTTGGGTTGTTGAGTTGCTCCCATATACCCAAAAACAACACGGTGTCTTGTCTATTCAGCACCAGCCAAGTGTGAACAAGCCCATGGCCATCGACGAGAGAAGTATCATTTTTGATGGTTACACTGTAGCCAGTTGCCATATCGTTCACCTCTTTCGTATGTTATTTAACAAAACCTGTGAACCTGCTAACCTCAAGGGCAAAAACGCTGTTATCAAAAGAGAGCTTTTTAAAATCGCCATCTTCAGACGATAATAATGTAGGGATAAAACTGCCAGTTACGCGATCCATCGCCTTCGGTTACGGACATCGTCAACACATTTGAAGAATATTGTCAATAGTTTTTATCGGGCTGTAGTTTTTATTGGTTTTGTAGCGATTTATGGCGCAATCAAAAACCAGGTGGCGCCCGCCGCAAAACCTGGCAGATGTTATGCGGCAACGAGACCAGGCATCAAACCATGCCCAAGCGACGAGAAAAGGAATTGCGTAGCGGTGATTCTGGCGCGTTTTAGAGGGGGGCGGCCATGGATTAAGAAACACTCCGGGGTGGATGGCGGTTAACATGGTTTCAAGCGTAAACGCTCTGTCGTGCCTCGAAAGGGCGAATCCGCGCCAACTCGTCAGCCAGCGCGTCTTTGGCTGTTTCCGTGTCAAAACGCGCCTGGCCGCGCAGCCAATAGCCCTCGGACAAATTGAAAAATTTGCACAAGCGCAGATCGGTGTCGGCGGTTATGCCGCGCCGGCCGGCAACTATTTCGCCGATGCGTTGCGCCGGAACGCCGATCTCTTTGGCCAGCCGGTACTTGCTGATACCCATCGGTTTCAGAAAATCCTCATACAGGATTTGGCCAGGGTGAATGGGCAAAAGCTTCTCGGTCATACTCTTCCTCCGTCAGTGGTAATCGACAATTTCAACATCTTCAGCGTCGGCGCCCGTCCAGGTGAAACACAGGCGCCACCGGTCGTTGATACGGATACTGTATTGCCCTTCCCGGTCGCCGGAGAGCTTTTCCAGCCGGTTGCCGGGGGGCACGCGCAGATCGTCCAGGCGTCCGGCCATGTGCAACTGTTCCAGCTTGCGCCGCGCCGCCGCTTCTATATTGACAAAGCGGGCGACGCGCTGCCGATTGAACAGATCGCGGGTATCGGGACAACGAAAGGATTGAATCGACATATTGGCATAGTAACGCATCGCATGATTAACGTCAAGCGTGATTACACCCCAAGAAATTGACAATACACCGCGAATTTGCTATAAATTTTCTCTATATAGGCCAACGGCAGAGAATACAAGCATTCTTCTTCATTGCATTTGAAAAAAGAAGGGTGCGGCAAAAAGGAACCAATCCCCGAAAGTTCGAAACCCTGCCACCGCTTCTGGAAGTCTCGCGGTTTTCCACGCCGGCCTGTTCAGGCTGGCCTGTTCAGGCTGGTGATGAGATAGACCACGGCGGCGAGGCAGATGATTACGGGGCCGGTGGGCAGGTCGAGGGCGAAACTGGCCGCCATGCCGACGAAGATGAACAGGGCGCAGGCGACGACGGCACCGGCCATCATGCGCGTGATGCTGGCGGCGAAGTTACCGGCGATGGCCGCCGGCAGCGTCAAGAGGGCGATGACCATGACGATGCCGACCACCCGCACCAGCAGCACGATGGTGAGCGCCGTCAGGCAAAGCAGCAGGAAATAGAGCAATTTCGTCGATAGGCCGCGCAGGCGGGCGTATTCGTCGTCGAAGCAGAGGGCGAGGAATTGCGGATGAAAAAAGGCGGCCAGCCCAAGGACGATGGCGTCAAGCGCCAGGACGAAATAGATATCGCCACGGCCAATCAATAAGATATTGCCGAACAGATAGCTCATCGGGTCGGTATAGCCGGGGGTGATGGCGAGAAAAAGCAGGCCGACCGCCATGCCCGTCGACCACAGGGCGCCGATGACGCTGTCCTCGCGCTGCCCGGCCCGGAAGTGGGCGAGGGTCAGCGCCGCCGCCGCCAGGATGGCCACAGCCAGCGCCCCGCTCATCGGCCCGCACCAGGAAAGCCCCACCACCCGCTCGAGATACAGGCCACCGCCGATGCCGGCCAAGAGACAATGGGAAATGGCGCCGGCCAAGGAGCTGATGCGCCGCACCACCACGTAGCTACCGATGATGCCAAAGGGAATGGCCGACAACAGCCCGACCAGGAGGGCGTAGCGCAGAAATGGCGTCTGCGGGTCGGTGAGCGCGGCGAAAAATTCAAGCATGGCCGCCCTCGCAGCAATGGTCGTGGCGGATCAAAAGGGCATCGTCGCCGTACATCTCGGCGAGCATCTTGCCGCTCAACTCGCTGGTCGGGTGCGTGGCCACCCGCCGGTTGATGCAGGCGACGCGGGTAAAAAGCGACGAGACGACACCAAGGTCGTGCGTGACCATCAGAATCGTCAGGCTGCCGCTGAAGGAGCGGAGCAATTCATAGAGGTGTTCCGTCGCTTCCTGATCGATACTCGCCGCCGGCTCGTCGAGAATGAGGATTTCGCCATCACCGGCCAAGGCCCTGGCGATAAGAACACGCTGCCGTTGCCCTCCCGACAGGGCGGCAAACGGCCGGGCGGCGCAGTCGGCCAAACCCACTTCGGCGAGCGCCGCCCGCGCCCGCTCGCGGTCTTTGCCGCCATGGCGAAAAAAGAGGTTCGGCCGCAGCCGTCCCATCAGCACCACATCGAGCACTGAAATGGGAAATTTTGCGTCATAGCTGGCATGTTGCGGCACATAGCCGATCTTGCCGCTCACTTCATGCGGCGCTTGGCCCAACACTTTTATCGTCCCTGAATCCGGGGTCAAGAGGCCCAGGATGAGTTTCACCAGCGTCGTCTTGCCGCCGCCGTTCGGCCCAACCAGACAGAGGGCATCATTCCTAAAAACAGTCAGGTTGACATCCTCGAGAATCGTCCGCGCGGCATAGGCAAAGGTCAGCCCGGCTATGTCGATTATCGCATCATTCATGGGATAGCGCCTCGGCGATGCCCGCCGCCATCAACTCCAGGTTTTCGGTGACATTGTAGGCCAACGGGTCGAGGGGCACAACCCGGCCGCCGATGGCCTGTGCCACCGCCTCGGCGCTTTTCGGGTCAAACTGCGGCTGGCTGAAAACCACACGCGCGCCCTTGCCGCGGGCTTCGGCGATCAGATGCTGAAGCTGCTTCGGCGTCGGCGATTTCCCCTCGATTTCCACCGCCTGCTGGCGCAAACCGTAGTCATGGGCAAAATAGCCAAAAGAGGGATGGAAGACATAAAAAGCGGCGCCGGCAAAGGGTTTCAGACGGGCGGCGATATGGTCGTGCAGGGTGGTAAGCTCTTGTCGTAATCGCTTGAAATTGGCCGTATAAAGTCCAGCCTTTTCCGGATCGGCGGCGGCAAGTGCCTGGGCGATATTTCCTGCCATGATCATGAGATTTGCGGCACTCAGCCAGACATGGGGATCATCGCCTTCGCCCTGTCCGGCGTCATCTTCATGCCCATGTTCGGTAAACGGGATTTTCGTGATACCGGCGGCGCTGTCAATAAAACGCAGCGGCATGCCGGCGCCGGTGATCTTTTCCCGCAAACGCTCCTCGAAAGGCAGGCCGACGGTAAAGTAGAGCCGCGCCTTGGCCAGGTGGGCGATCTGGCGCGGCTTTGGCTCGAAGCTGTGCGGGTCTTGTCCGGTCGGGACGAGGATTTCACTGTGGACGGCCTCGCCGCCAAGGCGGTCAACCAGCCACTCCTGCGGCGCGATTGATACCACGACCTCGAGGGCGGCCTCGGCGACACCGGCGCCCAAAGCGGAGAAGACGCAAACGAGACATATCGACGCGAAAAGCATCAGCCTTTTCATGCGTCCTGCCCTTGCGCATAGGTGTCCTGATGCTGACAGACAAAATGCACGGCCCGGCAGTCGTCGCATTTTTCCAGCGGGTGGCTGACGAGAAAGCCTTGCAAATGCCGCCGCTGCTCCGCCGACAAATGGCCGCTGCCGCCGCACAGAGGGCAAGCGCCGGATAAGGCCGATTCAACGGCCTGGCGGATGAATGCCGATTTATTAGGCAGGCGTTCGAGCGCCTCGGCCAGGCGCTCACCGGCTTTGAAGGTCACCACCCGTTCTTTGACGGCCATATATTTTCCCCCCTCGTCCAGGCGCCGCATGAGCGCGGCTTCCCGTCGTATTACAGGGTAATATCGGAGAAGTCAAGAACCGGTGGCCGTTTATTTGCCGTGCCGTTGATACTGCCGCACGGCGGAATTATGATCTTCGAGCGTGGTGGAGAACTGGTGGCTGCCGTTGTTTTTTGCGACGAAATAAAGGAAATCGGTCTTGGCCGGGTTGAGCGCCGCCGCCAGCGCCGCCTTACCCGGGTTGGCGATTGGGCCAGCCGGCAGGCCGGCGATGACATAGGTATTGTAAGGAGTTGACCGCTCCAAATCGGCGCGCGTGATCGGGCGAGGCGAGGCGGTGACACCATAAAGGACGGTTGGGTCGGACTGCAAAGGCATACCCAGACGCAGGCGGTTGGTGAAGACCCCGGCGATCAATGGCCGTTCGGCGGTCACCGCCGTTTCCTTTTCCACCAGCGAGGCGAGGATCACCGCCTGCCGCCGCGCCGCCGCGTCGAGCCGGTCGCCGCCCAGCGCCTTCCAGACTTCATCGAAACGCTGGGTCTGCATGGCGATGAGACCAGCGGCGCCGGTAATCTTGCTGATGTGATAGGTATCCGGATAGAGATAGCCTTCGAGGCTCGGCGTTTCGGCGAAACCGAGTTTTTCGATAAAAGCGGCGTCGGTCATCAAACGCAGATATTCGGCCTTGTCGCACCAGCCGTCCCGTGCCAGGATGTCGGCCATCTCCGCCGCGGTCAGACCTTCGGGTAAAGTGATGGTGTGCGACAGCGGTTTGGCGTTGATTAAGGCTTGCAGTAAGGCCAGCGGCCGCTGGCCGCCATCAAGGGCGAATTCTCCGGCCGGCAGGCGGCGGGCGCGCCCCGACAGCTTTGCCAGTATTTGAAAGGAAAGCTGCTCGCCGACGCCATCGGTAATCAGTGAGGCATTGGCCAAAAGCTCCGTAATGCTTTTCAGGGAACTGCCTTTTGGGATAATTACGGTGGCGATTTTGGCGGCTGGCAAGGGCGCCGGGGTCAGCAAATAACCGGCGCTCCACACCAAGGCGAGGAGCAGCAACAACGACAGCACGACCCGCGGATAACGCAGGCGTTGCCCGTCTCTCCGCTTGTCGCTCTGTCCGTCCGCCATGGCCATCAGCCTCTTTGCGGCTGGCTGTCCGGCGAGCCGTTTGGTTGGCTACTTGGCTGGCCATCTGGCCGGCAACCGATTTCCTCACCCAGGGCCAGGGCGATGACCTGATCCATGCTCTCGACGGCGTGAAAGGTCATCTGCTGGCGCAGATCCTCGGGGATTTCGACGAGATCCTTTTCGTTCAGGGCCGGGATGACGATGTGGCGGATGTCGGCGCGCAGGGCGGCGAGCGCCTTTTCCTTCAGGCCGCCAATCGGCAGCACGCGGCCCCGCAACGTCACTTCCCCGGTCATGGCCAGGTTGGCCGCCACCTTCCTGCCGGTAATCGCCGAGTACATGGCGGTGGCAATGGTGATGCCCGCCGACGGCCCGTCTTTGGGAATCGCCCCGGCCGGCACATGGACGTGCATGTCATGCTTGTCGAAATAATCCTCGGCCACCTGCAAATCGGCGGAACGGCTACGACAATAAGTCAGAGCAGCCTGCGCCGATTCCTTCATCACATCGCCCAACTGACCGGTCATGGTCAGCCGGCCTTTACCGGGCATCAGGTTGACTTCGATCTGCAGCAGTTCACCGCCGGCCTCGGTCCAGGCCAGGCCGGTGACCAGACCTGGTTCGTCGAGGCGCTTGTTTTCAGCCTCCGGGATATTTTTCGGCGGGCCGAGATAGGTTTCGATATTTTCCAGGCTGACGGTATAGGGGCCCTCGCCGCCTTCCGCCACCTTACGCGCCACCTTGCGGCAGACCTTGCCGATTTCCCGCTCGAGATTGCGCACACCCGACTCGTGGGTGTAGTGGCTGACGATATGGCGCAACGTGTTGTCAGCCATAGTCAGATGCCGCTCCTTCAGACCGTTGCGCTCGATTTGCCTCGGCAATAAATACTGTTTCGCAATCACCGATTTTTCTTCGAGCGTGTAACCGGATAGCCGGATCACCTCCATACGGTCGAGCAAGGGCGAAGGGATGCTGTCGGTCATGTTGGCGGTGGTGATGAACATCACCTTCGACAGGTCGAGCGGCAGATTCAGGTAGTGGTCGGAAAATTCGATGTTCTGCTCCGGATCGAGCACCTCCAAAAGGGCTGACGACGGGTCGCCGTGGTAATCGGCGCCGATCTTGTCAATTTCGTCGAGCATGAACACCGGGTTATTGGTACCGGCCGTCTTCAAGCCCTGGACGATGCGGCCCGGCATGGCGCCGATGTAGGTGCGGCGATGGCCGCGGATCTCGGCCTCGTCACGCATGCCGCCGAGGGAAAAACGATGAAATTTCCGGCCCATGGCCCGGGCGATGGATCGCCCGAGCGAGGTCTTGCCGACGCCTGGCGGCCCGACAAAACAGAGGATCGGCCCCTTGGTCGACTCATTCAGTTTGCGCACGGCCAGGTATTCGAGGATACGCTCTTTTACCTTGTCAAGACCATGATGATCCTCATCGAGAACCTTTTTCGCCTCGATCAAGTCGAGTTTGTCCTTCGTGCCTTTCAGCCACGGCACATCGAGCAGCCAGTCGATATAGGTGCGGACGATGGTCGCCTCGGAGGAATCCGGGTGCATCATATCCAGGCGATCAAGCTGTTTTCTCGCCTCTTTCTTGATCTCTTTCGGCATCTTGGCGCGCTTGATGCGGGCTTCCAGCTCATCCAGTTCCTGGCCATCGTCGGCGTCGCCAAGCTCCTTTTGCAGGGCGTGCAGTTGCTCGCGCAGATAGTATTCGCGCTGCGACTTGCTCATCTCTTCCCTGGCGTCGTTCTGAATCTTGGCCTGCACCATGGAAACCTCCAGCTCCTTCGACAGAAGCTGGTTGACCAGCCTGAGCCGCTTCACCGGCTCGGTTTCCTCCAAAATGGCCTGC
>Ga0209629_10002558_pt1 | contig 12496 bp, 8 predicted proteins | sample TergutCu122P5_FD_187286 | JGI IMG/M metagenome (GOLD analysis project Ga0209629, IMG submission 187286) | Cubitermes ugandensis P5 segment gut microbial communities from Kakamega Forest, Kenya - Cu122 P5 (SPAdes) (version 2) | ecosystem: Host-associated > Arthropoda: Insects > Digestive system >... | reverse complement strand
AGAATAGTAAGTGATGGTCTTGTTGGTTAAACCGGCGGTACCGGTGCCGGCAGAAGTCATTTGCCAGACACATTCGCTGAATCCGATTGAAGCGTAAAAACGGGCTTCGCGGTTGCGGTACATGGGGTGTACGCCTGCCGGCAACCAATATTCGCTGGAAATATCCTCTCTCTGTGTAGAGAATGGACCTGACTCGCTGAGGTAATAAGGCGATCTGGGATCGTTAGCGGCGTATCCGTCAAGTAATTGGTATGCGTCTATCACTTTCTGAGTTACGCACATCCCGTTATAGCCGCCGGAATTTACCGGCGCTGAGTAGCGTAGATAGTTCGTGGTACTCGGCGAAATTCTTCCCCAGATGATTTCAGGATTGACATTCATCGGCGTTTCGCCGTTGAACATTTCGCTGTACGAAAGGTAGGGATCAATATTTTCGGCGCCGAACTCACCAAGTACAAATTGTCCGTTACTTTCCGTGACCCATGGTTTGTTAAAATCCGGATCGCTGGTATTAGTCGGCAGTGCGCGAGTCGCGCTATTTTTCTTCGACCAGTACAATGAATACATTTTGTTTCCAAGATATTTCATATCAATCACGCGTTTGGCCGCTGCCGCTGCCACTGCCCAGCGGCGCGGGTCGGGTTGCTGTTGTATGTAATTCTTTTGATCGGTTTTACGTACCCACGATCCGAAATACATTCGCGCAGAGCGTCCTCCGTTGTAGAGATCGCTGGCATGTTGCAACCGCAGACGGGCTACTAACCCATAGGCGGCGCCTTGAGTCGGAAGACCGAAGTCAGTAAGGGAGTTTGCTCTTGGGTCAAGAAAGAGAGCCGCGGCTTCCAGTTCACTGCATATATACTCTACGCAGTCGTCATAGGTATCCCGTGGACGGTCATAAAAGGTAACATCTTCATTGTTAGGTACTACTTCATCACCTAAGATAACCACAGGACCAAAATTCATCAAAAGATTATAGTAGGCATAAGCACGGATAAAGCGTGTGTAGCCCAATATACGATTGCGATCGGCAATGGTCATGTCTCGCGCTTCGTCGATACGTGTAAAAATGGTGTTACATTGACGAATGATCTGGTACCATCTTCCCCAGTTGTTTAAGCTTCCCAGATTGTCGGCGTTAATTCCGCCCTGAACAAATGCCATTCCTTGAAATTCACCGGTACTGTAAAGGCAGAATGCCTCGTCGGTTGCCATGGGACCGGGTGTATAATTGTTGCCCAATATCGCTCCTTCGTCTTGGAAACGAGCGGCAGCGCTCCACATATAAGCTTCGACATATCGCGTAGTTTTGAAAATGGAATCCAATTTCAAATCTTCGGTTGTGTATTTGTCTATATTTAGAAAGTTGCACGAGGATAACAATCCGCCAACAGCCAACAAAATAAATGCAGGCAATGTGAAAGCGATTTTTCGGATATAGGATTTCTGATTCATTTCTATCATTTTTTTATTCATTTATAGATGGATATATAATTGGAAAGAATATATGCTTGGTATGGGATAAACCGTACCTACTTTGTCCGCCTGTTCGGGATCAAAAACTTTCACTTTGTCCCATAAGTAAAGATTGTTACCCACCAATTGCAGGTCAACGGAAGATATTCCGAGTTTTTTTAGAAAATTTTTCTTCAGGTTGTAATTGATGGTTACTTCCTGCAAGCGCAAATAACGGGCGTCGCCTTTCCAGAAGTCGGATAACTGCTGGTTGTTGGCGTTGCCCCCGTATTGCAGGCGCGGTATCTTTGCATTGGGATTTTCTGCAAGAGAAGGATCCATGCCGTGTTCTTCTACATACCACTTGGGTATCCATCGGGTGGACGGATCGCCAAACTCTTTGAGGATATTACCCTGTTCGCCGTTATTGAAAGGAATGTAACCGGTGTTGTTGCGGAAATAGTCGATCTGTCCCGTACCTTTGAACAGGAAACCGACCGACAGTTGTTTGTAACTGACCTGACCGCCAAAGCCATACATCAATATCGGGAACATACTCTTGTAGGCAATGGGCACTTGATCCTCTACATTAATAACGCCGTCGCCGTTCATATCCTTGTATTTCAAGTCGCCCGGCTTTACAGAGCTCCAAGTTTGTCTTGCACTGTATTTAACGTCGTCTTCATCCTTGAAAAAGCCAAGGCATTGATAGCCATAAACTACATCCCATGGTAATCCTGTTTTTTCTTTATATGGGTATAATTCATTCATTTTTTCGTAATTTATTACCTTATTTTTCGAATAGGTGAAGTTACCGCGAAGAGTTACATCAATGTCTTGGGTAAGTTTGAATGCGTAGGAGGCGTTACCGTCGGAGCCCCAACTCACCATGCTTCCCACATTCCCATAAGGCATATTAGTTAACCCCGCGTAATCAGGCACATTTACACGTGGCTGAAAAATTCCGTTGCGCAAGTCGCGGAAAAAATCTACTGTGAATTGAATCGATTCCTTGAAGATGTGTCCATCAACACCGATATTGCCTTTCAATGCCTTTTCCCAGACTAAGTTATCAGCTCCAACAATATTAACGTTGACTGTTTCTCTCGTTGCCGGACTGCCCCACACGTTAGCACGGCCTGCTGTTATCCAGTTCAGGTATGGAAATCGTCTGCCACCGATGCGGTCGTTACCTACTGAACCATAAGAAGCCCTAAATTTGAGAAAACTTAACCACGGCAATTTATTCTTCACGAATTCGTAGCTTGTAGGCACCCAACCCAATGCAACCGATGGGAAAAAACCAAACTGCCGTCCGGGCATGAAGTTTTCAGTACCAGTATAACCAAAGTTAAAATCAACCATATAGGTGTCTCGAAAACCGTAGGCTACGCGACCCGTCATACGCTCATACCTACGGGGTATCATTGCGTAGCTCAAATTCATTCCTTGATTTTCGTTTTCATTCATCTGGGTGGTGGATTGCTGGTCGCTGAGGAAGAAATATGCCAATCCGCCGATGCGGTGATCGTTAGCAAATACGCGGTCGTAATTCAGCGTCGTTTCAAATTGGTATTTTCTGAACTGTGTTTCGTCGAATATCGAATACAATTGGTTGGTGGTGGCGGCGACTATTTCTCGCGCTACCAACTCGCCACGGTTGTTACGTTGCTGCTGCACCCTGTAAAGAGCGGGACGCCGGTAGCGACTTTCGTTATATCCGCCATTGCGGTCGTAGGCGCCCAAGATTTTAAACTTCAACCCTTTGGTGATAAATTTCAAATCCTGTTCCAGCGTCATCGAAAACATTGATGTATAGGTATGAAGTTGTGTGTTTCCTGTCTGATTGATCATCACGTAGGGCGACATGCCGGATGTAGCGTTGGCTGAAGGAAACAGTCCGTTGGAATAGCGTATAGGAAACATTAGGGGAGTAAGATACGCCTGCGATTGCCAGATATAATCCGTAGAAGAAATATCGCCTGGTCGATTGTTGTTGGACATAAATGCGTCTGACATGAATTTCAGCGTGGTGGTCTTACTCAAATTAATATCCAGATTAATGCGGAATGAATAGGTCTTGTACCCTGCATTGGAAGCATACGGATTATTCTTTTCCACCTTGTATGCTGCCGTCTCATTGGAAGTGCCCAAACTCACAAAATAACGGGCTACATCGCCGCCGCCGCTACCGCTCGCATAGTAGGTCTGTTTGAATGAGAACGGATTTACAATCTCTCCCTGCCAGTCAACGTCAGGGAAATAATCGGGGTCTAACCCGTCTTTGATGATTTCCATCTGAATATCAGAGTATCTCGGATTTTCACCGCGTATCTCGTATGCTTCATTCACTAAGCCTGCATAATCATAAGCCCGCAAATACTTTGGCAGGCGCTGTAAGTGAGAAATGGAATAATTGTAACGTCCCACAATGTTCAGTTTACCTGATTCGCCGCGCTTGGTGGTTATCAGCACCACGCCGTTGGCACCGCGCACCCCATACACTGCTGTTGCCGAAGCGTCTTTCAGTACTGAGAAACTTTCAATGTCGGCGGGGTCGATTGAATTGATATCGCCTTCTAATCCGTCAATGAGTACCAATGCGCCCTGTCCGGCGCCAAAAGTACCGATACCGCGCACCCAAAACTCAGCAAGGTTTTTACCCGGTTCGCCACTGGCTTGCATAGTGAAGATACCGGCAACCCTGCCGCCCAACATATTGACTATAGATGGCGCCGGAACTTGCAAATCTTTGATGTCAACTGTTGTAACGGCTGCCAAATTCGAAATTTTGCGTTGTGCGCCAACACCTGTAATCACAATTTCTTCCACTTGCTGGGTAGATTCCTTGAGGGTGATTTGCAGATTTTTCATTTCTTCGTTCACTAAATATTCATACGTTTCATAGCCCATATAAGTAAAAATCAGCCATTCGCCACGTGATGCTTTGATGGAAAATTTTCCGTTATTGTCGGTGACAGTTCCGCCAAATTGGCCCTTAACAATCACGGTGACGCCAGGCAATACTCCCGTTTCATCCAATACAGTTCCTTCTATAATATATGGTTTCTGCTGTTGTGCCGATAGCGTGGCGCCTATCGACAGTGCGAGTATTAAAATAAAATATGATAATTTTTTCATCTGTTGAATTTAATTGATTTTTAAACTATTCAATTGCTATTTTCCGGATACGATTGTTGTTGTAGTCGGATACGTAGATATTGCCTTCCTTGTCGGTGACAAGACCATGGTTTCCGCTGAACAGCGCCGTTTCCTTGGGTCCGTCTTTAAAACCCGCTACGCCGGGTATGCCGATAATGGTTTCCACCGACATCGGGTTGATCATGGTATTGATCATGCGGACATCACTGTTGCCATGTTCGCTGACAAAGAGATTGCCGTCTGCATCAAAGGAGATACCTCTTATATTGAAAAATAACGCCTGATATAAGGGACCGTCGCGATGGCCGGGTATATAACTGGGCGCCGATAACTTCTGAAAGGAAGCCAATATTTTTGCATTTCCAACGAGCGTAGTTTCTAATCCCACCGTTTCGTCCAGGACATCCACCTTGCAGATGGAATGAGCGTAAATGCCGGTATTTGCATCCGCCACTCCGTCGTATCCTATCCACATTTCACTTTGATGGATAGGGTGCATAGCCACTCCGTAGGCGATACCCATAGGCGTCATACCAATGATTTTAGCTTTCCATGTAACGGGGTCAATCCTTACGATCGCTCCGCTGTTGTAACGGGTATAATACATTCCGTCTACGGGGCAATACAGGCAATGATAGTGCGTCTCGAAACTGTTGGGAGCGCCGCTGGCCGCGCCATTGACAGGATTAGATATCCATCCTGAATGTACCGGTCTGGTATATCCGTTATCATTCCATTCCTTAATAAATTTGTTATTCAACGCCCAACCTTTATTGGGGTCGAAGAATGCGAACCTGTCGCGATTGTTCTGCCCCTCGGCGCCCATCTGCAACACGTTGGTGCTCGGATTGACGATAACTTGGCAACGATGGATGAAGCCCTGATCCCCTGTGGCTATAATCTGCATGAGGTTTCCTTCTTCATTGATCCGTAACAGTACATTGCTCTGATCGCCAAGAAAAATATTGCCATCCAAATCTGCGCCGATATACATGGGTTGCATCTGCGCCTTGTCCAATCCCTGATCAAATATTCTGGGATCTCTAATACCATTCCCTGCAATTGTTGTTACAGAAGCCTCCTTCTTATAATAGAATTTTCCATTATATGATTTCCGCTGATCACCAATTGCTACAGTCAAGATGCAGGTATCCCCCGGCAAACGAGGTACTGCAACCAGAATACGTTTGCCTGTGGAGCCAATTACTTTGGCTTCCCGCTCGTTGAAAAACACTTTAATAATGGTTGTGTCGGCGCCAAAATTATCTCCGTCTAACAGCACCATTTCTCTTATACGCCCTGTAGTGGGTTCGAATGAGGTGAGGACAACCGGCTTATTGGGATCATATACTGCCTTCGTCCGTTCAGCATCGTTGCACGACATAAATACAAATGTCAGCACAGACACCATTAACGCCATCTGCCACGCTTTTTTCATAATATGAACTGTTTTCATTTAATAAAAATTTATTTAACTTTGAAAAAATTTATTATAAATAAGTAATACAAAGATACGGTATTAATTTTATTTAGTATTCCTTATAAAACGTAAAATGATCTTCAAAAAACGTTATTTTATAATATCAAAGCTGTATTTTTGACGATATTCCATTGGCGAAATGCCAAAATATTTTTTAAAAATGCGGGAAAAATTCTTACTGTCTTTGAAACCGGCTTCCAATGCAAGATCAAATATAGAGCGGTTAGTTGTAAGTAGTAAATAAACAAAATGTTCCACCTTGCAGTTTAGAATAAACTGATAAATGGAAGTTCCGACTTCTTTTTTGAATTTGATTTCCAAATTGCGCCGAGAGAATGGAACCTGTTTTATTAAATCGTTGAATAATATATCAGTTCTAAAATTAGACTTAATATGCTGAATGATTTTAAGAATGTATTTATCTGATATATCATACTTGTCTGTGGAGCCTCTTTCTTCTATCCTGACAGGGTTTATCACAATATTAAAAAATTCTTTTTCTTTATTAATCAGTTGATGAATTAGCTTCCCAGCTAAATAGCCTCCCTTTTCCACTTCGAGAACAATCGAAGAAATAGGCGGGTCTGACAAATTGCAAATCAATTCATCATTATCAACTCCTAATAAAGATATTTCGTGGGGAATATGTATATTATTTATTTTACATATTTCAGAAACCTGTAGTGCAAAACTATCATCGCAAGCAAATAACGCAATAGGTTTTGGTAATGACAACAACCACTCTTCAAGTTTGATATGGTTGTTATTCCATTGATTTTCGTCTAAACTTTCCGACTCGAAATAATGATAATTTCCGTTGACTTTTTGTATTTCCTGCCTGAAACCTTCCGCCCGTTCTATTGACCATATCACACCTTTATTGCCGTAAAATGCAAAATTTCTGTATCGTTTGTTTATAAAAAACTTTGCAGCCAATTTTCCTGTGCCTATATAATCACCTGTCAAATTAGAAGCATGTTTACTTCTTTCTTTGTAATTTTGAAATATGACAGGGACGTTCAAATCCTGGAATAAATCAGTTCCGTTATAATCCCATTTTGCAATAATAGCATCCGGTCGCCACTCCTTTACCCAATCAACAATGCCTTCTTTTCCATATAAATACTTGTAATAAGACGGTAATCTGTAAAAAATCCACGGACCATAATCATTGGAGTAGCTGACAAGTCCTCGTAGTAACCTTCGGCTAAATTCGCTGGAATAATCTATCAATAACAAAATTTTAATCATACATTCCTAATGTTTCGCACTTCGCATTGTCCCTGAAGAAATAACTGTTAGGTAATGAATAAGTTGTTTGCCTAATTCCTTGATGTTTTGAACCAAACCGGGAGCAAAAGAGATTACTATGTCATGAACCGAAAGCGGATGTTTATAAAACCCTACTTTGAGCGGGGCATTGACCGATACCAATACATAAAGCAGCAGCAAATTTTCGGTAAGCGTCAAATCAACAATCAAATCAAGTTTTTCATCTTCCAAACTATTAACAAGTTGAGTTAATGAATCGCTTTTCATATCTTTTTCGGTAATGATAGTGTATGATATGTTGGAATAGTTATTTTCATCTTTATTGCTTTTGAATGCAAGCGCTTTTACTTTTTTCCCCATTTTTCTCATTTGCCGAATAAAATGATTGGCATCATCAAAATTTTCAGTATCAAACAGTACTAAAACCGATTTTATCTCTTTCAGATTGTGATAAGCTCTTTTCCTTTCGGAATGATTAATTATTTTTTTTATTTTTCTTCTTAACAAAAACTTATACATAACTTATTCTATCATTTTAAGAAATTCGACTTCCGAAATAATATTAATACCCATTTTTTGAGCTTTTTCCAATTTAGAGGGTCCCATATTTTCTCCTGCTAAAATAAAATTGGTTTTAGCGGAAACGGAACCTGTATTTTTACCTCCGTTCTTTTCTATCAAATTTTTGTATTCGTCCCGCGAATGAAGCGAGAATGTTCCGCTGATGACAAATGTCTGCCCGTTCAATTTGTTTGATTTTTCTGCCAGTTCGTCTTCGCTCAAAGTGAATTGCACACCGTAGCTTTTTAACCGTTCAACCAACAGGCGATTCATTTCAATGGAAAAATATTCTAAAACGCTACGGGCGATGACTTCCCCGATTTCGCCTACCGTTATTAATTGCTCAAAAGTAGCGCTCATTAAATCGTTGATGGTATGAAAAGCGTGCGCTAACCTTTTAGCAACCGTTTCGCCGACGTAGCGGATTCCCAAAGCATAAAGGGCTCTTTCGTAAGGAACTGAGAGTGATTCGCGAACGCTTTCGATGAAGTTGTTAGCCGACTTTTCCGCCCAACGGTCTAATATCAAAATATCTTTGGTTTTCAATTCGTACAAGTCGGCTGCATTTTTTATTAAGCCTGCATTATAGAATTGATTAACCGTTTCCGAACCGATATTGATGTACATGGCTTTCCGGCTGACAAAATGCTCTATCATCCCTTTGATTTGCGGGGGACAGCCGGAATGATTCGGACAATAATAAGCCGCTTCGCCTTCTTCGCGCACCAAAGGCGTTCCGCATTCGGGACAGTTTTTAATAAAGCGAACTTTGTCGCCAATCATGAATCGCGCCTCTTTATTTACGCCGGTGATTTTGGGAATAATCTCTCCCCCTTTTTCCACATAACAGGAATCGCCGAGGTGGATGTCTAAGGTTTCGATGATGTCGGCATTGTGTAAAGAAGCCCGTTTGACAATGGTTCCCGACAATAATACCGGTTCAAGATTGGCTACCGGAGTGACTGCTCCGGTTCTTCCTACTTGGAAATCGACGGAGTTTAGACGGGTTTCTGCAGATTCGGCTTGAAATTTGTAGGCAATCGCCCAGCGCGGCGATTTTGCCGTCCATCCTAAATTCAACTGTTGACGGGCAGAATTAACTTTCAGTACGATTCCATCGGTGGCAACGGGCAAGTTTCGCCGTTCCATATCCCAATACCGGATAAATTCAAAAACTTCTTCCAGCGTTTGGCATTTCTTCATGGCGTCAGAAATCTTAAATCCCCAGCTTCCGGCTTTCTTCAGATTTTCGTAGTGTCCGTCGCAAGGAAGATTTTCGCCCAACAGATAATATAAATAGGAATCCAAACGGCGGGAAGCGACAATCGCAGGATTTTGCAATTTCAACGTTCCTGAAGCGGCATTTCGCGGATTGGCAAACAACGGCTCTTCCGATTCGGCGCGTTCTTTGTTTAAATCATCAAAGACTGTCCAAGGCATCAGGACTTCGCCGCGTATTTCAAAAGAAGCAGGATAATCTGTTCCGTGCAATTTCAATGGAATACTTTTGATTGTCCGGACATTGGCGGTCACATCGTCGCCGCGCACGCCATCGCCGCGGGTAACCGCACGAATTAAAACACCGTTTTCATAAGTCAAAGAAATTGAAGTCCCATCATATTTCAATTCGCAGACAATTTCAAAAGGCTCATTCAGGGATTTCAGCGTCCGGTTATAAAAATCGGTTATTTCGCCTTCGGAATACGTATTGGAAAGCGAAAGCATCGGATAAACGTGTTCGACTTGAGCGAAATTTTTCGTAATATCGCTGCCTACACGTTGGGTAGGGGAGTTGGGGTCGTAATATTCCGGATGTTCAGCTTCTAATTGCTCCAATTCTTTCAGCAGCCGGTCAAATTCAAAATCGCTGACTTCCGGCTGAGAAAGAACATAATAACTGTAATTCAGTTTATCTATTTGCTTTCGCAACGTTTTAATTCGTTCTTCTATTGTTTCCATTGAAAACTTTCTATCATAACGTGAATATCCTTATTAATATATGCCAAGACCGGAGCGATCGAATCTCGGTTGCAGGCAGAATCAAAATACATAGCGCCTCTAAAAAAAGAATGTATGCTGTCCGTAACCACAAATTGAACAGGACTTGCGGCAGCGCCATCTATGTTGTAAATCAATCCGTAAACTTTTTGTTCGGGATGACTGTAAGCTGTTTCAGTCATTCCTTTTGCTTTTTTCTCTTGAAAATCAGCCATCCGGCGGCTTTCATCAGATAAAACGGGTAAATCCGAAGGATTCATCCGAAAATAAGTGCAATATATTTTCGCATGAAAGCGGGGATAGTTTAGATTAAATTCTGTCGCTGGTTTTCCTTTTTTTCCTGATTGCTCGCTTTCCAATTCTTCTAAATTTACTTGATTAGAAATGCTGCATTTAAAATCAGGATAAGCGAGTAAGTCCTTATAAACAGGCTGGGGCAGATCGATGTAAAAATACCCTTTAGGCTTAGGCGAGTAATCTGTTGAGCAGGATGTAGATATAGCCAAAAAACAAAAGTAAAGAAGTTTAGTTTTCATTTTTCATGAATTTGACTTTTAAGATACGCTTCTTATCTATTTCCAAAATTCGGAAAGCGAATTGTTCATACTTAACTACTTCTTTCTTTTCAGGAAAATCGCCTTTTATTTCCAAAATCAATCCCGCTAAAGTATCCGCTTCATCCGTCAGTTTTCCGAAAGATTTGGAATCCAAGCCGGTTATACGGAAAAAGTCCGTCAGCAATATTTTTGCATCAAATACAAAAGAACCGTCCGCCAAGCGGATGAATTTCGATTCTTCTTCCTCATCGTATTCATCGCTGATTTCTCCAACGATTTCTTCTAAAATATCTTCCATTGTAACAATTCCGGAAGTTCCGCCAAATTCATCGACTACAACCGCCAAATGGGTTTTTGTAGTACGAAATTCTTCCAACAAATCGTCTATTTTTTTATTTTCAGGAACAAAGAACGCCGGACGGATTAAGCTCTGCCAGCGAAATTCGGCATGTTTGTCCAAATGGGGCAGCAAATCCTTGATATACAGAATACCCTTAATATTATCCTGATTATCGGCATAAACCGGTATCCGCGAATATTCAATTTCAATCACATAACGAATGACGTCTTTGAAACTGGTTTTTATGTCGAGATCGGCAACGTCCATCCGGGAAGTCATGATTTCGACAGCCGTTTTGTTGTATAATCCGATGATACCTTTCAGCATTTCCTTTTCTTCGGTCAAATCGCCGGAAGTTAACTCAAGCGCTTTCGACAATTCATCGACAGAAACGTCGCTTGTCTTTTTCTTGGATAGATAATTCACAAAGCTGGTTGAACTCAGCAGAAGCGAAGAAAATGGACGGGTAATTTTCATCAATCGGTTCAGAGAAGTTGCTATTTTGCGAATCAAAGACAAAGAATGGCTTTGAGCATAGATTTTAGGAAGAATTTCTCCGAACAATAATATTAAAAATGTGAGGAAAACGGTTTCAGAAATGAAGCCAAACAAGGGAGCGTGCGAAAAATCAAACAGTTGATTGAGAGCATAACTGGATAACACGACTACTCCTACATTCAAAAAGCTCTGCCAGATAAGAATCGTAGCAAGCAAGCGGTCGGAACATTGCGCCAAGGCTTGGATGGCTTTATCAAAAATCGTTTCACTTTCACCTATTTCATTTTTATCACTGGGCGTAAGCGCAAAAAAAGCGATTTCGGAAGCGGAAATAATTGCCGAAAAGCATAAAAATAAAGCAGAAATGAAAAGCGCTATTATCGAGCTAACCGAAATAGCTGAAAAGTGAATACCGGAGAATAAATTAGAAAACGAATCTGTGTCCAAAGTATAACAATTTAATTTTGTTTTTTATGAGTCAGCTTAAAGGGGATTGCGGGTCAAGCCCGCAATGACAGCCCTCTAAACTGACTCATAATTCATTAGAATGGCAAGTCGTCACTCTCGTCTTTCTCCAAAGGCGGATTAGGCGGAGAAGACTCTACCGGTTGCGCTACCGGAGATTCTTGCGTTTTTCCCAACAAAGGAGGTTGAGGAAACGGCGTAGCGGGAGCAACGCTTGATCCGCCTTCCGGTTTCCTGTCTAACAATTCCATGTTATCGCCCCACACCTCGGTAATGTATCGCTTATTACCGCTGGCATCATCATACGAACGTGTCCGGATTTTGCCGTCGATGTAAAGTTTAGAACCTTTTTTTACATACTTCTCGGCAATTTCGGCTAAACCTCTCCATAGAACAATGTTGTGCCATTCTGTGCGATCGGGGACTTGCGTTCCGTTCGCAGCGGTATAGCCCCTTTCGGTTGTGGCTAACGTGAAATTGGCAACGGCTCCTCCGTTGTCAAAATAGCGTACTTCGGGGTCTTTACCCACGTTTCCCAATAAAATAATTTTGTTGACTGACATAAAATAAAAATTTTTTAATTAATAATTAAAGTTTTGATCACGGTACAAATTTAGCTACAAAAAAATAAATGACAAAACAAATTATGATTTTTTTTCAGATATATAAAAAGAGTTATGAATTATGGCTTAAGAATTATAAAATGTG
>Ga0209629_10002557_pt1 | contig 12499 bp, 9 predicted proteins | sample TergutCu122P5_FD_187286 | JGI IMG/M metagenome (GOLD analysis project Ga0209629, IMG submission 187286) | Cubitermes ugandensis P5 segment gut microbial communities from Kakamega Forest, Kenya - Cu122 P5 (SPAdes) (version 2) | ecosystem: Host-associated > Arthropoda: Insects > Digestive system >... | reverse complement strand
AAGACAAGAAGTGCTGTTAGAATAGAAGGAAAACTGTCATCCTTTTTTGAAAATAAAACAGGATTGAAACAGGGTGACTCACTATCACCAATATTATTCATCTTAGCATTACAGAAAGTGATATAAAGTACAAAAATGGTTCCTAGTGGTATAAGGATTGGTAAACAACAATTGAATGTATTAGCGTATGCAGATGACATTGCATTAACTGGAAAAAATGAAACAGATATAAGACAACTTTTTGTAGGAAAAAAAAACACTGCCAGAAAGTTAGGACTACACATAAACCATGGAAAAACAAAATATATGATAGTGGAATGGAAAAACAGTTCAAAACAAAATAAAATAGGACAATTAACAATAAAAAAGTGTACATTTGAAAGAGTCAAAAATGTTTAAATATTTAGGTGTTATACTCAATGAAGATAACAATCATCAAATAGATTTACAAGAAAGAATAAAAAATGCTAACAAAACATACTTTATGCTATATAAAGCTCTTAGAAATAAAAATATATTTTAAAAACTAAAATTAAGACTGAAGAACACAATAATAGACAAAACTTTAACATATGCCTCAGAAACCTGGATACTAACAAACAGGGATAGAAAGCAAATAAACATTTTCAAAAGGAAAGTGTATAGAAGAATTTTAGGCCCAGTATATGAAAATGAAAAAGAAAACTGGAGAATATTAACCAATAAAGAAATTTATGCATTGGTTAAAAACTCCACTATAACAGAGACAATAAGGTTAAATAGATTACATTGGTTTGGGCATGTACAGAGAATGGAAGAAAACACGATTCCCAAAAAAGTATTATATATGAATTTGAAAACGAGGCTGAAGGGTAGACCAAGAAATAGATGGCAAGATGAAGTGAGGGAGGATGGAAGACTAGTTGGTGGAAAAGGGTGGAAGGAAAGGGTATATAACAGAGGGGACTGGAAGAAGCTCCAGAAAACGGCTAGGAATCGTCACATTCTGCAGCTCCCACACAAGCCAAGAGCACTGCACAGAGCTACTTCTTGTGCCATGCCAGTTTTGGAAGCTTGAAGATGGATTTATTTTGAACAGGGTCAGTAGATGATGGTTCATGAAAAAGTAAAGTAGTTTATCTCCAGACAACATATCAGCCATCATGAAAAACAGAGAATTATCTTGGTAGCTAAATGGTAATAATAAAAGAGAAAAATTTAAAGAAGAAAAATCTTTGCACTGTTGTTTCACAGGATAATACCATTTGGTAGTCTGGTATGAAGTCATACGAATTTAGATATACACCACATACAAATTTAAGGCAAAAGAAATCAAAATACCATTACTTTTATCAATGTAATATAAAGTTCATACATATATATACACATACATATATACATACATACATGCACGCACACTAAGTATAGTAGTACAACAGACCCAGCCTCACAATTTATGAAAACAGATGAGATTCTTTTATCCGTATCTGACTGTAACACCTATGTCTTTAGTAATAATAAATACTGTAATTACATATAGCACTACACCCCTCCTGCAGTCTATCTGACACATGCATTCCTGAAGACTGACATACAAGCCATAATCCTCAACCAAAACTGGTTTACCATGAGAAAAGTAACATAATGAAGGGAAGCAGACCAAATGATCAAAGAAACAGACAATATGATCAGTTAACTAAGTAACCAGCAAAACAAACAGATAATTAGCTTTATTGTGACACAAATACAATACAATTTTCTTAAGATGCTCACACAACACACTTTCCTGCATAAACCATCTGCACTTTGCTGTTCACCACAACATATATCAGCTACATGTACTTGATTAACAAACACAAAGCTCCCACCAAAGCCACCCAACTCAAGAACAAAAAAACTGTAATTCAATAATGTATTTCTTTGGTTAATTTACACTATTTCTTTTTTTTTTTATATATATATATATTTCACTATGATACTGGAATGCATAAATTACATATATAGTACAATGTGTATGGCAGGTATCAAATTTCTGGGTTCTGCATATCATTTTGGAAGTTAAGTGTTTCAATAATCTGCCAGTCAAATGGTGATGCAAATCTACACCAGTTTTTAAAAAGAGGCTGGGCTTAGCAAGAAGCAGGTACTGAATGTGTTAACAGCACAAAGTTCCATTTGTTATAATGAAAGACATTAAATACATATTAAGAATAAGTTACTGAACTCTTTAACATACTTACCAACAGAGTTGGTGTAACAAAGGTAAGACAAGGATTCTCCATTCCTCCAAAGGGAAATGAGGGTGGCAGAACAAGCAAGTCATAAATTCCCCACACATATTCACCACAAATGCTCTCAGCAGCTAACAACATTTCTTCAGTCTGAAAACAACGTAACACAGTATTTATTAAGAGGTCACCAGGAGCTTAGCCACTCAAGAAATTCTGTTCTTTAAATGGGGTCTACAAACATTACAATGAGTTAAATAAATCCAGTCCACAACTCCCCACCCAGATTTCTTTGAGATGCATTTTAACTTTATCCTTCCACCTATGCCTAGGTCTTCCAAGAGGTCTCTCCCCTTCATGTTCCCTGATCAAATTTTGAATGCACTTCTGATATCCCCATATTGTGGCATCTCAGACATCACTCTAATTATTAAACAGTGATCACTACAAACCAAATTTCTGACTTTTTCAATGTTTTCATAGGTGTTTGTGGTTCATGGTTGATTAGATTTCAAATAATTATACATGTCTCCTCAGTTGTCAAAAAATCTTTTTTGCGACTCAAATACACAAGCAAAAGACACTGTTTTGTCACAGACTCTTTTCAGAACTTCCATACATTTCAATTGCAGTTTTGTGTGTGTGTGTGTGTGTGTGTGGCTAATCGGCTGCTCTAACTACCACACATTTTCTGGTAAGGATGATAAAAAATATCTTACCCAAAAGGGTTTAACAGGAACACTGTTTACCTGATTTGAACATGCATGCACTTCCCAGAACCATGAACTACCAACCTAAAAAATGTTTAGTCAACTGCAGAAGGAATACTGCATATACTACAAGTTCTGTCTCATTCTACTTTAACCAGATCTCATATATTACAATTACCCTACATAAACAATCATACCTCAGCAAATTCATGAACAGCCTTATCAACCACTTGTGCTTCTGACCAGACATGAGATCGTGGTCCCAATTTCCGTGACTCAAGACAACCCACAGCAATGGCAACCAAATAAACAGGGATAGTGACTGGTTGTTCAAACTTATGTAACTTCAGTCCAGTTGATGTTACAGTTGGCACACCTATTCTCCTTGCACTCATCAGCACTGTAAGTTCAGGCGGAGCTGTTATCTGTTCACAAAGAGAGTTCCCTTAAAAAATGCCATCATAAATGATTGATGGAATGGGAGTTTAAAATCCCATATACTTCTCAACATTCCATAAAGATTATCAGACAACATTAATCTGGACTTAAAAGATTGAATACTCACAAATCAAACTCAACTACATACTGTGTTCACCAACAAACAGAACAGTAACATATCCTAATGCTTAAATTCACAGAAAAAGATGTTTAATGGCAAGACAGATTTTTTCTCACAATCACACAATTCAATACAGTTCATACATGACAGGTACTTTTCAGGAACACATGTCCTACTCATCATTCACTTCCCTTTTGCTTTTACTCAATAATGGTTCTACACTATCATACAACAAGTACATATAAAACAAAGAATCGGTTGCCCTCATCATGTATAGTAACACAATCCACAACACTCAGAGAAATGACAGGAATGCATACCAGTAATGATGTAAACGTCTATTCTGGTTTGTAACATCGTTGCATAACCAAATATTTAGGAATCTATCATACAAAGTTGTGTCCTTTGCACAAAGTGTATGCAAAATGGGGATATCATATCCATCCAATGATTAATTTTTGACATTACCAACTAAATTTTTATAACATTTGGTACTTGGGTTCTGCAATGAAAAGATGGTGGGTGATCATTTTTGGTTCATACTGGTGAGTGGGATACAGAAGAGAGACTTGGTACTGTGGCCCAAATGACTCACTATACAAGATGGTAAAGCACCCATCAGCAGTTGGGCTCACTGTACCAGATGATACAGCATCCGCCAGCAGGGTAAAACCCAAGAACTGACAATACAAGCTGATTTGATATCATCTCACCGAGACTGCGCTGGTGTGGAACCTGGGCATTCACAGCGAGAAGTTGGTGACTCTATGTGCTATGACGAAACTCAATAAAGGTACTACTTTACACAAAGCTCAAACAGAATGAATTAAAAAAAAAAAAAAAGACATATAAAAAATGTGCATTAAGTGGAATAAATATCTCCTTCAGATCTGGAACTCTTATTTGAAACAACTGACATGGTAAGTACATAGTGAGACAGAAAGAAAATAATTAAGTATTCTATGCAGTACAGAAGTACATCTGTATTGTAATTAGCTTTGTAATACAAGATTTGTATCAGCAATACATAAACAGGTACAGCAGTGAAGCAGGCAAAATGACAAAGAGAGCACCACTTCTTTCAGTGCAACCTCTTTGCTATACAGCTGGTATCTCAGCCACCAAGCATAAGTGCTGCTGCAGCCACAAGTTCAAAATTATGACACACTAATTGGATTCAAGGGCAACATACAATACACACAGCATGAAACACAGAACTATAGGAAAAAAACCTTGTTAATTTGATATTGGTTAACTGAAAGTAGACAAGACTCCCAACTTAAAGTATAAATTTTTTTTTTTAAACTGGTTAATTGGAAATATGATCCATTTTTAACTTGAAGTTGCATTTCAACCCAGCATTAGCTTAAAATTTGGATTGATTAAAATTATTTTAGCATAGTTCAGGCTACTTCTTTTTAACTCTGAATGGTACTTAGCATATTCTAAAGCTCTTCCACCTACAAAAAAATGCAGATGAACTTGAGAGCATGGCCAGTCTGAATAGCAGGTCCTAGTGTGAGTCACAAGCATTCAGAGCTGTATGAGTGTATTATTGCTGTTTAGTACTTGTCCAGAAAAATAACCAAAACATTAGGGATGTGTCAATAACAGACATAATCAATAGAATGTTTTGCACAATATTCATTTTAGTCCATCTATCAATGTGAAACATAAGTACAAATAGGCAAAACTACTTGGAAAAGACAATGCTAAAAAACTAGAAGTGATATGGGCAACTGACAAACCAGACAGAAGTAAAAGTGAAATAGCACAAGCATATGGAATCCCATTCTCCAGTATACTGACATATCTAAAAAAAATCGGGATTCAGTTGAACAACACTAAATGATGGTGATGTGTCAAAACACAAGAACACATGTACTAAGCACAGTGATATGGAGACCAACGGTTTTGCATTTCTTGAGCCAAAAATACTGCAATGGATGATACAACATAAAAGTGAAGGCATGAAACTTAGATGCTTGAATGGATGGCTCTGGCATTTCAAGGAGTCATGGAACATAATACAGCAAGCCATGATCAGAAATGGCGCTACTGCATGCATTTATCAGCACAGTTGTGGCACTAAAACATGACAACAATCATCATACATGTTCCAAATGGCAATTTTAACATGTACAAAACTGCACTGTTTTACAATGCCCAACTGACAAGAGCACTGGTTTTAAATGGACAAAATGCCCAAGAGACAGAGGGAATAAGGAAGGCATACACACAATGTGCAAGTTCTTAATATGAGGCATGCACACCTGTGGCATTTGCAACCAAACACCATGAGTTTCATGCAACCATTTGACCAGGGGATCATCTACCACATGAAGAGCATACAATGAAATTGCCTTGTGTCCATTTTGTTACAAGAAATCGCTAGGCATGTTCCTCCAGTAAACAGCAGGAATTGGAACAATGCTGACCAAATGATCTCACCCCCCAGCAATCAAAAGACAAGCATGGAAAGCCCTAGCTGTGGGCACATGTCAACTGTAGGAGTCAAGATGGAGGAAATGCATTCACTTCTGCTGCACCCAGACTCTATTCTATCACTTCTGCTGTACCCAGACTCTATTCTATCACTTCTGCTGTACCCAGACTCTATTATGGCAACTGTAGGAGGTGAGATGGAGGAGGTGCATTCACTTCTGCTGCACCCAGACTCTATTCTAAGTTCAAGTGACATTGACAAAAAAATTGGTGAAGTTATGAATGAACTTCATGATCTGGTATCAAAAGTATATAAGAACACTCTAAATGAAAGGTCAGTGGACTCACATGTTAAGAAACAATCAACCAAGAGCAAGGTTTGGCAAATGTGAATTGTTTGTAGGCGTGCGTCTTTATGTAAACTGTATTAAATTAGTAGTATGTATTTGAGTAAATAGAAGATAAAGGAAATCTATCACTTACATAAAAAACAATCATACTTTACAACACAGCAGTAGGACTTCCAACTACCCACCCAACAGATGTCATTTGAAAAATTGCATAATTCAGAACTCAATTTTGGGTCCTGAGCACCTACAATTAACAAGGTTGTACTGTAATATGTTGTGTATTTTAGAGTTTTATTCAGTAATGATGTGAACAATGAACACTAAACAGCATCAACATTAGATAAAGTATGGAAGTACAGTGCCTTTGAGCCTTTGCAGAATGATGTGGGGGGGGAAAAAGAAGCACTTGGACAGAAACCTGTCCCAGTACTACTTTGTCCACCACAAATCCCACACAGAATGCCTTGTGGTTCAAACCCACACCTCTTCAGTGAGAAGCCAGCAATTAACCATCTCAGCTATGGCATGGCCCATAACATGTTCATGATGTTCATGACTACACAATAAGAAATTACTACCCACTGTAAGAACTGGAGTCTAGATGGCTGAATATGCAAAAACATAAGACACTTGTTGGACAACAATTAAAAATTAATAAGAATGCTTTTGGGTGCCCCCGAAAACAGATTTATTTCAAGAGCATAGTTTAACATTAGTCTAGACTTACAGAACTGTACAACCTGCTGTTTTGCCAGAAATTAAGAAGTCTGAGGAAAGAAAATGATGAAAGTAAGTGAATATTCAGAGTACTGGCCTTAAACGAACTACAATTACAGACACTGCTTTCTGAACATACAAATTCTTGCAGTTTGCAGCTGCAGCATAATTTCAAGAGCTATACATACCTCAGCAGTATAAGTCACCTTCACAGAAGGCGTGTCTTGACAGGGAAACATGGAACGACAATGGATTGCCTAGAAATAATGTAAATACAATTATAAAAGATACATCTACTTCAATTACATTTATCAACTTCAGTGTGACTACATAGCTGTTTCAGTGTTAACAGTATTCATATTCTGTAGCTACAGTAAATGGCACAGTAAAACTATATAAAAGATGGGTGCAGAAACACTCATTCCATAACTCATTGGTTTGTAGACATCTGCTATTCAAAGAGTGCAACATATCCAGCCAGGTCAGTCTTACTTCTGTCCATGTCCATGTTCCAACTGTACAATGACTGTTTGCTTTCAATTTCATTGTTTACACTTTCCAAAATATAAGTTTCATTGTCATTACCACATTATGCATCAAGATTATAAAAACCGTATTGTCCCAGTCTTACTGTCACATTAAAACCCACACATACATCTTAATATGAATAATTATCATGGAAACAGTGCTTATATCAGTGTCCACACATTAGCATTCTATTATTCTTCACCATAATGAAGGAGTTTACAAGAATTCTCTTAGTGTGTTTTTAGATTACTTATCTTCCTTACAGATGAAAGCAGGCTTCTGAGATGCTGTGTGTGTTCACCCAATTAAAAATCTCAATAAACTGACCCATTCTCATTGGACTCAATTTGCCTGTGATACCAATGGTGGCTACCTTGTGATTTTTTTTTTATTTCTTACACTCAGTAACAACGTGTGCAGACATGGATTTGTGATAAGGGAACAAAATATAATTTAGAGACCTAACAATGTGTAAGATAATAGACCAGGAAAATTTGCATTTATTGAGGCACAGTTTTTGTGACCTGTTTTTTTAAAGACACATGACATTTCAAAAGCCATCTCTGTTTCCATTTTCAGGCAAAGAAACACCTAACCTGGTTGACCCCTTAGATTGAGCTATTCTCAATCACTGGGAACCATAGACACTATAACTTATTACATTATGCTCCTAAGAAGAAATCTAGTCCAGGGGTAGTAAAAGGAAAATGATTATTGAAAAATTAAAAATAAACTACAAGGCTCAAAAACAAAAATTGGACCAATCCACACATTAAAAACCATAAAAAGAGCCACGAACTCAGACTGATCAGACCTCAGACACAACACAAAATCCATAACACAAATATTTAAATTTTCAACACCACTAACATCAACTGTGGAGAAAATTGTGAATCTTCATGGGCTCAAGTAAGTTTATAAACCAAGAAATACGAATGTAGTATTTAGTCGACGTGGATCATAATAGCTCGAAAGCACATCTCACCAGAAGTAAATGTGAAGGGTGTAAAAAGTGCTGTATATCCAATGCAGTGGATGGGACTGATTATGAAATTTTGTGGAATAAAGGTAAAGATGATGGGGATGTTATGAGTCAGTGTGAGGAAGACGAAGTTACTTACTGTGAAGATGGAGACAGTGACACTCATTGGTAAAGGTAGGTAGGAGTCTGGCATTCTTTGTGTATTAAGTGTATGAAATTAAGAGCAAAACATTTTTTCTTAGCAGAAGTTTTATTTTTAGGGGGGGTCATCTTAGATTTGGATAAATACCTTTTCCCTTGGCAAATGGGTTTTTTTTGGGGGGATCATGTTCGATTACAGTCATCTTGCATTCAGGTAAATATGGTGCTTACTCTGTCAAGCTGTCTTTCCAGGACTTCAGAATTTCAAAGCATGCATACTAATTAAAACTGTAATATTAAGATGTTCCTCATCAACTGAAAGTATTGGTACAAGAAAAGATGGGTTACATGGAAAATGTTAGAAAAAGAAGTAGGTAGATTTACAATATCCCTGAGTTTTTGAAAACATAATCTCAGCATGCGAACATGTGCTAGCTGACACAACCATTGTATTAGCACAACTTCAATCTGAGTCTGGTTAGGTGCCTTGAGTCATACGCAGGTGGTTTTGTGCACTTGTGAAATGTATTGTGGTGCACAATGAATGCTCATTCACAATACCTCTGGAAAGAATATCTCATGGACAAAATGTCACCACAAGTTTTGTAGGAAATATTCTGCATTAACAGAGCCACAAAAAATGCAATATTCAGAATATCCAAAAATTTTTGTGCAACATGTTCAGTGCAGGACAAAAATAAAATAGGAAATATCTGTTTTGTGTCACACGAGGCATGTTATACAGGTAACTATGAACATAGATAACCATATAACATGTCCGGTGTTTAAAAAATTCTCATGCAATTCATTAAGTATCTGTGTGTGGCCTTAAAGTTGGAGTGTGGAGTGCAGTAAGTGCATGCAAAATCAGAGCCCATGGTTTTTGAAGGAACAATACATCATGACCATTATGGCTGGTTAATTGTGACACCATTCCTCAGAGAACAAAAGAGGACAGAATATACAGCAAGTTTATGCGGGAGACTGCCATAGCATACACAACAACCTTTCTCACTGCACCAGAAGATCTATTCAGCAAACAGCTGGTTATTCCAAGACTGTGGCCTCCCAAATCTCCAGATTTGAAGAAATCCAACTACACTGCAACTACAAGACATAATAAATTGGGAAAAGCCACATTCTCTACAAGAATGGTGACAACATTTGAGAATAACTTGCTAATACCTCAAGATATATCTGTCATGTGTTAAGCAATGTCTGTACAAGATAAAAGGTTTGCTTAGGAGGAAGTGATCAGTGTTATGAAAATACTCTGAAATAAAGTAGGCTGAACTAAAGGGGAAAACAAACAGAAATTTCTGGCAGCTACAGGCTTCCTGCGCAGTGGGATTTATATGATGGTTTCAGTGTGCTCAAGAACACAATAAGAATACATCTTGTAGGATCTGCAAAATTTTTATGTTTAGCTTCAGTGGGTATTCCAGGACTAGAATCCGATGCAACAGGAAGGTAGGCTTCATTTTTGCATCAAGTTGTACTACATAAATTAAGAGTACTAAACGTTCCTGTCACTTACAATAATATTATTCAGTAGATCTTTCACTCCGTAACACACCTGCAAACTATGTTTCTGCATAATCATGCCACCTTCAGACATTATGTCTACAAACATTAACAGTGTGATGCAATTTAATCCATGGTAAAAATAAAATTAATGGATCTAAAACACAATCAGACATCCTTTAAGTTGCATAAAGTTCATTAAATCATGTAATTTCATTAGTATAACACATCAGTAATGGGCATCTCTATTTGGCTTTGCTCATCATCTTATACTTCTACTACACGCATTAAGAGTGAAAACATTTTACTCTACTGATAATATGAATGGTAAAATTTTTTGCACTCTCTACTAATATGTCAGTGGTTCATATACTGAATGTGCTTTCAATTTACAGATTATTTTCTCTAGTAAACTGTGCCAGTTACCGCCAAAATCATTCTTCTGAATTCCGTATATCAAAATAATAAAGTATAGGCATGTTAAACTGGTGTCTTTTTTAGTGACCCTGTCTGTGTACAGAGGAGTGGCAGAGGATCAGCCCAATGACACCATACTGGACATTCATTATCTTGTTAGAACCTTGTCATTGTCTTCTCAGCACAAGTAACAGGATGGTTAATGGATGATATAACCACAAGTTATTGGCAGGACATGGCTATTCACCTGACACTGACTGAAGAGATATGGATGCTTGCAGCCAGCAGTTTGTTCAGGAGACAGCCACTGCAAGGCACTAGCATTGACATCTGTCTCATAAAAGATACTGAGGATAAACCTGCAACAAGGGAAATACCATCACTGAAATTCGGAATACAGTCATACCAACACACCTCACAATGGCTAAATATCTATGGACGCTTCTGATAAACTGTCTGCTCCTGATTCAGCCACTGAAAAGCAGGAGATACATCAAAAGTGGCACAAACAAAGTTGCATCCTTAATGCAGCTACACATTGCTTATTTAAAACACATGATCTTAATAAGAAAACATAAAAGAAAATGGTACCAAGAATACTGTAAATATATTCTGAAAAAAAAAAATCTTCGGTACACCAAGGCTTTGTTTTATACTCATTTTGTTTTACACCTTCTGCTTCAAGACCCCTTACCGATTTACAGTACTTTCTATTTACACCCTCTCACTTTGAGTTTAATGCTCTTTGGCTGGTTTACTTCCAATTATTACTTGTTTTCTTATGGGAATATCACATTTGATTTACACCCACTTCTTCAGGAACATGACTTGGGCATACAACAAGGCTTTGGTGTATGTTAATTCTTCTTGCCATTGCATCCTTGTCTTGAGATTACCTGCTAAGTAGTCTATACAGTAAGCACTGACATTGTGACGTCCTCAATAGTGGGGGGGGATGTGCAACGCTAAAACTCAGGTTCTTCTAGTTGTACTTCCTCTAACCCAGTTAATACTTTTACACTTCTATTTTTACCTGCACACATAACATTCCATATACTGAGAACCAAGTGCCTACTTGGCAAAATCTCAAATAAAGTAAAGTCCTGCCTGGTCTTAATGCACCTGAAAATGCAATACCATTTTCACATCATCCCACCATATGACCTTATCCTGAAACTGTTTCACACCATAATTCTCTGAAACCCAATTTTCATATTATTTCTCCAACTATAACTTGATTTTTGAGTACACTTGTCTCTTGCATTTTTCAAAACAAGATTTCGTGTACAAATCTCATTTTACCCAAACACCACAAGGCCAACCCATCCCATCATCTTTCACTGAATCATCCTGACAACACTGAGTTCAGTTTACAAAACTTGTGCAATTCAATTCATCCTCATGTTCCTTTTTGATATATCAACTATTCTCCTAACCACCTTAACACCCCCAGTTTTGGTCTTCCTATCCCAGTCCACTACAAAATAGTTTATTCTTCACCAAACCAAGGGCACATAGGCAGTGCTGGAAAATAAAAGGCAAATTACAGAATGATTAACATTACTAATTACACAAATCAAATTACAGAAAGGCCATAAAATAAATAATGTAAATATTCAAATTATACACTATTCATCACATCAGTATACCACGGAAATTACAGAAAGCTGCTAAAAAAAATTACAAATGCTGACAAACATGTGATTTATGACCACATTAAAAGGAAGAGCAACCATGTTCTTATTACCACATACACACAAAATGAAGTCAGTAACTTATTAACCAAGTCCTCACAACAACCAAGTCAGAATTTCACAGAATTTATCATGCTTTCTACCTGCACACATAACATGCCACATGTTCCCAACCAGAAGTCTGATTGGTAAAATTTCCATCATCTTCCGTTTTTAAGTACACCT
>Ga0209629_10002556_pt1 | contig 12503 bp, 14 predicted proteins | sample TergutCu122P5_FD_187286 | JGI IMG/M metagenome (GOLD analysis project Ga0209629, IMG submission 187286) | Cubitermes ugandensis P5 segment gut microbial communities from Kakamega Forest, Kenya - Cu122 P5 (SPAdes) (version 2) | ecosystem: Host-associated > Arthropoda: Insects > Digestive system... | reverse complement strand
TATCCCGCTTGGTTCTCGAGATATTCAGGTTTTTCGAAAAGCATGCGCAAAATTTAAATGCCCCGCAGAATAATTCGGCGAGCTGGGATTTACAGATGGGATTTAACTCGGTACGCTAAGGGTTAACTGATTATGGACAAGGTTTTGATGATCAAAAGAGGAATTCATGGAGGCATTTCTCAATGTAGTAACATGCACTCGAAGGCAAATAACAAATATATGAATGAGAAATACGACAAAAGTAAAGAATCTGTTTTTGTTACATATTTAGATGCATACAATCTTTATGGCCACGCAATGTCTAAATATTTACCTTATGGTGCTTTTAGATGGAGCAAGACAGATATTGATATCTTAAATATCCCAGATGATTCACCTAAAGGCTATATCTTGGAAATTGATTTGTCATAACCAAAAAAATTACATGATTATCATTCGGATTTTCCGCTTGTGCCTGAAAACCAGAACTTGCCGAAACTTTTGACCACGTTGTACGACAAAGATAAATACGTAATTCACTACACTACTTTAAAACTGTGTTTAAAAATGGGCTTAAAATTAAAGAAAGTTCACAAATTGTTAGAATTTAATCAATCCAATTGGTTAAAAAAATACATCGACTGTAACACAGATCTTAGAACAAAAGCTAAAAACGATTTCAAAAAAGACTTTTTCAAATTTATGAACAACTCTTTCTTCGGAAAGACGATTGAGAACATAAGAAACCAAGTTGATATTAAATTGTGTTCAAAGAAAGTGGAAAAGTTAATTGCTAAGCGAAACTTTGAAAGCAGAGCCATCTTTGCTGAAAATTTAGTTGCCATTCACATGAAGAAAAGAAAATTGTGTTTAACAAACTTATTCATATTGGAATGAGCATTTTAGATATTTCTAAGATTTGTATGTATGATTTTTACTATAACACAATTAAAAGTAAATACAATGATAAGGTAAGCTTGCTATATACTGATAAAGATTCCCTAATAATGGAAATCAAAACTGATGATTTCTATGAGGATGTTAAAAATAGTTTAATAAGCGAATTTGACACCTCAGATTACCCTGAAAATAATGTCTATAATATACCATTAGTAAACAAAAAATATTGGGTAAATTCAAAGACGAACTTAATGGGCAAATTATGAATGGGTTCACTGGTTTACGGTCAAAACTTCATGCTTACAAATTGTTTGAAAACAGTAAAGAGGTTAAAAAAGCTAATGGTATTAAAAAGAATGTTGTTCAAAAAGAAATATGTTTTGAGGATTTTAGAAAATATTTGTTAACCAAAGAATCAATTTACAAAAAGCAAAATATGTTTAAAACTGACAAGCATGACATATACACAGCTGAACTAAACAAGAAAGCTTTGAGTGCTTATGATAATAAGCAGTTTATTCTAGATAATGACATAAACACTTTGGCCTGGGGTCATAATTAACATAGATAGAAATAACTTTATAAACTACTTAAAAGAACTTCAAACTCGGGAATTGTGATTTTTTAAAAGCAGTCATTGTTTTTAAAAATAATCTTAAAGTAATCACATGACTGTCACATGGGTTGGGAAATTGATTGTGAGCACTGGCGATTTTGTTCAGAAATTTTTTTGACCCGTGGGTTCAGAAATTTTTGGAATGACCTTCAAATAACCTTGAAGTGAACACCTGGGCTCAGAAGTTTTGGAAAGGTCACTGACCTGTAAGCACTGGGGATTGTGTGAGCACTGGGGATTGTGTGGACACTGGAAATTTTGGAAAGGTCATTGACCTCTGTCTGTGATTGTGTGCACTGGTGATTGTGGACACTGGTGATTGTGTACACTAGTAGTTGTGAGCTGTGGTTGGTGGTTAAGAAGTGATTGCGCTAGAGACTGCGCCAGACTCCCCAGTATATATACTACTAACATGCTTTCAGTTACACAGTATAATGGCTTCCACATTTATTCCATACACAGACTTACATTCTGCACACTCTCTGACATAAGTAGGAATATCCGTCAAAGGTACTACCACATTCTTTATATTAAGAGCAAATGTCACTTTGTTGTGAGCTAACATTGCACTAAAGTACTTCTTACTTAAATCACAAAATTACAGCTGTTTTCAGTTGACATACAATACTTACAATATGACTGTGATTATAATTACAATGGCAGTTCCATCTGCTTGTTACAAACAAATCTGTACACTTTTATACAAAAAAAAACTTTGCTCCTTTTGTGTTGTCTCTGTGTTGAGACAGTCAGGTGACCCAGTTTCACAGCTTCCTCTTTTTGTATCTCTGAAACCTTTACTATGGCACACAGCTGTTCAAGGTTCACTACATCCCAAATACTGGGTACAGATGGTAGGAAATTCTGAAAGCATGACTGTAATCCTTATGTTACTGAAAGTAACAAATGGAACCCATCATAATGGCACCATTACCAAGGCACGGTCATGAATTTGTGAAGCTATTATTCAGAAACCTGCATCATCAATGTTTTGGAGATGGATGTTCACAGTATACCAGCCTCTTACCAACATGTGCTACTGTGGTGAAAGAATGTATCAGGTTTCACTGACACACACCATTCTGTATGGCTAGTAGGTCAGAATTTTTGTTTCATTTGGATGTGTTTATGGTGACTTTTAACTTCTAGCTCTATACAGTAAGTCATCATTTATAACATTGAGGTAACATTCTTGGAAGTTGCAGTGCACAGCAAACATTGAATATAGCACTTTTTTCTCTATAAGAATTAACTAAAGTACCTGAGAATCTGACTGTTAAGATCCCCATAGCTGTCAGTGAAAACAGTGCTAATGAACCAGTGCACCTTGAGCAGTTCCAGAAAAGAAAAGCTGCATTTTACAATCGTATGACCATATATCATAACAGATTCCTTGTGAATAAAACCAGCAGATGCACTGAATTCCAATTTTATTGGTATTACAGCTCTACATGTTTCGGGCAGCCTCCTGATGATGGGCAGAAAGGCTGCCTGAAACATGTAGAGTCATATCAATAAAATTGGAATTTTGTGCATCTGTTGGTTTTAATCACAAGGAAAAAGCTGCACTTTTGCATTTGTTCAGAGCAGGAATGTGAACAGTATGTGAAGAGACAAATGAAATGGGGTGCTTTTAAGAAAACAACACAAAATGCATGTTTTGAATATTCACACAGAAATAAGGATGTAGCATGCAGTGGTTTATAAACAAACATTTATAAAAAGACTAACTTTTTATTATAAATAACAGTTTAATTATAGGATTCAAATATAGGATATTAATTCTGTTAAATGTGACCCGTTTTGTGATTTGGTTCAGTTAATTTAAATTCACTCTTTAATTTTGTTAAATTTCAACCAAGATCTATGTCCTCTCCCGTTTCCGTGGCTCTGATTGGCTATACTTCTTGCAACGCACATATATTAACCCACCCACTTCCTCTCCCTCATCACTTGATCATCTTCCTGTATGTAATTCCATCAACCCTCAAGCTGGAGGCAGCATATTCCTCTGCAACATCAGTGCCAGCCTATTAAACTACTACAGAGTGTCATAACATCTAGAAGACTAGTATTTGAACAATACCAGTTTGATAATTTGAAAACATTGTGCTTTTGCTATATGCAGTACTGCTTTCAGACTAGGCAAATCTGAACAGCATGTCTTGTGATATGAACATCATTTCATATTACAACTCACCTTCCCCTTTTCTTGTGAATAACAAAAATCATTATTGATTACACCTTCTGGTTCCTAACACTGAATAACTTGTAAAAGTTACAGGCCTATTAATTTCACACGTAGGCATAGTAACCATAATTACGTAACAAACACTTCAAGAAGACTGCAATTGGTTTAAATTACTACACTCAGTTATTACACACAATAACTCTGGCACCAAAGATTTAATGTCAAATGAGATGATAATTTATGGTGAATGCTAAAATGGGGAGGAGGTGGTCATGGCATATTTAAAGGAAAGTTGTCTATGTCCATACCATGAGGCATATAGGTGGAACAGAGGTATGGCTCCACTCATTCTTAAATATGGCACTAGATGGAGGTGAGTGGTCAACTGCACCTCCTACCTACTTTATCTCGAAGAAGGTACCCCAGTACCCATTAAATAGGAAGCTGGGTGGGCCCCAAAGCTAGTCTCGATGGTTTTGAAGAAGAAAAAATCTCGTTCCTCTGCTGTGATTTGAATCCCATACTGTCCAGGTCCCTCAACTATGCTGTCCTGGCTCCTAGCTACCTAAAAGGTTTGAGGGAAGTATGAAAAAACCCAGATATACCAAGAGCTGAACACAGTCTCCTGAAAACAAGATAACTTTGGACCATAAGCTAACTTGTTTGACAGGGTACTTGGTGGGGGAAAGGGGGAGGTAGGAACAAGAAAAGCTGAAGGGAGGAGGGAAGAATGGGTTGCTGTGATGCAGCATTATTTGAGTTCACTTGTGCAAAAGTGCATGGAGCTGATCCCTTATGATGTGTTGCCTTGTAAATGTTCATCACACAACCTTCAGATTCACTGTAAGAGTTACATTTTATAATTAAAATAAATTAATGATCAGACTGTGTGCAGACATAGTTTCAAAGATGACTGCAGTGACACTGAGCAGCTGTCTATGAAAATGTAGCTATTCTGCGACAATCACATTTCCTTACACCAGCCTGCTTATTCTTCATAAATAGTAATAAAATATTGTCTACCCCCTTGTATATAGCGGTACAACTTCAAATGTACAAAATTACATGGTGGTAAAACTGGTGCTACAATAGTGCCTGAATTAAGAATAATCCTAGTGATATACAAACTTGTTACATTTACAACTGTAGCATATATTATTAATAGGGAAATGGTTTCTTTTATAAATAACTCCAGTAGAATACTAAGGTGGTTGCTTATGATAGCAATTGCTGCAAGAAAGATGTTACTGACTAACCTGTCATGAAGCTGCTCTACATTGAGGTTACTGTATGAATCTCATGTCAAGTTGTACAGTCATTTTGACCACAATTCACTGTGTGGCAATGTAAGGTGAGACTTGTGACTGGTGATAGTGGTTTGTACTAAGCAGTAATTCATCTTAACAGTTTCCATTTATCCCTGCCGTTCTTTCATTTGTCATTCACAAATGGCAAAGAGGTAGCCTTCATGTATAATTTAGCTAAACTGCTGGCAGTTTTTCCATAGTGATGTATAGTTCTTTTGTGTTTCTATATTTTGATTTCCAAGAAATTGGTGAGTTGATAAGAGACAAAGTGCAGATTTTAAAGCCTACTCCACATGCAGCAGCAGGCCATTTACATGACCACAGACAGGATTAACATAACTCATACACACCCTTATTGACAAATTATGTTTTAAAAGGTGTTTTTCTTGAAGATATAATTACAAAAACACGTAAACACTGTCCTATTTACAAAAAATCACAGAATGTCAACATGTGACAATATTTTTTTTCTATGGCATGTTAGTGTTCATGAACCTTATTTCAAATGACAATTTAATAATATTCCCCCCCCCCTTCTGCCATGGAATCATACTTCTCCAAGTGGTACATCTCCTGACATGTAAGATATTTAAGAATTATTAGCATGATGGTTCCTTCCATCTTGAAGTTACTTGTTTATGCCTTTCTTATTTACAGTATGTTACTGTTCTATACTTCCTTAGTACAGTATGCCCAGAAGGAACACTGTAGTTTTACTTACTTGTTCACTTTTGTATTACTTTATGTTCTCTAAGTTATGACTGATGACAGAACTAACATAAACAACTTAAATAAGCAATAAAAAATGTACATAAACATGTAGGTTTACTTCTGAGCACCCCTTTGTACATTGATAAACAGTACTTCCCCCACCATCATATTCTGCAGTTACATGTGTCAAAAAGATCTAAATCTGCCAAGAGTACTTAAGATTACTTCAGAATAGTCCAGTAATCTCTTGCTGGGAAATAAGAGCATAAATGCAGTTACTCTTGCGTGATTCTGGTTTCTATTGTTGGTCCTTAAATGCCTAAATGTTATCTGTCTTAAAGACTGTCTTCTGGCATGTGTCACTGGGAGAGAAATTCCTGACATTTTGAAGGATCATATTACCTTCTTCACCGTGAAGATGAAGGCACTACCATCATTCAAAATGCTGAGAACTCTTCACCCAACAACACATTGTCACAATCCAGATGACTTGAATCCTTAACAACACCATTTTTAGGATGTTGAATCTCACACTGCTCCCTGTTCAAACACACAATTGTTTCTTGCATGTATGTATCATTTGAGCATGGACACTTAGTGTGAATAAAGTACTTAACAGCTGGATTTTTGAGGTAGTGTACATAGCTTTTTGAATACACTCTATAACAGGGCTTTGAAACACTGTATTCAAAAATGCAAATAAAGAAATGTTCTTGTTAGCCTGATACCTCAGACACAAATAGCAAAAATGTCCCATATACCACAGGTACTCAAAATCAAGCCATGTTCAAGTTTTACCAAATATGAAATGTTCCCTTGTCATGTGTGTTTGCAAGTCTTTTAATTCTTTAATATAACAACAGAGCTCCTTGAAACCAGGGCAGTGATAACACAGTTCATAAATTTATGTTTCAGTTTAATTCAAGTACACATCTTATGCATGCCATGGAACCACATGTTTTGCAGATTCATAAGGTTATCCAAAACGATTTCTGTAGGGGGATCTAAATAGAAGTAACCATTTCTTGTACTAAAACTGAGTCATGGCACTGTCTGGCAATGTCAGGTCAGTTGCCAAACAGTTTCCACACAAGATTTAATTTCTTCTGGAAAACTAGCTTAGTAACAGTGACTGTAATTGGAACGTGAAAGGCTAGTTTTGACTGTGAACCACAATACATACATACATATATACATACATACATACAAACATATAATTTCATACGTCCACAAATTCTGTCATACAACAGTCGGACAATGGCTAGTTCAGTCAGAAAGATTTTTTGTTTCATTTAAAACATGAGTGAAACATATTCCTTTGAATTCAGTACCATGATATGATATTTAATATATATATTTTTTAAATGTCTCATATAAAAATATGTACATAGGATAAATATTTATACCAGTAATAAATACATAGCTTTTGCCTGCAACATTTTCCTTTCTTATATACTTATCAAGAATTCTTGTGCCATATTTCATATACACTAGGAAACAGTTCACTGATTGAAATATACTCTCTGAAATCATAACATAATTTTACCTTGGCAATTAAAGGCACCTTGATAAATAAGCTGATATTTCTCACATGCAGTAGTTTCAGTACATGATTTAGAGTCACTGCCATTGTTACACTCTTTGTACGCAGTTATTCACATTTCTATCTAAAATTACAAAAACTGAAACCAATGTTTCACTTTTGGCTGAGTAAATGCATTGTTTTCAGAACATCATACACAGACTACAGCAATATTCCAATTATCTTGTAAGGATTAGTTTCAGGTTCCTGTATAGAAGTGATGCAGTTGTTGGCATTCAGAGCTCTTGTTTGTTACGTACAAGGTATTGCTTCTGTAAATATTGGGTCTGTACATAAAGCAGTAATGTGTGTTTCCCACTAGTACTTACAAAACCTACATTCCCATGCATTTCTGACACGTGTTTGGAAAAGCTGTACTAGAAAATTTGTAAAGGGTTTTGGAAGTTCATATTTTGCATTACTTGAAAATAAGCTTATGTTATGAAGGAACTGTATCAGTAAAGGTGTATGACAGTGAGGAATCCCACCTACCCTTCATGATAGAGAACACAGTAAAAAATTCACTAATCATATATAACAGGTGAGTAATATTTTATAAAACTGGAGCAGGGTCTTGTGTATATGGTAAAGAACTTTCAGATTTCATAAAAGGCCAAGACTTTCTTGTCTAGCTACATGATTCTGAAGTATTGTGCTGCAGGCAGAATCAGTTTAGTTAGTGGAAGCTAAAACTTCAGAGGACAGAACAAGTGTACAAAATAGTGGTTCCTCAGAAGTATGACAGCAAAAATAAACTAATGCCATCAAGTGAAGTCCTTGAGAAGCTAGTCAAAAAATTCCCTGCATTTCATGGAACCTGAAGGTTCAATGCCACTTATACAACAGCCTGCCAAATGTCCATTTCCTGAACCAGACAACCCCAGTCCACTCCCTCCTTTTTGAGTCATTATATCCTTTCATCTATGCCCAGGTCTTTCAAGTAGTCTCTTTACTTCAGGTTTCCCCACTAAAACCCTGTTTACATCAACAAAGCTTAACACTCCCAGTATTTTGTGCATGTCTGAATACATAACATTTATCTTAGTTGTTACTTTTCTTCTTAACATTCTACCTTGTGTTTAAGCTTGCTTACTCATTTAAAAACATTTTAATGTGCTGTTCAAATAAGATGAACTACCACGCAGCTGAACCATTCTACATAAAATAATGAAAACATGAGTCAGGCAAATGCATATTAACTTGTCAGAGAAGGGAAAGGTTCTACTGCCCACATTTCATAGGCAAAAATCAGTCATAAATAATTCATCAATAATCTTTCCTTTCACATTCAGTTCAGTGCTTCAGTGAATCACAGGCCACATTTTGATCATCAGGATGACAGCAGTGTAGCAATGTTCAGGCTGGGTGCTAGGAAGCAGTGCCTTCATCCTGTCTTCCAGAATTACTGTCTGAGGATGAGTCATGCACACAGCCTGAACCAGAGTCCTTGTGGCGACTCGAACGACTTTTGATGCTGCTACTGCTGCTTCCTGAATCACGTTCCACTGTCCCTGTAATCAATTAGAAACATTTGTTTACTACTACCACTACCACCACCAACAACACCACCAACAACACCAACAACACCAACACCACCCCCTCCTTCTCCACCACTGCCTTCTTCATCATTCATTTTGTCCATGATCCAGGGCCAGACTATGTCCCCAAGGCTCATGATGTAATAGGTACATGAAAAAAATTAAGTGCTAGGTAAGTCTCTTCCTCACGATGTGTTCTGTTACTACTACTGACACTGCTTCTTCTGCTGCTGCCACCATCACTACTGCTACTACTATCATCATTCTGTTTTTGCACATCTATGAAGGCACCTGTGGAGTCTGCATATGTGTCCCTGAGCATTTCATCTCCGAAACTACAAACTGAGTTTCTGTAATGTTTGTTTTGTGGGACTATACAAGAAATTGTCACAGAAATTTAAGTCATATTCTAACCACTCTGATGTATGCGGAAATTGAACCTTATCCATTTTCTCCGGAACAGATACTTCCACAGGAAACTGTGACAATTTGAAATTAACTTCAATGAAACCTAAAGCTTTTATTTGTGAACATTTTTCAATACAGGGAATATTAATCAAATACAAGGAAAAATCATACTTGAGTATGCAGAGTGATATTAATGTGCAGCAAATAGATACAGACACATTGCTATATATAAAATTGCAAAGAACACATATGGAAAATATGTGTACTCTATTGGAATGTACTTTTGCATGCTTGTTACATTCAGAATCGGACTATCACAATGCAGGATGCACTAAAATGCTGTCAGAATATTTGTTACTGTGTCAATAGTAGCTGCAGTGGTCAGAATCCAATTTCACAAGAGTACAATTGCTGGCAAAGTACATGCCCTTGGGAAAGAAAGCCTTGTGAAAAGTATGTAATGTCCGTGGTCCTCTGATGTACAACTGTGCAGCCATTTTTTAAGTATGTTGCCTTCCTTGAGTTGTTCAATTCTGAGAGGTCTCTTTTGCTCTCTCAATGGCTGAGACTGGTCTGTTGTGGCTATGAAACCCTGAAGTCTGTGTGATTTGAAATGTGTGAACCACTGGTATTGCTCACCTGGCAACGGTGTATGTACTTCAACCTTGACATGAGCTGTGGCAGTGACTTTTGTAGTGACATGTGACTGAGGCCCTGGGGGTGGGGTAGATGTCGCCTGCCCAGTTGCAGAACTGCTGCCACTGCCACCAGTGGTTTGACATGTATTCTGGAAATCACACAAGTAATATTAAACATCTAAAGTCAGTGACATCCTCTTAGGGTAGTTATGTAGTAGCTTCAAAAAGTTCCCAGAATTCGCTGGTAAAATTTACAGGAATTTCTATTGTGAATAACAAAATGTACATCGACACCCTCATCGCCTCAGGGATATGGCCACAGCAAATGCCCCATAAAACTGGGGAACCAACAGTTGGTTTCTCCTTCATGACAATGCTCCAGCACCCCAGTTAATTTTGGTCAAAAATTTTGTAGCAAAAGAACAATGTAACAACACTGAAGCATCCCCCATACTCTCCTGACCTGGCTCCATCTGATTTTCATCTGTTGCCACCAATGAAATTAGCATTGAAGAGATGACACTTTAGTGATGCTACTGACATCACTAAGGATGACAGAGGAGCTGAAAAAGCTTTAACCAGAGGGCTTCCAGGAATTTTCCAACACCTTTACAGTCTGTGGTAGAAGTGTATAGTTCCACAAGGGGACTATTTTGAAGGAAATGTAGCTTAAATGACTGTAATCTTTGTATGTCTCAGAAATAAGGTGATTCTGGGAACATTCTGAAGCTACCATGTAAATTAAGGAAGTTATGACAGGCCATGTCTCCATCACCAGGATTCATGTCAGAAATGACCGTAAATTGCTCGTCCATACACTATGTTCCAATCTTGACCCAGAGACCAGTCAATCTGATGGGTTTATTGTATGGCTTTTCTCATTCCCTCCAGGCAGATGCTGGGATAGTACCTCAGATAAAGCCATAACTGCATTCTTCAAAATCCTCTCTAATTCATTCATTGTTCACTAATCATGTTGCATAAGTTGATACTTTACCTGTTCCGAGCAAGTCATTAAAGTGAAAAGTAGTAAAACTTTGCCTGTTCTCAATATGAAAAGATTTATGGGCATTTGAAATTGGTAAAATACAGATATTGAAGCATGAAAATCTAAAAACTATAAAACACATGATATGCAGGTAGACCTAAACCAGTGTGACATGTGATATTACACTCTTCAAAACATATAAAAATAATATGGCAGTATCAATTTCTTTACAGATTCTACAATGGAGATGCAGCAGCAGCTGTCTGAGAATACAAGAGATGATTCCACAAATGTATTTACACTAGAAAAATATGAATTTCCAAAGCCAATGACTGCATCCAGTAACAGGCAGAGAATTTTAACTATTAGCTCTTCAGTAACTCTGCTAAATAGTGGTAGGCGGGTAGGTAGATAGGTTGGTAAGTTAAGGTTAGTAGGTATATAGATAGGTAGGTAGACTGGCTGGCTGGACTTCCATTTCCCAGGAAAGGAAAGAAATTTTTCTCTAGTAACACATCAGACAAGCTCTGGGACCCAACTGGGCCCCTCACAGATGGTTCTGAAGGCTCTATAAATGAGGGTATTGTAGTCATTGAAGTTTATCTAGTGCAACAAGCCCTATATACCAAAACAGCATGATTTGAAAACCAGGCAAATCTGCATATCAAGGAAGACATTCTGTTGAAGTGGACTGTAATGAACTTGTTTAGAGTTTGGGTTTAGTAGCGGAAATGCTGACCTGTGGACTGCCGTATGTAGTCGTCTGTACCACAACCTCAGGCTGAACAACAATTTCATGTGTTGAGTGCCATGAGTTCGCTTCCTCTGTTATCGTTGTGAGGGATGGCTCTGCATGTATGCGGTTGCAGTGGACACCACCGTGACCTCTTCTAGGTGGAGGGGGAGCTTTTCCCACATGACATGATCCTATCCTTTTCTGCAGTGGTGATGGTGGTGGTGATGGTGTTGAGATACGATCAGTGAACTCATGTGGAATTACCTATGGCGAGGGCGAAATGAATTAATCTAATGCACTATATGAGTATCAGAAAGCTCAGTAACTGCCACAGCATGCATATAAAGTCTGATAAGAGGCTAATACTAAAATGAATTTCATAAATGTTCACTAGGTCTGTAAATTCATGACCAGCAGTGAATTTAAACAAAAATTGAAATGAATTTCCTTAAATTTTAACTTTCCACCATAAGTACAAAGGGGCACACACTGGCATAGTTGGTTGAGGCACTGCGCTACAAGCTGGAAGGTAGCGGGTTCAACTCCTGATGGTGTCATTGGAATTTTTCTTTGACACAATCCTTCCAGCCGCACTATGGCCCTGGGCTTGACTCAACCTCTAACAGGAATGAGTACCAAGAATATTTCCTGGGGGGATAAAGGCAGCTGGTGCATAGAGCTGACAACCCTACCACCTTCATGTCTTGAAATCTGGGAGCCTCAACCTCCTGGAACCCTCACAGCCTTTCCAGCCCTCTAATTGAAATTCTTTATCTTTTACTGTAAGTACAAAAGATAACAGTGTACTGAATTTTGTATGGCTTATCTTCTTTCTGTTATGACTGAGTAATCTGCTTACCTCAGCAGCTGGACCTGCTAAAGACAGCAAAACTGGGAAGAAGATTAGTC
>Ga0209629_10002554_pt1 | contig 12504 bp, 12 predicted proteins | sample TergutCu122P5_FD_187286 | JGI IMG/M metagenome (GOLD analysis project Ga0209629, IMG submission 187286) | Cubitermes ugandensis P5 segment gut microbial communities from Kakamega Forest, Kenya - Cu122 P5 (SPAdes) (version 2) | ecosystem: Host-associated > Arthropoda: Insects > Digestive system... | reverse complement strand
TGGCAGTGCCTGAATTCAAACTTCTGGTAGCAGGAAACTCCCAACAAACATACAAGAAAACTTTTGTATTAATTGTGACTCATTAAGATGCTGCCAACTCATGGCTCACAAGACCATGAATGAGTGCAAACAAAACTGACAAAATGATGACTTGCACAGAACATGAGTAGACAAGATCCTTTCAGGTTAAACATAATCTTGCTAGGGTTGATATTTGTAAATAACTCACACCTTTATAACATCTAACAGAAGCTTGTATACAGTAGAGTAGTGCAGAACATTACACTGTCATAGCTGCTATAAGTTGATTTTTTTTATAGAGGGTGTTCGAGAACAGGATGTTGAGGAGAATATTTGGGCCTAAGAGGGATGAGGTGACAGGGGAGTGGAGAAAACTACATAATGAGGAGTTTAATGATACGTACTCATCTAATACTGTTCAGGTGATAAATCGAGACGAATGAGATGAGTGGGGCAGGTACAGCGTATGGGGGAGAGGAGAGGCGTATACAGGGTTTTGGTAGGGAAACCTGAAGGAGAGACCCAGGCATAGATGGGAAGATAATATTATGATGGATCTTCAGGAAGTGGGATGTGGAGGTATGGGCTGGATCGAGCTGGCTCAGAACAGGGAAAGGTGGCAGGCACTTGTGACTGCAGTAATGAACCTTCAGGTTCCATAAAATGTAGGGAATTTCTTGACTAGCTGAAATCCTGTTAGCTTCTCAAGAAGGACTCTGCTCCATGGAGTATGGAGAGGACATCCTGTTATTTTTTAATGAGTTATAAGATAAACAAATCAGTTATCAGTTGCCGTTGCATGTTTCAGTCCCTCTGACCATCATCTGGCCATATTACAGAAACTTATCGTATGTAGCCTACTTGTAGTGCAATCATGTAGTATGGGATCCTAAAATTCTTACAGTTGTATAAAATATGTACAAAATATTAGAAACTGTATAATATTAAGTGGTTTTATAGCTGTCTAGAATTTTTTATATCGTTTTTTAATCTGAAATGGAAATTAAACTATATTATATTCTACACTTACAAACTTGTTGATTTTAATTATATGTTTGTTTGTCACAAGTTTTAAGAAGTTTTTATTGGAATGTAATTTATATTACTGGTTTCTTGGCACTTCTTATTTCATTTGTGTTGACATATCAGATGGTGACTATGGATGTTCCTTGTTTTCTGATCGGAGTTTATTATTATTGTTGGTGAATGTTTTTTATCAGCATTAATGTACACTATAGTTGTTTTGTATCAAGGTGATGATTATTCTGAAATGGTAAGTGTTTTGTACAGTTTTAGTTATAAGTGTTGAATTAGTGATAAAGAATATAATGCCTTTGAACATGTATGAGTACTTACAGTTGCCATTAAAATAAGAATAACCAAATATATTGTTGTGTTTGATGGTAACTGATAACTAGTTTGCTATATGATGGTTACAAATAAAGGGGTGTTTCAAAGTCATGAACAAAACAGTGGCACACAGCCTATGTGACTGCAAGTAGGCTGTCAGAATACACAATACATGGTTAATGAAGGTTAATAGCAACACTTTTCCAAGGATATCAGCCTTGCAGTACTACACACAACACATTTGGAATAAAAAAATAATAATATAATTAATATTTTTAATTCCCTTGAATTCTATAATTTTTTCAAATATAATGCAGTCAGATGTAACAAAATAAAATACTTGTACTGTTCTTTAATTGTATCTGACTAGATTTATTGTAAAGCTACAAATATAATGTGTTCTATCTGTGGGATATCTGCTGAACTAAATGGTTACATTCTCAAGCACTGTACATCTAAACCTGTGTACAACAATAGGAATTGTATGACTGCTTATTGTTCATATTTACTTCATGGAAACTCATTAGAATTATATACAGTGTGTATTGAGTAACATTATGATGAAATATGAGAGCGCAGGATCTTGTGTAGTGATCCTGGAAACACAGGTACAGCCACTGGGTAATTAATCAAAATTCAAATTACCAGAAACTCTCATTTACACAAAAGTGCTTCACTTTGTTTGTGAACAGAACATGCCTCTGTAGTGTTGCCATGTACTTCTGAAACACCCTGCACATAATTCACTGTTACAGTTTTAAAAGCTGGAAAACCCCAGAATTTCTTTGGCAAATAGCTAAAAGGCTCATCACAGTAAAACATAATATATTCAGGAAATTTAACTTCAGTGGCCTTAAGCAGATGGATATAGCAAATACAGTAAATGGTCTGGCAAAGGAAATTCTGCAGTACTTAATACTTAACACTGTTTGTTACATTGTATCAGTGATATATAAAGGGTAAAGTTGTCCCGTTTCTTAAAGCACCAAGCCACAAAGATATAAGAAGCACCATTCTTAATATCAGTTCCATATGGCACTTCATAATCTTTGTGTGTTACCTTGTGACTAGAACATCGAAACTCTTTATGGCATCAGAGGTATTCTGACAAAAGGTTTTCCACTCTGGATCTGTCCAAGTAATGGAATTAAGCCCTGGTGACAACATAGATGACAGACGTACTAGTTGGGGTAGGAACAGTGGTCGAACCTCTAGCTTCACACGACGCGCTGTTGCTAGGAATTGATTCAGCAACCCCTGAATTAAATGATCACAAAAGAGACAATATATGTAAATGTGCTACAGGCTTTATGCACTAAGTCATTATACTCTAATACAGAAACAAAGTCAAAATCAAACCAAGCACATGATGACTTAAGTTCAAATTCATACATTTAATTAAGTTTTGTATTTGCGCTAGCACAAGTAATCAGTGTAAAAAGAATCCAGTTTTAAAAAATTATGAAGAACATCTGGAAAAAAACTTCACAGTAATAATAAGCAAATAAAACAAAAAAAATTATTTAGCTGCTGAGCAGGGATGATAAAGAATTGTTGCATATTTTTTCCAAAATATCACTACATTTCATTTCTTCAGTTTTTAATTCTGACCAACGTGTTCAACATGGGTTTTCTCAGTGGCAGGAAATAGCTTGACCCGTGATTTCTGCAATGTAAACCAGGCATCTGTAAGATATCACGTGATACTGAATATGAAAGCTGGCCTATTAACAAATCTGCCCTCCTGAGGGCAACAGCAATTGAATTTCTTTCTTTCCTAAATGTAACAGTGTTTTCAAGTCAAAAAGAATAGGACGAAGAATAGGAAGAAACAGGATTGAGAAGGCATTTATGCAAGATTCCCCTCATCAAGTTAAGTGGAAAAGGATAAGATAAACTGACGAGATGTAACTTAGAAATGTAATCCTGAACCTACCAAAGAATGAAAGTGCACTATTAATGCAATGTTTCATTATAAACAATTCTGATACACACACAAACACAAAATCCCCACAGGCATTTGATGGAAATACCCATTATCAGGCTGTAAGATGGTTATAGCATTGTTCATTTTTAACTGTCAATGTGGCAAGAAAACAAAACAAAATATAAAATCTAATGATTCAAGGCTTCTGGGATGTTATGCCATGTCAACTAGTAAATAGTTAATGATGTTATGAAGGATCATATTGCCTTTCAATCACCAATAACTATTCACCAGACGACATGCCATAAAATCCCAGATGCACAGAAGCTTCATCTAAAGTGCTGTGAGAAGCTCAAGACTTACGTACAAACTAAACTAAACTTAGTCATATTATCAGTAGCAATCAGATGTTACAGTTATAACCACATTTCACAAAAAGTGATATACAGTCAGCCAACAGCATAACTGAGACTTAGTATTTTGTATGTTTTTGTATATCTTAAATTATTTTAAATTATTAAAAAAATTATTACCTTATACTCAGTGACCTTTCCGCCTTTTCTTCACCCTTTTAGAAAATAAATATTTGCAAACAAATATTATAAATTAAACGTTAATGCTGCCTTTCTTGTTCCCACTTGGTTGCATTTATTGGTGTGAACAAACAAGTATGGACAAACGGACATGGGGTACTGGTATTACAAGTATGACCATTAGATATAGATAGAGCTGCATTACAAACAACAAGTTTTTGGAATAGGTAACTGTGATACCCCTTCACATTTAATAAAGTTAACATTTTGAAACCGATCAAGTTTTGATTCAAGAAAGGCAAATAACATTAAGACTTTGACTAACCTGCAAAGAATCACTGACAAGTACAAAGTGATCTCTCTTAGACAGTAATGTACGAGTAACAATTGGCAAAGGGAGCCCGATCTTTGCCAGACAATCAGCCTCTCTTATCATCTGCCTCACTTGATGGTCCAAATTCACCTTCAGATGTCCTGATTCTTCACTGAAAGACAATAGCTTCTGGTTCAGACTTTCATCCAACAGCCAAACCTGTACCAACATCAAATACATTTACAATCAGTAACAATAAAAAAATTATACAATCCATTATCACCTATAATGGATTATGGGTATCAAATTAAACATGAAGTGCATTTTGATGTGCAATGTATGTATCTACAAATTAGTTCTCTGTAAACACACACATTCCTGTGCAAAAGTGTATGAGTTAAAACTTTGTCATCCAATCTTCTCCTTTCAAAATAAAATGGGCCATAATACACAGATAGCACATTCATTGCAACCTGTGTTTACATGCACATTTTCCCATTATCTGTGGCCTAAAATATCCCCTTAAAGTGGCTGCACATATTTTGGAAACACACTGTACAGGACCTGTCTTTGTACTATGCTGTGTTATAATTTAACTCAAATGCAATTTTTAATTAATGTAATTTAGAGTTATGTACCTCACTGCAACATCCTATGTCAACAGCATGGTCAAGAAGGCAAAATACAGAAAATAACAAAACAATTATGCAACTGTGAATGTGTTTACAGGTTAATAATTTGCACTCTTCACTGTACATTATAGGATAATCACTTCAAGAAGAATTTGATGGGTGAGGAACATATCATAAATGGAAAGGAAAGCAGACAAAACTTCAATGGAAAACACAAAAGTAAGAGACCTCTTAGAAGACTATGATGTAAAATGAGAATAATATTAAAATGGATTTTAGCAAAGCAGAGTTGAAGGGAAGGAAATGGAGTTATATTATGGCTCAGTACAGGGACCAGTAGCATGCTTTGAGCATAGCAAGGAAATTTCAGGTTTCATACAAGACAAGAACTTTCTTGAGTAGCTGGCCAACTGTTACATTCTCAAGAACAATGCTGCTAATTAGATAGTCAGTCAGTGAGTCAGTCAATCAGTTAGACAGTCAGTCAGCCAGCCTGCCACTCAGTCAATTACTGAGTCAATAAATACCTTGACAGACTAAGAGCAATTCATGTATAACTCATCATGTTATGCAACTGAAACTAACAATGAATGCTTACCTTTTGTTTCATCCATGTGTCCTTCATGTCAGCCTCATAACTGACCATAGCAGCACCAACAACACTGTAGCGGCGAAGGAGTTCTGAAGTAGCAGGCAGAGTTTGAAGTACTGGGTGAGAAGAAGCCTCTGTCACCAAGTCTTCAAGATGACTGTGAAGTGAACGTACCCACTTTATGCGACCTATAGAAGAAAAACATTAAAATCCATCAATGTTCATTCTCATACAGAATTAAGAAAACTTTCACATTATGTCAGTAATTTCACCTATTCATATGCAAAACCTATGATGCTGTAGAAGAGAAAACATCCACTTGTGTACTGTAAGTCATAATTAATAGGACCATCCTCTGCACAAATCTGCAAGGAGTGACACTAAAATAAGTGATCATATTAACCCTTCTCAACTTTAGTAACTTTAGCATTGCACTGAAATTTCCTTTATTTTTATTTTACTGTCCTGAGAAAGCATAAACTGGTATTGAATTTTAACATACTACTCTATATCTGAGTTTCTAGTTGCTTCTAATATTACATTCAGTACCGCATGTTATCCACCCACAAGACTCCTTAACAAATTTCTCTCACTCTCCTGAACACAGTCTGAGAAACATCTTCTTCAAATGCAGAGCAAAATTTGGTTCATCCAGAATTACACATGAATGAATAAGTGTTGAATTATTGGATATTCCAGACCTAAGTTCTTACAGGTAATTTTTTGTTACTGCTCCTGTAATTGGGCTATACAACTCAGCAGAGAAGTATTCCATTTGTATATCTCCATCTGCTGGCTCAGTGTCATCAGGGTCCTCTTCTGCATTTTCTGAAGTCTTCATAGCTGAAGAAGTTGATGAGGTAGGAAACAGGGTGTCATGAGATACCACAACAGTTTATGTACAGACACTCTCACAGGCCTTTTTGAAAAATGTCCCTTGGTATCTGTTTCACTAAGGAAGCATTATTTGCTAAGAAACTAATTTCTGGTCTTGGGACTCTCTCAATTGCCAGAAGAGCATGATTTCTGAACTATCTGTAATTGGAATAGAGGAATTTTGCTGTATTTTGTTCAACTTGATTTCCATGGTACTACAAGTTTGCTGCCATTTTCATGGTGGAGTCATATACTTCAGTTACTTGCCTACTGTGTCAGTATTAAAAACAAGAATCAGAAAAAACCCTTACCACACAGGATGCTCTGCAATGGAGGACTGAAAGTGATTTCGACTTTTGACATGCTAGTGAAATTTGGGGTGCCCTAAAAGCTGTGAAACATCTTGATTGGCTGAGTAAATACTGCCTTCTCAAACAGGTCTCTGTAGGATTAGCTGTGAATCCATAACTCTTTTATTTTCTTCATTATTCACAAGTCTGCCTATGTGTTGTGTATAGGAAATGATGTGACAGTGAATAATCTATTTACAGAGCAGCATTCTTCCTCTCACCAGCAATAGGTGGGAAGTTTCGAGAGAGTGGTGGGTCCTCTTTCTGCTTGCGGAAAAGTCTGAAAATGTGATCCACCTCATGCTCACAGTACTTCAGTACTCGATCATATTTCTCATCCAACTTTGTCAGAGGAATCTTCTCACTCACCTGCAAATATTAGAAATTCTTTTATGCAACACAACAGCATGTTGTTACAAAAATTTTTTGGCTATAAAATTGGTTTGCAATTTTGAGAGGGGGCAGGCTTTAGATAGTTGAGAAGTGTTAATCAGGAGGTCCTGTTGATCTGTTCATAGTCCGCAACCATCAAGTAAGAAAGAACTTCCATGGAATTTTTTAATTAAATTATACCACAAAATAGTGGCCCTTAACACTTCATACATTAGGAAAATTTATTAGAACATTTCAATACTTTTCGTGCACATTTTCACTCAAACACTAGAGAAATACTACATAGGTTTGTAAAGTGGCAATGCCATGGTTTGTAACTTTACTGTGTCATTTCACTTCTGAAAAACTTGTCAAAACTGGGTTCCAAGAAGTAGCCTACTGTCCTGTGTTCACAAAGTATACTGAAAAATTAACTTAAAAAAATTCAAAATGTAAAAAAAGTCTAAATATGCAAGGGCTGTAAAGATTAATGCCTTTAAACCCACTGCTTGTAGTTCCTTAAGCAAAACTCTCTAGTAAAACAAAACTTAGGAAAGAAATTTAGTTTGAAACTGTCCTTCTACCAAAAAATAATTTCTTATAAGTCTTACAGCATGTTTCAGGCAGCATATTTATGTACACAAATATGTGAACACACATACAAAAACACATGTACTGGGCAAAAGTTTTCATTAACCTATTGCCCATTCCACTTCATATGCCAGTGCTTGTGGTGCCATCAGCCACGTCTCTTACTTTTTCTGCTGAGTCAAATTTTCAAACAGAGTTACCTACATTTTGCTATATTATTAGGGGAAGGGTTCTGCTAATTTTACTAAAAGTACACTTAGAGTTGGTAGAGTGAAATTCACTTACATTGACAGACATATCTGTCACATTATGTGTAAAGATCATGTGGTTTTGTGATGCCATATCTTACTCTAACTACTCACTGTTCCCAGCAAGGGTGAGGGATTAAATACATTCTTTACAAAAAACATGTATACAAATACCATGTCAGAATCAACAAAAAACCAAATTCTCTATGAAGTAATGTTCCCTGCTGTTCTGTTATGTAGGAATCGTATTCCAACCAGAAATAAATAATAAATATCAAGTAACAGATATTTGTGATAGATGATGGAAACATATGGTAAAAAAATAAAATTTTTACCCTACTGTGGCTTGTAATACCAGGTATCTGCCTGTAAAAGTGTCTGTTCCTGTTAATAACTTTTGAACCAACTGTGTTCAGACTACCCTACTTTTGAACACTTCACTTCCTGACCTCAGTAATAGTAACATGGTGCTTTAATGAAATCTACATCAGCCTTCACACCAACACTGAAGCTTGGAATGTGAAGTTTCCTATAAAGACAGACCATAAACACAGTCACAAATTGTATATAAAACTACATCACATTTAGTACACTTCAGTTGTTGGGCTGTATCCATCAGTCTGTGTTTAAAACTACAGAGTCTGAACACAATGTATCGGAGACATGCACTGTCTCTGTCCTCACACGAAATGGTAGGGAACCTCTATCCTTGGTGGTTTATAATAGCTCCAACCATTGCATCCATTTCACTAAATTGTGTTCAAACTTCATATTTTTAAGCACTGGATGATCAATGTTGTCCAAAAACTGAATGGTAGTGTTTGTGTTTTTTAACAGTCCCAAACATGGTGACAGTGTGACTCTTTTTTTTTATATCTGGCTTATTAATTTAGACTGAGTATGTACCAGTGAAAGCTATAAACAGAAATGGGTGAATGAATTTCATAAACATTAATTTATAAGTCTTGCTAGTATCACTATGCAGATTGAAGCATTCAATGGAAGCAGGTGTACTTCCTAAACCATGTATGATATATAACCCAAATGTTATAATGTCTAGCACTGTGTTGTTATAATCTACAATATAGTTTGTAAATTGTTTTTGGTTGCCTGCTAGAAGTAGCTGGTAACTTAAAGCAGGCACTGGCAAAACTACCAATGAAAGAGTGCAAATTATAAGAATAAGATACAAATATGTTTGCACAAAGACATTTTCCACAACCCTGTTTTGGAACATTATCTCATAAAAATTACTTTGTTAGTTACAAGTCATTTGCTTAGAAAACATCAATCATTAATTACGCTCAAAACCCTCACAGATGTCTGAACACAATCTAAACATCTAGTACTCCTAAATGCCATTCAGATATCCAGCTCATAAATTGTCCCAATGAGCCTATTATTGGCAATTCCTGTTCTGGGATGAAATTTGAGTTCATCTCAAAGTGGCTACTCAGGATTAAGTTCACCTACCTTTTCAAAGCGGATCAGAAAGCGTATGCCCTGAGGGGTTTCCCAAACACTCGCAAAGTTTTCCTCAATAAGGGTTCCGATGCTTTCTTTCAGCTTGTCAGTCTTCTCAAGGAATATGTCAAAGTCAGCATCAAATTCAATGTCATGTTGATCAAGGTAATCATAAGTTTTGGTTGTAATTCCTGCCTTTGCCTGCTCAAATGTGTGGATTGCTTCCTCCAAGGCTACAATTTAGACATAAGGAGAAAGAAAACAATGTATGAGATCTCAATATCATCATTATAAAAAATCCTGAAATATAAGTAACATTAATCGGAACCACAAATATTCTCTGAGCATGATGTACTTCATATAGCCTGCCAATTGCAAATTTAAATACTTATTCATATTACAGACATCCTTCATTATTATGGTTAATACGCAGTATGGCCATATTGGTCTAAGAAGAGGTTCATTCACACACACACACACACACAGTCCTGCATTTAATCTACTCTCAATTGTCTCATGCATATAATTTTGATTTGTTAGTGTTGTTCCCAAAAAGGTACTAGATGGCATCCAAAATTTTCGAGACTGGTGCCGCCATCTATACAGCAGTTGTTGTAGCATGAAGCACCGGTAGATGGTAGGACTACCATGTCTAGTGAGTCAGTGTGCCAAGTTGCATGTAGCTGGGTGGAAGTGCGCAGTTTTCACATGTGTTTATTTGGAGTCGTGTACGTGACCTGTGGCGATTTTCATGATGGATCAGAGAAAGGAACAGTGAGTGTGCATCAAATTTTGTGCCCATCTTGGAAAAAGTGCTATGGAGACCCTCACAATGATTCAACAAGCCTTTGGGGACCAAAGCTTGAGTTGTGCGCAGGTGTTTCAATGGCATGCCCGGTTCAAGACCAGTCACACATCAGTTGACAATGACAAACACACAGGGAGACTCACAAGCTGCACAACTCCTGAAACTGTTACACGAATTCAAGAGCTTGTCCGTCAGGATCAACGTCGGACTATTCACGACATTGCTGAGGAGGTGGGAACTGGTTATGGGACATGCCAACAGGTTCTGACAGGAGAATTGGGCATGCACTGTGTCGCAGCCAAATTTGTGTCCAGGATCCTGACAGCTGACCAGAAGCATCAGAAAGTCAACATCTGCACTCAACTTCGTCAGCTCGCCTCCGATGATGAAATCTTCTTGTCCAGGGTCATCACTGGTGATGAGAGCTGGGTTTACAGTTACGACCCTAAGACAAAGCAACAATCCTCCCAGTAGAAAAGTCCCACGTCACCAAGGCCAAAAAAGGCCAGACAGGTGAAAAGCAATGTCAAGAGCATGATAATCACTTTCTTTGATGTCAAGGGGATTGTGCACAAAGAATTTGTTCCAACAGGCCAAAATGTGAATTCCGGGTTCTACTGCGAGGTTTTGTGGTGACCGCATGAAAACGTGCGAAGACTTCGCCCCAAACTTTGGCGAGAACAGACCTGGCTGCTTCACCGTGTCAATGCCCCATCTCACACTTCCGTCCTCACCCAGCAGTTTCTGGCAAAAAACAAAATTGCTCTTATACCCCACCCACCATACTCCCCTGATTTGCCACCCTGTGACTTCCTCCTATTTCTAAAAATGAAATTTGAGCTGAAAGGACGCCGGTTTGATACCAATGAGGAGATACAGGCCAAATCGCAGAGAGTGCCTGACACTCTGATAGAAAAGGACTTCCAGGAAGCGTTCCAAAAATGAAGGAGATGGTGGGACCAGTGTCTACATGCAGAAGGGAACTGCTTCGAGGGTGACAGTGGCCAATAGGCCTTATGGTGAATTTTACGATTTTTACAGCATCAGTCTTGAAAATTTTGTATACCACCTTGTAGGCTTGTGCACATGCAGCATTTCTGTGTAAGAGAACAACATCTGAAAGATGTCACACATTGCCATTCACACTGGTTACAACAACATTTTACTACAAAAAGTATATCCCGTACGTATAACTGTCCAAAATACTTCCAAGGATAAAATAAGTAACTATACAAATATAAATATAAACACACACACACAAACTATATACATTACTATGCACATAGGTGAAGCAATAAGACTCTATTCTGTACTTGGGAGATATGTACTCCATATTTCACCTGTGTTACTGGCTATCCAGACTGATTATGTTGTGCCTTTCAATAGTCTCTCAAGGAAGACATCAAGAACACACATTCCTTTCATATTCCTATTTCCCCTTCAAGTTCAACTTTTCATCTCACTTGGTACTATATAACTATTGAAACTGAAAGAGTATAACTAATGATGAAGGAGTCAATTAATTAAACATGAAACATACCTTCTCCAAGAAGAAGACCTGAAAACAAAACAATGTGGTAAATTAATCTTACATAACTATATGTGTGTACGCACTTACTTATCATATGTTAACATAAATTTGCTGCAGTCATATTCAGTTTTTTGGACAACAGGAAGTTCTCATGTAAGATTTGACGTTCTCACAGTGGTGCTGATGAATATTCAATCATCCATAAATGACAGTGTCCAGTAGTAGAGGAATCGAATCTTCTAATTCTCATATATGCCATTATCTGTCATGTTATGCATTTATTTAATAATGTATACGCAGGCTTTACACAAGAAAAATAAAAGACCAAAAATGGCAGGATGGCTTACAATTATATGACATCTGATGCAGTGAATTCAATAAAATGTAATGTCTCCTGCCATTCATAATGTACTAAAATACATGGTATAGAGGACACTTACCTCATGACAACATTGGAAAAACACATTTTTATGGCATGAAATAGGGTTAGCAAGGCTACAATATATAAACAACTAGAAGGTACAGTTGTGATTTTTACATTTTAAACACTCATATTTCCATTCTTCAGAAACACAAGGAAACAGGTATTATGCACAAAATAAATACTGCTTAAGCCCCTGTAATGTAGTGTGCAGATTAAGAATGAATAAAACTACACCTCCAGTCCTCCATGTGCTTTCATGGCATGTATGTGGACACTTTCACTATACTTTCAACCCTCATATTATAAATTCCTGGAAAGCTGATTTTTGTTACCCTGTGAAAGAGTGTTCCTTATATAGTAATTGTAATTGTAATTGTAATTTATTTGCTGTCCATAAATCCAATTTAGGATACAATCCTGTGGATGTAGACATTGTCATAAATATACCATCTAACATAGTATTCATAGAGTC
>Ga0209629_10002553_pt1 | contig 12505 bp, 11 predicted proteins | sample TergutCu122P5_FD_187286 | JGI IMG/M metagenome (GOLD analysis project Ga0209629, IMG submission 187286) | Cubitermes ugandensis P5 segment gut microbial communities from Kakamega Forest, Kenya - Cu122 P5 (SPAdes) (version 2) | ecosystem: Host-associated > Arthropoda: Insects > Digestive system... | reverse complement strand
CTCCTGAAGATGAGCACTTGAGGCTCGAAACATGTAAAGGAGATTAATATTTTATGAATAAATAATAATCAGTGCACAAAAGTTGGTAATTAATATATAGTCAATTCATGATGCATGGTCAGAAAAACATCAAGTTAAACTCAATGGAGTTTGTCACATGGAGACTAGAGCACCCTATAAGTGACACAGTAAGCCTGCCAGATACTTGGACAGCTTGTAGATAGGGGCTCCAATATTGCTCACAATAGGCCTTGGGGAGACACCCTCTTTATGAAGCTTATAAAGTCCATAAAGCCTTGGTGGTCTTGTGCCCACAGGACGCAGTTGCCCGCAGACCTCCTCTGCAAGTGTAGGTAGGCATCTTAAGCAGAGTGAGGTTTTGAGTTCAGCCATCTCTTGGCCATACTCCTGTAAGCTGTGTAATAACCCAGAAGAGTGCACTTCTCAAGAAAATCAGCCTTATCCCAGGCACAGAACAGGTACATCTGCTTCTTGTGAATGAACAACTTGACATGCCACTAATAATTGTATGACCAGACCATCATTTGTACTGTACAATGTTACAAAGATTGGTTCTATTTGTTCATGAATCAAAGACACTAATTCCTTATATACTGTTGGAACCAAGGACTTCCTTGTACATGAATGTTTTCATTATAATACAGTTCAGTTATCTTATCAGCAACTGCCGCGAAGAAGTGCATTATAAGTAATAAAACACTTCTGAAAAATGGCTGAAAGTAAACAATTAACCATTAAACTGTTAGCCTTACTTGTGCACGTTCACCATCATACTTCCACTCACAGGTGAACTTGAGATTCTCAAATCGATGTAACACCTCCTGCACACCTTTAGTGGGATGTGCTAACATTGGTTTAAGAGGAATTCCAGGTGTGATGTGGCAGTGATCGGGAAGGGCTTTGATTCCCTTCTCCAACAGCACTGGAATTATTCTGTCATAATTTGGACATTCACTAAAACAAATAAAAACAAACACAATTACTTTCAGATCACAATCTTCTGAGATGTGACACTGTGCAGTATGACATATAGGCACCAATATCTTGAAAGAACCTGCCGACCCCATATTCAGAAAACAAGATAATACAATGAAGATTATGTCTTCCACCACGGATGCTATGTGGTTTGTAGACAGGATCCATTTCAGAGGAATCTGCTGTCTGTATCTTTGTTTCCTCCACCCTGAAACTGGTGGCAGTATGTTCCTCCACAGCACTAGTAACTATCACCCAAACTACATGGCATCACATACTACCACTGTGAGAATTTGACACCTCATAATTGTAGAACAAGGGCATAGGTCATGAAAGGAAACAGGGTAAAATGTAGGGCAAAATCATTGCTGCTCTAGGTCAGTGCTTCAGGTTCCATTCAGGTCAAACTGTTACGATATATCAACTCTACAGGGATTAAAGTGTCAAATAAGTGGTGATTTTGATTGACAGACAGGTAAGGGTCATGGTAGTCAAGGTAACCAACCCTCAGACAGAAAATTGATCCTGTTCCAGGATTTGCTTGAAGGGAATGAGGAAAACCACAATTAGGACAGCAAATCTCCAGGCCTTGATATGAACCTGGGGTACCTCAAATACAAAGGAGTGCTACCCATTGATCCACAGTGTTGTAAACCATGGGTACTGTATTGCTGACAAGTCTGCCAAGTGCTGATGTGTATTACAGGAATTCATACAACACACAAATACATTTCACTGTATTCACAAAATTCATCTGAAATAATTCTTGAAAAATTAAACTAGCTTGCAATTAAAGTGGCAGTCCTAAGTGGGTAACACAGTCCACAAGTAAATTTCAAGGTCTGAGTTTCCCTAAAAACTTATGAAGAAAATCAAAATTTGTACACAAAAGTTCAGATCTCTGACTTGTGTAAGCTTTGGGACTTACCAGTAAGTTGTCTTCAGTGTAAGTGCTTGTTCATCAACATAAGACTTAAATGAATCTTGTGACATTTTCTCAGCTGCATTTACAACTTCAGGGGGGTACTGTTGCTCTGGAGGTGTCATAGCACATGCTAGGGCAACAGCCTGAAACAAATGAGGTTATATGATTGGAGGCTTCATGGTATCACTACCAGATACCTGAAGTATGACACCATATACTCTGGTAGATAGTTACTGATGTGTTGGTGGTATATATTGCTTCTATCTACAAAGCACCTACAAGGCTTCATTATTTCATAATCTAGAAGGTAACAAACTGAGGGGAGTCATCAAACAGTATCTGCCACTAATATAACTGAAAATTATGCACAATTGTCTCATTTTGCATAATGTATGTCTGTCAGTCTGTCTGTCTGCTGCCGGCATGTTTGACTCAAGAACTGTTGACAGATTTTGCCAAATTTAATACAAACATTATGCCACTGGTGGCCACCTCCATATCATATGATTTTAATTTCATACAATAAGTAATAGCAAAATTGCAGATGCATGAACTTGTGAGGTAGGTGCGGCACTAGCCCTAGCATCAAACTGTCGTAGCTACACAAAGCATATTATTTGATGAGAAAAGGCAGGGTTATGTACTATGCCCATGTGACTGACTCCACCCAAAAAGATCCAGACCAACTAACAGATTTTCCTGAAACCTGATACAAATATAATGGCACTCAAGATCACACTACTGTACATTCTTAAGCTCCTTGTCATCAATCAAACAAATATTTCACTCATGCAAATTTCTGATGTGGAACTGACACTAATATTAATCAACTGAATCGTGAGATTTGATGAGGTAACAGACCTCACAAAAAAATCAGCTTCAGGGAAGTTAAGATTACAGTCTTCTGGGATGTTACACTGTTGTGCCAAAGATATGTCCTGTTCACAGGAACCCATGTGACAGACTAAATGGTGTCACATTCCAGAAGACCTAATCTTAGTACTGATCACTGAGAGAACCTCACATCTCACTCAATCGATTTAGTTGTCCTGCACAACATTAAATAATCATAAGGTGCCCATTAAAAACTTATATCAAGCTTTCCAGTTTCATAGTCACAGTTAATTAAATTACTGCAGCATGGCATCTAAACTTTTCTATACAGATACATATAAGTTCTACATGAAAACACATCTTATCCGCCATCCATACAAAGGAGACAATGTGTCTTCCAGGTAACTTCTGTTCATAGGTGAAACCACACAATTTAATCTATAAGCACACTCTTGGGTAAACCAGGCTGGCTTGAAATTAAATGGCACACATCAGTATCTGGTTCATGCTGATGACATTAACATACTGGGTGAAAGCATATATACTATAAAGGAAAACACAGACACTTCAGTAGTTGCTAGTATGGAGGCTGCTCCAGAAGTAAATACTGAGAAAACTACGTAAATGGTCATGTTTCAAGACCAGCATGCACGACAAAATCACAATGTAAGGAGAGGAAATAAATTATTTGAAAGGGTGGAACAGTTAAAATATTTGGTAACAACTCTAACAAGTCAAAATTCCATTCATAAAGATATCAAGAAAAGACTGCATTCAGGGAATGTTTGCTATCTTTCAGTGCAGAATTTTTGTCATCCAGTTCACTATCCATAATTTAAAGATTAAGATGTACTGAAATATAATTTTGCCTGTTGTTTTGTATGGGTGTGAAACTTGGTTTTTCACAATCAGAGAGGAAAGTAGGCTGAGGGTGTTCGAGAAAAGGGAATTGAGAAGGATGTTTGGGAACAAGGGGGATGAGGTAACAGGGAAGTGGGGAAGACTATATAATGAGGAGCTTAATGATTTGTACTGCTCAACAAATATAATGTGGGTGATCAAATCAAGAAGAATGAGGTACATGGGGCATGTGGCATGTATAGGGGAAAGGAGAAGTGCATATAGAGTTTTGGTAGGGAGACCTGAGGGAAGGAGACCACTTTGAAGACCTAGGCATAGATGGGAGGATAATATTAAAATGGATCTTCAAAAAGTAGGATAGGGAGGCATGGGCTGGATTGATTTGACTCAGGACACAGACAGGTGGAGGTGCTTGTCAATGTGGTAATGAACCTTCAGGTTCCACAAAATGCAGGGAATTTCTTGACTGTTTGCTTCTTAGGAAGGACTCTGCTTCATGGAGTTAGGTAGTTAGTTAGTTATTTACTTACTTACTTATTTACATACATACTTACTTACTTACTTGGTTAGTTACACTCATGGATAAAAGAAATGGAAGTTCTAATAAAACCATATTCAGTAAAACCACTTGCTGCCACAATTTACAACTTGTGTACTGCACTAATAGTAAATGAAAAGTTCAACTCCTAACCGACAGGCACATAAACACACTGAATATCATAACAAAGTTCACTTTAACAGAAATGTCAATTCAGCATAAGATGATACAATTCTGTCAGGCCCCACTTATGATCACTTGAACAAAATTAAAATGTGGAGATATGAGGACATGAGAGGATAAACAATACAACTGAATGTAGGGAAATAAATTGCAGTGATGCGAGGAGGATAGAAGTGTACCAAAATTACATCCAGTGGCACAATTAAGATACTAGCAAACCCTTGACTGTACAGAAGGGTTTGCAATTTTGTACTAAGCTATCACAGACTGTTCACAACATACTCATATTCATGCTAAATAATTATATTGACTCACACCAGATTTATATGGTTAAGTTACATGTTTCCTTCTGTAAGGGTATGAAGTAGTCAATCTTATATTACATATATGAGGGGATGCTGATAAGTCCTTAGCCTGACCAGGAAGGAAACAAGCTACAGCGACCAAACTTGGGATTTATTCAACGTACTCCCCACGAAGCTCAATACACTTCTTAAACCATTGCTCTAAATTTTGTAAGCCACTAAAAACACATTCAGAAGGTTGTCCGTCCAACCAGGTCTCCATGGCAGCAATGGCCTCCATGTTGGACAAAAATGGTGACCTTTCAATTGCTTTTTCAGTCCAGGGAACAGGTGGTAGTCTGACGGGGCCAGATCCAGAGAATACGGTGGGTGATCAAGAAACTGGAAGCCCAGGTAGGCCAGTTTCTTCTGTGTTGCAAGTGCCCAGTGAGCTGGCATATTGTTGTGCAAGAACAAGACACCCTTGGTGACCTTCCCGCGGCGTTTTTCCTTCAAAATGTCCTTCAATTTCACCAGCAGAGATGAGTAATACTCCGCTTTGATAGTTTGGCCCTTTGGAAGATAATCAATCAGGAGGATGCTGTCCTGATCCCAAAAAATTGAGGCGAGAAATTTTCCAGCGGATTTTTGCACTCAGAATTTTTTGGGGTGGAGTGAGCCGCTATGCTGCCACTCCATTGAATGTTGCTTTGTCTCCGGGTCATAGTGATATAACCATGTTTCATCCATGGTCACCAATCACAACAGGAAATCACCTGGATTGCGCTGAAAAAATCCCAAAAGTTGCTCAGACGACTGGCACCATTGACGTTTTTAATCTGCGTTCAGACATTTCAGGACCCACTTCACGAAGAGCTTCCGCATGTCCAAATCTTCATGAATGATGGACCAAACCTGCTCACGTGAGATGCCCAGTTGCTCAGCTATTGATTTAGCCAAAATCCGGCGGTCTTCCAAGATTAGCTCGTGAATTTGATCAATAATCTCCGGGGTGGTCACTGTTTTGGGTCGTCTAGGACAAGGCGCATCACAGGTGGAAAAATCACCATGTTTAAACTAGGCCACCCAGTTTTTGACGGTGGCATATGATGGTGCATGTTCCCATAATGTTTCTGTCAGAATGGTGTGAATTTCCTTCGGTGCCTTGCCTTGCAGGGAAAAAAAACTTGACAGCTTGTGACTTGATGTTGTTGAAATCGCGCGCATCGCCTGACATGCTTTCTTTCAGCCTCTGTAACAAGAAAAGACTTGCAATTCAGCAAATGAACAGACTCCTCTTTCCAACAACTCTATCAATTCTGTCCTATGACATCGGGAAGTAGGTCAGGCTAAGGACTTATCAGCAACCCCTCGTATATAAGGAAAATTTATCTGCATGCCTACACACCACACTAAAAAAGAATATGTGATATATGGAGATAAAACTATGCACAGCCAACATAGCAACTTTTACCTGCAGCACAGACTGCTCAGCAAGACCAACACGCAACTTGCCAGCAAGTGAGCGGATGAGAAAACGGGCCTCTGAATGTCTACAAGCCACGAACATTGCTTGAATCTTGTCCACTTTCTTGCTCATTGACTAAAGTTATAAATGGCAACAATTAGGTATAGGCATTACTTAATATGTAAACTAAAAGAAAATATACCATATTTACCTGAATGCAAGACAACTCTAATCTAAGATGATCCCCCAAAAATAAGTCTGCTAAAAAATTTGACTATTAATTTCATACACTTAATACACACAGCATGTCGGATTCTATCTACCTGTACCAACCAGTGTTAATGTCTCCATCTTCACAGTCAGTGCCTTCCTCTTCCTCACACTCATCCTACACATTCCGATCCTCATCACAGCCATTCCACAACTTATCATCAGTCTCATCCACTGCATTGGTTATAAAGCACCTTTTAAAAACACCCTTCACAGTCACTTCTGGTGAGACACACTGCCATGCCATTATGATCCACATCAACTAAATAATGCATCTATATTCCTTGGTCAACAAACTTACTTGAACCCAAGAAGATTCGCAGTTTACTCCAGAGATGGTGTTAGGAATTTAAATAAGTGTGTTCTGGATTTCTCTGTCATGTCTGTGGTCTAATCATTCTGAGTTCATGCTTCCATCTATGGTTTTTAATTTGTGGATTGGTCCAGGTTTTATTTTTGAGCCTTGTGGTTACTTTAAACTTTTCAGTAGCCATTTTCCTGTTACTACCCTTGGACTAGATCTGTTCTCAGGTGCATATCTTAACAAGTTACTGTTTGTATGGTGCCCAGGATTTGACAATAACTCAATCTAAGAAGTCCACCAAGTTAGGTGCTTCTTTGCCTGAAAACGGAATCAGAGCTAGCTTCCAAAGAATCGTGCTTCTTTAAAAAAATTAGATGACAGACAAGACCCGTAAAAGGAAGATCATGTCAGTTAACTTAAGCCATGCTCTTTTCTCTCTTTTGGATTTATTGACCCTCCAAATTGGGACTGAAAGGTTGTCCCGATATGTCCATAAGGAAATACCATATGATGCTGTGTAATATCTCAGAAGAACAGAGATCTCACGCGATAATTTGGTGACGCGGGCCATGGTTTGGCTCCACATGGTCTGGTTCAGAGCAATACAATTTGGCGCAGTGCAGTTCAGTGCTTCATCCACGAATTTAAGACCTCACATATTTGAGTGCCAAATTTAAGGAAAAACCTCATCAATATTCTGTACATGTTCCCTAACCTTTCAAGACTCAAAAATAATATCACTCAAAACCTTGAAACATGTGAACATAAGTAAAACAGCTGCTGCAGTTTACAGCAGAATATTCCAAACTATCACATAGTCACAAATAACAAATCTGCTGTTAATAAATTTAAAATTTATGTTTGTGTTTCCTGCATCACCATTCTGTAAAATAATCTCTGTCCCAGAAGGGGTTGCAGCAATATGCATGTATAGCCTCACACTGAAAGTAGAAATCACATTGAGTTTCAACCACACTGATCTACTGACTGGTGCAGGCCCACTCAACCTGTAGCTCCTGGGCAACATGTTACCTGCAGACATTTGAAATGAGAAAACGTCTTGAACTCCTTCTCTGGCAAAGCTGAGATAGAATGCCAAAGCAATATTGAAAACTTACGAGCTGTTTATGCAGATATACATTATATTACTAATTAATCTTGTAAATATGTGTTAAACATTGTGACACCCTATGCTATATTGTGAATTACATTTTTATAAAATTTTCCTTCTATTAAGAGAACAATTTTATTGCACATGATTTATTGACAAATACATGGTAAAACTATATATATATAATTATCCTTGCACTTATTAATTCTTCATTCTGTGCATTGAATTTCATGTTGCGTGCATGCATCCCATATGTTGCTAAAGTAGCCTACACCACATAAAAAGTTGAGCAGGTCTGGACTGATGTCTCTGGTCCAGGACACTATTTTATGTTGTATATACTCACAGAATGACCAGTCATCTGTGCGATGGCCTTCAATTTGCTGAACACGCTCTGAACAGTCAGTCTTGCAGGTTGGAATATCATACATTGACTGCTGCGACTCTGTTCTGCCACAATACCCAAATCTCCAGTAGCATTAGCATCAGTCTTGATTTGAGCAATGGTTCTTCCTGTACTCTGTGCAATTGCTTTCATCAGTGTTGTCTCTGCTACACCAAGCTCAATACCTGACAGATATAAGAAAAAATTTCTGAAATTAAATCATTACAAGAAATTGTTGAACAAAGACTCACTGTTATCTTGCAGATGGATATGACAAAATCAGCTGGTAAAGTGAAAAAAGTTACGCTGTTCCTGTGCTAACATCGAGGCATATGGGGAAATGGTGGTATTTCAACATATTAAACTTTTGAATTGAGTGGAGGTGTGTGGTGTGTGATCAGCTTCACGCCCAGTGCTTATACACACAACACGCCCCGCCCCCAGAAAACAGTCCATACAACCACTCCAAACCACAAACTTATATGAAGATCAGACAAATATTTTAAATGTTTTATTTTTTATTTCTTGTGATGCACTGACAGCAGCACTTCCAAGCATGTATGAAGAAGGGTCTTGTACAATAACAGTCTTCTTCACAGAGACAGACAGAGAGGCATACATACATACAATGCATGTCCATCTGTCCATCTCTCTCTCTCCACCACATCCTTCTAACATGGCAAGATATGAAAATATCATGCTAAAAGTAGTGCTCACCTGACTCAAGAAGATCACAAATAAGCAGCTAGGCCACGATGCAGGCAGTGTTTGCATATATCCAGAAAGGACATAAGAGCACCCATTATTGCAGAAATTATGAGAATACTCACTAACAGCAAATTCTGTTAGGCTTAACCTAATGAAATTTATGGTGTACAATTAAATCCTTATTAACATGGACTTCCACAGTACAGTATACAGACAAAGGCAAGCTGGTTTTTGAGTGTGCCAGAAATGATATATAAGGAAAGGCCATAAAAACTGTGCAAGAATATATGGCAACATTAAGCAGACAAACAAAGTAAGATATAAATGGAAGATACCTTCATAGGCTGGACCCAGTTTGTTAAGGCACAGGTACACACTGGGCAGCAGATCTTCTGGGGAGAGAATTATCACTGAGCGAAAATAGTTTGCCAAGATTTCGATTATCTTGAGACGACCACTGACACCTTCAATCTTCTCTAGGGTCATAGCCAAGGCAAAATATGGCACTCTGCAATCAACAACCAAACATATTTACACATCTATGAAATTAAAAAATTTAACGTAAGTCTAAAGATTAATGATGGAGATGCATTATTAATCTTTCACACTTTGTACTCGATTTCCCGTACTGTCACTTGCTGGACTCATTCTGACACAATTTAATCTCTGTATTTAGCACAAATTTCTGTCACTCCAAACACCTGCATGTACATCTGCCTTGTGGTCTCTACACGGTCTGTTTATTTTGCAGTACACTGCAGAAAAAGAGGGATACAAATATTCTCTGTTACAAACCTGTTTGGTGTGATGTTTCCTGATTTCAAAAACTCACATTATCCACTGATACCATATCACAACTTGGATTTGGTATGCTACTTGTCTGAACACCAACAAATACAAAATTCCATGTGACACTTCTTACTCTGTTTTTCCTCATCTACTCATCATGCAGAGCAACAGATGCAATATGAACTCCTGTTGCAACTGTCAGTTAAAAAATATCTTCCCTGCCTACTATTGCACGAAAGTTTCGTGTGGTTCTTACAGTTCAGATCAATTATTCAACCCTAAAAATCAAGGCAACAACTGCTCCCTCAAAAATGATGGTAACCACATGGCATCATATCCTAAAACACAGAAGTCCTAATATTCACTGCCACGAAAACCTCCAATATCAATGGTAGCCAGTTAAAATATCAAATGTCAGCCCACCAACACCATACTACATACTTATCTTCCCTGCTCCAACAAGCATCATCAATGGGGTGATACTTCGATTTTGTGGGATCATAATTCATTTCAGTGCCCTTCGGTGCCATTTTACTGCTCCCTGGAGGTTTACTAGGTACAGAACTTGGAAGTCTCTTACTTTTCTGTGTTGTTTTTGTGTTTTTACGGGGAGCTAGAAAAAGACATGAAAACATCTGAATCTAAGATTACATGTTCTGATGGAGCATACCATTCAGCTTTAATTTTACTACATACCTGCACAAGCATAAGATAACAAATTAACTCAGAGTGTCATGCATGACATGTAAGCAAAGGGATTGAGCATGCAAGAAACCATGTACACCTACAAATAATATAGAAGCAACCTATCCTTCATGGTGGAAAACTGAAGGTACGAAATGTTATTAATCATGACACATAAATTTCATGAAAAAGTGGAATTACAATATAAGTAACTCATGTTTACTCATTATAGTTAACCCTCTGGTGCCAAAGCATGACTGTACTTGTGCAATGGGGGCTGAGAAAGCTGAACCGATATACATGCAATGTAAGGTGCAGGCTATTTAAATCTCTTTTACAGAGTGCATTGGACACTGAATTCCAGCACCAAAAGGTTAATCATGATTAAGGTAATCCAGCACTAATATATCAACAGAGATCAAATCCACTAAAAATTCAATGGACACAAACATTTTTCAAATCAGTGATGTATATACACAGTTCATAACACTGAACACAGTATCTCTCATGTATGCCTTGCTTTACACAATAAACGCAGTGCACTTTAACCCTGAACATGTATGCGTGGGTTCCCCTGAAGTGCTAGCAGGAATCAACCACATTATATACATGCCACCATTCCCCAGAAGATTACTAATCAATTATGATTAATAAGTTCTACATGATGATAAATATCACTTTGTTTGTCTGAAGAGACTAAGAAAAACCACAGAGCAGCTCTCAGAATATTTGAATTGGGTGCCCCCTGAATATAGTACCATCACATGCAGCTGCTTGGAAAGTAGTAGTTACTGCAATTACCGAAGAAGCTGTGAACTGATTTTTCTGATGATGTTTCTTTTATGTTCTTGTCCAATTTATCCTCCTCCTTTATGGGATTTCCTTCAGTGTCCTGGTTCTCTGCTTCATCTTCCTCTCCCTTAATGACAGGCTTTTTGTCATTTGAGCTTACACTTTCTGTTGATCCAGTTTTACTACATTTCTCTACTTCATCCTCCTGAACGTGTGCATTCTCAGTCTTCACACCCACCTGCAGAAAACATGCATCATATTAAAGAAGGTAAGGTATCCCTTTTAATTTGTAATACTAAAGGATATTCACAAATAACAGAAAGAAAAATTCTATAGAGATTATTATTTCATACCAGTGGGGTGCGCATCACTACCTTTCATACTTTGTAGTGCAGTGAGTCAATCAATCACAAATCAATAATATAACCTGAAAACTATTTTTATAGTTTACTTTCCACATAAAAACTGTTGTAACTTGAGATGTTGGGAAACATTTATGTATAGAATGTTACATATCTGTGAAATGTGGAATAAATATGCTGTATCTTTTGCCCTGCAAATGGACCTCAGGCATTAATGATCCTGAAATACTTATTAAAAACAAAAATATACCTTCGTCCCTTCTGCATCCAATTCTTTAGAAGCTTTGGCCACTTTAGCTGCCTCAACTTTCCTGGCAATGCTAGGCAACAGCTGTTTCATTCCTTTAAATGGTGCAGCAGCTATAAGAACAATGACAACAGTATTACAACATTTGAGAGTCTGTCTTCAATTTCAGCTCGTGCATTACTATGGCTAAATAACACTAACAATATAGAAAATATAAGAAAATGAACAGCTGCCCATTTGTCATTATAACATAGCCTTGATAATTTCAATGTGCAGAGAAGACAGTCTGTTACACTGCAAAATTAAGTTACATTCCACACACACACACACACACACACAGGCAGTTACTTCATAATAAGGACACCATGCATTTCAGCCTTGCAGCACACACTCTCATTCACTGCCAAACAGATTCCAAGAGGCTTCTAATACTAAATTTTCACAATAAATAAATATATTTCCAAACATTTGCAAATACACCCCAATGAAGCAGTACTCACAATACATTACATGACATTAGTATGTTAAACATAATTAAGTTCTTATCATTACATCCACATATCATCATTCAGTATTCTGTCTAACGACAGGTCCAAAGCCTCCTCCAAAACGATTCCTCCACATAGTGCGATCTAGAGCTTCCTCCTTCAAATGAGAGTATCCTCTCCTGTCCTTATGGTCATCCAGTAGCTTCCTATGTCTTCTTCCTCATCTTCTTGTCACTTCCATCTCTCCCTTTATCTTTCCTTCGATAACTTGTTTTA
>Ga0209629_10002552_pt1 | contig 12505 bp, 10 predicted proteins | sample TergutCu122P5_FD_187286 | JGI IMG/M metagenome (GOLD analysis project Ga0209629, IMG submission 187286) | Cubitermes ugandensis P5 segment gut microbial communities from Kakamega Forest, Kenya - Cu122 P5 (SPAdes) (version 2) | ecosystem: Host-associated > Arthropoda: Insects > Digestive system... | reverse complement strand
TTCGTGGCATTCGCTTCAGAACTGTTCCAGAGATTCTTCAGGCGGTAGACTGCTCCATTCGGACTATCAACACAACAGGCGCTGCTAAAGGTATCCTACGACATCCACATCGCTGGCAACGGGTTGTACACAATGCTCGTGACTACAGTGAAGGACAGTAAAACTTCGAAACATGTATCTATTTTGTAGCAGTTGTAAATAAATAGTTGCCACTATTAAAGTTCCAACCCTCGTACATAAAGTTATCCAGTCCAACCTCTAAGCAGGTAAAATTATCCAGTCCAACTTTTCTTCCTTCACTGTGCAAGCAGTAATATTTACCTCTATAAAAAATAAAGAGGTCAGGAGTCTGGCTTAAAACTGTCTTTTAAGGTCATGGTCTGCTGGGATGTGACACTGCACATGTCAGTATATGGGTAATCAATATCAATATATTGATATTGATATATTTGTTAACTGCAATTGGGTTGACAGCTCGTGGCAGTAGTATATCCCAGAAGAGTACAGTCTCAGTATTAAGGTCACTAAATTTTTCTCTTTTCTAACTGAATTTATTCAGAAAAAGATTACGTCTTTCCAGACATCTACGGTACAGACTGGAAGTAATATTATATATCCAGAAATTCACTGAACTTGTTAGTTTTTCTACTATACGTTGACCTAGGATTTGGACTTCCAATAAGGCATGTCAGCTGCAGTTATTTATTCATCTCTGATGAAACAAGATACCTAAACATGCGAAGGGAAAATGACAAAAATTGCAACAACTAAATATAATTTCAAACATGTCACAGCTCATTCTGCAGTAAGATCTACATACAGTGTAGGGTGTGCATGCATACAGTTCTTCTTACAGCCACCTGCTGCAACACTTTATAATGTGTTAAAAGCCGTCAACATTTATACCTGTAAGATGTTGAGGATTGCGTCGCACATTTATGGGATCATTGCCATTGAAGCGATATAGATGAAGCTGTGCTGGATTGGCAACTCTGTCCAGAATTCCTTCCCACATTGGAGACATCCATTGGCCAATCAGAGGATCATAAACTTTTCCACTTGGCATGTGCACCAGTGATGTTACCTATTAAATACAGGCACATGAGGGAGTTGTAGTATAGTTCTATACATTTGTAAGCTTGGTATTTGACTGTAGTGAGTGGTCAGTGTCATACCCTGGCCCCAGTCCACACATTCCCACTCAGTTTTTTTAAGACCAATTTTAATATTATCCTTGTGGAATGTATCAGAAAGTAAACATTTTTTCTGTCTCCTTTACCAGTTTCATAATACTACAAGTTATTTGTCCGTTTTTGGCTGGTTGAGAGCCTAATGGAGCTGGGAACAGACCTGTGCTGTAGATGATGTGATGACACCAGGACATGCTCTCTCAACCAATCTGTTTTTGCTATTGCTATATAATAACTGACTCCTGGCCTTCCATTTACAAATTTCACCAGCTATAAACTAACAAGTGGTCCACAATGCGTTATAACTTGAGTTTTCAATATTTTTGCTGATGTATTAAAAATCAGTCTACAAAAACTATGCAATAGTGTGAAGAATACAATATTGCCTACGGCTAACAAACAGCACAACATGCCCCTGAATATGTTCTAAGAGGTCAGGTCATGTCAGGCAAAATGTTATGTATGACTGCATGGTTTCTCACACTGTGGCACGCCAACCACTGTTTACTGTTATGTGACCTTAATTAAAAACAAGACAGGCAATGAATGTACAATGTAACATGGAGGCGCGTTCGTGCAACCATTGTTGTAGCGGAAAATTAATTAGTATTACATATTCTGGGCGTGTGTTTCTAGCCTTAGGTATCCAGCATGCTTTTGGGTGTGTGTTGGTAGCCTTACATATCCAGCATGCAATGCGCATGTGCCATATTGTCATCTGTGGCCTGCCAACACTCCAATATTTTTTCACATTATCTCATAAATGGCACAAATTTTTGAAAAAAAATTACTGAATGTAAAATGTGTGTTTTAATTTTCTCTACAACTTTTGTATGAAATATTTCTCATTCTACAAAGAAATGAGACAGATATGATAAGAAATATACATTGGTCTTCATGTAAAGTACCCATTGGTCTTCATGTAAAGTACCCATTATTCTTGTCAGATTTTAAAGCAACTTGAATTTCTTAAACAGATTTTCACAAAATACTCAAATATCAAATTCCATCTAAATCTGTCCAGTAGAAGCTGAGTTGTTCCACGTAGACGGATGGACAGATGGACAGACAGACATGACAAAGCTAATAGTTGCTTTTTGAAATTTTGCAGACGCGCCTAAAAGCAAAATATAAGAAGGATAAAAACTTAAAAAATAAATAAAACATGAACCATACATCTTTATTAATACATTGCGTAACTCATTGCCGCTATCAGCCAGTCGTTCCAATTTCGGCTATTTATTTAAATACAGAATAAATATGGATGGTATGCTGAAATTCTCAAATTTAAGTTAGTGGTATGCCAGCAAAAAAGCTGGACAACAGTGGATTATTTTATTCTGATACCTATGTGACCTGATAATACTTTGGTGTCCAATGCTATTTGTACTGCTTCAAAAGATCATGACAGGAATAAAATCAACACAATGGCCCCCTGTGATGCAGCCCTGTATCAGTGCCATGAAGGAACCTGTTCCTCCTCCAGAACATCACTCAGAAATCCCAGCTCAGTTTAATACATGAGTATACCGAGTCTAGTGAAGAGTGTTATGGAAGTCAGTGAGCCAACCAGCCAACTCCAGTGGATCACTGCCTTGCAAAATACTGTATGACTTCCATTCAGTAACAAACCTGATCTAGAAGTCCTCCACAGAAGTCAATTGGCAAGTACAGGTATGGGTTGGAATCGTAGACAATGTGTCCATACGGTGACCTCATAATTTCACGGATTCCCTCCCCATACTGATTAAACACCATAACAGGGGTACCACACTGATCTGTAGCTATGTAGTACTTGTGGCGATACAATTGCGCAAAAATGAGGTGTCCACGGTCATCATACACCAGTGACATAAGCTTCCCATCACGTGGACTGTATATTTGGCTCACCTAAATTAACACACAAAATGAGAGTTTTATTTCTTTAAACGGCAAGGCAATTATGACAGAATGCTTCACATGCTGATAATCAAGGGAACTGATAAACAACAAATCAAGAAAAATTTCACAGATCACTAGGAGGTTTACATTTCTGTTAATAGGTATTGAAAGATGGCCAATTTTATAGTGTGTCATGGGTTACTGGCCAGATATATGAAAGTTTTATACAGGTACACACACACATGCACACAGAAACAATCACACGCACACACACACACACACACACACACACACTTTGTACACAAAGTACACAAGACTGAATACAACTCTGGCATCAACAAAATACTGAATGTACTACCTTCAGAAATATGTAATTAAGGGCATACCTCATTTGGACGCTGATGATTAGTGTAGAAAAACTGTGTCACATTTCCATAGTTGTCTTTGCGAGTGGCAAGGCGATCTAGGTGATCGTAATAGTAGCGCACATCGAACCTGCCACGCCTAGTAGCACGCACCTTAAGAAGACAGAAAAGTCATGTACAGAACAACTTTTTAACACTCTGAAACCTCTCATCACATTACCATGCTCGAATTAATTTAATGTTAAGAATACTGTCTTGTTGGAGGTGATGCCATATAGTCTTGTACAAATTTACCAAATTTTGGAGGATCCTGCTGTCTGCATCTTCTCTCTTCTATACTCTTCATCCAGCCTTACATACATTTCATTCTGGTCCTAATTAATGCTCTCATTACTAAATAAATACACGTGCACTCACTTTATCCTATGTCCTACTATTTACAAAAATAAGTTACCAATAGGCCTTTGGCATTGTAGTGGAAGCGTTCTTCTCTTGCATTTTGAACAACAAGGCCACGATTGTCATAGCGATACAAGCCTTCCCCAACCTTTACAATACGATCCATCACATTGTATTCCATTGGTATTGTGTTACCCCTGAAAATAAAATCAATTCCTCTGCATTCTAATTGTCTAAGATAGTAAGAATTTCAATGATCTAATTTCAAAACCTCAAAACATATTATGATTAATGTCATATTTACTTGTATGTAAGGGACAGCAAGTTCCCGTTGGCATCATACCGAAACCCCCACGGTTCTTGTGCTTCGACTCCCGACAGCTGTCCGTCAGAGTCCCACGTATAATTCTTCACATTTGTGTAAGTGTTGACGCCAACATTTCGGGTGTACGTTCGCGTCTGACTGATACGACTGAAACAAAATAACATTTTTATAAATACACTAGCACAAAGATTACTGAAATTTGAACTGGGAAATTTGCTGAAATATGTACGAGAAAGTGCTCAGGCTTAATTATTTTAAAGTTGTCCCTTTCGTGAATTTTTTTTATCAGCATACACCATTTATTTACCTACTAAATGCACATTCTTAAATTAGCATAAACAATAAATGAGACTCTCCAACATGTTGCAGTGCATGTTTACCACCTTCAGGGAGAACATAATGTCAATTCTTAAAAGCCTTTAAGATGGTCCGCATGTACAGAAACATGTCGGAGAATCTCATTTACTGTTTGCACTAATTTAAGAATGTGCATTTAGTTGGTAAATAAATGGTGTATGCTTCTTCGGCTTAAGTTTGGAGATACTACATTTTGATCAGCATTGAATTTAGAACATACATTTTATTAAGGGCTATGACAGTAACTTTAATCAAAAACTACAGAAATGCAAAACATACAGAGTGGGCCAAAAGTAGGTATACAGTAATTATTTTTTTCTTTACAGGTATTGTGAGAAGAACCATCAATACTATACTATATACCATATACTGCATACTGTATATCTATTTTTGGCCCACCTTGTATAATGGAACAAACCTTCGAGAGTCGTACGTGAACTCCATACGGAATACTTCCATTCGGTGAATTGTGACAGCAACTTGAGTTTCGTGATATTGAGCATCGTGCCATCTTGAGAATATTGCAGTACCATCGAATGTGGATGTTTCATTGGGCCGAGGTTGGGAGACCTGAAAAAAGAAATGTCAAGAGTAATGAAAGTGGCACAAGCAGCAACTGATATGTCTTATGTGTCTCAATAAGTACTACTGACTTGAAGCTAGCTGACAGACAATGAACATTCAGTGCTGATTTTTAAGTTTAAGATAGATGATAACACACATAAATTGCTGTAACAGGCACTTTAGCTCATGAGGTGTAGAAGATAATTAATACGATAATACTACTTATTGGTTGAGCAAGCAGTGTTTGTGCTTCATATTCAGGAGATCCTGATTGCAAGTACAGGCAAGTGGACTGTCTAATATGACTTAGGGTTTTCATGTTTTTCAACAGCCCTTCCTAGCAAATCCCATCAAACTCAGTATTCACACATCATCATACCTTAAACTGGCCGAACTGTTCCAAGGCTCCTGTACGTATGTTATAGCCTAGTGCGTGCTCTGGTAAGTTCTGTCCACCAATCCTGCCTTGGACTCCAGTAAGACGAAAATTACTGTCATATTCGTATGTAAACTTGGCATTGCTCAACCCAGTCTTGGCTCCAAAGTCAAGCCTTTCTTCCATCAGCAGACCTGCCACATACTGGAAATCCCACCGATATTCAAACTCTCTCTCAGAATGGAGCAGCTCACTAGGAAAGCCTGTCAGAGCAGAGTAGTTTATTTGGCTGCGTCCATCTCCGTGGAGAACCTGAAAACAAAACAGAGTAATTACCTTCAAAGAATGGTCACAACAACGTGAATATAAAATTTCTTCTGTTATTTTATCAGTTCCATGACTTATCAAGAGTAAATCATAAATGTGACCTCGCTACATTAGAGAAAAACTTGAAGGTGACCTACTCAGGCCAAAACATGTTGTTGTAGAGACAATCTGCTAATATTTGTACAATTATTATATCTATATTTATTAGTAAAAGAGACTGTTGTGCCATATAACATATACTGCTACATAAATAACTGTATACATACAATTTTGATATTGATATCCATTGACACTGCATTACACTGAACATACAATACCTTGCACACATGGGTAATTTCCAGAGACGGGTTAAAATACTTTTTAATTAGCCACAGGCAAGGTATATTAATAAAAATTATGATTATTTATCTGAGGACATTCTCCTGAAGTTACTTACCTGAAATGGTAAAGGATGTGGAGCAATTAATAATATAAAACAAACCCTTCAACTATACAAGACAAGCTTATTTTCAAAAATGATATGTCCATTGTTTACAGGAAATGAATTTTGATTACACAAGACTGAGGAATATGCAGATGTACAAGCAAAGGTAGAAATCATGCAACCTACAGTGCCAGGACTATTTGTAGACTGCAATAGTGTATCTGGGACTAAAGGACCATGCCCTGCATACCTTCCTACAGATAGTCAATCTTGCTACAGTGGAAATATGTGTTTTTAGGCACTTTCTCAAAATTGCAAAAATGGACTGTTAGCTTCATCATGTACGTGCGCGAGTGTGTGTGTGTGTGTGTGTGTGTATGTGTGTGTGATCATGTGTGCATGTGCGCGTATATCCGTCTGTCTGTCCGTCCATCCACGTGGAACAACTTGGCTCCCACTGGATGGGTTTTTATGAAATTTTGTATTTGAGTATTTTTCTAAAATTTGTCCAGAAATTTCAAGTTTCATTAAAATCTGACACAAATAACAGGTACTTTACATGAAAAACTATGTACATTTATGATAACATCTCGCTCAATTCTTGTTAGAACGACAACTGTTTTAGAAAAAAATTGTTGAGAAAGTCAAAGACACATTTTATGTTCAACAACTTTTTTCCCAAAAATAGTGCCTTTATGAAATTATGTGGAAAAACACTGTAACGCCGGAAATGCCACAGATTACAATATGGTGCATGTACATTGCATGCTGGATAAACAACGCTGCAGACACACACTTGTAATATGTAATACTTGTTACTTTCCACTGCAACAATGGTTACACGAACATGCGTCAGTGTTTCGTTTCTATGTGCATCACCTCTCTTGTTGAAAATGAACTCATTATATGTCCACCACACACATTTGAGGTACTTTTCAGTCATTTTCAGAATATCCACATTACCTAAGGAAATTATTAAACATGCCTCATAAAATATTTTTACCACCAAATTTGACATTTCTAAAGTACATACACACACACATACACATACAAACATACATACAAAAATATATGTACAAATATATACGGTCGCACCATAAAACTACTAATGTTTTAAAATCTATGTGTAACTTCAGCTCCTCAGTGTATTTCTGAGGGTCGAACATCTCTGTAATCTATGCATCAGGTTCAAACTAACCCAGAATTTTCACATTTTATCATGGACATTGATGTTGATCAATGCCATTTTTGCAGACTAATATCATGTGTCCCTCATCCACATGTACAATTAGTGATAATATGGGACCCAAAAATGATGAGTGAATTACATCATTTTACATGGCGCTGTGTGTTGACAAATTGAATGTGATACCCCTGCTGTGAGCTTGAAGAAAATAAATCATCCATAGTGTTATGATATCAGAAAACAAGCTCATCTCATAAGCTAACCAAACACATTATAATGTATCACACAATAAACACAATTCTCTTTATTTACCTCTGCAAGCTGACCTGAACCATGGTAGCGATATATAACCCTCGCACCATCTACAGGAAAGACTGTCTGCAGAATGGCCCCAGAGTGCGAATAATGTTGAATGTAGGAGCGTAATGAACCTGGTGGAGTATAAGTGACACGGAGGAAACCAAGGGATGGCTGGCATGAGAAGGAATGCCTCGTATTGCTGGGGAGAATCACATGGCGCAAGCCACCATCTTCATCATACTGAAGACTAAATCGACGTCCACTCGGAAGTGTGATGTGGGACAGCTGAAATCGGTATTTATCAGTGAGACATCACTTACAAGAGACAAATACACTCTATGCCTTTGTATGAGTGCAAGTGCAGTTCTTCCACATGGTTTATGATAGGGAAACTAGTACACAAAGGTGACACACAAATGTAGCATTTTCCACCAGTGCACATCTGTTAAAAGAACAGATCATTCATAAGTTGTCTCTGCTTTCATCTTCACACCAAATACTTGGAGTTTATAAACCTCAACATTAAAAATTTTGACCTTTCTTTATCACCCATTTCAGTACCACTGTTTCAGCCTTCTGTGACTGGTTCCAATGACTAGGGATGAGACCACATGCCTGGAGAGTCAGCTTCTCCCACACTCTCAGCAAGTCAAGCTCTGTCTTTCACAATGTGAGATTGACAGCTTTCAGGCTTAATGAATTGAGAATCTCCTTCAATAGTGTACTGTACTCTTTTTACTTGGAATTTGTATTTCATTCAAATAAACTTCAATAACCTTATGCTTTTTGAGGTTACTTGTATATCACTAGTATATTACTAGTACTAGTACTAGTATATTACTAGTACTTAATAAATCACTTCTGCAAATTACCACATTATAAATTAAAATATTACATATTTGCACTTGCGCTTGTTTATACCATATTGAGTTCATTGTACGTGAACTGGGTAGAACCATCTTGTGGTGAGCTGATCTCGGCCAGCAGTCCGTGACTCTCATAGCTGTAACGCTCGCTCTGGGATCCCCAGTGCCACCCATCCACACGGTTGAACCTGAATCCACAATTCACCACATGAACATCAAACCTTTCATTTATCACACTTAAATGTTTTAAGTCTTAATCTTTTGAAGTCCAGTGAATACTACCTTCACAAACTGATTTCTTATTAAAAGACAGCATGCAATTTAACCACAGAGCACATATGACTCTCAAAATAAATATCTACTTTTTCTAGAAACAGCATTAATCAACTGGTCATTATAATGTAGATGCAGTGTGTTTTTTGTGGGGTAGGAAATTTTTAAATATTACTTGGATAACCTTCATTATTCAGAGAGTTTGTTTGTTCAGCATTGAATAAACACTTCGTCATTTGTACTCCATTATTTATACAATACTGTAAATTCTATTGTCTGAGCCATTTAATTCCGAAGTATAATCAGTCTGAGCAGGGCACTTCTTTGTTTCTTGGACTATTGTTGTTGCGCTTATTCAATAAATCAAGCTGTCTCAGAGTTACAGTGCACACATTTAGTAAAATCATAATATTAGTGTCGCGCAAGAGCTATTACATACATAATGTAGGTTAATCACACAATTATCTTTGGAAGCTTTAGCTAGCAATGGAATTTGTCAAATTTTTTATTTTAATTTTTTATTAGTATTCCACTAGTTAAATATAACTGCAAAAGACTAGGTAAAGTTTTTCCTGTGCTTTGTACAATACTGTGTCATGCTCGATTTGACATTTATACCATTTTACCACCAGGTAAACAGAACCTGGTACCCACTGGATAGGAGGTAGGAAGCGCCTCTCAGCCAGTCTGAATGCTATGGCAAAAGGAAAAATTTTTTCCCTCAGGAAATGAATTCCAGTCATTCAGACTACTGTCCCATCACCACATTAATTGAGCTAAAAATTATGTATATATATATATATATAGATAGATCATACAGTTTATTCAAGTTTCAGTTTACTTCAATCAGCTTATTCAAGAGAAAATAATCTCTATATTCACCAAAAATATCTCTGATGTACGTATTTGAAATGCATAAGTAGAGACTGCATATACTCATATCCTGTGACAGCAATACTATAAATTATTTCAAAATTTTCACACCTGTCATACGTGATATTTACAGGCTGTCCACCATTAGCAGGAACCCAACACTGTGGAAGACCATCTGGATTGAAGGTTACAGTAAGCAGGGCCTGTCGATCTCGGTCATAAAATGTCTCGCGTCCATTAGCCTGGTCAAACTCAACCCCTAGTACACGTGACTGGTTCACCTGTGAAGAAAGAAAAAAAAAAACTCCTCCTCAATATAGAATATTTTTAAAAGAGGAACTTAAGGGTCCATATGTTCCACCTTCCCTAAAAACTGTTTGATAAGATATTAAGTCATGTCCAAATTAGTTACAAAAGAGCACTTTCATTTTATGTTGGTCAATCAATATTATCATCAAGTTACTGCACACCGTTTTTGCTACCCATTTCTGCTCACCTCTTCTACATAATGATTCACTCCAACCATCAACATTTAGTCAGTACATTCTTCAGAAATATGGTACCAGCCTTTCCAATAATGCCATAACCCAGACAATACAATATGCATATATTTGTGGTATTACTCTGTCCTCACATTCAAACCACTGGATGGTACATTCGAAAAAACAACAGCCATGATCAGTTACTTTCCTAAGTGAAATGTGAGGTTTCAATGGCAGTGATAACATGTGCCCTAAAAATGAAGGCAGCACATTCCTCCAAAATGTCGATCAGTTTCTACTGAACTACACAAAGTCATATCACAACAAATACTCTCCCATTCTTATTCCATCACTGATTACTTTATTATTAAAATGGAACTGCATTCCACCCTTACAGTAATCAGTGATTTTAACAATGGATGCACGATGCAGGAAGTAATTTGTCACACACACACACACACACACACACACATGATGATGGTATAGTCATACCAAAACACACTGGTACAAGGTTAAAGTTCATTTAAAATGAGTGTAATGTACAGAGAAATATACTTCAGGGTGCAATATGGTAGTTAATTACTTAGTTAATTTGTCCAGCCTGCAGCATAGTGACTGTCAATTGAACCATTTTACAATATACACTCACACCACATTCGTTTGGAGTGATAGTGATGATAACAGCTGCTACTCTTACCCACAGCTCCCTGTGTAATGTCTGCTCTGGGGCTCGGACATCCCCGACCAGGCTGTATGTCCAGTGCATGTGGTTGCTCAGTCCGTCACCAAGTGTAAGAGTCTGTTCACTCCACATTGGCAGCATCTCTGCCTCCACAGGCAAGCTTAGCTCCAGTAGTGGATGTCGTGCCACAGCCTGACTTTGCAGGTGTCCACCCCATGACCAATGGACAGAGAATGAGCCATTCCGGAAACTAGATGCCTCACTTACGGCAGTGTCTGAAATGACGGAGTGTTAACTACACACAATATATTCTGTTTTAAATCTGTAACATCAAGACCTATAAACAGATTTGTACCTGTGTCTGTTTGCTTTCTGGTGCTTTACCTTGCCTGTCTTATGTCACAAAGGCCAGACATGTAAGAGTTAATGTTCTCACAGTGGTGCTGATGTAGATTCCATTCCTCTGGGATGTGACACTCTATTGATGTTACTGATATTTGAAAGGGCTGTAGTGCCTTCATTTTATACTTGGACTGTTAATGCTAAAGATGAAGGCACTATGATCCCTCAAAACATTAAGAAATTACTCATCCAGTAAAACAGTGTCAAATCCCAGAACACTGGAATATTCAAGATCAGTCAGTTAAAACACCATGACAAAAATTTATCTCTCAGAATACATGTTTAAAACACGGTTATTTCTTTCACTAAGTGGTACATGTAGCCATATTATGTGAATCCTCTGACATATGTAGACTGTTTACTACTCATTTCTTCACTGTGAAATACTGAAAATGATACAGCACAACAGATAGAAGGGTACAGACTGGATTTATCTGGTTCAGGACAAAGAACAAGCTCTTCTGAACATTAATTAACCTCCTGGCTCAGGACAAGGACCAGGGACAGGCTCTTCTGAACAGTAATTAGCCTTCTGGCTCAGTACATGGAGTAGGGACATGTTCTTCTGAACACTTAATTAGCCTTCTGACTCAATACATGGAGTAAGGACATGCTCTTCTAAACACTAATTAGCCTTCCGGCTCAGTACATGGAGTAAGGACATGCTCTTCTGAACACTAATTAACCTTCTAGCTCAGGACAAGGACTAGGGACAGGCTCTCCTGAACACTAATTGCATTCTGGCTTATGACACAAAGCAGGGACATGCTCTTCTGAACACCAATTAACCTTCTGGCTCAGAACATGGACTAGAGACCGCCTCTTCTAAACACTAATTAATCTTCTGGCTCATGACATGGATTAGGGACAGGCTCTTCTGAACACTAATTAACCTTTGAGCTCAGAACAAGGACCAGGGACCGGTTCATCTGTACACTAATTAACCTTCTGGCTCAGAACAAGGGCTAGGGATACACTCTTCTGAACACTAATTAACTTCCTGGTTACATATAACATGGGGAATTTCTTTGACTAGCTGATTAATTACCATATTTTCTGGCCTATAACGTGCGTGTTATCTATACAAAAAGGATCTGAAATCGTAAAAAATGAACATGCACAGTATACGTTAGAAAGATTTCCGACCGATAACGCGCGCGTTATCTGTACAAAAAAAGGTATCGGAAAATACGGTATTATGTATTAAACATAACTTTCAATTGAAGCTTGTTT
>Ga0209629_10002551_pt1 | contig 12506 bp, 9 predicted proteins | sample TergutCu122P5_FD_187286 | JGI IMG/M metagenome (GOLD analysis project Ga0209629, IMG submission 187286) | Cubitermes ugandensis P5 segment gut microbial communities from Kakamega Forest, Kenya - Cu122 P5 (SPAdes) (version 2) | ecosystem: Host-associated > Arthropoda: Insects > Digestive system >... | reverse complement strand
AACAACTGGCCTGACGGCGAATTCCGATAATTTTGAGCGCTTTGCTTCATCGCCTCCGGGTTTCCGTTGGAGTTGTAGATGGCTTGCAAATCAGGGTCCATTAGCGGGGAAGCCTTGTTGGGGCTGTCCGGGCTGCCGTGGTTGAGATCTTGGGATTTTTTGACCAGCTCGTTGTATTCGTCGAGGGATGCTTTGCCCAGCCTGTCGAATTCGTCGACGATCGGCGGCGAGCCTCTCTGCTCAAACTCTTTCTGGACCGCCGGTAAAGTCTTGGGGCCGGCTTTGCCGTCAATGGTCAGATTGTGATCGTGCTGAAACGCTTCGACGGCATTGCGCGTGTCGCGGCCAAAGTCGCCATCGACGGCCAGCGGCTTACCCTTGGAATCGGTGTAACCCAAATCCCTCAGGTGCTGCTGCAACTCGCTCACGGCTGGGCTCTTCGAGCCCTGTTTCAGCAACTCAGGTTGGTTGCTTTGATTGGGGGAGGCATTGGGCATGGGCGCGCTGTTTGGCCCGGCGTTCGCGCCATGTCCATGATGTCCATGCTGGCTGTTTTGGTGCTGACTTGATGCGTGCGGGGCCGTTTGTTCATGCGAGCGCTGTTTCGGTGAATCTGAATGCGGAGACTGTGTTTGGGACGGCTGCGGAGCGGCGTCGCCAGAGGGGGGGGGCTGGCTGTGGTGGCGCAAACTGCGCAGGGCTGGTGCCTTGATTTTGCGCTGGAGCATTTTGCGTCGGCGCGGCGTCTTGGAGTTGTTGATTACTGCCTTGTTTCTGTATTTGCGCCGCCTCGTGGAGCGCTTTTTTGGTTGCGGCATCAGCAACGCCACTGACAGTAAGCTGATGTTCCTTTTGAAACGCAGATATGGCAAAAGTTGTGTCGGAGCCGAATTTGCCATCCGGCATGAGTGGTTTCTGCTTGTCGTTGGCAGGATAGTGCAACGCTGCCAGTTGCTCTTGTAGCGCCTGCACATCCACCCCGCGATCCCCTCGATGCAATGCAATCTTGCTTTCATCGATAGTGAGCTGGGGGGCGCCGTTGGAATCGGGCGCAACATGAATAGCGCCCGTCCAGTACGCCCGATCCGTTAATTGGTTGGCCTGCGCTGGAAACTGTTCGCGCAACTGATTTAGATACTGTGTTTTGGCTGGCTCCAGCGCCTGCCGAATAGTGGGCACGTCGCCGTAAGCAGCGACCGCATTTGGGTAATCTCTGTTGGCCATTGCCACTACATCGTGTTTGCTGTCCGCGGCCACGCCATTCAAGTCAACACCCCATTTAGCCTCCAAATGTTGAATGTCGTCGCGGTGCTTCTTAAATGTGTTGTAAACATTTTCAGCCTCGGCCGGTGTGACATTAGCCGGATCATCAAACTGGCCGAACATCTGTGCTTCCATGGCGCGAGCTTTGCGCACTCCTTTTTCTCCTGCTGGGTTCGTGCCCCAACTTTGATAGCGCAACTGATAGTAGGCTTCAGCGCGGTCGCCGTTCTTTACGGCTTCCAAGAAAGGTTGCATATTTGCGTTAACGTTGCAGGGACCGCGGTTGTAGGTCACAGCCACCAGCGCGGCGCGCTCGGTGGAATAGGGCATGCCCAGATCGTTAGCTGGGCCTTCGTATTTTGGGATAGATGCTTGCAGCAGGCGGGCTGCTTCGTCTTGAGTGATTTCTCGTGGGAATGCAAGTCCGAGCTGTGTTTTTTTGCTGTCGTCCTTTTCTGCATCAATGCTTTGCAAGTATTTTTTGTCGTCTTCAGTCAGAGAAATACCTGCCTGTTCCCATAGAGCGACGTTATTATTTCGATTAAATGTGTAGCCGCAGCCAATGGTTGCCTTGCCATCGTCCGCAACATAGTAGGGCTTCTTCTTGAAACCTTCTATTTCTGCAATCGGTTCAGCAGTACGGCGAGTGTATTCTTCTTGTGAAAGTTCGTGGTAATTTAATTTTGATTCCATGATAATTTATTGAAGGTTGGCTTAAATGTTGGCCAGTTGCAATTTTTCTTCAGATCAATCGGCTTGTTATCAGGGGAAATATAGTTAAACTTTTCTGTTGTTTTGATTAATATTGATTTTAATGGAAACATCTCCATGTCACTCATGTCTTTATCTGTGCCGGTAAATCTTCCAATCAAGGACCATTGTATCGACTGATGATCAATTTCGGCTCGAGCCATATAATATTCACCAGTGCGACCGCTATGAATAACTAAGGTCGCTGTATTGTTAGTGGCGGTACCGACAACAGAGCCTGGGCGTGCTTCATCATTGCGACCTATGTTTGCATATACGTCATCTGCTGGCCCGTTGTATTCCATGGAATTATGTGCGCCACAAATATCATTACCAGTTTGCAGTAAATATAGCGTAAATTCATAGCAAGATGTTTCTGATCCATTGGGATGGCACTTTTTAAATTTCCATGTGCCTTCGAAGCTTTTGTTTTTTGGCGTTGCCTGAGATAAGCTGATCCCACTAACCCCAACGGCTATAAAAATGATGGTTCCATAAACAAACGATTTGAAGGTGGTGATTGATAATTTCATTTTGATTCTCCAATATTTGGATTTTAAATTTTTTCCTGAATCCGTGACCTCAAACGTAAAAACGCCTCACTCTGCGGGTAAGCCTCTTCCTTCTTAAGGTCACGGACTCAGGGTATCGATAGCGGAGTCTTTGCAACAGCAACTGCTTTCTTCGAAATGGTTGGAGGCATGGCGGGCAGGGCAAAGCGTTGAGGGTGCTGAGCGGTACATGCTGGAACCAACTGTTCGGTGGAGTGCTGCTCAGTTGAACGGCCAGGAGTTGTGAGCTACTTGAGATACTCCAGCGCCTAGTGTAGCAAGTATATTCTCCCAATCATTCAATGAAAAGCCCGAGCTGGACAGTTGCTTGCGCAGTCCGCAGGTTCGGTTCCGGTGCCTTGTTGTGTTGGCTGCCATTGTTCTCGCCGCTTTGATGTTGAATCGTTAAATATTACCACACACTATGACTATACACACTGCACGATAGGCCAAAAGCCTAAAGCGCGGCGATGCCTGCGGACGTGGTAGGCGGTTGCAATGCGGCAAGGCAGGTAACTCAGGCCAATCCATATCGCAACCATTCTGCATATCGAATAACGCAACACTTCCCGGACGGCGCTGCGCTTGTTCGGGCTGCGTTGTTGGTACCGATACGCTGGGTTGCTTGCTTATTGCGGGCGTTGATCAGGTAAGTGACCGTGTTGAGGAATGACTTGAGCAATGCCTGCGCCTGGTGTCTAGTGCTCCGTTCCACCAAAAGGTTTACATGAAATCGCGTCTTTGTCCGCCATGCGGCGTTGCAAATCCTCGCGATACCACCGGGTATCGCTGTGGTTTGCGCCTTGCCTGGCAAACAAATCCATCGATTTCATTTCGTCAACCTTTTGATGGAACGGAGCACTAGTTGCATAAATACCAGCATATAAAACCGCGCCTTCGCGCCCATGGCGGCGTTGCAAATCCTCGCCATAGCACGGCTATGGCTGCGGTTTGCGCCTTGCATCCCATCCCGAAAAGACACCTGCGCGGCCCCGAAAAGATCTTGAACAGGCTCTGAATGCCAGGCCGTATGACCACAACCGATGCGGCATTGTGACCCGCCGCCGATACCGCCATGGCTCCCGTATGGTGCACGCTGTTGACGCATACCTATTTGGCGTTTCGAGAAGGATCACATGTGTATTTTCGCTACCGATCTGGGCGAGAGGATCATGAACAGGTTCTTGCCGCAAATGGTCCGCAAGGCCCAAAGCGTGGTGATGCCCGCCGGTATGGTGGGCGGTTGCAATGCGGCAGGCTGCTGTACAAGCCAGAATGCGGCAGCCGCGCTGCCATAATCCACGCCAAGTGGCGACGCGCTTTTCCTGCTTTTTGTGATGCTTGATTCAACCATTCCCGACGACCCATTCACCCAGGAGCTGCAGCGCATTCGCCAGTTGATTGGCCAAGGCCAATTGCAGCCGGCCGCGCTGGCGCTCAACGAGGCACAGCGCCGCTCGCCGCAGGATGCGCGCGTACCGCTGCTTGGTATGCGCCTGGCCGACGCGGCGGGCAACGTCAAGGGCGCTATCCAGGCGGGGCGGCGCGCGCTGGCGCTGGCACCGAACTGGCCGGTGGCGATGCTGGAACTGGGCGCGCGGCTGGTTCACGGCAACCAGGTGGAGCAGGCCGCACGGGACGAGGCCATGCACTTGGCCAGTTCGGCGGTCGCGCTTGAACCCGATGACCCGGTGGTGCTGCACAACGCCGCCGCCATTGCCCAAGCCAGCAGCCAGAAGGAGCAGGCGCTTGCATGGCGGGAGCGCGCGCATGCCCAGCGCCCCGATGACGCGCAATTGCGCTTTGCCCTGGGGCGCAGCCTGCTGGAGTTCAGGCGTCATGCCGATGCCCAGCCGCATTTCGAATGGCTGGCGCAGCGGTTTCCGGACAGCTCCAGCGCCGCGCTCGGGCTGCTGGACTGCGCGCTGGCCGCCGGCGATTCGGCCACCGCCCGGCAGTGCGCCGATCGCGCCCTGGCCGCCGCGCCCGACGACCCAGGCGTTCGGTACTGGCACACCGTGGCGCACGGCGGCACGCCGCCGACGCAGCCGTCGGACAGCATCGCCAACCTGTTCGACGGTTACGCGCCGGGTTTTGAGGAGAATTTGGTGCGCGATCTGCACTACCGCGTGCCTGGGCGCATTGCCCGGATCCTGAACCAGTTGCACCCGGACCGGCGTTTCAACGTGCTGGATCTGGGCTGCGGCACCGGCCTGGTCGGCGCTTGCCTGGGCCGCATCGAAGGTCATATCGTGGGCGTGGATTTGTCCGAACGCATGATCGATCTGGCCAGCCAGTTCGGGGTTTACTCCAAGTTCCACCAGGTGAATTTGCTGGATGCGTTAACGCACACGCCGTCTGATTTATACGAAGCCATTACCTGTGCCGATGTGCTGGTTTACGTGGGCGACCTGGCTCCGGTGGTGCCGGGCGCGTTGCGCGTGCTCAAGCCGGGCGGGCATTTCATTTTCTCGTGCGAGGCGGCGCAAGAGGGCGAGCCCGATTTGGTGTTGCGCCATCCCTCGAACCGCTACGCGCACCGCGATTCGGCGGTGGAGCGCCTGTGCCGCGAAGCTGGTTTCGCCGATATCCAGATTGAGCAGTTGCCCGTGCTGCGCATGGAAAATCAGGTGCCGCTGCCGGGTTTTCTGGTTACGGCGCGCAAGCCTGTGGCTTGAAGGCTGTTTTGCGCTGAGTGTTTGGCGTGAAATACTCAATTCTTCCACGCTAAACGTTTAACTCGAAATGCGCTTCGAACTGCTTTACACCGACCCCGCCAGCCACGCCCGGCGCGGGCAAATCACGCTGCGCCGCGGCGTGGTGCAAACGCCGGTCTTCATGCCCGTGGGCACCTACGGCACGGTCAAGGGCGTGCTGCCGCGCAGCCTCGAGGAGATGGGTGCGCAGATTATTCTGGGTAACACTTTTCATTTGTGGCTGCGGCCTGGGCTTGAGGTGATCAATGCCTTGGGCGGCTTGCACGGCTTTGAGAATTGGCGGCGGCCTATCCTGACCGACTCCGGCGGTTTTCAGGTTTGGTCGCTGGGCGAGTTGCGCAAGATCAGCGAGGAGGGCGTGCGCTTTGCCTCGCCCGTCAATGGCGACAAGCTGCTGCTGACGCCCGAAATCTCGATGCAAATCCAGACCGTGCTGGACAGCGACATCGCCATGCAGTTCGACGAGTGCACGCCTTACGAAACGGGCGGGCGCATCACCACCGAAGAGCAGGCGCGCGCCAGCATGGAATTGAGCTTGCGCTGGGCCGCGCGCTGCCGGGACGAATTCGCGCGGCTGGAAAACCCCAATGCGCTCTTCGGCATCGTGCAGGGCGGCATGTTCGAGCGTCTGCGCGAAGAGTCGGCCCAGCGCTTGATCGAGATGGACTTGCCCGGCTACGCCATCGGCGGCGTGAGCGTGGGCGAGCCGAAACAAGACATGCTGCGCATCATGGCCCACACCCCGCACCGCCTGCCGGCGGACAAGCCGCGCTACCTGATGGGCGTGGGCACGCCCGAGGACCTGGTGGAAGGCGTGGCGCAAGGCGTGGACATGTTCGACTGCGTGATGCCCACGCGCAATGCGCGCAACGGCCACTATTTCACCCGCGTGGGCGATTTGAAAATCCGCAATGCCCGCTACAAGACCGACCCGCGCCCAATCGACGAAAGCTGCGCCTGTCACGCTTGCGCGGGCGCCAGCGGCGTGCCATATGACCAAGGTGGGCGCGGTGGCTTCGCACGCGCCTACCTGCACCACCTGGACCGCTGCGGCGAAATGCTCGGCGCGATGCTGGGCAGCCTGCACAACCTGCATTACTACCTCAACCTGATGGCCGAAATCCGCGCCGCGCTGCAAACGGGCGGCTTTGCTGCCTGGCGCGCGCGTTTTGCGGCTGACCGGGTGCGTGGGGTGTGAAAGGATGAACATGATTTTTATTTCCGCCCGCCGCTGGCTGACCGGTATGGCGCTGGCGATAGTCGCTGTGGGTGCCGTCCATGCGGAGCCGAATGCCGCATCCGCCGCATCTTCGGTCACGGTTGCCAGCATGGCCGCATCGGCGGCGTTGGCCGCGCCGGGGGTTGATCCGCACGCGGTGCAGCGTGCCGTGCGCGCGACCGATGAAAGCGACAAACGCATCACCGCGGAACTGGCGGCGCGCTTGTCGCGCAATTCCAACCTGGTCGATGTGCGCGTGTCGGTCAAGGCCGGGGTCGCGCGCTTGACCGGCAGCGTGCTCGACGCGCCGGCGCGCGAAACGGCCATCAAGATTGCCCAATCGGTCGATGGCGTGGTAACGGTCGACGACGGCATCACCTTCACCGCCAGCCCGGCACGGCGGTTGCAGGCGGTGCAGGCCAAATTGATGGAGCAACTGCTGGGCCTGCTGGCCGCGCTGCCGCTGTTCTTGATCGCCATCCTGGTGATCGTGCTGGCCAATGTGGCGGGCCGGTGGTTTGCCCGTCACTTGCACCTGTTGCGCTGGAACAGCGCTAACCCGTTTCTCAATAACGTGATTGCCCGTACCGTGCACGGCGTGGCGCTGCTCGTGGGCGTGCTGATTGCGCTGGATTTGCTGGGCGCGACCACGCTGGTCGGTGCGGTGCTGGGGTCGGCCGGCGTGGTGGGGGTCGTCGTGGGCTTTGCTTTTCGCGACATCGCGGAAAACTATCTAGCCGGGCTGCTGCTGTCGCTGAACCGTTCGTTCGAACCGGGCGACGTGGTGGCCATCGGCACGCGCGAGGGCACGGTAACGGGGCTGAACCTGCGTACCACCGAGTTGACCACCCATGACGGCGAATACCTGCGCCTGCCCAATGCGCTGGTGTTCAAGGAGGTGCTCGTCAATTACTCGCGCTATCCCGCGCGGCGCTTCACGTTCGCGTTGTCGGTATCGTTGCAGGCCGATCTGGACGAGGCGCGGCGCGTGGGCATCGAGGCCATCGCGCAAACCCCCGGCGTGTTGGACGACCCCAAGCCCGCTGCGCTGATCCCGCAAGTCAGCGGCAACGCGGTTCAGATCGACTTTTACGGCTGGGTCAATCAGCGCGAATCCAACCGCCAGGCCGTGCGCACCGACGCGCTGCGCCGCGCCAAGGCCGCGCTGGACGCGGCCGGTATGGAAACCTCGCCAACCAGCATGATGAAGGTGCAGATCGAGCATCCAGACGGACGCACCTCTTGACGGGCAAATCGGAACCGGGCACAGGACCACCAGCGGCCAGAGCGGAGCAACGCCCGGCTACCATTTCACCTTGGCTTGAGTTTGCAGGGGCGACTATTGACGCCGTTATTCATGAAATTCCAGGGTTCCGAACACTACGTCGCCACGCAAGACTTGATGCTGGCGGTCAACGCCGCGATTACGCTGCAACGCCCGCTGCTGGTCAAGGGCGAGCCGGGTACCGGCAAGACCATGCTGGCCGAGGAAGTCGCGCAGGCGCTCAATCTGCCGCTGCTGCAATGGCACATCAAAAGCACCACCAAGGCGCAGCAGGGCTTGTATGAATACGACGCGGTGAGCCGCCTGCGCGATTCACAACTGGGCGACGACCGGGTAAAAGACATTCACAACTACATCGTGCGCGGCGTGCTGTGGCAGGCGTTCGCCGCCGAGCGGCCGCTGGCGCTGTTGATCGACGAAATCGACAAGGCCGATATCGAGTTTCCCAATGACCTGCTGCGTGAGCTCGACCGCATGGAGTTCCACTGCTACGAAACGCGCGAAACCATCCGCGCCCGGCATCGCCCGCTGGTATTCATCACCTCCAACAACGAAAAGGAACTGCCCGACGCCTTCTTGCGCCGGTGCTTTTTCCACTACATCAAGTTCCCGGAACCGGAGACGATGAAGCAAATCGTGAACGTGCATTTCCCCAATCTGAAAAAAGATCTGCTCGGCGCGGCCATGAAGGTGTTCTACGATGTGCGCGGCCTGCCCGGCCTGAAGAAAAAACCATCGACGAGCGAGTTGCTCGATTGGTTGAAGTTGCTGGTGGCCGAAGACATTCCGCTGTCGGCGCTGCAAAGCAAGGACGACAAGATATCCGTGCCGCCGCTGGTGGGCGCGCTGTTGAAAAACGAGCAGGACGTGAGCCTGTTCGAGAAACTGGTTTTCATGAATCAAAGGAATCGCTGATATGACCTTTGTCGAACCTGTTGTTCTTACCCGTGGCGGCGTGCGCCTGGAGCCGCTGGCGCTTTCACACGAAGCCGGCCTGCGCGAAGCCGCCGCCGACGGCCAGTTGTGGACCAACCGCGTCACCAGCGTGCCCGCGCCCGAGGAAACCCGCGCCTATATCGAAACCGCCTTGCAGGCGCGCGAGGCCGGCAACCGCTTCGCCTTTGCCGTGATCGAAGAGCCCAGCGGCACGGTACTCGGCAGCACCAGCTATCACGACATCGTGCCTGCCGTCAGGCGCGTGGAAATCGGCTACACGTGGTATGCCCAGCGCGTGCAGCGCACGCATGTGAACACCACGGCCAAGCTGCTGCTGCTGGGGCACGCCTTCGACACGCTGGGCTGCCATGTGGTGGGCTGGCGCACCGACAATTTCAACTTTGCCAGCCAGCGCGCCATCGAGCGGCTGGGCGCCAAAAAAGACGGCGTGATCCGCAACCACGCGCTGCGGCGCGACGGCACCATCCGCGATACCGTGATGTACAGCCTGCTGGCCGGCGAGTGGCCGGAGGTGCGCGCGCATCTGCTGTATCTGCTGTCGCGGCATGCGCCCATCACGAACTGATTCGCCGGCGTGGCCGTGCTATCGTTACCGCCCTTTCGTTCCGACCGTAACAGGAGACCAGATTCATGAAATTCAAGCTGCAGTGGGTAGTTGGAGGGCTGTGCGCGCTGGCGTTGGGCGGCGCGGCATCGGCGCAATCGGTGATCAAGCTGGGGTATGCCGGGCCGCTGTCGGGCGCCCAAGCGCAGTACGGCAAGGACATGCAAAACGGCTTGACCCTGGCCATCGAAGAATTCAATGCCACGCATCCCAAAATCGGCGGCAAGGAAGTCAAATTCCAACTGATATCGGAAGACGACCAGGCCGACCCAAGAAACGGCACCACCGTTGCGCAAAAGCTCGTGGACGATGGCATCCAGGGCATGCTGGGCCACTTCAACTCGGGCACCACCATTCCGGCCTCGCGCGTGTACAACCAGGCCGGCATTGCGCAGATCGCCATGGCAACGGCGCCGGAATACACCCAGCAGGGCTACAAAACGGCGTTTCGCATGATGACGTCCGACACCCAGCAAGGCTCGGTGATAGGGGCGTTTGCCGTCAAGAAACTCGGCTACAAGAAAATTGCCATCGTCGATGACCGCACGGCCTATGGTCAGGGTCTGGCCGACGAGTTCGAAAAGGCCGCCACCGCCGTTGGCGCCACCATCGTGCGCCGGGAGTACACCAACGACAAGGCGACCGACTTCAAGGCCATCCTCACCCAAATCAAGAGCAGGAACCCCGATGCCGTGTTCTACGGCGGCGCCGAGGGCCAATCCGCGCCGCTGGCACGGCAAATGCGTGAACTGGACATGAAGGCCGCGCTGATGTCCGGCGAAATGTCCAAAACCGACAGCTTCATCAAACTGGCTGGCGCCCAGGCCGCCGAAGGCACGGTGTGCTCGCTGGCCGGCCTGCCGCTGGATCAGATGCCCGGCGGCATGGGCTACAAGCAGCGGTACGAAAAGCGTTTCGGCACGCCGGTACAAACCTATTCGCCCTATGCCTACGACGGCGCGATGGCGATGATGAAGGCGATGGTCGCCGCCAATTCGGCCGACCCGGCCAAGTACCTGCCGGCTCTGGCCGCCACCAACACACAGGGCGTGACCGCTCGGCATTACGCCTACGATGAAAAAGGCGACCTCAAGGACGGCGGCATCACCATCTACAAAGTCATCGGCGGCAAGTGGGTGCCGGTGGAAAGCGTTGGCGGCAAATAAGCTGCTCATATGGGGCGGTTTCGGTCGCGGTCATCCCTGCTTGGGATGATGCAAGGGCGGTAAACCTTGCACGAGGCGGCGCATAGAATCGTTCGCCCCATGACTGATGCCCCCACCGTGCCCAACGCGCAAGCCGACGAACCCGCGCGGCTGCGCGAGATTCCGTACAACTACACCAGCTTTTCCGACCGCGAGATCGTGTTGCGCCTGCTGGGCGCGCGCGGCTGGCAGGTGCTGGAGCAGTTGCGCGCCGAGCGCCATACGGGCCGCTCCTCGCGCATGTTGTACGAGGTGCTGGGCGATATCTGGGTGGTGCGCCGCAACCCCTATCTGCAAGACGACCTGCTGGACAACCCCAAGCGCCGCGCCGCTCTGGTGCAGGCGCTGCGCCACCGGCTGGCGGAGATTGAAAAGCGCCGCACCCCGCAAGACGACGCCGCCCGCGACGCGCTGGTGGGCGCGCTGCTGGCGCAGGCCGCGCGCGTGGTGGATGCGTTCGACCGCTCGTTCGAAAAAGTGGCCGCGCTGCGGCGCGAGGCGCGGCGCGTGCTGGGCCGCTGCACGCACAAGGACAACATCAAGTTCGACGGCCTCTCGCGCGTCAGCCACGTGACCGACGCCACCGACTGGCGCGTGGAGCTGCCGCTGGTGGTGCTCACGCCCGACACCGAGGCCGAAATGGCCGCGCTGGTACAAGGCTGCTTCGAGCTGGGCCTGACGGTGATCCCGCGTGGCGGCGGCACCGGCTACACCGGCGGGGCGATTCCGCTGGACTGGAAAAGCGCCGTCATCAACACCGAAAAGCTGATTGCGCTGGGGCCGGTCGAGCGCGTCAAGCTATCCGGCCTGGATCAAGAAGTGCCCACCCTGCGCACCGAGGCCGGCGTGGTCACGCAGCGCGCCGCCGACGCGGCGGAAGCCGCCGGTCTGGTGTTTGCCTGCGACCCGACCAGCGCCGAGGCCAGTTGCATCGGCGGCAACATCGCCATGAACGCGGGCGGCAAAAAAGCCGTGCTGTGGGGCACGGCGCTGGACAACCTGGCAAGCTGGCGCATGGTCACGCCCGCGGGCGAGTGGCTGGAAGTCACGCGCATCGGGCACAACCTGGGCAAGATTCACGATGCGCCGGTGGCCAGCTTTGAGCTGGCGTACTTTCAGGCCGACGGCAAAACGCCGCTGCACACCGAACGGCTCGATATTCCGGGCGCCACCTTCCGCAAGGAGGGACTGGGCAAGGACGTGACCGACAAATTCCTGGCCGGCCTGCCGGGCGCGCAGAAAGAGGGATGCGACGGCATCATCACCAGCGCGCGCTGGGTGCTGCACCGCATGCCCACGCACACGCGCACGGTGTGCCTTGAATTTTTCGGCCACGCGCGCGACGCGGCGCCGAGCATCGTCGAGATCAAGGACTTCATGTTCGCCGAAAGCCAGCGCACCGGCACGGTGCTGGCGGGCCTAGAACACCTGGACGAACGCTATCTGCGCGCCGTGGGCTACACCACCAAATCGGCGCGCGGCGGCCTGCCGAAGATGGCGCTGTTCGGCGACATCGCGGGCGACGATGCCGACGCCGTGGCGCGCGCCACCGCCGAGGTGGTGCGCATCGCCGGTTCGCGCAGCGGCGAAGGCTTCATCGCCATCACGCCGGAAGCGCGCAAAAAATTCTGGGCCGACCGCAAGCGCACCGCCGCCATCAGCCGCCACACCAACGCCTTCAAGATCAACGAGGACGTGGTGATCCCCCTGCCGCGCATGGCCGAGTACACCGACGGCATCGAGCGCATCAACATCGAACTGAGCCTGCGCAACAAGATCGCGCTGGCGGATGAACTGGAAGCGTTTTTTGCCAGCGGCGCGCACGCCCCGGCGGGCGATGCCGAGCCGCCCCCGCCCGAAATGCTGGCCGAAAAAACCGCGCAGGCGCTGGCGCTGATCCGCCAGGTGCGCGCGCAGTGGCAAGACTGGCTGGCGCGTGTGGATGAACTGTTCGC
>Ga0209629_10002550_pt1 | contig 12507 bp, 1 predicted proteins | sample TergutCu122P5_FD_187286 | JGI IMG/M metagenome (GOLD analysis project Ga0209629, IMG submission 187286) | Cubitermes ugandensis P5 segment gut microbial communities from Kakamega Forest, Kenya - Cu122 P5 (SPAdes) (version 2) | ecosystem: Host-associated > Arthropoda: Insects > Digestive system >... | reverse complement strand
TTACAATCGTGTAACATTCGTCCAACAATCGTTCAACAGTCATTGAACAATCGTTTAACCATCGTTCAACAATCGTTTAACAACCGTGTAACAATCTTTCAAGAATCGTTCAACAATTGTTTAAAAACCTTTATAAAAAGACCTTTAAAAACCGTTCAACAATCGTTTCACAACATTCATACAATCGTCTAACAAATCATTCAACAATCGTTTAAGAATCGTGTAACAATCCTTCAAAAATCGTACAACAATCGATTAAGAATCGTTAAACAATCGTTTATCAATCGTTCAACAATCGTTTAACAATCGTTCAAAAATCGATTAAAAATCGTTCAACAATCGTTCGACAATCGTTTCACAATTGTCTAAAAATCGTTTAACAAACGTTTAACAATCGTAGAACAATCTTTCAACAATCGTGTAACAATCGTTCAACAATTGTTTAACATTCTTTCAACAATCGTTTAACATTTATTCAACAATCGTTTAAGAATCGTTCAAAACTCGTTCAGCAACAGTTCAACAATCTTGTAATAATCATTAACAATCAATCAACAATCGTTTAAAAGTCGTTCAACAATCGTTTAACATCCGTACAACAATCTTCTAACAATCGTGTGTCAATCGTTCAACAATCGTTCACCAATCCTTTAAAAATCGATCAACAATCGTTCAACAAACGTTCGACAATCGTTCAACAGTCGTTCAACAATTAATTAACTATTCTTAAACAATCGCTTAAGAATCGTTCAACATTCTTGTAACAATCGTTTAACAATCTTTCAACAATCGTTTAACAATCATGGAACAATCTTTCAACTATCGTTAAACAATCGATAAAAATCGTACATCTATCTTTTAACAATCGTTCAACATTCGTTTAAAATCCTTTCAAAAATCGTTTAACAATCGTTCAACAATCGTTTAACATTCTTTCGACAATCGTTTAAGAATCGTTCAAAAATCGTTTATTAATCTTGTAACAATCGTTTAACAATCTTTCATCAATCTTTCAAAAATCATTCACCAATCGTTTAACAATCGATCTACATTTGTTCGACATTTGTTTAACAATCGTATAACAATGGTTCAATAATCGTTCAACAATCAATTAACAATTCTTAAAGAATCGATTCAACAATCGTTTAACAATCGTGTAAAAATCGTTCAACTATCCTTCAACAATCGTGTAAGAATCATTCATCAATCGTTCAAAAATCTTACAACATTCTTTTAAAATTCTTTCAAAAATAGTTCAACAATCTTTCAACAATCGTGTAACAATCTTTCAACAATCGTTACACAATCGTTTAACAATCGTTCAACAATCGTTTAAAAATCGTGTAACACTCGTTTAACAATCGTTCAACAATCGTTTAACAATCGTTCAAAAAGCGTTTAACAATCTTTAACAACCGTTCAACAATCGTTTAAGAATCGTGTAACAATCGTAAAACAATTGTTTAACAATCGTTTAACAATCGTTTGACAATTTTTCAAAAATCGTTTGACATTCGTTCTACAATCTTTTAACAATAGGTCAACAATCCTTCAACAACCGTTTAACAATCGTGTAAGAAACGTTCAAAAATTGTTCAACAATCGTTTAAAAATATTTCAACGCTCGCGTAACAATCATGTAACAATTTTTCAACAATTGTTTAATAAATCATTCAACAATCTTTTAACAATCGTTTAACCATCGTTCAACAATCGTTTAACAAACGTTCAACAATCGTTCTACAATCGTTTAACATTCTTTAAAAATTGTGTAACAATTGTTCATAATCGGTAACAATCGTTTAACAATCGTTCAACCATCGTTTAACAATCTTTTAATAATCGTTGAACAATTGTTCAACAATCGTTTAACAATCATTCAACAATCGCTTAAAAATCGTTTAACAATCATTCGTCAATCGTTCAACAATTGTTTAACAATTGTTCAACAATCGTTTAACAATCATTCAACAATCTTCTACAATCGTTCAACAATCATGAGTCGAACATTTAGCAGTCGTTTAACAATCGTTCAACAACCATTTACCATCATTCAACAATCGTTTAACAATCGATATCAAACGTTCAAGAATCATTTAACGATCGTTCAACAATCGTTTTACTCTCGTTCAACAATCGTTTAACAATCTTTCAACAATCCTTTAACAATCGAATAACAGTCGTTCAACAGTCTTTTTACAATCGTGTAACAATCGTCGAATAACCGTTCAACAATCATTCAACATTCATTTAACCATCGTTCAACAATCGTTTAAGAATCGTGTACATATCCTTCAACAATCTTCCAAAATTGTTTTTAAATCTTTAAAAAATCCTTTAACAATCGTTCATCAACCGTTCAACAATCGTTTTACAACTATTAAACAATCGTCTAACAATCATTCAACATTCGTTTTACAATCGTGTAACAATCTTTCAATAATCGTAGAACAATCGATTAAAAATCGTTAAACAATCGATTATCAATCGGTCAACAACCGTTTAAGAATCATTTAATCGTTCAACAATCGCTCAACAATCTTTTAAAATCTTTCAACAATCTTTTAACAATCGCTTCAGAACCGTACAACAATCGTGTTAGAACAGTTCAACAATGGTTTGACAATCGTTCAACAACCTTGTAACAATCGCTGAACAATTGTTCAACAATCGTGTATCAATCTTTCAACAATCGTTTAACAATAATTCAACAATCGTTCAACAACCGAGTAATAATCGTTCAACAATTGTTCAATCAATCAACAGTAATTAAACAATCGTTTAACAATCTCGTAACAATCGTTCAACAATGGTTCAAAAATTGTTTAATAATCGTTCAACAATCGTTCGAAATTCGTTTAACAATCGGTCATCAATCGTTTAAAAATCATTCAACAATCGTGTAAAAGTCGTTTAACAATCGTTCAACAATCGTTTAACAATCGTGTAACATTCATTCAAAAATCCTTCAACAATCCTTTAACAACCGTTAACAATCGATTTACAATCGTTCAACAGTTGTGAAACAATCGTTTAACAATCGTTTAACAACAATGTAAAAATCGAACAACAATCTTTTACAATCTTTCAAAATGCGATTAACAATCTTTCAATAGTCGATTAACAATCTTTCAACAATCGTTTAAGAATCGTGTAATAATCTTTTAACAATCGTTCAACAGTCTTTTAACAATCGGTCAACAATCGTTCAACAATCGCTTAAAAATCTTTCAACAATCGTTTAACAATCGTTCAACAGTCTTTTACAATAGGTCAACAATCGTTCAACAACCGTTTAACAATCGTGTAACAAACTTTCAAAATCGTTCAACAATCGTTTAGCAATCGTTCAACAACCGTTTAACAATCGTATAACAATCGTTCAACAATTGTTTAATAAATCGTTCGACAATATTTTAACATTAGTTCAATCATCGTTTAACTCTCGCTCAACAATCGTTCATTAAACGTTCAACAATGTATCAATCGTTCAACAATCTTTCAACAATCGTTTAACAATCGTACAAAAAGGGTTTAACAATCGTTCAACAGTCCCTTAAAAATCGTTTAACAATCGTTTAAGAATCGTGTAACAATCGTTCAACAATCGTTTAATAATCCTTCAACAATCGTTTAACAATCGTCCAACAATCATGTAACACTCGTTCAACAATCGTTTAACAACCGTGTATCAATCGTTCAACTATCGTTTAACGATCGTTCAACATTCGTTTAACAAATCGTTCATCATTCCTTTAAGAATCTTTCAAAAATCATCTAACATTCGTTCTAAAATAGTTCAAGATTGGTGTAACAATCGTTTAACAATCGTTCAACATTCTTTTAACAATCGTATAACAATCGTTCAACAATTGTTTAACAAACGCCCAACAATAATATAACATTCGTTCAATAATCGTGTAACAATGATTCAACAATCGTTTAACAATCGGGTAAAATCGTTCAAGAATAGTTCAAGAATCGTTTAACAATTGTTTAAATAGCGTTTAACAATGTTTAAAAAATCGATTAACAATCGTTCAAAAACCGTTTATCAATCACTTACAACCCTGTAACAATCGTTCAACAATCATTTAAAATATTTCAAAAATCGTTTAACAATCGAATCAGAATCGTTCAACAATCATGTAACAATCGTTTAACAATGATTTAACAATCGTTCAACAACCGTGTAACAGTAGATCAACAATCGTTTAACAATCTTTCAACAATCGTTTAACAATCGTTGAACAATTGTTCAATAAGCGTGTAACAATCTTTCAACAATCGTTTAACAATCGTTCAACAAAAATGTAACAATCTTACAACAATTGTTCAACAATCGTTAAACAATCGTTCAACAATCTTTTAACAATCGTTCAATATTTGTTTAAAAAATCGTAGGACATTCGTTTAACAATCCTTTAGCAATCGTTCAACAGTCGCGTAACAATCGTTTAACAATCGTTCAACAATCTTTTAAAATCGTTCAACAATTGTTTAAAAATCGTTGAACTATTGTTCAATAAGGGTTAAAAATGTATCAAAAATCGTCTATCAATCGTTCAAAAATCGTTCAACAAACGTGTAACAATCGTTCAACAATCGTTTACCAATCGTAGAACAATCGTTCAATATTTGTCTAACAAATCGTACAACATTCGTTTAACAATCGTTTAGCAATCGTTCAACAATCGTGTAACAATCATTTAACAATCTTTCAACAATCGTTTAACAATCGTGTAATAATCTTTCAACAATCGTTTAACAATCGTGTAACAATCATCTAACAATCGTTCCAAATCTTTTAACCTTTCAACATTCGTTTAACAATTGTGTAACAATTTTTCAACAATCATTCAACAATCGTTTAACAATGGTTCAACCATCGTTTAACAATCGTTTAATAATCGTTCAACAATCGTTCAAAAATCTTTTAACAATCGTTCTACAATCGTTTAAAAATCGTGTAACAATCATTCGTCAATCGTTCAACAACTGTTTAACAATTGCCCAACAATCATTCAACAATTTTCTACAAACCTTCAACAATTATGAATCGACCTTTCAGCAATGGTTTAACCATCGTTCAACAATCTTTTAACATCTTTCAACATTCGTTTAACAATCGTTATCAAACGTTCAACAATCATTTCAACAATCGTTCAACAATCGTGTAACAATCGTTTAACAATCTTTCAACAGTTTTTTAATAATCGTACAACAATCGTTCAACAATAGTTCAACAATCGTTTTAAAATCGTGTAACAATCGTCCAACAAACGTTCAACAGTTTTCAACAATCATTTAACCATCGTTCAACAATCGTTTAACAATCGTGTAACAATCGTTCAACAATTGTTTAAAAATCGTTAAAAATCCTTTAAAAACCGTTCAACAATCGTTCAACAACAGTTAACAAATGTCTAACAATCATTCAAAAATCGTGTAACAATCCTATAAAAATCCTACAACAATCGATTAAAAATCGTGAAACAATCGATTACCAATCGTTCAACAATCGTTTAACAATCGATTAAAAATCATTTAACAATCGTTAAACAATCGTTCGACAATCGTTTAACATTTGTCTAAAAATCGTTTAACAATCGTAAAACAATCGTTCAACAATCGCGTAACAATGGTTCAACAATCGTTTAACAATCTTTCAACAATCGTTTAAGAATCGTTCAACATTCGTTTTACAACCTTTCAACAATCCTGCAACCATCTTTAACAATCATTCAACAATCGTTTAACTCTCTTTCAACAATCGTTTAAATATCGTTCAACAATCGTTTAGCAACCGTTCAACAATATTTTTACAGTCGTGGGTACATCGTTCAACAATCGTTCAGCAATCGCTTAACAATCCTTCACCAATCGTTTAACAATCGATCTACAATTGTTCAACAAACGTTTGACAATCGTTGAACAATCGTTCAATAATCAATTACCAATTCTTAAACATTCGTTTAACAAATCGATCACCAATCGTGTAACAATCATTTAACAATATTTCAATATTCGTTTAACAATCGTGTAAAAATCTTTCAACAATCGTGTAACAAACGTACATCAATCATTTAACAATCGTTCAACATTCGTTTTAAATCCTTCAACAGTCGTTTAACAATCGTTCAACAATCGTGTAACAATCTTTCTACAATTGTGTAACAATCGTTCAACAACCGTTTAACATTTGTTCGACAATCGTTTAACAAACGTTAAAAAATCGTTTATTAATCGTGTAACAATCGTTTAACAATCTTTCAACAATCCTTCAAAAATCGTTCAACAATCGTTTAAGAATCGTGTAACAATCCTTCAAAAATCGTACAACAATCGATTAAGAATCGTTAAACAATCGTTTATCAATCGTTCAACAATCGTTTAACAATCGTTCAAAAATCGATTAAAAATCGTTCAACAATCGTTCGACAATCGTTTCACAATTGTCTAAAAATCGTTTAACAAACGTTTAACAATCGTAGAACAATCTTTCAACAATCGTGTAACAATCGTTCAACAATTGTTTAACATTCTTTCAACAATCGTTTAACATTTATTCAACAATCGTTTAAGAATCGTTCAAAACTCGTTCAGCAACAGTTCAACAATCTTGTAATAATCATTAACAATCAATCAACAATCGTTTAAAAGTCGTTCAACAATCGTTTAACATCCGTACAACAATCTTCTAACAATCGTGTGTCAATCGTTCAACAATCGTTCACCAATCCTTTAAAAATCGATCAACAATCGTTCAACAAACGTTCGACAATCGTTCAACAGTCGTTCAACAATTAATTAACTATTCTTAAACAATCGCTTAAGAATCGTTCAACATTCTTGTAACAATCGTTTAACAATCTTTCAACAATCGTTTAACAATCATGGAACAATCTTTCAACTATCGTTAAACAATCGATAAAAATCGTACATCTATCTTTTAACAATCGTTCAACATTCGTTTAAAATCCTTTCAAAAATCGTTTAACAATCGTTCAACAATCGTTTAACATTCTTTCGACAATCGTTTAAGAATCGTTCAAAAATCGTTTATTAATCTTGTAACAATCGTTTAACAATCTTTCATCAATCTTTCAAAAATCATTCACCAATCGTTTAACAATCGATCTACATTTGTTCGACATTTGTTTAACAATCGTATAACAATGGTTCAATAATCGTTCAACAATCAATTAACAATTCTTAAAGAATCGATTCAACAATCGTTTAACAATCGTGTAAAAATCGTTCAACTATCCTTCAACAATCGTGTAAGAATCATTCATCAATCGTTCAAAAATCTTACAACATTCTTTTAAAATTCTTTCAAAAATAGTTCAACAATCTTTCAACAATCGTGTAACAATCTTTCAACAATCGTTACACAATCGTTTAACAATCGTTCAACAATCGTTTAAAAATCGTGTAACACTCGTTTAACAATCGTTCAACAATCGTTTAACAATCGTTCAAAAAGCGTTTAACAATCTTTAACAACCGTTCAACAATCGTTTAAGAATCGTGTAACAATCGTAAAACAATTGTTTAACAATCGTTTAACAATCGTTTGACAATTTTTCAAAAATCGTTTGACATTCGTTCTACAATCTTTTAACAATAGGTCAACAATCCTTCAACAACCGTTTAACAATCGTGTAAGAAACGTTCAAAAATTGTTCAACAATCGTTTAAAAATATTTCAACGCTCGCGTAACAATCATGTAACAATTTTTCAACAATTGTTTAATAAATCATTCAACAATCTTTTAACAATCGTTTAACCATCGTTCAACAATCGTTTAACAAACGTTCAACAATCGTTCTACAATCGTTTAACATTCTTTAAAAATTGTGTAACAATTGTTCATAATCGGTAACAATCGTTTAACAATCGTTCAACCATCGTTTAACAATCTTTTAATAATCGTTGAACAATTGTTCAACAATCGTTTAACAATCATTCAACAATCGCTTAAAAATCGTTTAACAATCATTCGTCAATCGTTCAACAATTGTTTAACAATTGTTCAACAATCGTTTAACAATCATTCAACAATCTTCTACAATCGTTCAACAATCATGAGTCGAACATTTAGCAGTCGTTTAACAATCGTTCAACAACCATTTACCATCATTCAACAATCGTTTAACAATCGATATCAAACGTTCAAGAATCATTTAACGATCGTTCAACAATCGTTTTACTCTCGTTCAACAATCGTTTAACAATCTTTCAACAATCCTTTAACAATCGAATAACAGTCGTTCAACAGTCTTTTTACAATCGTGTAACAATCGTCGAATAACCGTTCAACAATCATTCAACATTCATTTAACCATCGTTCAACAATCGTTTAAGAATCGTGTACATATCCTTCAACAATCTTCCAAAATTGTTTTTAAATCTTTAAAAAATCCTTTAACAATCGTTCATCAACCGTTCAACAATCGTTTTACAACTATTAAACAATCGTCTAACAATCATTCAACATTCGTTTTACAATCGTGTAACAATCTTTCAATAATCGTAGAACAATCGATTAAAAATCGTTAAACAATCGATTATCAATCGGTCAACAACCGTTTAAGAATCATTTAATCGTTCAACAATCGCTCAACAATCTTTTAAAATCTTTCAACAATCTTTTAACAATCGCTTCAGAACCGTACAACAATCGTGTTAGAACAGTTCAACAATGGTTTGACAATCGTTCAACAACCTTGTAACAATCGCTGAACAATTGTTCAACAATCGTGTATCAATCTTTCAACAATCGTTTAACAATAATTCAACAATCGTTCAACAACCGAGTAATAATCGTTCAACAATTGTTCAATCAATCAACAGTAATTAAACAATCGTTTAACAATCTCGTAACAATCGTTCAACAATGGTTCAAAAATTGTTTAATAATCGTTCAACAATCGTTCGAAATTCGTTTAACAATCGGTCATCAATCGTTTAAAAATCATTCAACAATCGTGTAAAAGTCGTTTAACAATCGTTCAACAATCGTTTAACAATCGTGTAACATTCATTCAAAAATCCTTCAACAATCCTTTAACAACCGTTAACAATCGATTTACAATCGTTCAACAGTTGTGAAACAATCGTTTAACAATCGTTTAACAACAATGTAAAAATCGAACAACAATCTTTTACAATCTTTCAAAATGCGATTAACAATCTTTCAATAGTCGATTAACAATCTTTCAACAATCGTTTAAGAATCGTGTAATAATCTTTTAACAATCGTTCAACAGTCTTTTAACAATCGGTCAACAATCGTTCAACAATCGCTTAAAAATCTTTCAACAATCGTTTAACAATCGTTCAACAGTCTTTTACAATAGGTCAACAATCGTTCAACAACCGTTTAACAATCGTGTAACAAACTTTCAAAATCGTTCAACAATCGTTTAGCAATCGTTCAACAACCGTTTAACAATCGTATAACAATCGTTCAACAATTGTTTAATAAATCGTTCGACAATATTTTAACATTAGTTCAATCATCGTTTAACTCTCGCTCAACAATCGTTCATTAAACGTTCAACAATGTATCAATCGTTCAACAATCTTTCAACAATCGTTTAACAATCGTACAAAAAGGGTTTAACAATCGTTCAACAGTCCCTTAAAAATCGTTTAACAATCGTTTAAGAATCGTGTAACAATCGTTCAACAATCGTTTAATAATCCTTCAACAATCGTTTAACAATCGTCCAACAATCATGTAACACTCGTTCAACAATCGTTTAACAACCGTGTATCAATCGTTCAACTATCGTTTAACGATCGTTCAACATTCGTTTAACAAATCGTTCATCATTCCTTTAAGAATCTTTCAAAAATCATCTAACATTCGTTCTAAAATAGTTCAAGATTGGTGTAACAATCGTTTAACAATCGTTCAACATTCTTTTAACAATCGTATAACAATCGTTCAACAATTGTTTAACAAACGCCCAACAATAATATAACATTCGTTCAATAATCGTGTAACAATGATTCAACAATCGTTTAACAATCGGGTAAAATCGTTCAAGAATAGTTCAAGAATCGTTTAACAATTGTTTAAATAGCGTTTAACAATGTTTAAAAAATCGATTAACAATCGTTCAAAAACCGTTTATCAATCACTTACAACCCTGTAACAATCGTTCAACAATCATTTAAAATATTTCAAAAATCGTTTAACAATCGAATCAGAATCGTTCAACAATCATGTAACAATCGTTTAACAATGATTTAACAATCGTTCAACAACCGTGTAACAGTAGATCAACAATCGTTTAACAATCTTTCAACAATCGTTTAACAATCGTTGAACAATTGTTCAATAAGCGTGTAACAATCTTTCAACAATCGTTTAACAATCGTTCAACAAAAATGTAACAATCTTACAACAATTGTTCAACAATCGTTAAACAATCGTTCAACAATCTTTTAACAATCGTTCAATATTTGTTTAAAAAATCGTAGGACATTCGTTTAACAATCCTTTAGCAATCGTTCAACAGTCGCGTAACAATCGTTTAACAATCGTTCAACAATCTTTTAAAATCGTTCAACAATTGTTTAAAAATCGTTGAACTATTGTTCAATAAGGGTTAAAAATGTATCAAAAATCGTCTATCAATCGTTCAAAAATCGTTCAACAAACGTGTAACAATCGTTCAACAATCGTTTACCAATCGTAGAACAATCGTTCAATATTTGTCTAACAAATCGTACAACATTCGTTTAACAATCGTTTAGCAATCGTTCAACAATCGTGTAACAATCATTTAACAATCTTTCAACAATCGTTTAACAATCGTGTAATAATCTTTCAACAATCGTTTAACAATCGTGTAACAATCATCTAACAATCGTTCCAAATCTTTTAACCTTTCAACATTCGTTTAACAATTGTGTAACAATTTTTCAACAATCATTCAACAATCGTTTAACAATGGTTCAACCATCGTTTAACAATCGTTTAATAATCGTTCAACAATCGTTCAAAAATCTTTTAACAATCGTTCTACAATCGTTTAAAAATCGTGTAACAATCATTCGTCAATCGTTCAACAACTGTTTAACAATTGCCCAACAATCATTCAACAATTTTCTACAAACCTTCAACAATTATGAATCGACCTTTCAGCAATGGTTTAACCATCGTTCAACAATCTTTTAACATCTTTCAACATTCGTTTAACAATCGTTATCAAACGTTCAACAATCATTTCAACAATCGTTCAACAATCGTGTAACAATCGTTTAACAATCTTTCAACAGTTTTTTAATAATCGTACAACAATCGTTCAACAATAGTTCAACAATCGTTTTAAAATCGTGTAACAATCGTCCAACAAACGTTCAACAGTTTTCAACAATCATTTAACCATCGTTCAACAATCGTTTAACAATCGTGTAACAATCGTTCAACAATTGTTTAAAAATCGTTAAAAATCCTTTAAAAACCGTTCAACAATCGTTCAACAACAGTTAACAAATGTCTAACAATCATTCAAAAATCGTGTAACAATCCTATAAAAATCCTACAACAATCGATTAAAAATCGTGAAACAATCGATTACCAATCGTTCAACAATCGTTTAACAATCGATTAAAAATCATTTAACAATCGTTAAACAATCGTTCGACAATCGTTTAACATTTGTCTAAAAATCGTTTAACAATCGTAAAACAATCGTTCAACAATCGCGTAACAATGGTTCAACAATCGTTTAACAATCTTTCAACAATCGTTTAAGAATCGTTCAACATTCGTTTTACAACCTTTCAACAATCCTGCAACCATCTTTAACAATCATTCAACAATCGTTTAACTCTCTTTCAACAATCGTTTAAATATCGTTCAACAATCGTTTAGCAACCGTTCAACAATATTTTTACAGTCGTGGGTACATCGTTCAACAATCGTTCAGCAATCGCTTAACAATCCTTCACCAATCGTTTAACAATCGATCTACAATTGTTCAACAAACGTTTGACAATCGTTGAACAATCGTTCAATAATCAATTACCAATTCTTAAACATTCGTTTAACAAATCGATCACCAATCGTGTAACAATCATTTAACAATATTTCAATATTCGTTTAACAATCGTGTAAAAATCTTTCAACAATCGTGTAACAAACGTACATCAATCATTTAACAATCGTTCAACATTCGTTTTAAATCCTTCAACAGTCGTTTAACAATCGTTCAACAATCGTGTAACAATCTTTCTACAATTGTGTAACAATCGTTCAACAACCGTTTAACATTTGTTCGACAATCGTTTAACAAACGTTAAAAAATCGTTTATTAATCGTGTAACAATCGTTTAACAATCTTTCAACAATCCTTCAAAAATCGTTCAACAATCGTTTAAGAATCGATCAACAATTGTTCGAAAATCCTTTAACAATCGTGTAACAATGGTTCAACAATCGTTCAACAATCAATTAACAATTCTTAAAGAATTGATTATCAATC
>Ga0209629_10002549_pt1 | contig 12507 bp, 6 predicted proteins | sample TergutCu122P5_FD_187286 | JGI IMG/M metagenome (GOLD analysis project Ga0209629, IMG submission 187286) | Cubitermes ugandensis P5 segment gut microbial communities from Kakamega Forest, Kenya - Cu122 P5 (SPAdes) (version 2) | ecosystem: Host-associated > Arthropoda: Insects > Digestive system >... | reverse complement strand
CGTCGGCAGCCTGGCGGTGATGACCATGCTGACGAAAAATTCCTTTCTCGAGGAAATCCGCAAAAAATATGTCCTCACCGCCCGCGCCAAGGGTCTGGCCAGCGGCCAGGTGCTCTATCGCCATGTCTTCCGCAACGCCATCATCCCGATCATCACCGGTTTTCCCGGTTATTTCCTGGCCTCGTTTTTTACCGGCAGCCTGCTCATCGAAACCATATTTTCCCTCGACGGCATGGGCCTCTTGGCCTACCAGTCGGTGATGAACCGCGACTATCCGGTGGTGCTCGGCACCCTGTATTTCTTCACGCTGATCGGGTTGGTGGGCCGCCTGCTCACCGATTTGAGCTATGTCTGGGCCGATCCGCGCATCAGCTTCCGGCGTCTCGATGACTAGGCAAAAAAAAGGCCAGGCCACGGCCATGCCAACGCCCGCCGCCCGGCGCTGGCGGCGCTTTTGCCGTGACCGGCGCGGTCTGGTCAGCCTGATAATTTTCGCCGTTCTTTTCGGCCTCAGTTTGGGCGCGGAAATTCTCAGTAACGACAAGCCTTTTCTCGCCCACTACGACGGGCGCTTCTTTTTTCCAATTTTCTTCAGCTATCCGGAGACCGATTTCGGCGGTGATTTCGCCACCGAAACCGATTACCGCGATCCCTTTTTTCTCGAGCGGATGCAAAAGCCGGGCAACTACGCCATCTATCCGCCGAATCCCCATGGCTACCAGAATATCGACCGCGAACTGGCCGGGCCGTTTCCGTCGCCGCCAAGCCGCGATAATTGGCTCGGCACCGATGACCGGGGCCGCGACGTGCTGGCGCGGCTCTTGTACGGCTTCCGGCTGTCGGTGCTGTTCGGCCTGGCCCTGACCGTGGTCGGCACGCTGTTCGGCATGTTTATGGGGGCGGTGCAGGGCTATTTCGGTGGCCGGCTCGATCTCTTTTTGCAGCGCGGATCCGAAATCTGGGGTTCGATGCCGGAACTCTATCTTTTGATTATCTTTTCCTCGATTTTCCAGCCCGGCGCTTTGCTGCTGCTCGTGGTCTTGTCGCTCTTCAGTTGGATGGGCCTGGCCGATTATGTTCGCGCCGAGTTCCTGCGCGGCAGAAATCTGGAATATGTCACCGCCGCCAAGGCCCTCGGCGTTGGCAACTGGACGATCATGTACCGGCATCTCTTGCCCAATGGCCTGACGCCGGTGATTACCTTTTTGCCGTTCCGCATCTCCTCGGCGATCCTCGCCCTGACCAGCCTCGATTTTCTTGGCCTTGGTGTGCCGCCGACCGCGCCCAGCCTCGGCGAACTCTTGGCCCAGGGCAAGGCCAACCTCGACGCCTGGTGGCTGTCGCTGTCATCCTTCCTCGTCGTCACCGTTACCTTGATCCTCTTGATTTTCATCGGCGAAGCCCTGCGCGAGGCCTTCGACCCGCGCCTGGATTGATCGCTTTGGCGGCACCTCCAAGGAACGTACCAGGGGTCAGAGACCTGTCACCTGTCACCTGTCACCTGGTGGCATGGCCCGTGATGAACATTTGACAATTCTAAAGTACAACTTCATAATTGTCATATGAACTATTTCCCCAGAGTCCTTGAAAACGAGATCATGCGGGCGGCGCGATTCTTTCCCTGCGTCCTGCTCACTGGCCCCAGGTGGTCGGGCAAGACCACACTGCTGCGCCATCTTTTCCCGGAATATCAATACGTTTTGTTGGAAGACCCGGATGTGCTGGCCCGCGTTCAGGCCGATCCCAGGGCCTTTCTCGATACCTTGTCGCCGCCGGTCATTCTCGACGAAATCCAGAATATTCCCGCCCTGTTTCCCTATATCCGCTCGCGGATCGACGCCGACACCAGTCTGAAAGGACGCTGGTTTTTGACAGGTTCGCAGGAAGCGCCGCTGATGACCGGTGTTTCCGAATCGATGGCCGGGCGCGCCGCCGTCTTTTCACTTTTGCCGCTGTCGGCGGAGGAAGCGCCGGAAGTCTCTTTGCTGCTCGGTGGCTTTCCCGAAGTGCTGGCCGCGCCGGAGGCCGCCGACATCTGGTTCCGCTCCTATGTCCTCACCTACCTCGAGCGCGATGTCCGTGCCATTGCCGCTATCCGCAACCTGTCAACCTTCCGCCGTTTTCTCGGCCTCGTTGCCACCCGTTGCGGTCAGATGCTGAACAAAACCGACCTGGCCGCGCCTTTGGGTGTCAGCGTTCCAACCCTGACACAGTGGCTCTCGATTCTCGAAATCACCGGACAGATCATTCTCGTCGCGCCCTGGTATGAAAACTATGGCAAGCGGCTGGTGAAGACCCCGAAACTCTATTTCACCGACTGCGGCCTGGCCGCTTCGCTGCTCGGCATCCGCAGCGAGGCGGCTTTGACGGAATCGCCTTTTCGCGGCGCCTTGTTTGAAAGCCTGGTCGCTTCCGAGATTGTCAAACACCGCCTGGGACGCGGGCTGGAACGCGGCCTGTACTTTTTCCGCGACCGTCAGGGGCTGGAGGTGGATTTCGTTGTCGATACCGGCAACGGCGGTCTTGTTTTCATCGAGGCCAAGGCCAGCAAAACCCCGATGCCGGACGACGCCCGCGCCATCACCCGCCTTTTGCCCTCGCTCCCCGCCGCCGCGCCGGTCAAAGCCTTTGTCGTCTGCGATACCGACGCACCCGCCGTCATGCCGCTTTGTCCAGGCGTCCGTGCCCTGGGCTGGCGTCTTCTCGGCGAGGCATTCTCGGCGATATAAGTCAAAGGAGAGTGGAATGACAATTTTCCCGTTTCCTTTTCCCGCCTGCTGTGGCGGCGGGTCAAGCCATTTTGAGCGAGCGCGACGGTGTAATTCAGAATTCGCCAAATCCCACGGTAAATTCAGCAAAACCGAAATAGACAAAGAACTGTCCCTTGTCTATACGCACGCTGGATTCTGCGACTTCGCGCAGAATGACAGATTCCTATCCCCGTCATTCTGCGCAATCCCGCGCGCAAGCCGCAGGAGAAGCGGAGTCGCGGAATCCACCCGTCCGCATTGCCGTTAATGAGTTGTGTAGATACATTTGGTCTTTGACTGATGATTACCAGAATTTTATTTGACAAACATTTCGTTTTTTCTGTTGAATATCCATAGACGCTAAGAGAGGTGTTGGGGATTTTTCGCGGTTCTGGGCGTGAATGCGGCCAAGGCCGAAAAAAAAATACGGCGCTGGGTAAAAAATGATTGACACAGGGGTAATAAAATGTTAGGCTTTGCACAGCGCAGCGATAAATCCGTCTTTTCTCTTAAACCACCCCGCCGCCTTTTTTGCCGCCAGCCTGTTGGCCACGCTGTTTTTGTCGATGGCCCACCCTATCCCGGTTGCCGCCGGAGGGGCCGGAGGAGTCGGAGGCGGTAGCACGGGCGGGGCTGGCGGCAACGGCAGCAGGTTGAATGGCGCTGCGGCCAGCTCTGGCGGCAGCGGCGATAGTGGCGGTATTGTCATACCGGGTGGCGCTGGTGGTCTCGACCCGAGTCGGGTAACGTCATCCACTATCACCGTCTCCGCTCCCGTCACTGGCGCCCCCGGCGACCCCGGAGAGGCAGGCACCTTGAGCATAGACGGCGGCAGCGGTGGTGGCGGTGGCGCCCTGTGCTATTGGATTCTGGACTCGACTATTACGAACCAAAGCGTCATTACTGGCGGCAACGGCGGTACCGGCGGCGACGGTGGCAATGCCGGCGGTGGCGGTGGCGGCGGTGGCGGTGGCGACGTGGTATATTTCATAGGTTTTGGAGGATTCAGCAATGAATCTTCAAGCGTCGTGCGCGGCGGCGACGGTGGCACGGGTGGTTCTGGCGGCAATTCGGGTGACGGCGGCGGTGGCGGTGACGGTCTCAACGGCAGCCGGAGCATGAGCTTCACCATCAGCAATGCCGGCACCATCTCTGGCGGCAATGGCGGCAGCGGCGGCACCATCAGCGGCAATGGCGGCAGTGGCGGCAGCGGCATCAGCGACACCAACAGTGGCGTGTACATCATCGTCAATGCCGGCACCATCTCTGGCGGCAATGGCGGCAACGGCGTCAACGGCGGCGGTGGCGGTGACGGTATCAGCGACAGCGCCCCCATGGCCGCGAGCTTCACCATCACAAATAACGGCACCATCATTGGCGGCGCCGGTGGCGATAGCTGGATCTGGGGCGTCAACGGCGGCAATGGCGGCAGCGGTATCAGCGGCAGTTGGTTGACCAACTGGTTGACCATCATCAATGCCGGCACCATCTCCGGCGGCGTCGGCGGCAATGGCGTCAACGGCGGCAATGGCGGCAGCGGTGTCAGCGGCAGCGGCTGGTCCTTCACCAATCACGGCACCATCTCTGGCGGCAACGGTGGCACGGGCGGTTCGGGCGGCAATTCGGGTGGCGGCAACGGCGGCGGTGGCGGTGACGGCATCAGCGGCAGCAGCTTCACCATCGTCAATGACGGCACCATCTCCGGCGGCGATGGCGCGATCGGCGGCACCATCGGCAGCCGTGGCGGCGATGGCGGCAGCGGCATCAGCGGCGTCAACTTGTACATCCTCAATAGCGGCACCATTTCCGGCGGTCTGGGCGGCGCCGGCGCCGGCGCGCCAGGCAATGCCATCACCTTCACCGACGGCGAGAACAGCCTCGAACTGCGGGCCGGTTCCGTTATCAACGGCAATGTCGTCGGTCTGTCCGGAAGCACCAATTTCCTGTACCTTGGCGGCGACACGACCGACCTGAGCGGCAATCCCGGATCCACCATCTTTGACGTGTCGCGGCTGGCCTCGGCGGATTCGCCCGCCGCGCAGTACCAGGGTTTCTCGTGGTTCTACAAATTCGGAAGCGGCACCTGGGCACTGACTGGCGCGACGACAGCGCTGACGCCATGGATCATTTCGGCGGGCACGCTGCAAATCGCCAGTGACGCCGCGCTCGGCGATGTTGCGGGTGCGGTGACGCTCGATGGCGGCACCCTGGCAACGACGGCGGACATCGCCACCAGCCGTAATTTTACTATCACCGGATCGGGCGGCACGATCAGTACCGATGCGGGCACGACCTATGCCATTGGCGGCGTTCTTTCCGACGACGGCGACAGTGGAGGCACCCTGACTAAAGAAGGGAATGGAACGTTGATCCTGACCGGCACTAACACCTATACGGGCGGTACAACGATCAGCGGTGGTACTTTGCAACTCGGCAATGGCGGCGCGAGCGGCAGTATCACCGGCGATGTGACCAACAATGGCACGCTGGCCTTTGGCCGCTCGGATACCTACACTTTTGGCGGCGTCATCTCCGGCAGCGGCGCGGTGAATCAGATCGGTTCCGGCACGACGACTTTGACCAGCGCCAACAGCTACAGCGGCGGCACCCAAGTCAACGCCGGGACGTTGGCGCTCAGCGGCTCAGGCACGCTCGGCGCGACGACGGGCGCTCTGACTATCAACGGCGGCACGCTCGACCTGGGCGGCACGTCGCAGACGGTTGGTTCTCTTTCCGGCACGGGCGGCGGCATCACCAACTCAAACGCGGCGTCGAGCACGCTGACGGTGAACCAGTCCGCCAATACCAGCTATGCCGGAGCCATCACCGACGGGATCGGAACCGTGGCACTGACCAAAGACGGTCCCGGCACGCTGATCTTGACCGGCACCAATAGCTACACGGGCGGCACGGTGGTCAACGACGGCACGCTGGCCGGCGATACGTCCAGCCTGCAAGGGAATATCGAAAATAACGCCAACGTCGAGTTCGACCAGAACAGCAACGGCACCTACGCGGGCAACATGAACGGCAGCGGCAACCTGTTCAAAGAAGGCGCGGGCACCCTCACCCTTTCCGGCACCAACACGTATGGCGGCGCGACGGTGGTCGAGGCCGGCACGCTTCAGGCCGGCGCCACCAACACCTTCAGCCCGAACTCGGACGTGACGGTGGCCAGCGGCGCCACGCTCGACCTCGACGGCTACAACGAGACGATTGCCGGCTTGCGCAACGCCGGCACCGTGAGCTTGCGTGGCGCGGTTCCGGGCACCATCCTGACCGTAAGCGGAGACTATGAACGCTTGGGCAGCCAGGTCCTCATCAACACCGTCTTGAACGACGATAGCTCGCCGACCGATAAAATGGTGGTCGGGGGTAGCATCACCGGCAACCCTGGCCATGCCACGACGCTCGATGTGCAAAATATGGGCGGTACTGGCAAGGTTACCATCAACGGCATCCAAGTCATCGAGGTTGGCGGCACATCAGCGGCTGACGCCTTCGCCCTGGCCGGCGGCAAGCCGTCGATTCCGGTTGGTAATTACGAATACGTGCTGCAAAGAGGCGGCGCCGTCACGGGAGGCGATAGTTGGTATCTGGTGTCGGCGGTCAATCCCAATCCACCACCAGTGAATCCACCGGAATCGGGCAAACCGTCGCCGCCGGCTCCCAAGCCACCGGATTTGCAGCCGATTTACCGGCCCGGCCTGACCAGCTATGTGGCGGCGCAATTTCTGAATGCCGGCCAAGGTTTCCAGCAACTGTTCACGCTGCACCAGCGGGTTGGCGAACACCGTGGTTTACCGGAAGAAAAGCAAACTTGGGCGCGGACATCGTATTTCACCTCGAAAGAGGATGGTGAGACCCGTTTCGGTTATGACCAGGACACGATGGGTTTGCAAATCGGTCAGGAGATTATGGTACGGCGCACCGAACACGCAACGCAGCGCGCCGCTTTGGCCTTTGACTACGGCTACACCGACGCCGATTTCAGCGACAGAATTCGCCCGCTCGTCGGCTTGAACGAAAAGACCGGCGAGGCCGAAGCCAGAGTCTGGGCCTTCGAGGGTTATTTCACGCAGATTTACGACGGCGGCGCCTACTTCGATATTGTCGGCCAGGTGGCGGCGCTGAGAAACGAGTATGTGGTGTTCGAGAGCGACGGCGGGCGCTACACGGCCAATCAGAACGGCTGGCGCACCGGAATTTCCGGTGAGGTCGGTTATCCGCTGTGGCAATCGGGCAAGTGGACGCTCGAAGGTCAGGGGCAGCTTGCCTACCAATACGCTAACTATGGCGGTTTTACGGATAAAGCCACGGAAGTTCCCGACACCGGCGCCCACAGCCTGCGTGGACGGCTGGGCACGCGGCTGGCGCGTAAATTGGTGAAGAAGGAGCAACAAAGCCTGGAAGCCTACGGCGTCGCCAATGTGGTTGCCGACTTGATTCAACCGTCTGGCGTCAATATTGATGACAACGGCGATCATGTCCGCATTTCCGAGAGCTACGACCCGCTGTACGGCGAAATCGGCGGCGGCCTGCAAGGCTACGTGACCGGGAAGGTTTCCCTGTTTGCCGACTTCCGCTACCAGCACGGCTTCGATGCCGATAACAACCGCCATGGCTACGCCGTCAATGCCGGGTTGCGAGTCGGATTTTAGAAGGCAGGAGACAGGCGTCAGGAAACAGGGGCCAGAGACCTGTCACCTGATACCTGTAACCTGTTTCCTGACACCTGTCCCCTGTCAATACGCTGGCCAGAGGATGGGCAGGAGCCAGACGGCGACGGCGGTGATGACCACGGTCAGCGGCACGCCGATCTTGACGTAATCCATGAAACGGTAGCCGCCCGGCCCCATGATCAGCATGTGGGCCGGGTGGGAGAAGGGGCTGGCGTAGCTCGACGAGGCGGCTATGGCGATCGTCATCATCAGCAAATTCGGTGAGATAGAAAGTGATTGCGCCGCCTTCAGGGCGATCGGCGCCATCAGCACCACCAGGGCCGACGTCGGGATGACCTGGGTGCCTATCACAGTGACGATGAACAGAGCGGCCACCACCCAGCGCGGACCGAGATGGCCGACCGAGGAAATGATGGCATCGGCGGCCAATTGCGCCGCGCCCGTGTTTTGCACGGCGACGCCGAGCGGCAACATGCCGGCGATGAGAAAAATGACCTTCCATTCCACCGAGCGGTAGGCCTGATCCATGCTCAAACAACCGGTCAGCACCATGAGGGCGGCACCGGTCAGGGCGGCAATAGCGATCGGCGTCCAGTTGAGGAGCGCCATCGCCAGCACGGTGATGGTAATGATGGCGGCGATCGGCGCTTTTTTCACGAGAGGCGCCTGAGCCGCCTCGTGGTCGAGGACGAGAAAATCCGGGTCGTGGGCGACCGCTGCCAGCCTTTGCCGGGGACCATAGACGAGGAGCGCGTCGCCGAATTGCAGCGGCATGTCCTGGAGGCGCTCCCAACGCGGCTGGCCCTTGCGCAGGACCGCGAGAACGTTCAGACCGTAATGCTCACGAAAAAGCAGTTGCGCCAACGTCCGTCCAGCCAGCGTTGTCCGTGGCGACAGCAGTACCTCGGTGATGCCGACCCGCTGCGACTCCAACTCGGCGGCCAGCCCCGGCGACGGGCGTTCGATGACCAGTTCCTGCAAGGATTGCAGCGAGGCCAGCGCCTCGTGGCTGCCTTGCAGCACGAGCAGGTCGTCCTGGCGGATGGCTTCCTCCGGTGGTGGCATGAGGACAAAACCATCCACCTCTTTTTCCTGGTGGCGGGAGATGCCGATCACTGTCAGGCCAAAGGCGTTGCCGAGGCGGCTTTCAATCAGGGTTTTACCGATTAAAACCGAACCCGCCGGCACGCGCATCGGCATCAGCACGACGTCACCGGTTTCGCTGTCTTGAACCGAAAGAGGCCCAACCAGGCCGTCGGCGGCGAGACGATCGAGCGCCTCTTTATGTCCCTCGATGATCAGCGAATCGCCCTCGGCGAAGACGCGGCGGGCGTCCCGCGCCCGTTTGCCTTGGCTGTCATACAAAGACAGCAGATGGATGCGGTAGCGCTGGCGCAGGCCGCTTTCGCCCAGGCCTTTACCGACCAGCGGCGACGTGGCCGGCACCACAGCCCTGGCAATTTCAATCTCCTCTCCGACGCGCTTTGCCGCCAGGCTGTCGTCTTCGGCGAGAAGATGCCGGGCGCCGCGAAAATAGCGGTAATGCTCATCCATACCATGGACGATCAACAGGTCATTTTCGTGCAGGACTTCCTGCGGGCCGGGTGCGAGAATCAGGTCTTCGTCCCGTTGCAGACCGACGACGGTCAGTGACAGGGCCGAGCCGAGGCGGCTGTCGGCCAGTTTCAGTCCGGCCAGTTTCGAGCCGGGGCGGATCTTGGTCGTGAACAGGTGCGAGGCCAGGTGATAGGATGATTCCAGGGCGTCGTTGTGGCTGGCGCCGGTTTTCGTCTTGCCGCCGGGCAGTATTTTTTTGCCGATGAGGACGACAAAGAGGATGCCGGCGATGACCAGGGCACCGGTGATCGGCGTGAAATCGAACAGGGCAAACGGTCTCAGCCCGGCCCTGGCCATTGCCTCGGTGGCGAGGATGTTCGGCGGCGTCGAAATGCCGGTGAACGTGCCGCCCAAAATACAGCCCAGAGCCATCGGCATCAACAGGCGCGACGGATTACGGCCACTGCGCCGCGCCACTTCCATCGTCGCCGGCAGCATGATCGCCGCCACCGTCGTCGTGTTGATTAAGGCCGATAGCAGGCTGGCGGTGACCATCAGGGCGACCATCAGCGCCGTCTCGCTTCTTTTGGCAAAAAATTGCAGTGGTTTGCCAAATTGATAGGACAGACCGGTGTGGGTCAGCCCGGCGGAAATGATGAACATGCCTATAACCACGATCACCGCCGAGCTGCTGAATCCGGCCAGGGCATCGTTTGGCGATACCAGGCCAGTCAGGGTCAGGATGGAAAGCACCAAAAGCGCCGTGACATCGGCGGCAATCCAGCCGCCAATGAACAGCACCAGAGCGCTGACGATGATCAGACTCAAAATCAAAAGAGGCGACACGGAAATAACTCCTATATAAAAGGATGGTAAAAAGATGGTAAAATGGGCGGGGGTTATGGCAGCGAAACTGTAGTGGAAAATTGCCGGACAGTCCATCCGCAAAGTGCGGTCAGGGCCGGTTGAGGGAAGTGGGCGCATATGGAGAAAATTGACTGGGATCGCGATTTGGCACTGGATCAGGCCAGTGGCGATGAGGAATTGCTGCGGGAATTGCTGACGATGTTCAGCGGCACACTTTTGGCCAGCCATCATCGCTTGGAAGAGGCTTTGGCCGCCGGTGATTTTTCGCGGGTGGCGCAGGCGGCGCATTCGATCAAAGGCTCGGCCTCTAGCCTGGGTTTTGGCCAGATCGCCGACATGGCCGACACCATTGAGAAACAAGCATGGGACGGCGGTGCCGGCGAAATGCCAGAATTTCTGGCCAGGCTGAAAGCGCTCGAAGCGATACTGTCCAGCCTGGGATAGATGCGTTATTACCGTGTCAGTTGCCGGTATTTGATGCGGTGTGGCTGTTCCGCCGCCGCGCCGCGCCGGGCCTTGCGGTCTTTTTCATAGTCGGAGTAGTTGCCCTCGAACCACACCACCTGCGAGTCACCCTCGAAGGCCAGTATATGGGTGGCGATACGGTCGAGAAACCAGCGGTCGTGGCTGATGACGACGGCGCAGCCGCCAAAATTTTCCAGGGCTTCCTCTAACGCCCGCAGCGTGTTGACATCGAGGTCGTTGGTCGGTTCATCGAGCAGCAGCACATTGCCGCCTTCTTTCAGCATTTTGGCCAGATGGACGCGATTGCGCTGGCCGCCAGACAGAAGCCCAACCTTTTTCTGCTGGTCGGTGCCGGAAAAGTTGAAACAGGCGACATAGGCGCGGCTGTTGACCTCACGGTTGCCAAGCATGATGGTATCGCGGCCCTCGGCGATTGCCTGCCAGATGGTATCTTCCGGATTCAAGGCGCGCGACTGATCGACATAGGCCAACTTCACGGTTTCGCCGATGCGGATAGCGCCGCTATCGGGTTTTTCCTCGCCGACAATCATCTTGAAAAGCGTCGATTTGCCGGCGCCGTTCGGGCCGATGACGCCAACGATGCCGCCCGGCGGCAGGGCGAAATTCATATCATCGACCAAGAGCCGGTCGCCGAAGCTCTTGCCGACATGTTCCGCGGTGATGACGACATTGCCGAGGCGCGGCCCCGGCGGGATATAAATTTCCAGTTCCTTTTCCAGCTTTTCCGTTTCCTGATTCAGCAATTGCTCATAAGAATTGATACGGGCCTTGGCCTTGCCGCGCCGGCCTTTCGGCGACATGTGAATCCATTCCAGTTCCCGTTGCAGGGTCTTGCGGCGGTCGCTCTCCTTTTTCTCCTCGCGGGCCAGGCGTTTTTCCTTCTGCTCCAGCCACGAGGAGTAATTGCCCTTCCAGGGAATGCCGACGCCACGGTCGAGTTCGAGGATCCATCCGGCGACATTATCGAGAAAATAGCGGTCGTGGGTGACGGCGATGACGGTGCCGGGGAACGTGTGCAAATGTTGCTCGATCCAGGCCACCGATTCGGCGTCGAGGTGGTTGGTCGGTTCGTCGAGCAAGAGAATATCGGGATTCTTCAACAGGATGCGGCAGAGGGCGACGCGGCGTTTCTCGCCGCCGGACAACAGGCCGCAGAGAGTGTCGGATGACGGGCAGCGCAGGGCATCGAGCGCCATTTCCAGGCGGCTGTCGAGGTCCCAGGCGTTTTGGTGGTCGAGCAGTTCCTGCACCTGGGCCTGACGGTCGATGAGTTTTTGCATCTCGTCATCGGTCATCGGTTCGGCGAACTTTTCGTTGATGGCATTGAATTCGTTCAATAAATCGACAGTTTGTTGTACGCCTTCCTCGGCCACCTGTTTAACAGTCTTGTCTTCGGGCAGTTGCGGCTCCTGCTCCAGATATTCGATGGTCAGCCCTGGCGACAGGATGGTCTCGCCGTTGAATTCTTTATCGACACCGGCGAGGATGCGCAAAAGCGTCGATTTGCCGGAGCCATTCAGGCCCAAGACGCCAATCTTGGCGCCGTAAAAGTAGGAAAGGGAAATATCCTTCAGCACTGGTTTATTGTCGTAATACTTCGATACTTTAATCATCGAATAAATGATTTTCTTGTCATCGACGCTCATGATTGTCTGCCATTGTTGGAATGGATGATGAACCCATCGTCAGGATGGGGCGTTGAATACTTAATTTGTTATGATGGTGCCAGTGGATTCCAGACCCGCGTAAACCCGAGGCTGAGAAAATCTTTGACATTACAGGTAGCGAACTCGGTAACCCCGTGATCTTGTAACGTCAGGGCCAGACGAACGTCATAAATGCGTCTAAAAGCAAAATTGTCCTCTGCGGAAATCCTCCAGAGTTTGTCATGCAAAGCACGACTTGCCCATGAAAAACCGACCAACCGCCAATGTGGATGATTGCGCCAGATATTGATTACGTTCACCGCTTCGGATGCGGATAACGGACCATTTTTCATAACTGATGGATTTCGTAATAAGCAATAGAGTTCCTTTAACAGGCTGTTGAAAAATAATTTCAATTGATTTGCTTAATTTTGTATTTTTGAAATTCTGCATATTCAAGGATGGGGTCATCCGTTTCAGCCCAGTGATTTCAGTTTTTTTCATGCCAGGTTTGACCTT
>Ga0209629_10002547_pt1 | contig 12510 bp, 8 predicted proteins | sample TergutCu122P5_FD_187286 | JGI IMG/M metagenome (GOLD analysis project Ga0209629, IMG submission 187286) | Cubitermes ugandensis P5 segment gut microbial communities from Kakamega Forest, Kenya - Cu122 P5 (SPAdes) (version 2) | ecosystem: Host-associated > Arthropoda: Insects > Digestive system >... | reverse complement strand
CACGAATGACAATGGTTTCTTTTTCAGCCGCGACGGAAAAAAAGTGCTCTACGCCCTCCAGGTTCCGAAACCGTCAATCGACGCAAAAAAAGATGATGTTGACGCGACGAGAATATTTCTCGGCGATGTCGCCTCGGGAGAAACCAACATGGTGCGAAATAAGCTTTGTTTAACCCCGTATGGGCTTTCGCCCGATGGGAGCAAGGCGATGTTCGTTCAAAGCCCGTGGGAATTCGGGATACACACCGGCCAAAAAGGGAAAATTATCATCGTGAAATGCACCCCGGATAACAAACTGGAAGCCCCCATGGTTTTGAATCCGTTTGTCAATCAGGGCCAGTCAAGGAATGGGGAAACCGCCGACGTGGAATCAGCGGATTGGGTCTCCAACGATCACATTCTCGTGAGTTACTCCTCGGGATTCGACCCCGTGCTGGTTTTGTTGAATATCAATACCGGGAAAGCACTTTGGCGACTCAAGCTGGACTTTGGAGGAGATAAAACCTTCACACTTTCCCCGGGCGGAAAGTATTGTCTCGCCAAAGCGGGAAAGGCGATGCTCCTGATCGAAACGGCCGGCGGAAAAACCATCGGAACCCTTGATGGCGTCGGTGAATTTGGAACTGCAAAATACTCCTTTTCCCCGGATGGTCGCAAAATCGCGTCCTGTGGCGATGAAATGATCCGTATCTGGGACGCAACCACGGGAGCATCGGAAGAAGCGTTTTTCATTGATAATGCCAACAGTTTTTCCGTGTTCACCTGGGTGAGCAACCAGCATTTGCTTGCCGGAAACAAGTTGATTGACACGACATTGCAAGCTCCCGTTTGGGAGTACGCGGGAAACTTCAATAACGCATATTACTTCGGCGGACAATTCTGGTACATGATGGGAAACGATGACGCCAAAGTGCTTGTCGGTGTCACACTTCCGCAGAAAAAGGTGCTGAACCAACTTTCGGGCAGTCAAAACGACGCCAGCCTGTTCGCGGTTCAACCCGGCATGACGGTCGCGTTGAAAATGGATTCCTCCATTTCCCGGGACAAAGACGAAATCAAACGGGCGATGGAAGAGAAACTCAAGGCCAACGACTTGACCATTGCCGATAACGCTCCTGTGACATTTCTTTTGAAGGTCACCCAGGAAGGCGGGAAAACAGTGTCTTACACGACCAGCCGTTTCCCGATGATGGGACGGGGAGGAGGTGGAACGGAAGTGAAGTATCGGGAGGATAAATATCAACTCCTTGTCCAGCAGGGAGACCAAACGCTCTGGAGCCGGATTAACGTCATGGGGCCGCCGGATGTCTCTTTGGACGAAATCGCGAATTCGTCATTGCAAGCGATTGTTGATAAAAAAGTCCAGGAACGGCACTATAAAGATTGGTTCCTTAATGTGAAGATTCCAAAAAAGATTCCGAGAACGGACAAAATCGGAAAATCCACATTGAGCGAACTCGGACTCAGGGAAAACTAGAGCGTATTAAAAGTGAGTGTGGAGAATTATTTCAATCATGGAGCGGCCAGTGTGGAGAATTATTTCAATCATGGAGCGGCCAATGGGAGCGAAAAAACTCAGACTCACTTTTTATTGACTCTAAAATCCGTTTGCGTTGAAGTGCCGCGTCCTCGGCCAGGCTCCCTTTCCGTCTGCAAAATTGCGAGGTAACTATCGTTTTCAGATTCACATCCATTCGACCGACCTGGAACGAATGCGAAACGTCATCCGCATGGCCGTCGTCCACCTGAAACCGCCTGATGAAACGCTCTAGATCGTCGACATCGACCCCGATAGACATGCTTTAGCACGCCGACGAAAGAAATCGCCCTGAAAGGGCATGGCATAACAGCCCAGGGCAAGGCGCACTCGCCGCCGCCCTGGGTTGCGTTAAAAATCATTGCCGCCCTGAAAGGGCGGGACAAAACATTCATGTGTTTGTGTTTTATAATAGTCTTCGGGATGGCGTCTCACCATACCTTTTATCCCAATATCCAAGAACGTCAATAATTTTCGATGACAAAAACATTCCTGGATATTGTGTTTTGCAAACGATTTTGGCAACATCATCAGGAAGAGTCAAATAATGTCGCGGTGTTATTGGTGGTTCGCCACGTGAATAATACTCGTCATCGTGATGTGATTCATAGAGATACCAACCGCGTTTTTCTTCGGCTTCGCATACTCGTTCATCTACAGCAGGGAGATTAACGATTTCGCGCATACACGAATAGTAATCTTCAATTTCAATATAGTCATGGAGAATGGCATATTCATCCAGAGATATGTCAAAAAACACACAAGGAATCGGCGAAGGAATACGTGATTCAAAAATGCCGACATAGCCTTCTTGATCTATTGCAAACCAAACGAAATGATTCATCCCCATAACGTTATTGGCAAAATCTTCAACGATCTGACACTTGTGAATAAAGCAATTCACGCCTTCGTTGCGTAATCTCAGACTTGCAGCATAATCTCTTTGGTATTGTCGTTTAAACAATTGCTGCTTTTCAAGGGCAATCTTAATTTCAGGATTATTCATAGATGTGCATTTATGGGGATAATAAAACAGATGACACTACCGATGTGGCCGCCCTTTCAGGGCGGCTGTGTATTTTTGGGGGGGTACTAACCCAGGGCGGCGGCGAGTACGCCTTGCCCTGGGCTGTTATGCTTTGGCCTTTCAGGCCTGATTCCAATACTCGTTGTTTCACAAGAGTTCCAATAGTACAGCTAAGACACATTCTAACGCGTTTGGGTCGGGTGACCCGCATCGATTTGAGGCGGGACGGTCATCAGTTCCCAGTAACGACGGTCGGTTTCGTAAGGGTCAAGCGGTGACTTGAGATCGTGATCGGGGGGCAAAACACCGTACCGCACCATTTCCCGTGCGTAAGAATGGTTCGGCACGAACGGGCGCATCGTAAAGCGATTGCTCTCCTCATTGATGTAGCGCACGGCCCGGTTGATTCCCGCGAGGATGGCCTGATAATCCGGGTCGGCGGTACTTTCAAAGACGGCACGTCCGCACTTCCCTTTGCCGCCTGCCTTTTTGGCAAGCGGCCCTGTCAACATGCGCGACTGTTCCGGGTGCGAAAGATTAAACACGATCAACCGGCTGAAATTCGAGTCGAAGTCGGAAAGCCGGAGCGGCAGTTTGCGATGGTTGTCCGCGCGGTGGCATTCGGCGCAGCGTCGCTGGATGGCATCCGACATGGCGGCGGTTTCCGGCCAGTTTTCGTCGTGGCTGGTGTAGCCGAAGTTGTAATTGTAACCGATCACGCCGCTGTAATCCGCCGCGTAAGTGCCGGCAAAATTCGCACCCGCTTCGATCCAGTAACGCAGCATTTTAATCTCTTGCGGTGCCAGTTCGACCCCTTGGTGGTGTGAGTCCACAAGCCGCAACAACTTGCTGGCTTTTGTGCCGATTTCGTAAGGTTCAAAGTCGCTTTTGGCGCGATTGCGGTTGTCGCCGAACATGCGATGCAACGAAAGCGTATCGTAACTGTACTGGTAGATCGGCCCCCAGTCCGGCGAAAGGTTGATGCCGCCGTCGGCCCGGTCGTTGTTGTGGCATGTGACGCAATGCCGGTCGAGAATCGGCTGGATGTCGCGGGGAAAATCAAAGATGTCCGGCACGCCGTCAATGGGTTTGGGGACGGACGGTGGTGAAGCGGCCAGTTCAAGCAGGCTCGCGTGCAATTCCGTTGACGGTGCTTCGAGTCGCGATTCGTGGCACCCGATGCACATGCTGGTTTCGCCCGGCATGACCGTCGCGAAGCTGTGCATCCGTTTGACCGAATCGCCGTTTTCATCCCGCGCGACGAACAGAAAACTCCGACCGGCGGGTAGTTCCATGTAAGACGAACCTTCGGGCGTGACCGGGATGGTGCCGATCACCCGTGTCAGCATGAATGTTCCGCCAAGTGAAATCATTTCCATGCCGCCGTTGTAATGCACCGGGGCGGGAAGCGGTTCGAGCACCAGCAAGTCCTTGATCGTGCCGCGCGGGAGGTCTTTGAGCCGTCGCCCGCGATAAATATCGGTCAAAATCAAGCGGCCTGTGTTTTGCGTCAGGTCAACCTGGTCGGCGATGATCGCTTCGCGTTCACGTCGCATGACCGGACGCGGCTCGCCAATCCAAAAGCCTTGCGACTTCAGTTCCTCCGGCAATTCATACACCGTTTGCACATAGCCGTCGCCGTCGATCAGTTGCAATTTGGAATAGGAGGCAGCCATGAACGCGGTTTCGGAAAACGCCCACGGATCGGAAAAATCATTATACCCCGTGATCATGACGGCACTTTCAGGATCGTCCGGCCCGTTCCGGGGATCGACGACGGCAATCCGACCGTAATGCTCGCGCAAACCGTGACCGGGCGAAAAACATGCGACGATCTTATCCGAACCGGGGATCGGTTTTGCGGCAAGCATGACCATGCCGGGATTCAGGTTCCCGTAATAGACCTGGTGTCGCGTGCCGTCGGGGTTCATCGTCCAGAGGTGGTGGTAATCCATCTGCGAGCGGTCGATGTAATCCCAACGCATGTAAATGATCTGGCCGTTGGGTAATGGCCACGGCGTGTTGTCCTGGTCGTTGTTGCTCGATACCGGGCGGATGTTTTCGCCGTTGGGACCGCAACGATGCAGCGTCGCCACGGGCGAAGCGGCGCATTGCACCCAGCGTTTGCAACGGCTCGAACTGAAGATGATGTCGCCCCCCGCCGTGTAGGTCGGCTCAATGTCGTCCCAGTCGCCGAAGGTCAATTGCCGCAAGCCTGTCCCGTCGATGTTGATTTCAAACAGGTTGTAATGCCGTTTTCCCGCCGGCAGGTAGGAAAAAAGCACCTTTTCGGCGTCGTAATGCACTTGCGGGTCGCGGACGTTCCCTTTTGGGTCCCAAAAAATGGTTTTGACCTCCTTCGTGTCAAGGTCGAGGATGTGCAAGCCGCCGCCGCTCCCCAACGGGAAGGGAAAATCGTCCACATCGTCGATGTAATAGCCGAAATTGGCGTACCAGTGCGGGTCACGCCCCGGCTGCCGGGAGGCGTAAAGGATGTACCGGGCGTCACGCATTTCGTTTTTGCGGAATTCGGTCAGCAAATCACGGACGGGCAACTGTTCGGGAACGGTCGGCGTCATCCGCAGCATGACGTAATCGTAAAGAAAAAAGCTGCCGTCTTCGAGCGTGATCGAAATGACGTTGCCCCCCTTTTTAGCGGCTTGGGCAGGGAGGGGAATCGTAAGCGACGTGAAAATGCCGACCTGTTCCTGCGGCTTGTAGCTGTAATCGTTGAACGTGTCGGGCTGGCGGACCGGTTCGGCTTCAACGCCGTTGAGCTTCACCCGGATCAGCGACGGCTCCTGGCAACTGACAAAGCAGAAACCCATGATGAAATAAAGTTGGGGGGGCGGTTCGTCATGCAGTTCAAACTCAATCTGTGTGGTGAAACTCTCGCCTGCATTGCCGAAATCCCGCGTACTGGGGTGCATGGCAACCCAGTCTTTTGCCCTGTTTTTGCCGACCACATAACGAAACGAAACGCCGTCTTTATCGCGGCTTTTCCGCCAATCGGCCGTTCCCTGGAACTCCCAACACACTGCGTCCGGTCGCCCGATTTGGAAAATGATGTCCGTTGCAACCCGGGCAGGTTCCGTTCCGAACGACAACACGGTAAAACCGGTGCAAATCAGCGTGGTCAACAAAAGGGGCGGTGATATTCGTTGCATGAGATGATGGACCATATTTTTAAATGCGAACAATATTCTAATCCTGTTGACATGGTTTTGTCAAGCCCCCGTAGCCGCCGAGCCTGCTTGGCGTAACAAGCGGGGTTGTTGCGGCCAAACTTGCTTCTTGAACTTGGAAAATTTCACGATACAATTACGCCAGTATGATGTATTTTGTCGGCAAGAATATGTTTTTTCCATCGGCACAACAAAAATCAAGGGGAAAAGGGAACCCATGAAAGTCAATGTCTCGGATTATTACGGTGAGGAAGACTGGAAGCTTATCCGTGCCGAAGCCGATCGCCGTCAAACCCCGTGTCTCATCGTTAATCTTAATATTGTACGCCGAAAATACCTCGAGTTGGAGCGGTGCTGTCCTTATGCCCGGATTTTTTATGCGATAAAGGCGAATCCTGCTCCGGAAATCATTGAACTTTTACGCGACCTCGGCTCCTGCTTTGACATCGCATCCACGTATGAACTTGACCGGGTTTTGTCGCTTGGGGTAACGCCGGATCGTCTCGGTTTCGGCAACACGATCAAAAAGGCCGCTGATATTCGCTATTTTTACGAACGTGGTGTGCGCCTGTACGTGACCGACAGCGAATCCGACCTCAGAAACATCGCCCGGGAGGCTCCCGGCTCGCAAGTGCTGCTCAGAATTCTGACCGATGGTTCAGCGACGGCGGATTGGCCGCTTTCGCGGAAATTCGGATGTCACACCGACATGGCGATCGACCTGATCCTGATGGCAAGGGACATCGGGCTTGATCCTTACGGGCTTTCGTTTCATGTCGGTTCGCAACAACGCGACATCGGGGCCTGGGACGCCGCGATTTCCAATGCAAGCCACATTTTTTACCGCCTCGAAACCGAAGGAATCGGCTTGCGCATGCTCAATCTGGGGGGCGGGTTCCCGGCACATTACCTCTCCAATACCAATCCGGTGGAACTTTACGGCCAGGAAATTTACCGTTATCTTAACTCAAAATTCGCCGATGAAATTCCTGAAATCATCATGGAACCCGGTCGGTCGCTGGTGGGAGACTCCGGTGTGCTGGTCAGCGAAGTGATCATGATTTCAAAAAAATCGCACTTTGATGTCGATAAATGGATTTACATCGACGCAGGCAAGTTCAACGGCCTGGTCGAAACGAGCGATGAGAGCATTCGTTATCCGTTGTACTGCGAAGCGGCGGGACATGCGTCGGAAGGGTTCATCATCGCCGGCCCTACGTGCGACAGCGTTGACATCATGTACGAGAATTTTCGCAATCCGTTGCCGGCGGAGGTCAAAGCCGGAGACCGCATTTACTGGTTGAGTGCGGGAGCGTACACCGCCAGTTGCAGTTCCGTTGAGTTCAACGGTTTCCCGCCGATCAAAACTTATTTTGTGCAGTGAGGCTTTCACCGGAATATTGCCCGTCTCATAAAAAATGAGAGACTTCGAATAGCAGCCCGGAGCGTAAGCGACGGGGTTGACCGTTTAACCCGTCGCTTACGCTTCGGGCTGCTGTTCTTAACGTGACTACGGTATCAATACGGTGATTTTCCGGTGCCGGTGAGCATTTTTTCCCAGACATCCTGCGAGGTCGATTCGGAAATGAAATCCATCGCCCCGGATCGCAATCCGACATTGCAACCGCCCGAGTGCCAACTGCCGATCGCGCAGGGATTTTCCGGCGTCCCGTTGATACCGGTTTTGGCTTGCTCGAATGTCACGTCAGACGCCGGGTTCATCCAGTTGACGGCTTGCCGGGTTTCGGTCACAAGGACCATGTCGGCACTTTCCGGGCCGAAATCGGAAAGTTTTTTGCCGCTTCCCGACCGGTCAAACGGCGTTTTGTCGCCGACAATGACCGTGTAGTTTGTCTCGCCGGGTTTGTTGCCGTTTTTCTTTGCCGTAGTCGGGCATTGATAAATCGCGGGCATTTTGTCGTGAAACTGCCGGTTGTGTTCGCTGTCCCACGGTTCATCGAGCCGGATTTGGGCGAACAATGCCTTCTCTTTTTCGCCGAGATATGGCAACAGCAACACCCGCCAGCTTTGGAGCGGTTTCCCATTGGCATCCACCGTACACGCCGGCGGCAATGTCCCGTGATCGGCGTGATAAAGGAGCATGGCAATCGTGATTCGTTGCATATTTGAAACACATTCCACCCGGTGAATCGCCTCTCGGGCCGCCTGCACGGCCGGAACAAACAATACGGCCAGGGTACGGAAAAAATTCTCCGAGCGTGCCTTGCGTGAAAGGAAATTGTAATTGTACATGCGAAAACCTTGCGACTTTCCCAATTCCATCCCGTCCGGCAGCGGTGTCTCATTTCCGATGGCGTCGTACAATTCGTTGAGCTTTTGCATCACGATGTTGAAGTCAAACGTCCGCATCATCGGCGAATTGAACACAGGAGGAATCTCGTCGTAATCTTGAGGAGAAGGGTATTCATGCATCGCCAGGGATTGCATCGCTTGAAGACCGTACAAGCGTTCGTAATTCATGATTTCTTTCAGGGTGGCCCGCGCCGGGAGTTGATCCAGTTCCGCCAACCATCGTTGCAACTGTTCTTTGGTCGGTTGATGGTCAAGATTCGATGCGATGCCTTGCGCGGCACCGATTCCTTCAATGGCGATACCGACCAAACCCATGATAAGATTGCCTTGTCTCGTGATATGTCGCCCCAGGCGATGACATGTGATGGCGTCGTCAATCGTCCCGTCAATATCGCCGGTCGCAACACGATACGCACTTCGTACCTGCAAGGCACGTGCAAAAGAACGTTGCGTTTGAACCATCGGCAACATTGCGGATATGAAATCAAGTTCGGGTACCCTGGCGACCGGAATACAAAATGCCGGTTTTCGCACCGCTTCTCCAATGACATCCAGTGCCGGGCTTACCTGATCAAGCCATTCTTTCATCATCGGAAGCTCTTCCGCCGTCCAGGACGTCATCATTTTGTTTTCAATCTCACGCCGTGAAACATCGTTTTCAGGGTGTCCCGTCATGGAGGCAGGCGCGGGGGTCATGGGATCACGTGAAACTTCGTTTTTGTTGAGTTCCTGTATGTATTGATTGGTAAACGAATATGGGTCCTGATAAACCAATGTCGGTTTTTGATTCGGATCAAGTCCGAGTTTTTCGTAAACCTGCTTTTCCGCGATTTGTCGGCGTTTTTCTTCTCTGGCCTTGCGCTCGTCGTCGCTCAATTTGACATCGCGAGGAGAGTGATAGACGTCGCTTTGCAACCCGATTGCCCGAACGATCAAACGATAACCGTTTTCGTCGGTTTTCATTTCCGGTGGGTAGAGCTTTTGCTCGAAGGCTTTGAAATAATCGACCCGTTTGCCGTCGGCGGTGAGCGGTTCGGTGATCCAGGTGGTTTCCTTCGAAATCCGGAGCGGCACCGCGCGAAACTGGGGCAGGATAACGATCACCGCCAGCACGATCAGCGTGCCGCATCCAATCATCAGCTTTTTCCGCTTCGGTTTTGCGCGTTTTTCCTGTTGGTCGACTTTGTCGACCGCCCCGGCAATGACCGTCGATGCGTTTTGTTGTTTTTGATCGTTTGACATGGGAGTCATAAGTGAAAAATGAATAGTTGTACCGTTGGAACATATTTGAAAACAACGGTAATATGAATCCGGCCTGAAAGGCCGAAGCATAACAGCCCAGGGCAAGGCGTACTCGCCGCCGCCCTGGGTAACAAAACCCAAAAATCATTACCGCCCTGAAAGGGCAAGGGAATATCGAGGTTGCCTTGCCCTTTCAGGGCGGCGGCTCACGAGGGAAAACCGTAACCCAGGGCGTCGCTGCGCTTTGCCCTGGGCTGTTATGCTCTGCCCTTTCAGGGCAAAGACTTTTATGTCAACCAAATAGTATTGTAATACCTCAGATAAAACAAATAGTGAAAAACGTTTTTATTTCTGATTTTTCAACAACTCGCCGAGTTCCGGGGAGAGATAAACCGGCGTGACGGTCGGGGTGGGTTGCGGCGGCTGGAACTGTTTGACGAGCACCACCATGCCGATGATTCCGAGCAAACCGCCGACCACCATGCCGATCAAGAGGCCGTACAACATCGAACTCAGCTTGATCGTCCTGGCGTATTGTTGTAGCGACAACGTGATTTCCGGCTCGCCCGACTTGACGATCGTTTCGACCAGTTTTTCGCGCGTGAGCGACAACTGCCCCTCTTGCGTCAACCGGCACGATTCGAGCAACACGAGCGTTTTTGTCTGTTCCTGTGCCGCGACCTCGGCGTGCGGCTTCAATAAAGCAAGCGACGCTTCAATCGCCGAAAACTCAGGGGAAAGCTCAACCGGGGAATGTGATTCGTTTTTCATGATTTTGGCGTCAAATTCTTATGTCCGGGGCAATTCATAAAAAATGAGAGACTTCGAATAGCAGCCCGAAGCGTAAGCGACGGGGTTGACCGTTTAACCCGTCGCTTACGCTCCGGGCTGCTATTTCTTGGGTTTCATCTTTTCTGCGACGGTCAATATTTTTTTCTCAACTCGTCAAGCGTGTCGTTGTATTTTCTAAAAACCGTGGTGCGCGAGTCGCCGGTCAGTTTTGCGATTTCATCGAACGACAGGCCGCCCCAGATTCGCATGACGACGATCTCCCGTTGTTCGAGCGGCAGCGTTTTCAGCACGGCGACAAGCTCCGCCGATTCCAGCGTTTTTCCGTCGTCCGAGTCAAACCACTGCGAACGTTCCGCCGCATATTGCTGCTCGTGTTTTTCGCGACGGGCGTTTTTCCGGTATCGGCTGACCGCTTCGTTTCGCACGACCTGGAACAGCCACGGGAGTACCTGTTCCGGCTGCCCTTTTTTGGTCGAATGTTTGAGCAGCTTCAAAAAGGCGTTCTGCACGATGTCTTCCGCCGATGTCCCGTCCCACTGACGCGCAAACAGGACAAGCGACGCAAAATGCGCGTCGATCACCTTGACCATGTCCTCGGGCGGAAAACCGTATTTCGTCATTTCGGCTACTCAATTGTTGGCGACTCATTTCAATGGAATAACGCCTGCCAAAGAGAAATTTTTCGGATTTTTTTGAAATTTCAGAGAAAAAAGAATTGTCAAATGGCTTGTTTTACGACATTTCCAGAAAATCAAACCGTTTTTATACCGGAGCCGGATGGGCGGCTGCTTTCGGCCTCGCGCAAACGCCCTGCGTTGCAGGGCTTGCCGTGTCCAGCTTCCGGATTTTTCAACCGGCTCAAGTATAGTTCCGACAGTATTATTATGTATTGCAACAAAAACGGTCGAGCAACGGAATGATTTGTTCCGGGACATCTTCGACCACGTAATGCCCGGCATCGTCAAAACGGTGAACTTCGGCATCCGGAAAAAATTGCAGAAAACGTTTCAAAAATTCCGGCGAGAAACACCAATCCTGCATCCCCCAAATGAGCATGATGGGGAAATTGCGAAAATCAGGAAGATGGTTCTCGATTTCCCTGAGTGTTTGAAAACTTGTGTGTTTTTCAGAAAGCGGGATGTCCTGAACGAACCGATAGACTGCCAAACGGTTGTTCCAGTTGTTGTAAGGGGCGAGCAAGCCGGCACGCACTTCTTTTGTCATTTTTCGTCGGTTGGAAACGGCGAGACGAAGAGCGGCCTGTGGAAAAAGATTCAATCCCTGCAATGCCAAACGACCGAAAACCGGCGTTCGGCAAACGCGAATCCGTAACGGGCAGCGGTCGCTCGAAAACGCTGCTGTGTTCATCAACACGAATTTTTGAAACCGGTCGGATATGCGACATGCGGTTCCCATGCCGATCGCTCCGCCCCAATCGTGTGCCACGAGTGTGATGTTTTTCAAATTCAGCCGTTCGACGAATTCGCACAAATCGTCAATACGCCGTTTCAACGTGAAAGGGTACTCCTTTTCCGACGGTTTGTCTGAAAGCCCGCACCCGATATGGTCGACCGCGATGCAACGGTGTGTTTTTTTGAGCGGTTGCACCAGATTTCGCCAATAAAACGACCAGGTTGGATTCCCGTGGACGAAAAGAAGTGGCTCCCCTTTTCCTTCGTCGAGGTAGTGCATCCGAAAGCCGTTGATATTGTGAGAGTGCGACCGAAATGGATAAAGAGGTCGCCAAATTTCGTTTTTGTTTTTTCGAGGCATGTATGACTGAAAGACAGAAAAAATATGGTCACAATACTGTAAGAATGACACTATTGTAATTTGTGGTTCCAAAATTTGAAAGAGTATTGTGTTTTTCGCAAGACAAATCATTCGAACATGCTATAATGACGTTTAGTGCAAAAAATCTTGCCTGCGACATAAAACCAACGACAAATTTCAAGGAAAATCAAAGAGGAATCAAATGACAGTTGAACATCTGATTATTGGTGTGCATGTTACAAGTTTTGTAAAAAATTCCGGGGAAATTCAGAAAGTTTTCACCGAATACGGATGTAATATTCGAACACGTTTGGGATTACACAATGTGACGGAAAATATTTGTTCCCCGCAAGCGTTGATTCTTGTTGAATTTATCGGCGGCGAACCGCTTGCCGATGAAATGATCGGAAAACTGCTGAAAACCAATCCCGGCCTCGAAATCAAGAAAATGGTTTTCACCGAAAAGTAATGCGAAATCGAATACCGACTGTGGTATTCCTATTTTCTCAACTCTAGGAGCGTCGATTCCTTACTCAAACTGTAAACGAAATGAACAATGAACGTTGCAACATGTTTTGTAATAATATGTTGCGTCAAAAAAAACGGGGAAAATTTTCTTGTTTTTGAAACCACATTGAACC
>Ga0209629_10002546_pt1 | contig 12513 bp, 11 predicted proteins | sample TergutCu122P5_FD_187286 | JGI IMG/M metagenome (GOLD analysis project Ga0209629, IMG submission 187286) | Cubitermes ugandensis P5 segment gut microbial communities from Kakamega Forest, Kenya - Cu122 P5 (SPAdes) (version 2) | ecosystem: Host-associated > Arthropoda: Insects > Digestive system... | reverse complement strand
TAGAAGACTTAGTTTTATAACTTGGTTAGATAATTCATCATATCCAGAAGAAGTTTTAGATTCTAGGGATCTAATGATTTTTTCTATTTCGTGGGTTGAAACATACTTCCAATTTATTTTAGTACATTGATGAGGGCTTCAGGTATACGCTTCTGAAATTATGCAAACTGATTTGTTTATGCCACCAGCTGCTTTGACACCCACACCTCACATGAATTGAAACTAGGTGTGCATTAACATCTTTGGCCAAACTGCATCTTGGAGAGTTTTTTCAAAATAAAAGTATATTGTGTAAGAAGCAAAGGAATACAGTGGTTTTGACATCTGTTTCTTGGGATTTAAAATAATCACAGACAGTTTAAACTGGTTTTAATTTTGTGACGTCAAAAGCTGGGGGGACTTTTGATGAAGAAAAGTAAGTATAGTTCACTGCCATTAAATTGCTTGGCCAATTGTGAATGGGTGTAAGTAATTTCAACTTTCGTATTAAGATCCCATCTCATACATTTTTACTGCCTGCATTCACTCTTAACCTTGGCACTAGATGGAGGCGAGTGTCGGCTGCATGTCCTGGTGTACCTTACCTCCAGTACCCACTGAATGGGGGGGGGGGGGGGTGGTATTGAGGGACAGCCCATCTGGACACATTGGATAAGAGAAAAATCTTGCCCTTGTCAGGAATCAAATCACAATTCCTCTGTTATCCTGCCTGTTCTGACTACACTATCCCAAGTCCCTAATACAAACAGTGTAACTAATATGTTTGTATAATGTTTAAAGTGAATATTTTACTTTTTCAGAATGTGTCCAGTTGTTACTTGCACATGGGGCACCTGTCAAAGTCAAGAATCTTGCAGGTTGGAGTCCTCTAGCTGAAGCCATCAGTTATGGTGACAGACAGACAAGTAAGAGTGTTTGTGTTACATGTTTAGGAGGACTGATTATGAATGTTTTGCAAGGTTCTTGCTCTGGATGACAAGGTCACATTCCTCTGTTGATGCAGTTTGTACAAGATAAGTATGTTAAAAATCTTTAATGGGTACCAGAATATCCGACATCAAATGTCACTAAACCAAATTTTTAACATTTTTGCATTTTGGAATTATAGCAATCAATAACCACTGATCCAAGAATACTGAAAACTGGTGTTTTTGTTTATGCATGTAGGCTCTATAGTCATATCAGGTTTAATTAAAATGTATCAGAGGAACGTTTTGTGCTTTGGTTGATTGGACATGGATAAGCTTCTCATTTTTATTGGGAACATACTATATCAGGGGTGACCACAATGTGGGATGCGCACAAAATGCAGCTCACACGTCACTGGTGCAGCTCATGCAAGGTGCCAGAAAAAAATAATGTCCATGTAGGCATATGTAGCTTTTGTCTGTTGGGCAGTAACTATTGTAATATGTCCCATCTACCATGCATTAATCTGATCCAAAATATCCATGTAGTTTACATGCACAAGAGGTTGACTCTGAATAATGTTCTGAAAGGTTTTCTAAAGAATGGGGTTGCATAGCTAATTGAAACTAACTTATCATAGCTGGATAAACAGAAATTAAAAGTATTTAATAAGGCAAACATATTTGATCTTATGAATGAATGGCTCTTGCTTAAATCACCTAACACCTTGCTCCTGAATCTTGTCTAGCTGGCCCCCACTTTATTATAAATTATTATCCCTGCGTGGTGGACATCATCTTACAGGCTGTAAGGTCTCTAAGCATCCATTTTATTTCCCCTACTGATAATAAGGATACATGAGTTTGATGCATTTCTGTGTTGTCAATCATAAATGTTAATAGACTGATAGACATGATGATTCATGAGTTGTAGACATACTGTAGGGATGATTTCAGGCTTCCACCTCAAAGTGGCTGAGAACTGCGCTCTTCCAGGTTATTACAGAGCGTAATAACCCAGAAGAGCGCAGTTCTCAATTACTGTAGGAGATTATTTCCCAGGTTATTTTGATCAAAAATTTCATATGAACATGTGTCCAATTTTGGACAGTTACAGAATTATGACCACTTGACACTTAGAACAAAAGACAAGGATTATTAAAATGGTGCAACACAAAATAAAAAAACACTTTCTTGATAATTTTAATGCCAAAATTGAACTTCATGGAAGAAATTGCTTTTAATTTACTCTGGCCTGTGCTTAAGGCATGTTTTCGAAAATCCCACCTTCAGCCACAACACACCTCACCACTTGGTTGTGAGTACTACACATGGAAGTGCAAGAGATGAGCCTGAAATGTGCTCATGTCACCCACCTTTTGGTGGCAAAAGCAAAGTTTGTTCAGGGTTGTGTAGCATGTAACAAGCTCCATGAGGTGCAGTGTGTGGCTGACAGGAGTGCATTTATGGGAATTAAAAAATACCTGTAGCACTGTAACCATTGAGAATAGGACCCATGTTGACAGAAACTTTTTTGGTCACATAGACATAGGAAATCACTTCTACAGTAATGTCCTGCACTCATGAATCACTCTTTGTATTCACTGACATGACAGTTATCAGTTTCTCATGTCTACTAAGCAGGGAAGCGATCATTTGCAGATCAGTGCACATACTTCTTAATGCTAATTGTTCTACTGATGCTATTTATTTCTTCTGTTTTGCATGTTACTTCCTTGAGGAAACTGACAGTAGAACTAACCCTGCAAACACAACTTGCTGTTGTTATTCATTAACACCAGGGAGTTGGCAAAACGTATAATTTGAAAGTTTTGACACATGCACAAATCAGACATGTTTACAACAGAGAAGAATTTGAAGTATTGATTAATGAAGGGGTGAGGGGGTGCCTTAAAAGGATGGCTTTAACAGAGTTTGAGGTGCCAACAGAATAAGCTGCAAGACTTTAACTGTTTAGCTTATGTGGGGTCCTGGGTTCATATAGATCCATTTTAATGACTCTGTGCTGCCTGTCCTCAGTCCTGAAAGCCACCACTAAAGGTTTATACAGGAACTTATTTTAAAGCAATAATTCGGAGGTGTATTTCCCATAATCATTTGTAGCTTTTAATGCAGAAATGTCTCGGGAGATAATTGCAAATCAGAAGATAAATTTCAGGCTGTTTCAAAATTAGCTGTACAGGTGGAAAGCAGGTTATGCATATGTTCTTACTGTGGGTGTATAGTGTGTAGTGAATATATGTAGCAAATTTATTTTGTTGCTGATGATATTGTATTACCAGTAGCTGAACAGTGGCATTTTTGGCTTCACCACAGATGTACATTTGTTTGTTTCTGGTACAGTTTCATCACTTGTACGCAAGCTCAAACAGCAGGCAAGGGAACAGATGGAGGAAAGGAGACCAAACCTTGTATCAGCTCTAAATCAGATGGGTGACTTTTATATGGAACTTAAATGGGACTTCCAGAGTTGGGGTGAGCATTACTTCTGCATGCTATTTAATTATGTGAACTTTTGCTTGTAGGTGTGGATATTATGTAAAATTTGCCTAAATAGCATGTGTTTTGAAATTTTAGCAGTTACAGACCTTTTCCTGTAGAAGCCAGAATGTATATATTTATACATAAATTGAGGTACTGGGTGTTCCATGACTTAATGGCAGTGTTGGTATTTTGTGAACTCATTCCCAAGGCCATTCCCAGTCAGATTTGTCATATGAACTTGGGTCCAGTTCATAGAGGTTCTGGAGATTGGGTATTTGAAGTTCACAAATGACTTACATATAATGGAGCTGCTTTATGAATAAGTTTGTACTCTTGAGATTTAAGATTCTCACTGAAGCTGAAGATTACTGTCTTCAGGGGTAGGAGGAGGGTGAGCCAATGTAGATCTCTGGTTGGGCCATTGGGAGGTGGGGTGGAAGTAAGGGTATACTATATTTTGCAATAAATGCAGGGTGCGTCAGTGAATTGGGCGATTTTAAAAACGTCATGAACAGTAAATGCTTTCATTTATTTAGTTTTAACACATATGAACACAATGTATATATAAGAGAATTTAGATTTTTTCAATTTCAATTTAATGATTTAACACATTGAAAACAAAAGTCCTACTTTCCGAAAATAACATCATTCAGATGACCACCATTCCGCTCTAGGCACTTGGTAAGTCTTGTGAATGTCACCTTTTACTCTTTGAAGCATCTCCACAGGAGTTTGTTTGACTTCTTGCTGAATTCAGTGTTTCAACTCCTGAACTGTGTGGGGTGCTGGAGCTTTGAAGACTTGAGATTTCAGATACCGCCAGAGAAAGAAATCACATGCTGGACGATCGGGTGACCCGGCTGGCCATGTGATGTCCCCATCTCTGGAGATAACATGGTTAGGAAACAAATTCCTCCCAGCTGCCATGGAATCTTGTGCGGTGTGACTCATAGCTCCATCTTGTTGGAAAAAACGTTTCTTCGGTTACTGGATGACGAGCAAGCTCAGGACCTAAGAAGTTCTCCAACATGTGAACATAATGTGGTCCAGTCACAGTTACAGCCCTTTCTCTCTCATCTTCAAAGAAGTAAGGACCGATAATTTCCAATGAAGATATCGCGCACCATACTGTGACTTTGGAACTGTGAAGTGGTCTCGCATGAAGTTCTGTGAGGTTTGTGGCAGACCAATAACGGAAATTTTGTTTGTTAACAAACCCGGATAAATGAAAATGAGCTTCATTGCTCATCAGTAAGTTGTTTACAAGCTCTTGGTTTTGATTAATTAACTGCAAAAAAGTCTGGCAGAAATTAACTCTGTTTACATAGTCACGTTCATGTAGTGCACGAGTAACTTGAATTTTGTAGGGGTAGAAGTGAAGATCTTTGTGTAAAAAATGTCGAACGCTGGCTTCAGACAACCCAAGTAACACAGAGTGGCGACGCGCAGAACAGTGTGGACTTCTTTCAATGGCCTCTCTTACTACCGCAACATCCTCAGGTGTATGTACTGTTTTTCCACTGCCACCGTTCTTCTTTAGTGTAGAACCAGTAGCCTCGAAGTTTCGAACCCAGGTCTTGATGGCATGGGCTGATGGAACAGCACAATAGCAATGAATCTTGAACTCTCTTCGAAATTCACGCTGAGCGATCACAAAACTGTCACTGTTTTTGTAAAACACTTTCACAGCAAAAGCACGTTGTGCTCCAGTCCGTGGCTCCATTGCAACTAAAACACTTTAAAGTTGGCAGCAAAATGGCGATAGCGGCATCCGCCCCAGTATTTGCCGAATCAGAGAAAACAGTGTTGCAAAATTGGCCGATTCACTGACGCACCCTGTACATAGGGATCCCATTTGTCCAAGTTGTCTTGTCGCAGTTTTGTGGGCTTCAACAACTCCTGCCCCACTGTCCTGCAAGATTCTGTTTGTAATACCAATTGTCCCAGGTTTTTTCAAGTAATAAATGTTTGACATTTCTGATGAGACATAAGAACATTTTGTCTTTACCACAGAGGGAGGAAATATCTGTAGGAGTAGGACAGCCATGAGCCAGCTACAAAGAGGAAGGAATAGGAGAGGAGAGGAGTAGCTGTAGATTAGTGATTATGGAGTCTGGACTGAGACTGTGAAGACTGACGAGCAGATGTGTAAAGAAAAATCAGTAAATGAAGTGAGGATCTCAGTCTGGACAGAGGTAAAGAGGTAAAGGTAAAGTTTACCCCATAGTCTGTTATGAAGGCAAACAGGAGGAATAGAGGTGTAGCTGTACTCTTGTCCAACTTCAACATTACTTGGGGGTGGGTGGTTAATACCACATCCCAGCTGCTATGCCCCTGGGAATGACCTGGAATCATTTGTGTAGGAGGCTGGTGTGGACAGGTGCAAAAAAATCACACCCCAACCAGGATTCGATCCGTGGACCACCCAGTCTGTAGCGAGTTGCTGTACCTTTGAGTTGGTGTAGTATTTTTATTCTTTTTATTTTGTTTTTATACCTGTATGTAATATTTCTGTTATCTGAGTTATCATTGTTGTAATGTAAATAAATGCTATGTTGTTTTCATTGCATGATTTGTTGAAAATTTTGTCTTCTAACCCCTACCACATGAATGTTAAAGTGTCCTAGTTTTTTAATTTTTAAAAATGGGAGCCCTATAAAAATATATGAAGTGGCCACCTTCAACTTGGATAGATGTACTGATCCATTTTCTTACCAAGTGTGTAACCCATCCAAAAATTGATGGGCCATTTGATTTACATATCTTGCAGCATCTGAACTTTGATGAAGTCATTTGTCTGTTGTGTTTACTCTGAATTTGTACAGCATTTGTTTTATGTGACTTCACATGAAAGTCTAAGATTAAGTAGGAGACTTTTGTACTTAGAGCTGTGGGTATTGGAAATTCAGCAGTGGTTCACATGTGTGAGTAGGTATAGGTATGTTGTATTCTTTCTTTTGGGTGATTCCCTGGCGTCGGAATTTTATGTGCTGACGTTTCAGAACACTCTGTCCGTTCCATCTTCATAGGTCATGTGAACAAGAAAAATAGCTGGGACAAGACTGCTAGGGTATTTATACACATAAGAGTTTGGCTCAAAAGAAGCCTGGGCCAATTGGAAGGAGGAGGGATGGGGAGGGAGCATGTCCTATTAGTGGAACAAGCTGTGGAGGGCTATGGCCCCAAGAGGAGGCCTGTAGTAAGTTTGGAATTCAGGTATAGGTATGTTTGTTCAGTATTGTAGTGTATATAGTTATGCATAAATTATTGTTGAACTGCAGATACAATTGCTCCATTATTATTAAGAATTTGGCCCATGTTCATATGAAGCTTTTGTCATTTAGTTGCCAATATGTTTATTTGCAGTTGCATCAGTAATTTGAACACTGTCATTACCAATTGAGCAGTTTTACTTCACTGGTGTAATTCCTTGTACCTTTGTTGTGAGCATGTTGTTGTTTGAAACCATGAGTAATTACATGCATTGACGATATCAGTGATAGAAGAAAGACGGTTACTGGTGGCAATACGCCAATGGATCATGTTTTTATTTGGTATCAGGTGAATACGACTATGGAGGGCAGTTTTATTAGTGGTCTGAATTTAGATCTTGGTTTTATTGATGTTACTGCTGATTAGTAGTACGGGATGGGTGGTGTTAGTATCTGATTGATGTGTTCTAAGAGTGCCTCTTATGTAACTCAATCTTAGGTCTTGAGACTGAAGATACTTTTGGTACATGAGTGCATTTTGTTGATGGTAACATGTCTCACCAGGCTAAAAATGTCATATAATGTCAGTCTCCTTCCGAGTGGTATTCTGAGGAGTAAGTGTATATAGTTGAAGGAGAAATTTTATTGTGGTGTTTTTATTTAGACTTGGAACTTGAGTGTCAACTGTCATGGATCTGTTTTTTTTTAAGCAGGTTGCTTAGTTTGTTTTTGTATTTAACAAAATATTGTTGTGCTATTGCTTGTTGAACATTGTAGAGAGACTGAGACGCTCATACAGGATTCCTTGATGTAGAATTATGTATTTCCTTGACCTATCAGAATAATGTTTGGGCTAGTGTTTAATGAACTGCATTAAATGTGTAAGGTTGCATAGATACTGTTTCTTATAATTAGTCAAAGAATGTGTCATGTGTTTGGATATTTTGTTGCTTTGGAATATAACATATCTGTGTGCAATGTAACACAATTTAAGTAGGTAAATGTATTTTATTAATAGCTTCTAGATATGTGAAGTGTCTAAATATCTGTATAAGTTTGTAAATATAACATTTTAATGTGTTGTTACAGTGCCACTAGTGTCAAGAATTCTTCCATCAGACATTTGTAGAATTCATAAACGTGGATCATCTATTCGCCTTGACACCACACTGGTAGACTTCAATGATATGAGGTGGGAACGGGGAGATATCTCATTCCTGTTCAATGGAGATCGGAAACCAAACCTTTCCTTAACAGTTCTGGACAACAAGGCTGAGCTGTACCAACGTGTACGATATGAGGTAGTGCAGCACATACTAACCATGATTACAGATCAGAACTTTTCCATGACTACTTCTGTCACACATTCTTCATATGTTAACAAAATAAGGTAGAATATTATCAACCAGGGAGACTTGTCTTCTTGTTTAGAAGAGAAGCACCCCATGCCTTCCTGGAACTGGAACCATATCTGAACAATGAATGCTAAGTATTTGTTCTTTTTCAACAGTGTAAATTGTATTTTCTCATGGGAATGTTCTAACGGAAGAAGATCCTCTGTGTAAAAAGCATCTTGGAAAGAGTTTAATAACAAACATCTGTGAAAACTTAAAATTCTGAATTACTTGTTTGCCTTCTAGCCACAGAAAAGGTGTGCATATTCCAGCTCTCCACTTATATTATGAAGTGTATATTGAAATTATGATGTTAATATTGTTGTTTAACTGGATGAAATTGTTGCTGAATATTTTAACATTATGTTCCTCAGGAGACAGAGATGGAAATTGAAGATGAAGTAGATATCCTAATGAGCAGTGATATCATGGCAGCACAGATGTCAACAAAGTCCATAACATTCACAAGGGCACAGACTGGGTGGATATTCAGGGAAGACAGGAAGGTGTGGTAACATATACTGATTGCTGTCATTTTTGATAAGGATGTGCTTGTTAGACTTACAACTAAGATGCAGACCTTTTTTTATGAGGCTGTGAATCCATTATATCTTGTATCCAGTTGAGCAGAGGTACCCTTTTTCAAATGTGTAATTTATGCATGTCTGTAGCAGGTGTGTTGTGTTCCCCTGAGTAAAAGGGAGTTTGTTTAGTCATAATATTTCCATTTGCTGTCGGCACCAAAGCTTAAATGACACATTGTTTACAAATATCACTGCAACAAAATAACTTTCTGCAAATATATCGATGGTAACAAAACTACTGACAGTGATGTGGTGTTATAAATTTGTCTATATGGTGTTTGAAAGTGGACTGATATGTAACGACTGCAAGCTGTAGCCTGTGACTTTATGGTCAATAATGACATTGAGAAGTAGGTTATAGGCATTTCTGCAAATGTCTTTCTACTGATCATTCTGATGTACATACTGATAAAAAATTTTCTAACTGGCACTTTGTTACAAACCTTGTTATTTTAGTCTTGAAAAAGAATTCTGTATGTGTTGCAGGAGATGGTTGGGCCTTTCCATTCAGAATTCTATGTCATCAACGGTATGCTTCTTGAGTCACGGAAACGACGGGAGCATCTCTCAGAGGAGGACCTACAAAAGAACAAAGCCATTATGGAAAGTTTTACCAAAGGCAACACACAGGGCTTTGATAATAATGGAGAGGTACAGGTAAACCTACTGTTATTAGTGTAGTACAGTTACTTTGGCTGTGTTGTATTGACTTGTGTTGTGGCATATTTGTATATTGCAATATCTTAGGATGTCTTGGTTGTCTAGTTTATCTGTGACTGTTGTTACATATGTGTATTGCAGGTGTATGGCACTAGAGGGACTGCGTATGGAAAGGACCCTGTATTCCATATGTTTTATACTGATCATGTAATATAGATACATTTTTTTAACATAAATTCACCTAACAAACATTACTGCTATAATAGTTTGACACCATCATTCACCCTGCTTCTGTTTTGTTTAACTCAATCATGGTTGCTTGTTTCAGATTGAGTGTTGCTATCATATAGATTGTGATAACCTGAGCATTTAATCATTAGTGGATTTGAAGCAAGATATTAATTATTTTACTTCCTTGTGCATTTGTATTACAGAAGTATATTTTCTTTGTACAAGTAACAGGGTTTATTCTTTTAGGGTAATGTGGTGTGACATTTTGAAGTTGAATTTTTTTTTGTAACATGTTGTTGTTGTTTGCTGCTCTGTATGACCAAAACTTGATTGAGGTATGGTTGATAAGGCAGCAGCTTAACAAAATGCTTGTTGAGTGAGGAGAGAATTTATTTTTAATATTTTGAGCTGGCTGGTAAATGGAATATAAGGTGGCCAGGTTCACCAAACACAGCAGCCAGGGAATTAGCAAGATATAAATTAGATTTAGTGGGTGTACAGGAGGTTAGGTGTGACAAAGGGGGCACAGTAAGGGCAGGGGATGATATTTTTTTCTATGGAAAAGGAAACAAAATTCATCAATTGGGAACAGGACTTTTTGTACACCACAGAATATTATCAGCAGTTAAGGCAGTAGGGTTTTTTAGTGACAGGATGTGTCATGTGTAGTTTTGAGAGGTCAGTGGTGTAATATCATTGTTTGAATGTGCATGCACCAAGTGAGCATCAAAGTGATGATTCAAAAGACAGTTTATATGAGGAATTAGAGCAGATTTTCAATCATTGTCCTAAGTACCATATGAAAATTCAGTTAGGAGATTTGAATGCAAAAGTGGGGCAAGAGAATATTTTCAAACTGACAATTGGGAATTTGAGTCTACGTCAGGATAGCAATGATAATGGTGTTAGAGTAGTGAACTTCACCACATAAAAAAATCTATTTGTTAAGAGCACAATGTTCCTGCACCAAAACGATCTTAGGTACACCTGGACCTATCCTGATGGGAAGACCCACAACCAGCTTGATTAGATATTGGTAGGTGGGAGATGGTATATGAGTGTACTCAATGTGCGATCTTTCAGGGGAGCTCACTCTCTGGTGGCTGCAAAAGTTAAGGAAAGAATGGCAGTAAGTAAACAAGCAGCACAGCAGTTTGGTGTGGAGAGATTTAATCTCAGGAAGCTAAATGAGCTGGAGGTTAGGAAACAGTATCAGATTAAGATTTCAAATGGGTTTGCAGCTTTGGAGAGCTTAAGTGATTGCGAGGACATAAAGAGGACTTGGGAGAACATTAAAGAGAATATCAAAACTTCAGTTAAAAAGAATCTAGGTCTGTATGAACTGAAGCAGCATCAACCATGGTTTGGTGAAAAATGTTTACATTTTTTTTAGATCAAAGTAAGCAGGCTGATATGCAGTGGTTACAGGATCCAAATCCAATCAGTGTAGATAATGTAAACAATGTAAGACGTGAAGCTAGTAGACATTTCAGGAACAAAAAGAAGTAATATCTGAAAGCTAAAATTGATGAACTTGAAACTAACGGTAAGTTCAGAAATATCAGAGACTTGGGTAGGGGCATTAGTGACTTTAAGGAGGGTTACCAGCCTATAACTAATGTAGTAAAGGATGAGAAGGGTGATTTGGTTACAGACTCCAACAGTATTTTGGGTAGGTGGTGTAACTATTTCTATCAACTTTTCAATGTACATGGTTTGATGTTAAGCAGACAGAAATACATACAGCAGAACCACTAGTGCCTGAGCCAAGTGCTTGTGAGTTTGAGATGGCAATTGAAAAGCAAAAAAGACAAAACTCACCAGGTACTGTTTGAATACCATCAGAATTGTTTAAAGGAGGGGGTAGAAAAATTTGCCCTGAGATCCATTAACGTATTAATTATATTTGGAATAAGGAGGAATTGCCTGAGGAGTAGAAAGAGTCTATTATTGTACCTATCTATAAGAAGGGTGATACAACAGATTGTAGTAATTATAGAGGCATATAACTTTTGCCAACTACTTACAAAATTTTATCCAGCATCCTGCTGTCAAGGTTCACTCCATATGGAGAGGAAATTATTGGGGTTCATCAGTGTGGATTTCGACACAACAGGTCAACTATTGATCATATATCCTGCATTTGTCAAATACCTTATTTCCCGGCCCATAAGACGCACCGTGATTTTTTTGTTAGAAATTATATAAAAAAAATAATGATGAATGTACTTTAATATAGTAATTTATTGGCAAAAGATAGGATTGTTACATACCAAAATTAGCAACCATAATATAATTTATTCATCATAGAAACCCAGAAAATAGTTGTCACTGCTACTAAAATCATCTTCATGGTTGTTTTCACTCGATGCGTCACTGTCTTCATATAAAATGCCATCTTCACTTCCATCTAGTACATTGCTAATGCCACATCTTTTTAAAGACATTACAATAGTCTCACTTTTAACTCGCAGCCAGGAATTTTTCACCCAGTCGCAAACATTAGAAATTGAAGGCCGTTTCACTCTTCCTGCTGGTGTAACGTGATGAGTTGGTGCCTCAATCCACTTTGCCCATTCCTCAAGCATAAATCCTTTGAACAGTTTACAAGGTCTGTAAATAAAGTAATGAGACTGGCTGTGTATCGCACGATCTGGCAATACTGCGGGCTTGCCCCTCACATGAAGGTTAGATAAGAGTCTCATAGACTTCTAGTATGAGTTTCAACTCGCTAGCTTCAAAACCCTAATTTTAGTGCGGTTTCTTGTGAAGCAGTATTGTGTGTGTGTGTCACGGAAATAGAAGAGCTAAATTTCGAGCAACGATGTGCAATCAAGTTTTGTGTCAAACTTGGGGAAACCGGCATTGAAACTTTCAATAAACTGAAACAGGCGTATGGGGAGCATGCTTTGTTGAGATCACAAGTGTTCAAGTGGTATAAGGCATTTTCAGAGGGCCGTGAATCCATTAAAGATGAACCCCGCTCTGGAAGACCTTCAACTTCAAAAACTGATAACAA
>Ga0209629_10002545_pt1 | contig 12516 bp, 10 predicted proteins | sample TergutCu122P5_FD_187286 | JGI IMG/M metagenome (GOLD analysis project Ga0209629, IMG submission 187286) | Cubitermes ugandensis P5 segment gut microbial communities from Kakamega Forest, Kenya - Cu122 P5 (SPAdes) (version 2) | ecosystem: Host-associated > Arthropoda: Insects > Digestive system... | reverse complement strand
GCCGACGACGAGCCGATTCGACGAACGCTTCAGCGGCGAATCGGCGACAGAGGAGGCTAATGTTTTCGCACTCCGGTATAGATTCTTCGCTGCGCTCAGAATGACAAAAAGGGATGATCCATATGTATAACATCGCCTCTCCCAAGGGCTTCTCAGCCGCGGGCGCCCATGTGGGCATCAAGAAGGCCAAGACCGACCTGACGCTTATCGCGTCGGAGGTTCCGGCGGCGGCCGCCGCCTGCTTCACGAAAAACATCGTAAAGGCCGCGCCCGTGGTCTACGACGAACGGATAATCAAAAACGGCGGCAAGGTCAGGGGCGTCGTCGTGAACAGCGGCAACGCCAACGCCTGCACGGGCGAACGCGGCATGGACGACGCGCGGGCCATGGCCTCGGCCTTCGCCGGCCTGCTCGGCGCGAAGCCGGACGAAGTCTTTGTCTGTTCCACCGGCGTCATCGGCGCGCCGATGCCCATGGAAAAGCTGGAAGCCGGGATCCCGCGCGTGTTCAAAATGCTGGGCTGCAGCGAGGCCCACGGCGTTTCGGCGGTTGAAGGCATAATGACCACGGACACATTCATGAAAACCGCCGGCGCGACAGTCGCCGTGGGCGGCGCGGAGGTCAAAATCGCCGGCATGGCGAAGGGCTCCGGCATGATCCACCCCGACATGGCGACGATGCTGGCCTTCGTGACGACAGACGCGGCGATCGCGGCCCCGCTTCTGCAAAAGGCGCTTTTTTCCGGCGTGGAGCGGACGTTCAACATGATCTCCGTGGACGGCGACACGAGCACCAACGACACGATTTTGGTTCTGGCCAACGGCATGGCAAACAACCCGGAGATATGCGCGGAAGGCCCGGACTACGAGGCGTTCGCCGGGGCGCTTGGGAAAGTCTGCGAAAGCCTCGCCGTGGACGTGGCGCGGGACGGCGAGGGCGCCACGAAGCTCTTTGAAGTCCGGCTCTCCGGCGCGGCGACCGAGGCGGACGCCCGTAAAATCGCGCGGGCGGTCACGTCGTCGAGCCTCGTGAAAGCCGCCGTCTTTGGAGCGGACGCCAACATGGGCAGGGCGCTTTGCGCGATGGGCTACAGCGGGGGGGAATTTGACCCGGACAGGGTGAGCATGAGCTTTTCGAGCGCCGCCGGAAGCGTGGACTGGATGAAAATGGGTAACGTCGTTCCTTTCGACGAGGCGCTGGCGAAAAAGGTCCTGAGCGAAAAGGAGATATACATGGACATAGACCTCGCCGGCGGGGAGTTTTCGGCCAAAGCCTGGGGCTGCGACCTGACGTATGACTATGTGAAAATAAACGGGGATTACCGGTCGTAAGAATACGATAACAGGGGGACGTACAGTGCGCGAATCCATTGAAAAGGCGAAGATCCTGATCGAGGCCCTGCCTTACATCAAGGAGTTCAGCGGCATAACCGTGGTGATCAAGTACGGCGGGAGCGCGCTCATGAACGAGGAGGTCAAAAAGTCCGTCATAAAGGACATCGTTTTGATGAAGCTGGTCGGGTTCAAGCCGGTGGTCGTCCACGGCGGCGGCCCGGAGATCAGCGACGCCCTTAAGCGCCTCGGGGTCGAGAGCCGCTTCGTGAACGGGCTTCGGTACACGGACGGAAACGTCATGGAAGTGGCGGAAATGGTGCTCTCCGGGAAGATCAACAAGGAGATCGCGACGGCGCTGTCGATGCAGGGCATACTGGCCACCGGGATAAGCGGCAAGGACGGCCGCACGCTGAAAGCCCGCAGGATGACGGCGAACGGCGAGGACCTGGGCTTTGTCGGGGAAATCTGCGAGGTGGACACGACGCTTCTGCGGACGCTCATCGACAACGATTTCGTGCCGGTCGTGTCGCCCGTGGGCATGGACGAGAGCGGCCAGAGCTACAATATCAACGCGGACTACGCCGCGGTGGCCGTGGCAGGCGCGCTTAAGGCGGAAAAGCTGGTCTTTCTGACCGACGTCGAGGGGATCATGCGAGACAAGGCGGACGCCTCCAGCGTTTTCTCCCGCGTGACCGTCGCGGAGATACGGCAGATGATCCAAAACGGCATAATCTCCGGCGGCATGATCCCGAAGGTGGAGGGCTGCATAAGGGGGATTGAGGCCGGAGTTTCGCACGTGCACATATTGGACGGGCGGGTGGAGCACTGCCTGATCCTGGAGATATTTACCAAAGAGGGTGTCGGGACGCTGATAGTGGCGTGAACGGCGGCGCAGCGGCGAACTGACATTGGTATGACATTGGCCTGATTTTAGCATGACAGTTGCTTGTTGGCAACCTCTATAAACTGTCATCCTGAGCGAAGCGAAGGATCTTAAATAGCCAAATAAGATTCTTCGCTACGCTCAGAATGACAAAAAAGGGGTTTATAAAGGTTGTCTGTTATCGGAAAGTAAACGATATGATCCGCATATAATGGTACGGTTGATTAGGACAAACGCATGAATGAAATTCCGCGCAGCACGATTTTATTCCGGTATAATACAAGTATTGCCGTTTCATAGGGACGACCGCCCCCGGCCGTCCGCCGTATTTACAATTCGACATTTCGGAAAGCGGGCGAATCCATGGAAGCTCCAAAGAAGCTGAAAGTCGCGGTCATCTACGGCGGAGAGGCGGAGCGGGAAGTCTCGATCATGTCCTCGAAGGAGATCCTGAAGAGCCTCGACAGGCGTAAGTACGACTGCGCGCCGATCGAGATCCCGGCCGGCGGCGGAGCGGCGTGGGTCGGCGAGCTTATGGCGGCCGCGCCGGACGTGGTTTTGCTCGGCCTGCACGGCGGCATAGGCGAGGACGGCTCGCTGCAGGGGCTTCTGGAGTGCCTGCGGATACCGTATGTCGGAAGCAAGGTGCAGGGCAGCGCCATCGGCCTGGACAAGGCCATGAGCAAGCTCATCATGCGCGCGCGGCATATACCCGTGGCCGACGACGTTTTTATCAAAAAGGGCGAGGATTTCGCGCGGTTCCGCGAGGAGATCGCCAGGCTGGGCCTCCCTCTGGTCGTCAAGCCGAACCGCTTCGGCTCCAGCATAGGCGTCAGCATCGTGCGGGACCCGGCGGAGCTGGACGCGGCGGCCGCGAGGGTGCGGGCCCTGGACGACGACATCCTGATAGAGAAATACCTCCGGGGTCAGGAGGTGACATGCGGCGTGCTGGAGACGCCGGAAGGGCTCGAGGTGCTGACGGTGCTGGACATAGACGCGGACTCCGGCGACGCCTTTTACGACTACCACGCGAAGTATTTCAACGAGATGACGAAGATCGAGTTCTCGTCCCAGCCGGACTTTGTGCAGACTATGATCCAGGAGATAGCCAAGGACGTTTTCAGGGCGCTGAACTGCTCCGGATACGGGCGGGTGGACATGATCGTCAGCGAGGAACAGGTCTATGTCCTGGAGATCAACACCTTGCCCGGCCTGACGTCGCACAGCCTCATCCCCAAGGCGGCGCGGGGCAAGGGGCTGGATTTCCCGGCGTTTCTGGACAGGCTGATCGAGTTTGAGGTAAATGGGCGGAAATAAGAAAGACCGCCTACCAATGCCAAGACGTGAAATATGTCGCATAATGGAACTAAAAAAAATTCAGACTTCCATATTTTGGCAAATATCGAAGTCTTTTTTATTTATAATACACTGGATAGGCTCGATCTACACTGGACAGGCCCGATCCGAATGACAGGCCAGATCCAAATGACAGTCTCTATCCGAAGGACAAGCTCTATTCGAAAGGTGAAGCCATGAACCACATCTTGGAAAAGGCGCGGGGCGCGCGCCTGTTTGTCCCGGGGAGCGAGTTCGCGCAGATCGCGGTCAGCTGCCTGGGCTTCTTTATCGGCCGGGCGGTGATCATGAAGACGCTGAACCCGGTGGCCGTGGGTATGCTGGCCACCTTGCTCGGCACGGGGGGCTCCTTTTACGCCGCCGCTTTGTTCACCGCGGCGGGGCTGTTCACGAAGCTGAAGGGCTTCTATCTCCTGCGCTACGTTTTGTGCATTGGCATACTCTGCGCGGCCAACTTCGTCCTCAGGCGGTGGCTTGAGAAGAGGAAAAACGCCTACCTGAAAGAGCTGTCCCAGGGCGCGGCGGGCGCGGCGAGCCTTCTGGCGGCGGGGCTGTTCTCGGCCTGGCTGGACTCGGGGAATACATATCTCGCGCTCGTGACCGCGCTGGAGAGCGTTCTGGTCTTTTCCGCGGTCTTCGTGCTGAAAAAGGCGACCGGCGTTTTGTACGGCAAGTTCAGAAAGACGCGGATACTCCGGCAGGACGAGATGATAAGCCTGGCCGTGGCAGTCGGCGCACTGATCGCCGGCGCGTCCGACATATACGTCGGCGGCGTGTCCCTCCGGTACTTCCTCTGCATCTTCTTCACCGTGACGATAGCCTACAAGGGCGGCGCGGCCATCGGCGGCGTCGGCGGGCTGCTGATCGGGTTCATGCTGTACGTCTGCGGTTATTGGGACATATCCATGGGCGTGGTTTTCGCGGGAGCCGGGATCGGCGGCGGCGTCCCGCGCAAATTCGGGAAGCTAGCCTGCCTGGCCTGCGCGCTGGTTATGGGAACGGCGTGCGTGTTCTACCTGGAGCGGCCGCTGGCGGGGTTCGAGGCGCTGTACTCCGCGATATTCGCGGGGCTTCTGTTTTTTCTGATCCCGCAGGATTTCAGCTTCCAGGCTGCGTCCTATATGCACCCCTCCTTTGACAACAGCGGCGCGTACATGGAGAAGATCAAGGACACGGCGGTGTACAAGCTGACGCGGTTCGCCGAGGCTTTCGACAGGCTGGCGTCGGCATTCGACGGGCTGGCGGAGAGAAAGAGCGGCTTCACCAAAAACGACATACCGGCTTTGATAGACGACATAGCGGCAAAGGCCTGCGAGAACTGCCCCAAGCGCCGTTTTTGCTGGGATGAGAATTTTTATTTTACATATCAGAACGTGTTCGGTATCTTGAACGGCTGCGACAAGAATAAAAAGATCGAGGCGGCCGACCTCGGCGCGGAATTCCGGGAGCTGTGCGCGGACGCCGGCGGCTTTGCCGACCGCGCCCAGCGGGTCTACGAGACGTACCGGGCGAACCGGAACTGGAACCTGCGCATTTTGGAGAGCCGCGAGCTCGTCGGGCAGCAGCTTTCCGGCGTTTCGGGGATAATCAGGCGGCTGGCCGAGGAGATCGACGTGTCGCTCAAATTTCACGAGGAACTGGAGGAGGAAATCATGCGGGAGCTGGCCGAACAGAAGATCGAGGCGGACAACGTGGTCGTGGTGGAGGACGGGAACGGGCGCTACGAGGTGGACATATCCCACAGGCCCTATTACGAGAAAAAGCCGTGGAACAAGACCATCGGTGACATACTGGCAAGGGTGCTGAAGAAAAAGATGAGGCTGGAGGACGAGGCTCCCGTGTTCTCGAACGCGGGCAGCCGCGGCAGGTACAACTCGCGGTTCATCGAGGAGAAAAAGCTCTGCGTCAACAGCGGGACGTCCAGGCTCTCCAAATCCAAAGACGGGGTCTCCGGCGACACATATTCGTTCATGGAGCTGAAAAACGGCCAGTGTATGCTGACGCTGTCCGACGGTATGGGCACCGGCCGGGAGGCCAAGGAGGAGAGCGCCGCGACGGTGGAGCTTCTGGAGGACTTCGTGGAATCCGGCTTCGAGAAGGACCTGGCGGTCAGGATCATCAACTCAGCGCTGGTCCTGAAGGGCACGGACGAGTCGTTCTCGACCTTGGACGTGTGCTGCGTGGACCTGTACACCGGCGACGCGGAGTTCATCAAGATCGGCGCGGCGTCCACGTTTTTGCGCCGGGACGGCAAGGTCAGCGTCATCAGGTCGTCCTCTCTGCCGATGGGCCTGATGTCCGACCTGGACGTGGAGGTGTCGAAGGAGAAGCTGCGCCACGGGGACGTGGTGCTGATGGTCACGGACGGGGTGCTGGACGCGGACGCCTCGAAGGAGGACAAGGAGGAGTGGATAAGCAAAGCCCTCCGGGACTGCAAGTACATAAACCCGCAGGACATTGCGGACATGGTCATGTTGGAGGCGAAGAGGCTCTCCGACGGCAATGTGGGGGACGACATGACGGTGCTGGCGGCCAGGTTCTGGGAGAACAAGTATTAGGTATATATTGCATAAAATACCACAGGAAATGTTGCAAAAAACTGGCATTTGGCTGGCTCTTGACTAAACAGGCAAAATAATGTACAATAATTTAAGGCGATTTTAGCCGAAAATCAGTACATAGAAACAATAGCCCGTACATAGGAGGCAGACATGGCGTCGGAAAGGGTCATCGTGGTCAAGGGAGACCAGTCGAAGTGGTTTGAGCAGGCCATTTTCATCGTGAAAAGGAATATCCCCCAGGCGCGCGTCCCGGTGGACTTTGTCGAGGAGGCGGAGCGGATAATCGACGGCTATCTGAAGGGAACAAAGGGACTTATGAGTCCCGGGCCCCAGGTGAAGACGCCGGAGACGCCGGAGACTTTGCCGCCGCCGCAAGTAAAAATAACCGTCCCGCGAAGCTCGCGCGCGCTGAACGCCGTCACGCTGGCCGGCGTGCTGATTCTGACTGTGCTGGTGTGGTTCGCGTTTAAGGGATAGCGCGCCGTTTCGTCTTAGGTCAGCCTCTATAAACTGTCATCCTGAGCGAAGCGAAGGATCTTAAATAGTCAAAACATAAGATCCTTCGCTGCGCTCAGGATGACACGCGATCCTTTATTTGTCAAACTGTATAAAACTGGTAAATTCAGGCAAGGATTCCTTTGTCCGGGGCTAAAACAAATATACATACCGCGCCCGGGCAAAGGAGGCTGCCGGAATGGCGTCGGAAAGGGTTATCCTGATCAAGGGCGGCCAGTCGAACTGGTTTGAGCAGGCCATATTCATCGTGAAAAAGAATATCCCCCAGGCGTGCGTCCCGGTGGACTTTGTCGCGGAGGCGGAGCGGATAATCGACGGCTATCTGTCGCAGGCCTCCGCCCAAAAGCAAACCGGGCCCGCCCCCAAAGCCCTTGCGCCGCGGGGGAGGCGGGCGCTCCGCGCCGCGCTGATTTTGGGTGCGCTGGTTCTGGCTGGGCTGGTATGGCTGGCGATAAAGGGATTATAACAAGGAACTTATGACACAGTACCCAAAACGCGGCTATCTCAGCGTATTGGTCAAGAATTTTACTTTGTTCGGAAATTTGCAAAACTGGTTGTATAATTGCGTAAACCTGACGTATTCGCCGTACGGGGAGTAATCTTTTTTATTTTCTCTTATGAATTCGGCAACAAATTTATCCTTTTTGGCAAAAATCAGATTCAGCCCGGAGTTGAAGCTAACGCCGCGATACGTGACGATCCTGGTGTAAATGTAAAGATCGCCGTAACTATCGCTGCCGCTCAGCCCCACGTCGGTTATTTTGTATTCGGCGCCTGTGAATACCTCTTTCAGATAAGCGTACCCCTCTTCAGAGTCAACCGCGGTGATCTCGAACAAACCCAGCTTTGATTCCAGCATACTCTGGAGAAACTCTGTCTTTTCGGGCTTTGTGTAGCGGTGGCTGCGTATGAAGTCCTCCGTGACGCAGGTGAGATTGGGCGCTGTTTTGTAGATTTGCATATCGTAGAAAGCCTGGATCCCTTCTCGCGTGTCAAAGTCGAAGCTGCATTCTATCAGCCGAAGGGTTTTTTCCTTTTCGGGATTTTTCGGATAAACAAAGCCGGGATCTTCTTCTTGCTTAAATTTGCCGTTGTCTATATACGTGGCCATAGAATTGACGACTTCCTCGTGCATTTTGCGTATCCTGTAATACGCTTTTATGTGCGGCATTCTGTCCAAACTGATCTTTCTTAAATTCAAGATCAATCTTAGCCATGAATCCTGCTCCTCGGAAATGCCGTCTGCCCCGTCCTCTGCCCTGTCCAGCGGTTCCCGGCCGTCCTCGGGCTGCCCGCCGTTCCCGCCGGCCGCGTTTTTGTTTTTCAGGTAACAGCATCTCTTGTACTTCTTTCCGCTTCCGCACGGGCACGGATCGTTCCTTCCGGGTTTCATGGATTGTCAGCCCCCCATATATTTTATGTTCCATATTAAAATATCACAGCTTCCTCAGCACGTCCAGGCTGTGGTTAGTCACGCCCAGCATGTCCGGGCGTTCGCAGAGGAAGAAGTGGTACTTCATATAAAGGTCGAACGTTTCGTCGTCCATCGCGTCCACGGCCTCCGAAATGTAATGCGTGAACAGGTCGGTCGCCGCGTAATGCAGGCGCTTGGCGGGCAGGCCTTCCATAAGCGCGTCCACGTCCTCCTTCCGGCAGCACTGGAACAATTCCTCCGGTATCATCGCCTGCCTGAAAGTGTCCTTGTCCACGACCCCGCTCTCTATAAACTCCAGCATATGCCCCGCCTTAAAGCCGTGCTGGACGATCGGGGCGTCTACGACGCAATAGGCGACGCAAAGCGTCCCGCCCTTTTTGGTCACGCGAAGGGCCTCCGACAGCGCCTGTTTCTGGTCGGCCGCGGTGTAGAGGTGATACATCGGCCCCAGCAGCAAGGTCATGTCAAACGCCCCGTCCGGAAAAAACGACAGGTCCGTCGCGTCGCCCTCCGTCGCCGTGATCTTCTCGCCCGGCTCCGTTTTGGCGATCAAAATGTCGAGGTTGTGCCGGACGAGCTCCACGGCCGCGACCTCGTAACCCTCTCTCGCCAGGGCGTGGGAGTAGCGGCCCGTGGCCGCGCCGATCTCGAGCACCTTCATGCCTTTTTCCAGATACTTTCCGATGTAACGCATGGTGGTCAGAAACTCCACCCGCCCGCGCCTGGAGGTCAGGCGGGCATCCTCGTCGCTTTCCGTGTAATACCGGGTAAGATGGTCTATCGGTTTCATTCCGTTGCCGGTTCCGTTGTCTGTTTCTTTGTCCATTCCTTTATCCACCCCTCCATATATCCGCAGGCGATCACCGCGCCGCTGTAGTTCAGGTGCGCGTCGTCGCGGAAATTCTCGTCCGTAAAAAGGCGCTCCTTTTGGTTTACGGCGTTGAAGTCCAGGTAAGGGACGCCGAGGCTTTGCGCGAAGCCGGCCACGCGCTCGTGCACGGCGGAGTAGTTCTTTATTATCTCCATGGAAGCGTTCGCGACCGGCGCGGTCACAAACAGCAGCCGCATGTTCTCGCTTTCGCAAAGTTCAGCGATCTTCCCGATATACTTCTTCTGCGTTTCCGAAAACGTCCACTTCGCCCCGTCGAAGCCGTTGAACTGGTTGGCCCATGAGCGCTTGCCGGGGGTTATCACGTAGTCGCAGTGCATGAAGCCCCGGTCGCTGTAATACTCCGTGCCCGCCTGGGCCTCGCCCGGCTTCGAGACGTCGAACGTCCGCTCCGCGCAGCCCGTCAGTTTCGCGTTCCAGTAGCCGAGAAGTTCCTGCTGAAAGCGCGCGAACGGCAGGCGGTACATGATCTTACTCCCCGCCGGGAACACGTTTTTGAAATAGTCCTCTTTCAAGGCGTCGTTCCGCATGACCTGAAACAGCGTGTCCGCCTGCTTCATGTCGAAGTCCGCGGACATGACGCCCCAGTAGAGCTCCATGACCACCGTATCCGGGCGCTGACGGTTCAGTATCTCCCGCAGGGTGTAGTAGGTGGCGTCCGGGAACTGCAGCGGCATCCCCATCTGAAAGCTGAACGTGCCCAAAGCCCCGTCGATCAGCAGCGGGTCGAAGGTGCAGTAGGAGTGGGACGAGCCGATGAAGACCAGGTCGAGGCTGTCGGGCGGCAAGGCGTAAAAGTCGTCGAAGCGCTGTTTGTTCCAGGCGTTGACCTTGTTCAGGGAGGCGGCGTACTCGCCGCGCCCGCCGATAAACGCCAGGAAGGCCGCCAGAAGGGCGGCGAAAAGCGCGAAGCTCAGGATTTTAGCCAATCCTGGGCCGGACTTTTTAGTTTTACGGCTGTTCAACGTAACATATGAACCGGTGTCTTTCTGAGCGAAGCGAAGAATCTTCAGACCCTTCGCTTCGCTCAGGGTGACAGATTTAGGCTTATTTTTTGGATGAACGGTTATTTCGGCTTTGACGGCCCCTGCGACGGAAACAACACCCTCCATGAATAAACACCGCCTCAGAACTGAAAATAAATGAACATCCCGCCGTGTTCGAACACCCCGAAGCAGCAGATCAGCGCGGCGGCCGCGAAATAGAACGCCCCCCGCGCGAGCGCGCCCCGGCGTTCCATGTTCTCGTATACGCTTTTGTCCCGCCCGATCAGCTCCATGCCGAACACCAAAAGCACCAGCCCGGCGTCGATTAAAAGGTCCAGCAGGCTCACGCCCATACCAGTCAGCGCCGCGTAGACAAACTGCCGGTCCCCCCACCGCCCCGCGCCGTCGAAAAGGCCGCCGATCATCCGGAAGGCGTCGCTCAGCGTGTCCGCGCGGAAGAATATCCACGCGAAGCAGACCGCCGCGAAGGTGAGAGGGTATCTCAAAGCCCTGATTACCCGCGTCCGCCACGGCCTCACGCGCTCTTCCAGCCACGTCTCGGCATTCTGGAACAGCCCGTGCAGGCCGCCCCAGATGACGAACGTCCAGTCCGCGCCGTGCCAGAGCCCGCTCACCAAAAACGTGACCATGACGTTGAACGCCCGGCGAGGCTTGGAAACGCGGCTGCCGCCCATCGGTATATACAGGTAGTCCCGGAACCACGCGGACAGCGAGATGTGCCACCTGCGCCAGAACTCGCGCACGCTCCCGGAGAGGTAGGGCTGGTTGAAATTCTTCATGAGGTCTACGCCCATGCACCTCGCGCAGCCGATGGCGATGTCCGTGTAGCCGCTGAAATCACAGTATATCTGGACGGCGAAAAAGACGGTCGCTATTACGGATTGCAGGCCCAGGTGGTACTGCGGGGCTTTGTAGACCGTGTTCACCGCGAGCGCGAGGCGGTCGGCCACGAGGACTTTCTTGAAATAGCCGAGGAGCATCTGCTTGACGCCGGCGGAGATGTTTTCGGGCCTGAAATCCTTCCTCTCCAGCAAGGACGGCAGGAGCTTGTCCGCCCGGCCGATCGGCCCGGCCACGAGCTGCGGGAAGAAGGTGACGAACAGCGCGAATTTGAGGAAATTGCGCTCGCGCGGGTAGCTGCCGCGGTACATGTCTATGGCGTAGCCGACGCTGTGGAACGTGTAGAAGGATATGCCCATCGGCAGAATAAGGCTTACATGCCCCGCCGGGAAGTTTTGGCCGAAAAAGCCGAAGAACGCCGCCAGGCTGCGGCCGATAAACCCCAGATACTTGAAGACGAACAGCGCGCCAAAGCTCAGCGCCAAATCGGCAATCAGCCAAATCTTCCTGAGCCTTCGGCCTCCCGAGCGCGAAATAAGCTCCGCGCAGGCCCAGTTGACGAAGGCCACGGCCAGGAGGAGCAAGATCAGCTCGGGAACCCAGGCCATGTAGAACGCGGCGGACGCCAGCAAAAGCATGACCCAGCGGGATTTGTGGGGCAAGATATAGAAAAGCAGGACGACTGCCGTGAAAAAAACCAGGTAGACGAAGGAGTTAAAGAGCATGGAGCACCTCTGGGAAATTTCGGGCCGCCTTGTTATACCGGATGCAGAAAACATTTGCCAACGACGTGACAGAGGAGGCTAATGTTTTCGCACTCCGGTATAGCGTCCCCTAAAGGTTTGCGCAATTCTGCCTGCGAACAAATAGCTTTGCCGCGCTGTCGCCCTGAGCGAAGCGCCCTAAAGGTTTGCGCAATTCTGCCTGCGAACAAATAGCTTTGGCGCGCTGTCACCCTGAGCGAAGCGAAGGGTCTAAGATTCTTCGCTTCGCTCAGAATGACACGGCAGATGTTTCCGCCCGCAAGTATCGTATAATAATGAACATAATACTGTAGGGGACGCCGCCCTCGGCGTCCCGCATTTGTCGGCAGACGGCAGATTCAGGTAACGGGACGCCCTAGGGGGCGTCCCCTACGATATACCACGAAGATTTGCCGCGCCCGGGCCGCGTCAGGCTCTTGACAAGCCCGCGCCGGCGCTGTATACTGTTTTTGTAGCCGGGGATCGACCCGAATACATAAAAAATCGCGGCAGACCGGAAGTGCAGCAACACCTCCGGCCCTGCACAAGGTGCGGAAACCACCTTACACAACCGGAATCCCGGCGCCACGACGGAGACATTATACCACAGTCTCCCCCGTGTTACAAGCCGGGGGCAATCAAAATCAAAAATCGCAGACCTGCGGCCTTTCGGCGCGTGTAAGGGAGAATACGGCAAACTGATTCTAAGCCTGGCTTAAACATAGCCGTGACGCTATGTCTTAAAACAGGCTCGGTGTCAGTTAGCCCGGAGCGGCTCATTTTCTTGCAGATTGAGCGCTGGCCTTGCGCGCGTTTTTTGTTTTGCACGGGTAATACGAATCTCAGATTAAAACTTCACAGGCGGAGCCGAAACGCCGAACGCTTCAACGGCGTTCTCGGCGACAGACTGTGAAGATTTTAATCGAGATTCGTATAAATCCCCGGCCAATAT
>Ga0209629_10002544_pt1 | contig 12516 bp, 5 predicted proteins | sample TergutCu122P5_FD_187286 | JGI IMG/M metagenome (GOLD analysis project Ga0209629, IMG submission 187286) | Cubitermes ugandensis P5 segment gut microbial communities from Kakamega Forest, Kenya - Cu122 P5 (SPAdes) (version 2) | ecosystem: Host-associated > Arthropoda: Insects > Digestive system >... | reverse complement strand
GTACAGGTATGTATGTATGTATGTATGTAACATCAAAGGTACTATCTCAAGTGCCATTCTTTGAGCCTTCTACGCCATTCTACACAGTGTTATAATTGGTCAGTCCCTGCTTTCTCACATCTTCTTAAATCCAGTTTTAATATTTGTTTACATATTTTCATCATCCATTCTTTGAATGTCATAGATTTAGTTGTGTCTCATGTCTTCCTTCCTCTGTGGTGTTTAACCTTTAAAGTACTGACTTTTAAAAGCCAGCAGTCCCCTGGTGGCCGGAATTTTCTGGGCATTTAAATCTTGAAATTGCAGGTCTCCACAAAAACAGATATATTTTCTGCTGTAATTAACATAAAATTTTGAAATAAAAACTGTTTAAAAGAGAATAAAATTCTACATTTGTAGGTGAAGTATCAGTATTTAGCACTGAAATGTACTCACAAAACATTCTCATAAATTAAAAAATTATTTTGTGTAATATATTTTATAATATTTCTGTGAATTTTTAATGCACTTACCCCATACTTTACACTGCTGGCATGTGTGATGTTACATTTTACGAATCCACAACACTTATTTACAGAGAAAATGTTTTCTGTCCTGGCTGTACAACGATACGAGTTGCTTTGTGCAGCGACAGTCAACGCTGCTGTGTCTAGCGACTCACAGGTTCACACGTGGCGTGCCACTTCTCAGAGCAGTTCACTATGCACAGACTGACGTCACATTTGTTGCAGAAGTGCAGCATGCTCCGTGTCTGTTTTTCCAGCAAACACAGGCGACACTGCCTCTGTTTTCCTTTGGAAGGCCAGTGCTGTGAATGTTTGATGCCAAATCGTTTATGTTTCTTTGGAATATACTGCCGAAAAATCACCTTTCCTTTATACAACATGATGATTTCATCCACGGCAAGGTGTTCAGTTGGATTGTACATTTCACAAAATTTGTTGCTCAGAGTGTCAAAAATCTTTCTTATTTTCCAAAGTCTCTCGTAGTCTGGGTCATCACGGCTCAGAGGGTTGTCATTGTCTTCAAAATGGAGGAATCGTAGAATGTGGAAAAAGTGGTCGCATGCCATCACATTTGAATAAAATGGAGTACAGTACTGCTCCTCTCTGGACCAATAATCTTTGAGGCTGCCACGCTAGTCATGTCCCATTTGAATTATAATTGCAAAAAATGTGTATATTTCTCCAATCGTAATGTCAGGTGATTGTGCTGAAGTGCTTGCTGTGTTTTTGGATGCAGTGTATTGGTGGAAGTAGCGATTCGTCTCTTTTAGTATAAGTTGAAAAATCTGCCTGAAGAAGAGCATGAAGATTGACAATGGAGAGGATTCTGCATTGATATCGGGGGCCGCTGAACGATTGACGCCACTAGGAGGTCCAGTGAAATCAAAGACATTTGATGAATCGTCAGCTCTTCTAGTTCAAAACATAACTTCTGTTTCCTCGGTATTGTCTTCATCTTCTGAGGATGAGGAGGATTGCATACGTTCATCTATCTCTTCTAATTCCTCATCAGAGTCCTCATCCTTCAGAATTTCCTCTGGTTCGAGCAATTTTGAATATTTACCTCCCTTTTGAGGTTCCATTTCAATGATCAAAACTAAATAAAATACACGAAAGTTGCTGGTAATTCACCACTAATCTAAATTTGGTAAATAAAGTAATGATCTGTCACACGTAAAGCAATGCAGATGAAATTCTGTCAGTAAACACTGTATGAAAAGTACCAACTAGTAGGGAGTAGTTCCTTACAATCCGCCACTGAAGTTACGAAATACCTAAAAATTCGTTGCCAATAAAGTAACGTCTAACACGACCGTGAAAACTAACACCTAAAATTAAATAAATATTTTACAAAAAATTATTGGATTGTGGTTTACAACCAATCCGCCACTGTCACTAACAATATACATGCCAGTCCGCCACTGAAAAACTATCGGACACGCCACACTTCAAGGAAAGATACAAGAAGACTAACTAAAGCTCTCAGCGATAGAGATTCTACGTTTCACCCTGAGTACAATGGTCAGCTTTATTTTGCCTGACACTTCCGTCAGCTGATACGCAAAGGTCAAGTCGGGACATAAATAATCTCGAAAGCAGGACCGCCATAAATGACATAATTGCTCCTGAAGAATGCCAGGCCTTCAGGTGGGCCCCCCAGTGTGTTTGCTTGGGTTTCCAGCTAAAGCAAACATCATCAGCGCTGAAAAATGTCGCGCATGCACTGCGTTAGATATATCTTACATTCGGCCACTGGGGAGTGCTGGCTTTGTTAGATATATCTAACATTCATACTTTAAAGGTTAAAAAACATTTGATTCTTCCATTATTCATTTTGCTGTTGCCTCATAATGCTGCCTCTTCAGCATGTCTTAGACACATCAATTTAGAAACCGCAATTCATTTTAATGACACATATTTCACATTCTGTTAATGTGCTTGTTATTGGATGTCATCTTGCCATTATTAAAGAAGCACCACATGCCATAGAATATTTCTTATAATTATTATTATTATTAGTAGTAGTAGTAATAGTATTTTGTTGTTTTGTTGTTGTTCTTTTCTTTTCCTGTTCTTGTTCTTGTTTTTGTTTATGTTATTACATATATTTGTACAGCGTGGATTATCAGAGTAAAATATTAAAAAACCATGTCATAACTTACAATTGTTGCTTACATTTTAGCATGTGTAAATAAACACATTCTTTATAATCACTGAAGATGCTAAAGATATGCAGAACCATAATTTGAACTGCTGTTTTATAGGAACATGCAGCTTGGTATCTGATGAAGGGAAGAATACGGATTGTAGGAGATTGAGAACACAATATGGATGAGAATGTTTACAATTAAGAAATAGCAAGTAACAAGAGAATGGAGAAAAGTACATTTTGAGGAGCTTCCTGGCATTTGCTGTTTACTTTATGTGATATAATTGGTGTAATTTATTGAGTGAGAATCAGATGTTTGGCATTTTTAACACAAGCTGTGAAATTGATAAATGCATAGAATTTTTTTGTAGATAACCTCAAGGGAAGAGATAGTTTGTGAGAAATTGACGGGGGGGGGGATATTATAATATGCTGCATGTGGTCATGTTGATGTTTTTTTTTTGTCTTGTTTTAGGAAGATGTTCTGCATGCTGTTCAGCTGCTGAATGCTGAGTATTCAAAAGTTGAATCTTTACTGTTGAAACATAATAAAAAACTTGAGTCTGTTGTATATAAGCTACTGGAGGACTTGAGGGGTCCCTACACAAAACATGTTCCACATAGTGAATCCAGCATGGAGACTGGTACTGCATACACAGCAGTGAAACAACTGGAGGAACTGACATCACTGACCATTGAACTGAAGGAGCAATGTCAGCAACTTCAGCAGAGACTGGAAGACTTAGGGGTGAAGTCAGAAGCACTGAAACATAGCGCGTTTACCAGCTCAGAGGAGGCCTCAGTGACAGAAGAGGAACTGAGAAGAGAGAATGTGTTGTTGAAGCAAGAGATAACAAACCTTTTGGGTGATAACCCAAGAGAGTTATGGCTTGAGATAAAGTATGAGAACACCAAGTTGAAAGAACAAATAGGCATACTTCTAGAGCATGTCCAACAAGAAGAAGAGCGGGAAGTTACGATTAAATCAGACAAGAGAAATGGTACACAATCGGAAAATAATGAACTTAAGAAACAGGTGGCTGATCTGAGGGATCAGATGGGGAAAACTGTGGGCTGCTGTGATAAAGGTGTTGTGACAGACATAACCATGATTACCTTTGGAAAGAATGTGGAACTAAATGGAGAAGATGAAGTTGGACATACAGCATGCAGGAACTTGCTGGAACAGAAAACAGTGATGTGGGAACAGAGTCCAAATCATCACCAGGAAATTTTCTTTGAATTGAGGAGTGAAAATATTAGGTTGCAAAGACAGATGGAGTGTCTTGTGCAACACATCAAACAAAAGGAAGACATGATAAGTAAGGAAACCATGACAGTGACTATGCAGCCACCTGATGAACTGCTTATGGAAAATAAGAAACTAAAGCAGCAAGTAACCTTACTTATGGAGAATATAAAAGAAAACAGTGTGGTGGAACAAGATATAGTGCCAGAACTTTTGGCTTATGAGCTCCCAGAACAGTGTAGGGACCTGCTAAATAAATTGAAAATAGAGAACACAAAGCTAACAGATCAGTTGCGCTTGTTTGAGGTGCAACTGAAAGAAAGAGAGGCTAAAGAAGACAGGGAAACCATGACTGATCCACTTGAGTGGAAATGGGGACAGAAATATGAGGATGAGGATGGCAAATGCAAAGCAGATATAGTCATTTCTGAGAATAAAATTAGGCAATGTAACAAAGAATTTAATGATTCAGGGACAGATTTTGGAGCAGTGTTGGAAGATAATGAAATGGGAAGAGCTACTTGTTGTGTTTCAAATCTTTGTTCAGTCATGTCAGGTAAGTGCTGTTCAAATGAGGCATTTATTAAGGATAATGTACAAAAGGCTTTTGAAGAAAAGTTGACAGACCAAAAAGAGGATGTTGTGGAAGATATGGTAGTGGAAAACAAGGAATTAAAGGGGCAGTTAGCATCTGTCAGACTTGAACTGGAAAAGTTTCACATCAAAACAATGGTGCATGAAGTACAGTCTCCAAAGACAAATGTTCATACAGTTCAGACAATGACAGATCCAGATATTGAGCTGGTGCATGTATCTATGGAGAATGCTGCCTTACATGCACAGCTACAGGAGCTGACTGGAGAATATAAAAAGAAAAGTGAGGACCTGGAAAGAACATTAGTACTACTGAGAGAAACAAGAGAAGCTTCCAGCTTCCTACTGAAAGAGGCTCGGGATGCAAATGCACATGAAACCACTTTACTGAAGACCGAGTTTGAAATGATGAAACAAAAATTTAAGAATCAGGAGCAAGAAATATATAAAAGCAGAACAGATGCTACTAAAGAACATCATCCAGCTAAAATCACAGAACTTTGCAACCTACTGGATTACTTGAGGAAGGAAAATATTGATCTGCAAACACAGTTAAAGAAAATGTTAATTGAGAAGGAACACAAAGAGGAGGATGAATATGGATATCATACTATCCAGCAAACCCAAGGAACTTCCAAAGATGAGTCAGTAGGTAATTTTGATTGTAGGGTGGTGACAAATAAGAATCTGGACTCATTAGCCCTTCTAATTTCCATGGGCTACCCAATCCCTGTAGAAGAAGCACAAAACCAAAAAACTGGAGACATAAAGACAAATAATATAGACACATTGGATGTGGCCATGCCATCACAGAATGGGAATGTATTCTCTGTCACTAATACGTCTGCAGCAAATCGAGATGAACCCAAGTTCTCCATAAGGACAGATGATATATGTAAAAGTGAACAAAATTTTGGTGATATTTCACTTTTGAGTAAGGCAAAACAAAAGCTGCCAATTGCTGATAGTATGTCACAAATTCCAATACATCCCAATAGAAAGAAACAAGAATTACAAAATATTGAGTCAACAGAGTTACCAATCAGCAAGTACCCTGGAACTTCAGAGCAGCACACAGGCATGGGGTGTAAGAGAGATGAGACAGGATGTTGTATATTTAAAAATAAATCCCAAAATCCCAGTTTGGTGTCACATGGGAAAATTCAATCAGATGCTTTACCATCAAAACAAACACAAGAGGATTATGTCCCCAAACTGCAACCTGCATTAGCTCAGGGGTCTGGTGTCGTGGTGAAGCATCAGCAAATGGGCAAGGATAATAGCAGCTGTAGCTCTGAAATGATGCTGGACACGACATATTGCCATAATCAAATGCTATGTGGGCTGTCAAGCGAGAATATGAATTCAGATCTGGCATCAGTAAGTAAAGAGCCAGCTGTAAGAGCAAACTTTCGATTGTACAGGGATGCAGCAACAAATACAACACCCTCAATACAAAATAGTGAACTGCAAAGAGAACTACAATTAGAAAAGGATAAATGTAGAAAGTATCAGCAGAATGTAAAGAAACTAAAATCTGATCTACAATTCCTGAAGAACAAACTCGGTGAAAGTAGGAAACAAGGAAAAATAGAGTCAAACTTGGCCTTGAAACAAAATAATGCTAATAATAATTCATTACATACTGGTATGCAAAGCCCTTCACATTATGATGCAAACATGGCTGAATTCCAGAGGCAGGTAAGCATCCCAGACACCAAATTTTATGCTTCTGTTGTTCTTGTGGGTGATAGCATTATGCTGCCAATATTTTGAGACATTACTGTCTTTTTGGTTAGTGTGAAATGACTTCATAGTTCTTGCCTAATAATGTTTGTGTTGTGAATAAATGGGAAATTCTTATTTTGTACTTGGTAGTTCTGATTATGTGTGTGTGTGTGTGTGTGCGTGTGCGTGTGTGTGTTAAGTAATAAGGGACATAAATTTAGATATGCCCTTCTCAAATCCACCTCTAATGTAAATGTATATCTCTAAATTTGTTTTTTGTGTACAAAGTCCAGGGTATTGTGTAGCTTAAACTTAATTCTTTTCCTTTTCCAAGTGTGATAAACATGCAGCTGTGTGTTTTGGCAAGTCCATAGTCTTCTACTCAATTTGAATCTTGCGCCAGTTTGCGAACTGTACAAACTGATTAGGTTTTTCATTCACATCCATACCAGGCATTTGTGAATATGTTTCTGTCATGTCGATTGATATACAACTTCCGCAGCTTACAGAGCATCATTGATCAGTATGTCTCAAATGGCAATGTTTATGATTTGTATTTGGGAGTCATCCAGTCTGAATCATGCACGAGACACTAACTATCCTGCCTGAGGGCTCCTGTAGTTTTTCCTCAGTCCTTCCACGCCAACACTGGAATAGTACCTTACAACATGCTACAACCACTTCCTTCCACATCCTTTCCAATTGTCATCATATCCTTCAATGCTTATTGTCTTGATTTATTGACAACATCAGCAAATTGATTACAAAAGAAGATACTCATTAAATAGCTGTTCGGGTCAATGACTGGGGAAGGGATATAATGAAAAGCATGCTGTAAATAACTGTAAGGTTTAATGGGCCCAAGAATCTAAAATACAGTACAAGATCTTTATATATGATATACATACAAAACAATGGCTTTGGGTCATAGCTGTATATCATGCATAAGAATTATATTATCTTGTTAAGAACATATAGGCTTGAAGGCAGTGTTCAGATACAAGATCTAAGATAATCAAACCTCATTTGCCAGATTTGTTTATCTTAGATGTCATTGTATCTGAACACTGCCTTCAAACCTACATGTTTTTAACAAGATAATGTAATTTGTATATATGAAATACAGTTACAATCCCAAGCCATCATTTATATGTGTATTATACAAAGGTTTTTGCCTTCACAATTTTTTATATATGACATTATGATTATTGTGTAAGAAGATTGAAATCTCATCCTTCAGTGACTATTAATCACAGTTGTAAAGTTTTATCTTCTTATGCATAGCCCAATGGTGGCTTCTTGCAATCCATCATGTGTACCTGTAGTCAGATTTTAAACCAATAAAATATAAGTTGTGTTCAACTGACATGATAGTTGGGTGTATTGTTTATAACACAGTGGGATGAATCACCCAAACAGTATATAACTTTGTCTTTGTTCAGCTATGGGTCATTTGTGCTTTAATGTTATTTTGTTGAAAAGAGCAAGATAAAACCATTTATTCATTATGTTTGGATTTAGGTAGCTGAACTCGAACAAAAAGTGAGAGAAGAAAGTTCAGTGAGATTGGCACTGGAAGTTCAAGTAAATAAAATGAGATGTGAACTTCAGGTAATGAAAACTGGTAAATTATTATTCAGATTCTTTCTTGTTGAACTGTGGTACAATTATTTTCGTACACTGTCCTGTCATAGTCAGGATTGTGCTGCTCACCAAACACTCCCTCAGGATGTAGCACTGCATAACTAGAACAAATCATATCTCAAAACTGACAGAATTTTGGAAAGAGTTTTTGCATGTGTTTAATTTGAAATGAGTACAGACTCTTGCAAGAACAATGCCTTAACTCAATCCTACATTTGAACATTGTGATTTATTTTCAGAAAATATACTTTTGCTGTTAGCAAATGCTTTATCCTACTGTCTTAAAATATAAATAGAATATGCAGCATATGCCATAAGAGTGGTGTCAGGAATTCTTCAGTTCCGATGGACAGCTCTCTTTGCATTAAAATGAGACTTAATAAATCACAGACATTGAAGTATTCACCATGAATCTGCAAGGTTTTATGTGATTGTATTACAGCATGATGACAGTCCATCTGTAGCCTGTGTTTGCTGCATAGTTTAGTATATAACCAGTCCTTATTTTTATGCTTTCAAAAATTTAAAATAGAGGATGAACATATGAAGTGTAGATGATTTTAATGTAATATTGCTTATGAAATGGAAAACACACAAATAAAGACTAAATATATTCAGGTAACTGACTGAGTTTTGAAATTGTGCTCGTAAAATTTCCAAGTCTTGCTACCTATGGCATGAATACCACGGTTGTGAAAAATAATGTCTGAAGTGCAGAAAGCTGAATGTTTGCCCTCGTATCATGCATCCAGATCCTGTGGTTACACTGCAAAAGGAAATCTCCTATGGAGTTTAGTAAAAAACCAGCAATGATAAGTAGTATAAGGCATTCACTGAGGCTGCTGCATTTGTAAAAGCAAAGCCCCATTTGACCAGTTACTGAAGGTGAGATTAATGAGTTCAAGCAGGTTTTGTTGGCAGTTTGAGAAGATCAACAAGACAAACTGCCAGACAGTAAAGCATGCCACAGTCAACAGTGCACAAAATTCTGCAAAGTCCTTTGGAATTTAAAATTTACAGATACCAAATATTGGAGCAAGTAACAGTCAAAGACAAAGAAATTTTGCTGTGAAAACCCTTTATTAGTTAAAATTTGTTTTGCTGATTTTCTCCCAGTGTGTAACAGGGTTTTCATCTTCTTGTGCTTCATATTAAGTGGAATCACATAATATGTGTATTCTCTGTTATACCAAAGTTTACTTGAACAAGTATTTTTACAAGATCTGTGTATGCTAGATATGTTCCTGAATTAAACACCCTTATGTTGTTTCCTGAAACCTGCTTTATAGTAAATGTTAACCCTTGTAAACGCACTTTGCTTCTTTAGTAGTAAATTTCATGTATAATTTGAAGTATTTTATTTATTATCCTTGACAAAACTTAATAGCAGATGTTCATTATACTGTTCCAAGTATAATTTTCACATTCCCATCTGTTACCCTTTTCTAAAATTGATTTTGTTAATGTGGTTTTCATTTGTTTGCAAATCTCACATTTCTGCCAACACATATTTATAAAATGTAGTAGTTACAATTTTAAAGCACTGTGCCTTATTTAATTACTTCTGCAGTGGTGGATATTTATGTGCATTTTTTATTACTGCTGATCATTCTGCTTGCACCGTAGTGCTCCTGATTGTGGCTTCTTCAGTAGGCTAGTCTCATGTATAGGTAAACCACTTGCAGGTTAGGTATTAATAAAAATGTTTCCCATAATCAAAATTAACCATAGAATCTGCAAAGAATAATTTAGTTTCTGTACTCTCCTACCGTCAAGATCAATAGAACAAGCCTGAAAACTCACAGAAGCTTTTAACCTTTCCTTTGCTAACTAAGACTTTTAAAACCTGTGCATTAGGGTGTGATGGTATAATTTAACTTCTACTGCCAAATGTAGGAGTTAGCTGGAACAGAAAAAGCTGAATTTTTTAACAATAAATCTCATTTGCTGCATGAAAATATTTAATCTCGGTTTTCTAATCTTGTTCGTAGCATGCAATTGTTTAATCTCAGTTTTCTAATCTTGTTTGCAACATGAAATTGTCTAATATCTGTTTTTTATTTTAGGAAAAGTTGCAAGTGGAGAGAGAGCTTGATATCCTACGTAATCGCCTTGAAAAAGATTTTGTGTCACGTTACGAGGTGGAGCAATTGAGAAACAGTTATGAAATGGCTCTGAGTCGTGCAAGATATGAGGCTGAAATGGCAGCACGTGATGATCTCAATGAAAAATTGTGCCAAATTAATACATTCATAGAAAAACAGGTACATCTGTTGACATACCACTGTCATTTGTACACTCAGTGCAACAAAAATTCAAGAACTTAAAATTGTCTCACATCTATTGCCAGACATCATGTAAGGGTACAACTGATGCCCTAGATATGGTCATTTGTGGTATCTGTTATTTGTTTGTATTCTATTTATTACTTCTGTCAGTTTCATTTACTGTATAATCCTGAAAATAAGGTGAGTTAAAAAACAAGAAAGAAAGAAATAACCACACAGAAAGTAAGGGTTGCTTTATGAGCAACTCCTTCTGTCATCTCTCAGTAATGTGTCAGCTATCATGTGTAAAGAGACATGATTGTGTTAAAAAGCATGTATTGATTGATGTTCATGTGGTACATTAGATCAGTAATATATAAGAAGGTGGGATGAAAAGTTTTGCCTCTGGCTAAATAAAAAAATGAAGGAAGCGAGATATGTACGGTAATTGAAACATGAAGATATGTGTACCTTTAACCTTTATTTACAACTGTGCGTAATCACTTTTCCACATAATCTCCTCCAACTTCAATACACTATTGACAATGCTTGACAAGTATTTGAATTCCGTCCTTAAAAAAGTCTTTTCCCTTCTCCTGAAACCACTGGCATATCACAGTCTTTACTTCTTTATCAGAGATGAAATTTTGCTCCTGAGCTCTTCCTTCACTTTGGAGAACAATTGGAAATCACTAGGAGCAAGATCTGGGCTGTAGGCTGGATGTGGTAGCACTGTAAACCCCAAATATACAATGGCATCAGTTGTGGCAGCACTTGTGTGAGGCCTGGCATTGTCTTGTTGGAACGAGATGTCATAAATTTCTGCATTCTTCCTCGTGGTGCATTTTTTTAGATTTTTTAGGTTTTCAATACAGAGTTCTAAGTTGACTGTAGCACCTTTTTCCAGGAAGTCAGTGAGCAAACACATTTAGGATTCCAGAATACAGTCAACATGACTTTTCCAACAGAGGCTTTGGTTTCAAATTGCTTTGTTGCTGGTGTTTCTTTGTGGCAGTATACCATAGACTGTTTTTTGTTCTCAGGATCATAATGATGGACCCAAGTTTCATCACCTGTCACTATCAGCCACATAAATCTCACACTTTTCTCTTCAAAATGACCCATAAGTTCCCTTGGAACTCTGGCTCTTTCATCTATCAGTTTTCTGGTATCCACCTGGCACAAAATTTTGGAATCCAAGAAGGCTGATAATGTGTCTCACTCTTTCTTTAGAGTTTCCCAGTTTAAGAGCAGTGTCTTTCTGTTGGATATTACCATTTTCTCAAATCATTTCTTTAACACATTCATGATGTGACTCAGCTGTTGCAGTCATTGGCTTCCCCACACAAGCATGCTTCCCCCATTTCTTCTTGCTTATACTCCTGTACCCAACATCTAACTGTGCTTACATCAACACATCCATCCCCACACTCTGCCTGCATACAGTGATGAATGTCAAGAGAGGAATTTTTTCTGCAGTCAAGATCTTGGTGAAGGTTTGTTGTTTGAACTGCACATCCTCACAGCCTTCCATTTCAACTGCAACTCAACCAGAGTTAGGATAGCTGTAGGTTCAAGGTTATGTATGGTGGAGGGGCGATATCAAGTGCCTACTTGGAACCAGTTTTATCCAGCTTTCATCACTAATAAAAAGTATGATAGAGGAGGCAAAACTTTTCAGCCCATTATCATATTATTTTTAATCTTACATCTGCCTCTTTTAACCTTTGTTAATGTTGTTATTACAATTTTTACATTTTCTAAGTTTTTTTCCTCCACAAACCCAAATGGGAGGTGTGAAGTGACTTTATTCGGCTTGTACAGTATTTATGCCTGGTATCTCCTAAGCATACTTGACATTTCACAAGTCACTGGGAGAATAGAATTGATGTATAAACTCTGTCAGTTGGTATTGTGGTATCAGCTTTTTCCTTCATCCTTCAGACGTTATACTCACAGAAATATTCGTTTAAACTCTACAGGGTCATGTTGCAGTTAGCCACTGGCCTCCCACCACAGAGGCCTGGGTTCATTACCAGCGCAGTCCATGTGGGATTTGTGGTGGATGAAGTGGCACTAGGATAGTTTTCCTCTTTTGGTATCATCCCACCCATGCACCTTATTCTCACATCTGTCCCCATTGCTATATAATCATAGCAATTGTCGACATTGTCAAGTAACTACCAACAAAATCAGCTGTGCATTTATATTATTCAACTAGATGTTTCAGAAGTTACTGTGCCGCATTGGTGAAGCTAAAAGTGTGAGTGAAGTAGGTACTTCTGTTACTTTTTTGTGATTTGCTATTAACCGGCAACCCAATTTAGAGGTTCTGTGTTCAAATGTGACTGCAGACAAACAGTCTGTTTTTTTTTTGGA